>WNFH01003572.1_pt1 | contig 12997 bp, 13 predicted proteins | sample 5400411 | NCBI WGS metagenome assembly WNFH01 (sample SAMN13153347, study PRJNA577476) | soil metagenome | isolation source: 200 cm saprolite under Douglas fir tree site 2 hole 3 | place: USA:California | collected 2015-04-18
AACGGCACGCCGTACTATGAGCGGTTCCTCAAACAATTCCCGACGGTTCGGGATCTCGCGGCGGCCCCCCTGGACGATGTCCTCGCGATCTGGGAAGGCTTGGGCTTCTACGGCCGGGCTCGGAAGCTGCATGCGGCGGCCCGAGCGATCGTCGAAGGGCACCGCGGACGGATACCTCGATCATACGATGCGCTGGCGTCGCTCCCCGGAATCGGTCCGTACACCGCCGGTGCGGTGGCCAGCATCGCCTTCGGAGTTCCGGTACCCGCGGTGGACGGAAATGTCACCCGGGTGATCGCACGCCTATTTCGGATTCGCGAAGATGTGACAACGGGAACGGTCCGGACGCGGATCGCGGTGATTGCCGCTCGACTCGTCTCCTCGGACCGGCCCGGCGCGTTCAATCAAGCGTTGATGGAACTCGGTGCAACGGTTTGCACCCCACGCGCACCGGCGTGCCCCAAGTGTCCGATCGACCGGCTCTGCATGGCACGTGCCGCTGGCGAGGAACGGGAGCTGCCCATTTCATCTCGGCCCCGGTCCCCGCCCCTGGTCCCGGTCGTCTTCGGGCTCGTGACCGCCGATGGCCGGGTCCTGGTTGTCCGGCGGCCTCGCGGCCAACTGCTCGGTGGACTCTGGGCGCTTCCCGGCGGAGAGCGAAGCGGGCGTTCGGAGAAGGCGGATCTCAAGGGTTCGATTCGGTCCCAGGCGGGCATCGAGGTTCGCGTGGGGCCGCGGTGGACGCGCGTGGAGCGCACTTTCTCCCACCGGAAGTGGTCCGGATCGATCTACCGCTGCTCGCCGATTCGACGTCCGAACGAGACCGAGTCGGTCCGCTGGATTCCTCGAGCGGAGGCGTTGCGGCTTCCCCTCGTGCCGTTTCACCGGGACGCGATCGAGGCGCTCGCGGGAATCGAGTCGTTCGAGAACACCGATAATATCCAGATGGGAAAATAAATATCGCCCCCGAACCCTTAAGCGGAAATGGGCCATCCGATTGTCGTGCGACGTTTCCTGATCGTCGGCCATCGGGCCTCCACGGACCCTTCCTTTTCCCTGGATGACTTGGCCGGTGCGGCGGGCCGCATGGACATCCTGCTGAATGCGGCAAACGCGGCGCTCCTCCTCGCCCATGATCTCCGTCGCGATGTGGAAGTCGGTCTCCTCCTGCTGGGTCAGCCGGACCCGCCGCGATTCGTTCGCCTCAAAGGGTTTCGGCTCCGGAGCTACCAACCGGACATCCGTAGCAACGCGGCGCTCGTCCGGCGCGCGCTGGACGATGTCTCCCGAATCGAACGCGAGACCTCTCCGGGGGTGTTCGGTTCGCGGACGAATTTCGAGGAGGCGCTCGATCGGCTCGGTCCCTCATTCGTCTACGCCAAGGAAGGCGGCAAAGACATTCGGCAGTCGAACCTCCCGGTCGACGCGACGTTCGTCCTCTCGGACAACCAGGACTTGACGACGGCCGAGGAACAGGCCCTGACGGATCGAGGGGCCCTGGTGGTCGGACTCGGTCCGTTGGCCCTGCACACGGACCACGCGATCGCGATTGTTCAAAACGAACTCGATCGGAGACAACTGTGACTCACATGGCCACCGCGCCTCATCGTGCCACCAATGACCAAAGCCCGGCCATGACGTCCGAACGCAGGATTCCGGGATGACATCGGCTGCGCGGTTGCGACCCTCGCCATCCCCTTGACGCCCGTCACGGCCGCAGCCTGAGGCGGGGAGGACCGTAATCCGATCCCAGGCTCGACGATGAAACCCGTAATCTAGGTTAGCGCAGAACGTCCTCCAGCCCTCTTCAGTCGAGCTTCGCACCGCAACTCGGGCAAGAGATCGAGCCGGCGGGGATCGTCTGGCCACAGTGCCAGCAGGACCTGACTGGGTTCATGACTGGCTCGACGGACGCGGGTCCCGCGGCCGATAGCGCGCCAAGGCCAACCGGGTCCGCCAGATGACGGCCTCAAAGGCGACAAAGCCCGCCAAGCCGGTCAGCACCAGAATGCCCCCGACGAGGAGCAAGGCAAAACCCATCGCAGGATTCGACTCGGTGCGGCCGACGAAGAAAAGGAGGGCTCCTAAACCGAGACTAACCAGCCAAATCGGCCGCGCCCGGCGATATGACCAATACAGCATCTGCTTCCGGCGGCGCTGAACTTCTGGCGGCAGATGGAACGGAGGCGGCGGTGGGATCGCAGGCATCGATTTGGCGGACTCCGGACGGATAGAAATCTGTGTCGGCCCTGTTCTCGCTCAGGGAAATCAGGTTGCAGCCGGAGGCCACCGAACGAGTCGAGGACAAAAGCTCTAATAAACGAAGAAAGTAGCCGGCTCGGGACAAATGCCCAAACCCGCAACGGGACGTGACTTCTACATCGCCACGGCCGACGAGATCCGGGCGGGACGGACGACGGACATCTACTTCGTGCGGACGCTCGACATCCTGAAGAAGGCGGGTCGGAGCCGCGCGAACGTCGTCGCCGAGGTCACGACCGGGTCCTTACCGAACGACTGGCCATGGGGGATCTTCTGTGGCCTTGAGGAAGTCGTGCACCTCCTGGCGGGAAAGGACGTGAGCCTGTGGGCCCTCCCGGAAGGCAGCGTCTTCCCGCCGAAGACGCACCGAGGCATCCCGCTCCCCGTCATGACGCTCGAAGGCCCGTACGAGGAGTGGGCGCTGTACGAGACGCCAGTCCTTGGGATGATCTGCCAGGCGAGCGGCATCGCCACGAAAGCCGCGCGGATTCGAAAATTCGCGAACGGAAAACAAGTCCTCTCGTTCGGCGTTCGCCGCATGCATCCCGGAATCGCGCCGCTCATCGAACGGTCGGTCACGATCGGCGGGCTCGACGCGATTACGACGCCCTTGGGCGCCGACCTCCTCGGCATCCCCGCGATGGGGACGATGCCCCATGCCCTCGTCATCGTGATGGGCGGACCGCGGGAGGCTTTCGCGGCGGTCCACAAATATCTCGAAGCGAAGATTCCGCGCATCGCCCTCGTCGATACGTACTATGACGAGAAGACTGAGGCGCTCATGGCCGTCGAGGCGATTCCGGACCTCTCCGGCGTCCGCCTCGACACGCCGGCCTCGCGTCGCGGGAACTTCGCGGCGATCGTCCGCGAGGTGCGTTGGGAGCTGGACCTCCGCGGTCACAAGGACGTGAAGATTTTCGTGTCGGGCTCCGTGGACGAGAAGTCGATTCCCGCTCTCCTGGAGGCGGGCGTCGACGGTTTCGGCGTGGGCACGAGTTTGAGCAACGCTCCGACGATCGACTTCGCACTGGACCTTGTCGAGGTCGATGGCAAGCCTGCGGCTAAGCGGGGCAAGTTCGGTGGTCGCAAGGACCTCCAGCGCTGCCCGAAAGACGGGACCTACGAGATTGGCGTGCGGACGTGTCCGGTCTGCGGCGCCAAGATAGCCCCGGCGTATACAGAGCTCTTGGACCACGGTCGTGTGACCGCGCCTTTGCCGGGACTCGATGCGATTCGGGAGCGGGCGCTGCGCGAGAGCGAGCGAGCCCCTCTCGAGGCGTGAGCGAGCGAGTCTTTATGCTGCGGCCTTTGCGTCCGCACTCGAATGGTCCGAACGAAAGCGGACATCCGCGCGACGTACGATCGCATCGCCGAGTCGTACGCGGCCCGCCGACGCGAGCCTTGGCCCGAGGTCCGGTTGTTCATCGAGTCGTTGCCTCGGGGGGCGCAGGTCCTCGATGTCGGAGCCGGCCATGGACGACACACGACGGTCGTCGCGGGCCGAGGCCATCGCGCCGTGGCGCTCGACTTCTCCCGACGCCTCCTGTTAATCGGGCGCGCCGGTGAACGTCGAACAGAAGATGCCCTCCGCATCGATTGGGTCGGCGGCGAAGCGACGAAACTGCCGTTCCGGGATGCATCGTTCGACGCGGGCCTGTGCATTGCGGTCCTGCATCATCTCCTGGTCGAGTCGGATCGCATCGCGGCGTTGATGGAGCTCCGGCGCGTCCTACGGCGACGGGCCCCCGTGTTCGTGAGCGTGTGGGCGCGAGAACAGCCGCGCTTTCAATCCATGCCCGCGGCGCCCGAGGTCGATGGGGACGTCGAAGTGCCGTGGACGATGCCCGACAAGACCGTCGTTCCGCGGTTCTACCATCTGTTCCAAAAGGGCGAGCTGGAGCGACTAATTATCGGATCGGGGCTTCACGGAGAAAGGTTTTTCCCCGCCGCCGGAAACTGGTTCGCTCAGGCACGATCGAATGGCTGATCCGCTCGGTACCGTGAACGGCTTCTTCTCCACGATCCTGGGGAATCCTGTCTACCTTCTGCTCACGATCGGCGGGCTCGCATTCTTCGCCCTGCTGGTGGTGGCCCACCACATCCACAAGATTCACGGCGAAGAGATCTTCGTCCACCAGGCCTGGGGCGCGAACTGGAAAGGCCGGTAGCGCGCGAAACTCTCATATCTGCACGGCCGCATCGAGGCGGTCCGGTTGGAGTCAATTTGTCGAACGTCCCGGAGGGGCTGCGCTACACGAAGGACCATGAGTGGGCGAAGCTCGAAGGCAAGCGGGCCGGGATTGGGATTACGGACTTTGCCCAGGATCAGCTTACTGACGTCGTATACGTTGAGCTACCGCCGATCGGGAAGACCGTCAAGCAAGGAGAGCCGATCGGGACCGTCGAGTCAGTGAAGGCCGTGAGCGAGATTTTCGCGCCGATCAGCGGAACCGTCGTCGAGGTCAACAAGGCTCTCGTGGACAAGCCCGACCTGGTGAACAAAGATCCCTACGGCGAAGGATGGATGGTCGTCCTCGATGTCGCGGAGCCTTCGCAAGCCAACGCCCTGATGGATCCGACTGCGTACCGAAAGCACATCGGTGACTGACCCGATCATCGATTTGGGAACCCTTTTATCAACGGCTATGGTTCGACCGCCGGGCACGTCGGCTAGTTTGGACTAGGCTATGGGCCTTCGGAGCCTAAGACGGGGGTTCGAATCCCTCCGTGCCCGCTCTTCTCGAGGTCACGGCCGGCGCGTCGTCGAGCTCGGGTTGACCTCGAGTTCCTCCGGCGGACGTACCTTCCGGAAGTTCCTGTAAATCAACAGGTCATACGCCAACTTGAAGGATCCCGCAGCCACCAACGGCGTGCCGAGCCAGAGGTTCGCGAGCGCATAACCCGCCAGCGACGGACTGACCGATGATGAGACCGTTCGCGTGGCGCTCGTGAGGCCCGCCGCGGCGGTCCGGTCTTGCTCGTCCACGATCGACATGACGTACGATTGCCTCGTGGGAACGTCCATTTGTGACAACGACTGACGACAGAGGAGAAGGGAGACCGCGCTTAACGGCGTCGGCGCGAACGCCACCGCGATCAGCAACACGTTCGAGGGCACATGGGTGAAGACCATCGTCCGCAACAGGCCGATCCGCCGAGCGATCCGCTCCGCCAATAGGAACGACAGCGCGGTGACGAGCTGGGTCGCGAAGAAGATCGCCCCGAGAGCGGACAGGTCCAGCCCAAATCGGAGGTAGAAGTAGTAGGACAGAATGCTCTGCCCGATGAAGCCCCCACCGAACGCGTCCACCGCGAAGAGGGCGGAGAGCTTGGCCACGATGGTCCGACCCTGCGGCGAAAGAGGGGAGCGTCTGGCGGCTCCGGGATCCGGCTCGACGCGCGAGGACAAATTGGAGTAGAGCGCCGCGCCGAGGAGTCCGGAAATCATGTACCCCAGGAAGAGGGGCGAATATCCGATGGAGTTCGGGAGTCCCACGAGGAGCGCTCCGGCCGCGGACGCCCCGTATCCGACCAGGTTGTAGACGCTGAAGGCCAGGGTCCGGCGATCGGGGCGAGCGGTCCGCGGGAGGATCGCGGTTTCGAGCGAGAGAAACGGCCCGACTTCTCCCGCCCCGACGGTCATGTTGCCGACGATACCCGCTAGGACCGGCGCCCACCAATCCTTCGAAACGAAAAGCAGGGTCCCCGCCACGAAGTCGGTGAGGGCGAAGAAGACGAGCGTTTTCCTCCGGCCGATGCGGTCCGCAATGAAACTGATGACGAGCGTGTAGACGGCGCTGCTCAGCACAGTCGCCGTCAGGACGATCCCGATGGCGACGGGCGTGAAGCGCAGTTGGGCGAGGTAGACGCCGAAGATCACTCCAAGGAAACCGTAGGGGACCGTGCGGATTGTCTTCTCGAGGAAGATGAGTTTCCCGTCTCGATCGATCCAGTCCGGGAAACGCGTAGATTCACCACGCTGAGCCGATCGGCCTCGCATGCTTTGGCATGCGGCGAGGTCGTGGGCATATACATAGATGTCCGACCTCCATGTCCGTATCGAACTTGGAGGGCTTCAACATGAAATGGGTAACTCGAGAGAAGGCGAAGGTGGACCGGATTGCGTGTCCCTGGCTGATCGCGAAGTTCGTCGATCCGAAGGCGGAGTTCCTGTTCGTGCCCCGCGAAAAGGTCCTGGACGTCGCGAAGGAGCAAGAGGCGATTCCGTTTGACAGCCCGGGCGCAGAGCTGTTCCACTACAAACAGGACGGTGACGAGCGATGCAGCTTTGACGCGATTATCAAGTGGCACAAGCTTACCGACCCGGCGCTCCTCGACATGGCTGAAATCGTGCGCACCGCGGATGCAGCGCCGCGAAGCCCGCGTGCCGAAGGCGCCGGGCTTGAGGCCATGGCCCTCGGCTTCCGGACCAACGCAAGAGACGACTTCGAGAACATGCGACTCCAGTTCCCCGCGTACGACGCGCTCTACACCTATTGCCAGCTGAAAGTTGCGGGCAAGGCGAAACTCGAGCACACTCGATAAGCCAGTCGCCGTCGGATGCGGCTATACGGGGCAGGCGGCCGTGGCGCCTCCCTGTTCCCCTTCTGTCTACGACATGGCCCGCAAGAGCCGTCGGAGGTTCGCGAGACCTTCTCTCAGATCCCGGGCGTCTCCGCCTAATCCCAGGCGGAAGTGGTCCGGCACCCCGAAGAAACGGCCTTCGGCGATGACGGTGCCGTATTGTTTTAGCAATCGCTTCGCAAGCTTGGCCACGCTCACGGTGCTGTGGGGAAACAACACGGTCCCTGCCGGGGGGACGTCGCCGCGCAGTGCGGGCATTTCGTGGAGGGCCTCCGTGGCGATCTTCCGGTTTACCGCAAGTATTCGCTTTGCCCTGTGGATGAAGTACTCCCATCGGCCCATGGCCCACCCCGCAATCGTGTGAGACAGGACCGATCCACCTCCGGTCGTGTAGTCTTTCAACCGCGCGAACCGGTCGATCGAGTCCGGCGCCCCGACGATCCATCCGACGCGCAGCGTCCCGAGGCCGCACAGTTTCGTCACGGTCGAGAGCGCAACCATGCGAGGACCGAACTCCGCAGCACTGGGCGGTGTGTCGTCGAACGCGAGCTCGCGGAATGTCTCATCGACGAGGACGTGGCCGTCGCACTCCTGGGCGATATCGGCCAACTCTCGGAGATCGGCGCGGGACAAGGCGGTCGACGTCGGATTGTTGAGGTTCGCGAACACGAGAAGCCGGGCGCGTCGTCCGGCGGCCTTTCGCCAGCGGTCGAAATCGAGTCGCCATCCATCGTCGCAATCGCGGGAGATCTCGAGCACGTTCGCACCGACCCCCCTCGGGACGTCGCGGAGCGGGGAATAGATTGGGCTGTCCACGAGCACCCGATCCCGGGGACGGACCAGGCTGGCGTTGACTAGGAAGTTCGCCTCCGTAGCTCCGGTGGTCACGAGGATCCGGTTCGGGCTCGTCCGGTGCCGTCTCGCGATTAGTCGCCGCAATTCCGGCGTGCCGTTGCGAAACGTCCAGTTGAGGTCGAGGTCCTTGGGTAGTTGCCGGCGGAAGCCATCGAGGTGGAACTCGCGGATGTTCGAGTACGAGATGTTCAAGCGGGCGCCGTGGACCTTCTCGTAATACAGGAGGTGTTCGAAGGGAGGGAGTTCCATCGCGGCGGGCGGATGGTCCGTCAACCTATGAAGCTTCGGCCTATTTCCATCTGAACGGAAAAATAAAAGTCGGGCCGCTCAGAGCGGCCCGCAGGTGTAGGTGGGGTGGTCGGGGATCCCGAGTCCGTCCGGTCGCTCGGCCCAGAGCTTGAAGATGAAGCTCCCGCGCGATTGCGGGTGGACCTCCACCAAGAAGCCGTCCTGGGCCACGCCGCCGAACGCGACGAACCGTTCGGAGAAGACCGAGCTCAGGGTCCAATCCCCGAGGTTCGGGCTGTCGGCGTTCGCCGAGGCCACCATCGCATAGTAGTTCAGGGCTTTCAACAGCGCTGATCCAGAGGTTCGCACCCCCGCCGACGCGTTCAGGCCGGGCACCACGAGGGACACGTACCCCGCGGGGTCTCGCTCCTGAATCTCGTGGAGCACCGCGGGCCAGTATTCCGCCGATCCGATCGCCGTGTTCAAGGTGGCCAGGTTCGTTCCCGCCGCGAAGCTCGTGCCCTTCGGCGCGAGGAGCGGGCCGTGCCAGCCGATGTAGTAGATCAGCCGCGTCCCGGACACGACCTCCTCGGCGCCGCAACCCGCGTAGACGGTCAGCTCGTTCGGGACCGTGTTGTTCGGGTTCCGGACCTCCATCCGCAGGACCGCGGGGACCGGCCGGTTCGCGTTGTTCGCCAGGGTGGCGGTCACGCGGAACACGTCGCCCGGCACGACGGTTTCCGGGATTCCGTCCACGGTCAGCGTGACCGCGAATCCCGTCACCTGTACATCCTTCGACACCGTGTTGCTCAGGGTGGGCGTCAAGATGCCCACCGCGCTGGCCGCCAGCAGGACGACCACGAGGATCGTCGCGCGCGGCCCCAGTTTGATACCGTTGCCCATCGTTCGCACCTCACCCGCCTCACCGAGGCGGGTCGAGACGGCTCACCGTCGCAAGGCCGGCATAAGCGGGGCGCGTGCATGCATCGTGCACGTAGGTCGAGATTCCGATTGACGCCGCGGCAGACTTATTGGCTGAGCGAGCTGTCGGCAAGACGTGCAGTTCGTCATCCTTGGCGCGAAAGGATCGATCGGAGGGGCGGTTGTCCGGCGTGCCCGGTTCTCCGGCCATCGGGTCCGAGCGGTCGTCCGGCCGTCCGCGGGAACGGATCGATTCCCGGCCGGTACCGAGGTTGTCCATGCGGATCTACAATCGCGCGACGCGGTAGTCCAAGCGGCCCACGGTGCCGACGTGGTCGTACACGCCGCGAATGTTCCGTATCCCGAGTGGCCTCGACTGGTGCCGGTGCTTGCGCAGAATGCGCTCGCAGCGGCGGAGGCCGCAGGCGCCATCTTGGCGTTCCCGCACGGGCCGAACACGCAGAAGGGAAAGTTGCGGTTGCGTGTCGAGCAGATGTTCCTCCAAGCCGACCGCGACGGGCGGGTGCGGCTCGTCCTCCCGCGGTATCCGGACTTCTACGGTCCAGGCATCATGCATGAGATCTTCCAGCCGATCTTTGAGGGAGCCGTCAGTGGGCAGTCATGCCGATGGCCACTAGATGCGGACGCACCGCACGAGTTCATCCTCATCGACGATGCGGCCGAGGCGATGTTGAAACTTATCGCCACGCCCGCCGCTCATGGCCGCGCCGTCCATGTCCCCGGCCCCCGCCCGATAACACCCAGGGAATTCATCCGCCTCGTGTACGCGTCGGCCGGTCGGGAAGAACCGACGATTCGGGTGTTCGGCCGCGGAATGTTTCGATTCATCGGACTGTTCAATCGCCTGGCACGTTCCGCATACGAAATGGCGTACCTGTTCGACGACCCGGTTTTGCTTGATGGATCCCTCTACCGCTCTTTGACAGGCGGTCCCTATCCGGCGACGCCCTACGAGGACGGGGTACGTCGCACGATGGACTGGTTCCGCTCCCATCGGACAACATCTTAATAGCGCGGCGGTTCGTTCTTCACCGCTCGGAGGCTCGTGCACTGACGGACGTCGTTCTCGCCGGCGCTTGTCGCACTCCCGTGGGCAAGTACGGCCGCGCGTTCCGCAACGTCGAAGCCGTCAAACTCGGGAGCACGGCGATCGCCGAGGCGGTGAACCGCGCGGGCCTCGTCCCTGCGGACATCGAGGAGGTCCTCATGGGCAATGTGATCTCCGCCGGTCTGGGCCAGAACCCGGCACGCCAAGCCGCCCTCGCCGCCGGCCTCCCCGATCGCGTCGGCGCCGTGACGATCAACAAAGTGTGCGGCTCCGGACTGCAGGCGGTGATGTTCGCGGCGGACATGATCCGCGCGGGCTCCGCGGACGTCCTCCTGGCGGGGGGCATGGAGTCGATGAGCCGTGCCCCGTACCTGGTCAAAGAGGCCCGCTGGGGAATCGGGATCAACAACGTGCCGTTCATCGACGCGATGGTCAACGATGGCCTATGGGATGCCTACAATCAGTTCCACATGGGCGTCACGGGCGAGATCGTCGCGGAACGATTCAAGATCAGCCGAGAGGACATGGATCGCTTCGCACTGGAGAGTCATCGACGGGCGGCCTCCGCAACCCAGGAGGGTCGGTTCAAGGAGCAGATTGTCCCCGTCGATGTGCCCGGTTCCGGCCGCGTCGAGGTCGACGAGGGAATCCGGAGTGACACCTCCCTCGAGAAGCTCTCGAAGCTCCCGCCGGTTTTCCGCGAGGGGGGTCAGGTGACCGCGGGGAACGCGTCCCAGTTGAGCGATGGCGGCGCCGCGATGGTCGTGCTGTCGCGGGAGGCCGCGGACCGCCACGGCGTCACGCCCCTCGCCCGGGTCGTTGCCTACAACACGGTCGGGATCAAACCGGAGTGGGTGATGGAGGCGCCGATCCCGGGTGTCCGGAAGCTGCTGAAGAAGACGGGCCTGTCCGTCGACGAGATTGACCTCTTCGAGCATAACGAGGCGTATGCCGCCGCGAGCCTCGGGGTGATGCGAGAGCTCGGGATTCCGCAGGAGAAGTTCAACGTGAACGGCGGCGCGGTGGCCCTCGGCCACCCGATCGGCTGCAGCGGCGCGCGGATCCTGACGACCTTGGCCTTTGCGATGAAGGATCGCGGCGCGAAGCGGGGTCTCGCCACACTCTGCCTCGGCGGAGGCAACGCCGTCTTTCCATCTATTGAGAGGAGCAGTCGATATCCCGAATGTTCCGGAGCTTCTTACTTCGCCCCTACGTAGGTCCGACTCCAGTGAGCGAAGCCAAGCAGACTTTGGGGCGCCGACATGGTCTCGAACCTCCCGCTCTCGATTTCTCATGTAGTGTCTTCCAGCCAGGGAACGATCCATATTCGAGAGGGCGTGCGTCACCTTAGCTTTCGTTCCGCTACCGACTGCAGAGTCCACGAGCGCCCTACAGACCGCACATCGGCAGAACTCCGCGGGATTCGCGGCGTAGAAGCTGATGGCATTAGCTAGCGCGACCTTTAGGTGCGCCCACGGAACGTAGTAGCGTATTGGAGCACCTCCTCCCGTTGCTTGGCGAGCAACACCTTTCGATTCGGCGTAACAAACACCGGCAGATATCCCCGCCAACCCAACCGAAGATAGCATCAAAGCGTAAAATCCCCCGTACAACACCAGGGGCCTGACGCCCTTCTTTGCGAAGCCGCTAATGAGACGCCCGTAGGCTTGAAGCTGGGAAGGTGACGCCTTTGTCTCGTCGAAGTCCGACAACCAAACAATTACGGAGCTGAACCCGCCATAGTCATCAACAATTTGCCCGACGGCACGATCGTCCCGTAAAGCTGCTGCCGACAGGCAGAGTACTGGCACGACATCTCGCCTCAAATCCTTTGACGCGGCATACTTGGCCATCGACAACGAGGTGGAGTACCATCTATCCTCAAGCGAGGCCGCGAAGAAGTAGGGTGGGACGAGGAACTCTGGGTCCAGTGAGCGCGTCTCTCTCTCCTCACCGATCATCTGGAGGTAATCTGAAATGCGGCGTTGAGTGGATTCCCCCTTCGACAGCGCTGTTTGCTCAAAGAGTAGGACTGAGTCCACAAATTCGCGGCCAGCCTTAGTAAGTCTACCTGACGTTGAAAAGTCCTCTGGTTTGAGTGGTTTTTTTCCAGCTACCGAGGTGAGCATTCCTCCGTAGCCATCTACCACGAGACCGTAAGATTGACGCAATTCGTCGTCCTTCAGAATCATTGCCGGATCCTGGGCAAAAATGTAGGTCACTGGGTCTATGAAGAACGGCTTTCCGGTCTCGCCCAGCAAGACCGCGACCCAGGACTGGCCCCAGGCGGCGACATTGGCACCGATTGCAATTCCGTGATATGTGGACGGCTCCAACCCGAGGGGACTAGCGTCCGGGGCGACTCCCAGCCGATAGTAAATTTTGAAATCCGACGCCTTTCGTGGCAACCTACGATCTACCCCTTGAAAGCACCGACTCCCTTATTGCCTTCAGAAAGGCGGGATGCATCAACAATGATGTGCGACAGGCCAATTCGATTCGCGCTTGTCCATCGACGGAGATGAGTCCGATTCCGAACCTTTTCAGGACACGACGATCGACATTCTTCACACATGAGGCCGAGAGAGCGAGGTAGGACTCGTGTGAGCAGAGCCGATAGGGGAGCGCCTGCTGGAGACCGCGTTGCCAGTTCGCGACCTTCGCCTCCACTGCAACGATACGACCAGTCTCCCAACTGACACCCACAAGATCTATTCGCTTTGAGAGGAAAGGTATCTCACTTCGCACGGTGTATCCGGCGTTGCGCAGAAAGCGCCGTACGCGCCACGCGATCTGCGTCTCTCTGGCCGGGCTTACCAAATCAGTCGATGACAAGCGTCTCCTTCCACTTCTTGAACCCGCGATCGCACGATATAACCTTTCCTCCGCGTTCATGGCGTGCAATCGCGATGAGGAAACAGTCCACAAGACTCATGCCTTTACACCTCGGATCTGCGAGAAGCCGCCCGACTTCAACTGCAATGGCCTCGGGTAGGTCAGAGTCGATTCGGCTCAGCGTTCTGATTCGTCCAAGATCAGTATCAAAATCGGCTCGTGCAATGCCAGACTTGGTATAGT
>WNFH01002426.1_pt1 | contig 12995 bp, 12 predicted proteins | sample 5400411 | NCBI WGS metagenome assembly WNFH01 (sample SAMN13153347, study PRJNA577476) | soil metagenome | isolation source: 200 cm saprolite under Douglas fir tree site 2 hole 3 | place: USA:California | collected 2015-04-18
AGTCGAAGCGGTCGAGGATGCGGACGCGGTAGCCGCGGTCGAGCAACATGCGGGTGAGGTGCGAGCCGATGTAGCCCGCGCCGCCGGTGACGAGCACGCGGCGGGAGGCGGACCCGGGAGTGGGCCGGCGGTTGGGCAGCCCGGGGCTCTCGAGCAGCTCGACAAGGGTCGCGCTCCCCGGGCGATGCACGTCGCGGCCGGTCACGAAACGGTCGACTCCGCGCACCGCCCGGACCGGGATGCCGCACTCCTCCACGTGCCGCACGAACGCCCGCACCCGCTCCGGAGCGGCGAACGGCATCGCCACGATCACATCTGTCACATCGTACTGTGCGACGATCGGGAGCACCTCGCTCAGGGGCCCGAGTACGCGGGCACCGTTCAGGTAGGCCCCGATCTTGGCTGGGTCGTCGTCGAGAAACCCGACCAGCGTCACACCGGGCATCGTCCGGGCGAGATCGCGACTGATCGAGAGCCCGTGTTCCCCCGCGCCGACGAGGAGCAGGCGCCGCGGGGGCGCGGCCTCCAACTCGGCGAGCCGGCCCGCGCGCTCGGCCGCGAGCACTTGCCAGCGCCGCAGCGCCCGCACTCCGACGCAACTGAACAGGACGAGGAGCGAGAGGAGCAGCATCGAGCCGAGCGAGAGCCCCAGCATGCCGAGCGAGCGAGCGACGAGCATCCCTGCGAGCAGCAGCGTGCTGTAGACCGCGATCAGCTTGGCTTCTGGCAGGCTGGTGTAGCGCCACATGCTGCGGTAGCCGTCCGTGATCGCGTCCGCCGCGACGAGCGACGTGCCAACGACGTTGGCGAGCGCCAGGATGTGCACGAACTCGCGCGTGAAGCCGGAGCCGTTGATGGTGATGGCCAGTACCGCGGACCCGGCGCCGCACAGGAAATCGACGCCTGCTTTGATGTAGCGCCGGTGGGCTGGGTTACGGAGATAGCGGGCCTCGACGGTGCGAGTCCACGCGGCCAGCCTGAGGAGTGGCCTGAGACCGGCGGTAATAGGCAGCCGAACGGCCACCGCGTGCACCAACCCCATCACGGCTCCAGGAGAATACCCTCCCAGTGTGCTCTCAGGATCCGTGCCCAATGCCGGGGTCGCTCACCGGCGGGCGGTGCTCGGCTAACTCGTTATCGCGAAATCAATTGCCTGCGCGCGGCGCGGTGCGCCGCCCACGAGGCGCACCTGCGATGCCGCAACCCACTTACAGCTTTAGCACACGCTTGCTGCAAGGCGTTTCGCCCGAGCGGTTGCCACGGCCGAGCCGCACCGTGACCACAGCCTGGACGCTCTCGGATCGGCGAGCGATCGGCGTGCTGGAGCGTGAGCTTTGTCTACGTTTCGAAGATGTGCCAGCCCAGGGCAGCGATTTCCCACGGCCCTGCGGCGTCACTGCTCATGCGGCTGGGCGCCGGGAGCGTCGGGGACGGTGTCATCGGAATGAAGGACGGCGCGGGGTCACGTAGAGCCGCCAGCCGCGCCCCAACCGACCAGGACGATGATCCCGTGTGCCGCGATGAGGCCCGCGGCCAGGCCGGCGCGTGATCAACGCGCGATGCCGCGCTCCCTGCCAGACGGTCCCTCAGCTTCCGGTGGCTTCGCGATCCCGCCCTTGCAGCGTTGCGTCAAGCCAATGCGCCAGCTGCTCGAAGCGGAATGGCTTCTGAAAGACCGTCGAGTGATGGAGGTGCAACCAGGGTCGTACATCGGGGGCGTCCGCATCGGCCGTCATGAAGGCGATTCGATCCCGGAGCTGCGGCCACCGGTGCACGATGGCGAGGGACAAGGCGAGCCCCGATATCGTCGGCAGGTGAACGTCGATCAGGACCGCGTCCACGGACTCACGGCCAAGGAGCGCGTACGCGCTATCCGGCTCAGCGGTCGTGAGGACGCGATACCCCAGGGACTGGAGGACGCTCTCGAGCGCAGCTCGGAGCGAGGCGTCGTCATCGACGACTAGCACCGCGGGCCGGGTCGCATCCATTGGCGCATGATGAGGGCCGTCGGGCGCAAAGGACGTGACGGGGGTCACACATCCGCGGGGGCCCTTCGGGCGCTCGACGTCTCCCGCAGAGGTCGAAGCGAGGCGACGCAGCGGGTGGGGTCACAGGCGCTGGCTTGACCGCCGCTTGATGGGAGATGGAGAGACTGCGAGTGCGGGGGGTCGACGAAAGCGGTCGGTGCATCTCCGCACCAACCCCCCCGCTCACCTGTCGAGGAGGTGCGGAATGACGCTGTTCAGGAAATACACCGGCCGCGTGCGAGTCGTCGCGGTTGTTGCGGGCGGCGCGTTCCTCAGCGCATGCATGACGTGGAAGACGGAATCGCTGCAGCCCGAGCGATTTAACAGAGCCGACAGTACGCAGACGATGCGCGTGGTGCTCCGCAGCGGCGATACGCTCATCGTGCGGGGTTCCGTGATCACAGGCGACAGTCTGACGGGGCTCCGAACGAAGCCCGGGGCATCAGCGGATTCGCTTGAACGAGTGGGCGTGCCCTTGGGGGCGATCGACCATGCGGAAGCGCAGACGTACGACGTTGCGGGCCCGGTATTCCTGACGGCGCTGGCAGTCGCGGCGGTCGTAGTCATCACGAAAGAAGCCCTGCGCTGCATTCCTTGGTGCCCAAGACAGTGATCATACAGTGAATATCCGGCAGCTGGCCCGGCACGAGGTCGAGTCAGGCAGCACCGTGCCGCCATCGCTCGCGTGCGCAAAGCCGTGTGCTTGCCAGGCCTGGAGTTAGGCGGTCGAGGGGACGTTCGACACAGTGTGGCGCGCACTGGATTGGTCATCCGCTGCGCGGGCGTAATCGGCGCTGTTTGTTGTGATCAGAGGGCTTTCGGGGTTTCTCACAGGTTACAGCTTCAGCGCCACGATCTTCGCGTCCCCGCGCTTCAGGTACAATGTGCCGCTGAGCGGGTCAAGTTCGTAGTGAGGCGCCTTCTCAGCGAGCCAGACCCGGCCTATCACCTTGCCATCGTCCTTCCGGACCTTCAGGAAGACGGCTCGCGTCTTGTCGGTGCTGTCCTCCTCATTCCCCACCATGTACATGAAGTCGCGCACGCCACGGCTCGCAGTATGAGGCGCAGCGTTTGTTAGGCCTCAGCGTCGCCCTGATCGGGTGGGACCTTCGGAGGCTCGTCCTCCCCCAGAAGCGCGCGGTCCAGCTCCTCCAGGGCTGGAGGCAACCGCTGGAGCGTTTCCGGCGGCCCCTGGTAATTCATCCAACTGGCGTGCATTCGAAGCAGCACGGCGACTGGCCCCATGGCGAGCCCCACGAGGAGCAGCCACAAAGGTCGCCGGCCAAGGGCGGTCCACAGCAAGAGGCAGACGCCGCTCGTTGTGAGTAGGCCCAAGACCACGTGACGCGCCCGCTTCGATTCACGGTGCCAGTAGCGCCAAACCCACTGCACCGCGCCGAATAAGAAGAGCAGCAGGAGTGGAACGAGGTATTCGAAGCGGTCGAAGTCGGCGTCGTTGAGCCAGCCGCCTAGGTGCATATGAGTTCCTGCCCGGCCGCGCTGAGGCCTAGCGGATCGCGCTTAGTTGGATGAAGCGGCTTGGCCATCCACGACACGTGGTGGCAACTACGAGAGGCCAGCCGCTGTCGATACGATAGGGCTTGATCTGCACAAGCGCGAGAGTCAGCTCTGCGAGCTGACGGAGGCCGGGGAGATCGTGGAGCGCCGGATCGTGACGAGGCGGGAGCGGTTTGCAGTAGTGCTCGGGGACCAGCCCCGGGCGCGCATCCTTCCGGAGGCGTCGACCGAGAGCTAGTGGGTGGCTCGGCACCTGGAGAGCCTGGGGCACGAGGTCGCCCATTCGTCCTGGGGCTGCGGGGTGGGGAGGTCTCCCGCACCCCCAAAGGCGACGCCCGGGCCTGCGCACCAGACGACATCCGACCTGTGTACCCGCCGAGCGCAGAGCCCTCGCTCGCGGGCCCGCGACGCGATAAGTTCGTCGCGTGTGACCGAGCTCAGGCAGGTTGCCTGCGGCCCGTAAAGCGGACCTGCGGAAGTGCGATTCTCGCCAGGGGGTAGCGGTGTGGCTGGTTCGCCGCCGCTGAGCCTCGTCTGCTTCGGACCCCCGACGGCGCGCGTGGCCGGCCGCGACGCGCCGCCCGAGGTCCTGTGGCGCAAGAATCTTGCGCTACTGATTTATCTCGCGCTTTCACCCAGTCGCACACGCACCCGCGAGCACCTCGTCGGTATCCTCTGGCCAGAGACGAACGATCGACTCGCGAGAAAATCGCTGACAGAAGCCGTTCGCCGGCTCCGTACCTCGCTGGGTGCCGGTCGGCTTCTCTCTCACGGTGACGCGATCACGCTCGATGCAGCGGCCTTGGACGTGGACGCGCTCAGGTTCGAGGCCGCGACCGCCCGCGATCCGCGCGGCGCGGCGGAGCTCTTCTCCGGCGACTTTCTCGAAGGCTTCTCGCTACCCGACGCGCCGGGGTTCGACGAGTGGGCGGCGAGCGAGCGCGCCCGCCACCGCGCCAAGGGAGCGCAGGTGCTCGCGGAGGAAGGAGAACGCGCGCTCGCTGCGTCGCGCTTCGGCGAAGCGCAAGAGTTCGCGCGTCGCGCGCTCGCGCTCGCGCCATTCGCCGAGCGGGCGGCCCGACTGGTGATGCGGGCCGCCGCGCTCGCCGGGGATTCCACTTCCGCGCTGCACGCCTACCACGAATACTCGGGTCGGCTCAAGGCCGAGCTGGCCGAATCACCGAGTGACGACCTCAGGCGACTCGCCGAGCGGGTTCGCGGCGGCCGCTGGCGCCGGGTGTCGGCCACAGCAGCGGGGCTCGAGCCACCGTTGGTGGGTCGTCCCGACCTGGCTGAGGCGCTATTCACCGCCCTCTCGGAAGGAGTGAGACACGGCCCCCGCACGCTCTTGATTAGCGGCGACGCGGGACTCGGCAAGAGTCGCTTGCTGGCGGAATGCACCGATCGGTTGATGCTCGAGGGAGCACACGTGGCACGATTGCGACCCCTGGAAAGCGACCATGACGCCCCCTGGAGCATGCTCCGGGCACTGATTCGGGCCGGCTTGCTCGAGGCACCGGGCGTGGCCGCCGCCAAGCCCGATGGGCTGGCCGTGCTCGCCTCGCTCGTGCCGGAGCTGGCGGAGCGAGCTGCGCCACGTTTGCCGAAAGACCGTACTGAGGTTGCCGATGCCTTCGCATCGCTCGTCGAGGCGGTGGCACAGGAGGGCCCGATCGGGCTCGCGATTGATGACGCTCACTTCGCCGATGGTGCGAGCCTCGAAGCGTTGCCTGCGGCGTTGGGGCGGCTCAAGGCACTTCCCGTGGTTCTCGTGATCACGTCTGCGCGGCTCGGCGAGGATCTTCCGCCTGCGCTGCTCCGCCTGCACAGCGAGATCGGCCGGTCGCTCCCCGGACTGGCCCGAGAACTGACGCCGCTGTCTTCCGACGACGTTCGGGCGTTGACGGCGACGCTCGCGCCCTGGTGCCAGACGGCGCGCGAGGGCGACCGCCTGGCGCGCCGCATCACCTTTGAGAGCGCCGGAAATCCGTTCCTGGCGGTTACGCTGTTGCGAGGCCTCGCCGACGTCGCTTCCCTGCGACCTGACGCCACGATGTGGCCACCACCGAGCGCGACATTCGAGGCTCCGCTGCCGCTGAGCATCCCGAACCTCGCGCGGGCCGGGATCGTCGCGCGGGTGGCCCGACTGGACACGGATGTCCGACGCGTGCTCGTGACCGCGAGCGTGCTCGGGGTGAGGCTCGATCTCGATCTCCTCGCCCAGGTGGTGGACCGTCCGCGCGCGTGGGTGGAGCAGCAGCTGCCCGCGCTGGAGCGGGCGAACCTCGTGACGTTCGACGGCGAGCGGTATGCGTTCGCGGCTCCCCTCTTGGCACAAGCGGTGCGTGCGGAATTTCTCACTTCCGGCGAGCGGCGCGCGCTGTGCCGCCAGGCGGCCGCGGCTCTGGCGGGCCGTCCGGACCTGGCGTCGCGGGCGCTCCGCCTAGAGCTCCTCACCGAACTCGACCCGGGTGAGGGCGCCTTTCTCGAGGCGACGACGGTGGCGCGGATGGCGCTGGCCGAGGGAGCGACCCGCACGGCGCGGCGGGCACTCGTTGCCGCCGAACACGCGCTCGGACGGCTGGGCAACGAGGAGCGCCTGGAGGTCGCATCCCTCCGGGCTGAGCTCGCGGCGTCCACGGCCCCGCGGACCGGGGGTCGGGGTGGATGATCGCCCCTCGTGTCCCGTGCCCAGGGCTCCCCAAAGGGCACCCCGTGCTCACCTCAGGAGCCCGCGGGTACTTGGCTTTCCGCCCCCTCGGCTTGTCTGGGACTTGGCAGCCACGGCGTAGCGTGCACCTCGCGTCAGGGCGCACGCACGTGACTTCAGCGCCTATCCCGTCAGGAGGTTCGCCATGGCCCGTCAGCTGCTCTCTCGCCGCATCGCCGCCCTTGCTGGACTCGCGGTGCTGCTTCCTGCCACTTCCGCCGCTCCGCAGCAACAACTCGCTCGCGCGATTCCGAACGCGGCGGCCGCGTCGCCAAGCGCTACCCCAGCCGGCGTGCTGGCGCTGAGCTTCGTCAACGACTTCGCCGGGGTGAGCCAAGCGGACCACACGAGTGATGTCTGGACCGGCCGCGTGGGAGGCGCGCTCACAGGCGACCTCGTCATGGCGCTCGAGTTCCTGGGCAGCCCGATGGAGGCGGCGAACCCCATCTGGCCGGTGCGGACCCGCTGGACGCTGCCCGGCCCGGACGGGGCCATCATCGCTGACCTTTACGGCACGGTCAACTGGAAGACGGGCATCATGCGCCTGTCGGGTGCGGTCACTGGCGGCCGTCTCACGGGGTCTGAGGTCGACGTGGACGGTCGCTTCGTCGATCTGAACGGGTCGGGGACCATCCGGATTCTGCCACAGCCTGCGCTGTGACCTGCACGTGAGCGCTCGAGGAGGATCCTTGGCTTCCATCCTCACCGCCGCAGCGGCCCGCGCCTGCGTGCTGCTCGCGGGCGCGGGCTCGGTCGCGACCGGTCAGGTGCCCGGTGCGGCCAGCCCGCGCACAGTGACGGTGAGAATGATCGACCAAGGCCCCTACGGGATGGCGTTCGATCCAACGCGGGTCACTGTCCATCACGGCGACACCGTGCAGTTCGTGCAGGCGGGCAACCTGCCCCACAACGTGGCGTTCAAATCGGTGCCGACAGCGAGCAACCTGGGCGCATTGCGAGTCGGACCGCTGCTGACCGTCCGGGGGGAGACGTTTGCGATTGTGATCGATGGGCGGTTCGCGGTCGGTAAGCATGTGTACGTGTGTCCGCCGCACGAGGTACTCGGGATGGCCGGCATCGTTTACGTCGTCGATGGGCCCGAGTAGGTCCTACGGAAGCCCGATCAAGCCGGGACGTCCCGGCAGTATCGCCTATGGGAGATAGCGCACGATCCGGGGCCCGAGCGCTGTGGTGAGGGCGAGCGGCAGGTGTTTCCACAGCCGCACCCCGAGCGCGTAAGTCTGGCTTTCGGGCGAGGGGGTGGTCGTGCCGGCCGCGGCCGCGCATTCGTACCACCAGAGCGGCTCGTCGTGCCCGCCCCAGCGGCGCTTGAACTCGTGCGGGCCCGAGCCGGGGGTGGAGCGTCCGAAGTTGAAGCGGCGGAGTCCCTCGCGCGCGGCACGCTCCAGGAAGGCCCAGTAGAGCAATACGTTCGGTCGCAACCCGTCGCCGTTTGACAAGGCCGACGCCCACGTCACTTCGATCTCGTCGCGCCAACGCAGCGCCAGCCCGCACGCCACGGGCTGGTCACCGTGGCGCGCGCATCCCACCCACACGTCGTCAGGGAACGTGGCGACGATCGTCTCGAATAGGCGGCGCGCGTGCGTAGGCGTGCCCAGTTCCCGCATGTGGGGAGCGAAGACCCGGTAGAAGTCGGGTATCTGATCCGCGCCGAATGCGACCGTGACGCCCGCCTTCTGGGTCCGCCGCACGTAGCTCTTCAAACGCGGGCTGATGCCGTTCCAGACCGTCTCGGGCTCGCCTGGCGTGAGGTCGAGCAGCACCGCGACCTTGCGGTGCGACACCGGCAGCCCGACCGGCAGGGGAGTGGGACTGCGCAGCTCGAGCAACTTCACCCGGCCATGCGCCGCGAGCCCCTGGGCGTGCTCGACGAGCGCACGTACGGCCGGGTCGCTGCCGAGCGGCCCGCCGTAGTTGAGGAACGGCATCGACACCAGATAATGCCCGAACCACAGGCTCTTGACCCGCACGAGCGGCAGCACGCCCGCGAGCGTCCCGTCGGGCTCGCGCGCCGCGAGGTAGAGGCACTCGTGTCCCAGCGCTCGCTCCATCACCGTCTTCCATCCATGCAGGTGACAGTGCGTCCAGGCGGCCTGCGTGCGCACGAAGCCGTCCCATGCTTCGGCCGGGCCGCGGAACTCGTCGACGCTCAGGGGCATGGAGCTCGGGGGGTTAGGGGTCTGGGGCGCGTGCGGCTCAGGCGTGGGTGCGCTGCCGCACGTACAGCCGATAGAGCGGCGGGACGGCCCAGCGCGCCAGCACTTTGAGCCGCCGCACCGCGAGCGCGCTGGTCCAGCCTCGGAACTCCGCGAGCTCCGCGATCCGGCTCGGCGGGGTCGTGATCGTCGGCCCGAAGCGACCGAGGACCCACGCGCCGCCCACCTGTTCCGGCGCGAGGCGTGGCTCCGAAGTGAAGAGGTAGCGCAGGCCCGCGGGGCCGGCGGACTCGAGCGCGCGGCGCGAGATGTCCCCGCCCGGGACCGAGGCCGCGAGGCACGGCTCACCTAACAGCTCCTCGAGGACCGCGATGCTGCGCCGCCATTCGGCCAGCATCTGGGCGGGCGAGAGGTCGCGGAAAATGTCGGGGTGCGAGTGCGAATGCGTCCCGATCACGTGCCCAGCGCTCCGCAGCGAGCGGATCGCCGCGGCATCGAGGAAGGTGCGCGTCCCGATCAGGCTCGTGATGATGAAGAAGTGCGCCCGCCAGGCGCGGCGGGCGAGCTCCTCGCTCACCGTCAGGGCACTCTTGCCGCCGTCATCGAAGGTGAGGAGCAGGTGCCGGCCCGGGCGCGTGAAGTCCAGCTCGGTCACGAGCTCGGGGACGCAGGGGGCGCGGGCGAGCCGGTCCAAGTGTTCCCGGAACGCGCGGCGCGTCTGCTTGTAGGGGCGAGCGGCGGGCCGCTGGAAGCCGGAGCGGGTCGGGTCGTCGGTGACGTCGTGAAACCCAAAGGCGGCGATCTCGAGCGCGGTCGCGGTCATCGGGACAACGCGATCGCGGACGCGTCGGCGGACCGCCGCCGGAGCCCGAGGAGGTGATGGCCGATGCCCTTCAGGAACCCGAGCCCGTAGCACACGTGGAGCACGGGAAATACCGCGAGTAGCGCGACCGCGCTCCGGACCCCCGCCTGGCGCACCGCGCCGGCCGCGCACCCCACGCACGCGGTCACATAACTCCCCAGAATCCCCGCGAACAGGATCGCAGCGGGTGACCACCAGAGGCCGAGCAGGGCGGTGGAGCCGAGGCTCACGAGGAAGCTGGCCGGGACGAGCTGCCGCACCGTCATGACGCGGCCCAGTTTCTTCGCGACGAGCGGCTTGAAGTAGCCGTACTGGAAGTACATCTGGCCCACCTGGCGGAGCGAGCCGCGCGCGTAGTAGAAGGCTACGGCCTCCGGCAAGAGCAGAATGCGGCCGCCATGCTTGATGAGGCGCAGGTCGAATTCGTCGTCCTGGTTGCGGATCAGCTCCTCGTCGAACAGCCCGACGCGGTCGAACACCGCGCGCCGGTAACAGCCGAACGCCGCGGCGTCCACCCAGCGGCGCCGCCGCGCGCCGATCCGGAAGTAGGCGTTGCCCACGCCGAACGGGTGGCCGAGCGCGAGCGCGATGGCGCGCGCCACCGGCGTGTCGTTGGCCGGCAGGGTGAGGATCACGCCGCCCACACCGTCGGCGACGGTCTCGTCGAGCGCCGTGACGAGCTGGGCGACGTAGGAGCGCGGATAGATCACGTGAGCGTCCATCCGCATGATGATCTCGCCGATCGCGGCCCGCACGCCGATGTTCAGCGCCACCGGCGTGATGTGCCCGGGGTTGTCGAGCAGCCGTACGGTGGGATGGCGGGCCGCGAAGCTCGCCACGAGCTCCCGCGTGTGGTCCTGGCTGCCGCCCTCCACGACCAGGACCTCGAGGCGGTCGGTCGGATAGTCGCCCTGGAGGATCGATTCCAGGCAGCTCGCGATGTAGCGCTCCTCGTTGCGCGCCGGGACGATGATCGAGACGAACGGTCGGAGCTCGAACATGGCGCGTTAGGCCGACACCCCGGCGGGCCGAGCGGCCTCGGCCGGCTCGGCGGGCTCGGCGGGCCGGTGCCGGATGCGCGCACGCTGCCCGGTGCGGAGCGCCAGGGTCGCGAGCTCGCGGATCCCCTGGACCCACTCGCCCACGGCGGGCCACCAGTCGGCTCGGTCCCAGATCTCGACCCTGGTGCCGGGCGGCTGCGCGGCAAACAGCTCGCGCAGGCCCGCTGCGCGCGTGGGGAAGGCGGCCGGGAAACCCGGCGGTGGCCCGCGCATGATGTGCAGGAAGCGTTTGACATCGCCCCACAGCCAGCGCAGCGTCACGCCCTCTGTGTAGCCGGTCACCGCGTCGACCCGCTCCCCGCGTGCCAGGCGCACCCAGAGCGTCGGGAAATCCACCCCGGCCGAGATGGCGAGTTGCAGCGACGCCCAGAAGCGGCCGTTCACTTCCATGAGCCACGGGTCAGGCGTGCCATCGTCGCGGAACTCGACCATGGCAGGGCCGTGCCAGGCGAGCGTCTTAAGCAGGCGCTCCGCGGGCGCGCGCAGCCGTGGGTCGAGCCGGATCGCGCGCCGCAGCGTCGAGCCCGAGCCCGAAGGCTGCACGTCGCGCAGCCGCTCGTGTGCGAACCAGGCGAGCGCCGTCCCGCGGTCGCACAGCGCGAACACGCCTTTCCCTTGGCCCGGCACATAGCGCTGGATGAGGGGCCAGTCCGCGCCCTGGCGGCGGGGGAGCACGGCGTGCTCGAGCTCTGCGGGAGTCCGGGCGTAGGCGGGCCCGAGGTCCGGCAGAAACCGCCCGCCGACGAATGCGTTCGAGGAGCGCGCCTTGATCACGCACGGGAACCCGAGCTCGGCCGCGCCCGCCTGGGCGGCCGCGAGCGAATCGGGGACGCGAGTGGGAGGGACGGCCACCCCGCACGCCGCGGCGAGCTCGAGCACTCGGGCCTTGTCGAACGCCCGGCCGAGCAGCTCATCCGGGGCGCAGCCGACGAGGATGCCGTGCGCCTCCCACGTCGGCCGCTCGTTGCTCACGAGGCGGCATGCCCGCTCGGTCAGCGGCAGCACCAGGTCGATCCCCATGCCACGCGCCCAGTCCCGCAGCGCCGCGAAGGCTGGGCCCGTCTCCGCCGCGAGCCGGTAGCGACCGCGCGCGTAGCGGGACCAGCCGGCCAGCGGCCAGGGGTCGGCGCTCGCCACGAAGGCTGCGTGCCCCGCGCGCCCGAGCGAGCGCACACAGGCGAGGGCCTGCGTCGTCTGGCCGTCGAGGATGAGGATGCGGAAGGCAGCCATTGGCGTTAGACGAGGCTCCGCTCCGGCGCGGCCGAGCGGCTCTGGGCGTCGATGGCCGCGCGCTCGCTCGCGGAGAGCGCGCACACGACCGCGCGGAACTTGCCGTTCGCACCGCGCGGCACCTCATCGACCGCCTCGAGCACCACGTCGACCGGCCCGAGCCGCGCGCGCAGCGCGGCGACGATCGCGTCCTTCACTCGGTCCGTGAACCCCGCGATCGGCGTATAGCGCACGCGGATGCGATTGAGCGCCTCCTGTATGAGCTGGGCCTCTCGTACCGGGAGGTCGCCTTTCCACACCGGATCGAGGCGCCCGAGGCGGCGGCCGTCGCTGGCATAGAGCACGTCGTCGGAGCGGCCCTCGATGCTGGCGAGTTGGGGGAGGGTACGGCCGCAGCCACAGGCGGCGGGCGGGGCGAGGGCCGCGCGATCTCCCACCCGATAGCGCACCAGTGGCATGTCGGCGTTCAGGAGCCCCGTGCACACGAGCTCCCCCGCCATGCCGGGCGCGGCCGGGGCGCCGTGCTCGAGCACCTCGACCCAGCCCACCTCGGGCCACAGATGCATTCGGCCCGCCTCGCATTCGCTCGCCGCCACCACCGCCTCGGCCATCCCGTAGCTCTCGCGCACCGGACAATGCAACGCCTGCGCGATGACCCACCGCTGGTGCTCGGGGAGCGGCTCGGCGTTGGTGATGGCGACCGCCAGGCGGAGATCGTCGCGCCCGAGCCGCAGGGCCTCCTGGGCGAGGGCGAAGAGGGAGGAGGTGTAGCCCTCGAGGTAGCTGACCCGGTAGCGCCCCAGGGCGTCGAAGTAGGCGGGGAGGAAGCGCGGCCCCAGGTGATAGGACGACATGTAGAGTTGGCGGAGCGCCGCGTTCCAGACCCAGAAGGGGGGGTGGCGCTGGGCCTGGGGCGTGACGACCTGGCCGCCAAGGATCGCGGAGCGGTCTTGGCGCGAGACGCCGTACCACTGCCGCCGCCGCGCGGCGGCGAGCGCGTACAGCTGCCGCTCGCACGCCCGGCTGCGCCATACCGTGAGCGGTTTGCCCGAGGTGCCGCTGGTGTGGTCGGCCCACATGTGGCGGGGGCGGCAGTCGGCGGCGACCAAGGCGGCCGCCTGGGCGCGCAGCGTGTCTTTCTCGAGCACAGGCCAGTGCTCGAGGTAATCCCAGGAGCGCCGATCCCCCGCGCTGCGGCGCTGGCGCCACTGCTCGCGGTAGTAGGGCACCTGGGTAGCGGCGCGGTGCAGCACGAACCCCAGGCGCTCCTCCTGCCAGGCGCGCCAGCGCTCCGGTGCCCAGTGCTCGCGCTCGCGCGCGCCGGCGATCAGCGCCTCGGTCTCCCGGCCGTAGCGCCAGAAGCGCAGCTGCAGGCCGTGCAGCGTGGCGACCGCGGAGCGGGCCGGCCCC
>WNFH01002427.1_pt1 | contig 12995 bp, 8 predicted proteins | sample 5400411 | NCBI WGS metagenome assembly WNFH01 (sample SAMN13153347, study PRJNA577476) | soil metagenome | isolation source: 200 cm saprolite under Douglas fir tree site 2 hole 3 | place: USA:California | collected 2015-04-18
ATCCCCGCGTTCGCGAACAACACGTCGATTTTTCCGAGTTTCTGCAGGACCGTGGCGTAGAGCTTGTCAAGCTCCTCGGCCTTCGAGACGTCGGCTCGCACGGCAACCACGTCCTTGCCGATTTGCTTTACCGCCTCATCCAACGTTTTCTGGTTGCGGCCGGAAATCACCACCCGCGCGCCTTCCTCGTAAAACCGCTTCGCCGTTGCCAGTCCGATGCCGCTGTTTCCCCCGGTTATAACTGCTACTTTTCCTTCGAGTCTCTTCATCACAGCCTCCCAATCGAATCTTTCTCAAAATCCAGAGCCTCAAGCCCTTGCCGTTTCGCCGCTATCTTGAGGTTTCGATACTTAGATGAGCGTCTAACTATTCGGTTGCACGTTATTTCGATGGGTGTCAAAATGACTCCTGAAGGAGAACTGTCAAGCGAATCCTGGATCAGCTAAGGTGAATATCTGCTTATGGATAGAGCCCAAATCGAAAGGGTATCGAAAGCCCTGGCCGACGCGACCCGATTGAGAATCTTCGAGGCCATTTCCGGAACGCGCCACATGAATTGCGGAGAAATTGTCTCACTCCGCGGGATCACTCCCGCGACGGTCTCGCACCACCTGAAAATCCTGAGCGAAGCGGGATTAATCGCCTGCCGCCGCGAAGGCCAGTTCGTCTACAGCGAAGCCGTGCGTGAAACAATCGAAGCCTACACGCGGGCCCTGACGAAAATCACGAGCCGGAAGAAAACTCCGGGACGACGCTCAAAAGGAATTTAATTGGTCGGATTTCTTGGAAACTTGAAATAGGGAAGCCGCACGCCCTGGTCCATAATTTGGTCCGCGCGAATATTCGCGGGAGCTTCGAATCCCGCGGTCCCGCCGTTGGTCACGTAATCGTCCTGGTCCACGCCGTCGCCGCTGACTCCCAATCCGCCGACAAGAACGCCGTTTCGAAACAAGCCCGCGCTGCCTGGGAAAAAAACGATCCCGCTTTTGTTCGCATTGGCGGCTCCGGCTTGGAATCCCTGCGTGCAGGGATTTGCCAAATCCATGGTGTAAAGGTTGAAGAATGGCCCAGCGTTCGAACCATCGATTCCTGGGGGATAGAGCGGTTGCGCGCCAAAACTGATGGTCCGGTTCGTCACTGCCGTTCCCATTGGCACGCCGTTCAGATCCGCGGCTGTTCGAATGGCGCTGTTGAAGTACACCATGTTTCGCGCTTTGGTCGCGGCGACATCAATGCTGAAAACGGTTGAATCGGGCATTCGTCGCAGACCGATGATGGTTCCATCGAGATCCGCGACGGCGATTACCATTCGCGTTTTCGAACCGAGCGGCAATCGAATCGCCGCGCGAGTGGTGTTGGCCGTGGCCTCCGCATTGTTCAGAATCTGCATCACGTCCGCCGTGCTCAAACCGCCGAGCGGCCCCGCCGCCGGCGGGATCAGGTTGCCTTCTGGCGGTTGCCCCTGACTGTTCGCGGGGGCCACCAAAAAACTTCCTGTGCCGGCAACCGGGCCCGCGGAAAAGCCGGCAGGGAGCGAAGTTTGATCCACAAAGGGGAGAGCGATACCTCCGATAAAAACGACTCCAGGCGCAGCGGGAGTCGGACCAAAATTGTCGCCCGCTGCGCCGCGTTGGGCGGTGCCGCCGGCGAGTGCAGCGAATTCCGCGACGTTCGAATTGCTCGACGAGGTCACTACGCCGATTCCGCCTACCACCACATTCTTGTAAAAGATCGGCACGCCGCCGGGATTTACCGCCGTCGCGTTCGAATCGGCGGTGTCGCCTTTGCCGGTGAGAATGCCGAGGCCGAATCCACCACTCAATGCCAGCGAGGGGGGAATTTTGGTTTGAAAGTTCGGATCATTCACCAGCGTGCAGCCGCGATTCGTGTTTTCGATTCCGTAAAGATCCGCGGGCGGCTGATTCATCACGCCCGGCGGAAAATGAATCCCGCTGATGAAGCGCACCGTGCGGGAAGAGAGCGGCGCCTGATTGTTGCTGAAAAAAGCGCCGGTGCGCGCGAGCGCCACGGCCACGTCGTTTGCATTTTGTGCTTGTCCAAAAGTTCCAATCGAAGCGGCGGGGGCATTTTGCGTTCGAAACACTCCGAGCACGAATCCCGCGCGATCCACCACGGCGACCACCATGTCCACGTTTACGGAATCTACCGCTGCCGTTACGATATTCTGCACGTCAACTACTTGCAGCGCCTGCACCGCCGGAATGGGCGGCGGCACAACAGGAGCACTGGTCCCTCCGCCGCAGCCGAACAGTAGCAGTACCAACATTCCGGCAATTCCCAATGCCAGGACAACGCACAGCGCCAGAGTCTTCTGGCGGTGTCGAAGAGCCTGCCGCGATTCCACCGGCTTTCGCAATTTGTGAGTTGTTTCCATCTCAGGAGTACCTTCGTTCGTATCACACTCATTTACGGCCCCTCAACGCATTTGCCCAGCGGTTGGCGCGTACTGGTGAACGTGTGAAGCGTGGTGCTGCGTTATCGAATGTCTCCATGCATCCGGGAAAACTGTTGCTCGCCGCTTCTCGATATTGTTAGCTAGTACGCGATTCCTTCTTCATCCATTCGTGCAGGCTGAGAGCATGATTTTTTCCATTTCGCAGCAAGTGCTACGCGCGTTTTGCGCGGCTTGCTGCTCCCTGTTTCTTTGCTCCGCGCTCGCAGGGGCACATTTTCGGAATCAAGCTCCGGCACCAACGCAGGACGGGGCAAAACAGTCCAGCGTGCAAGGTCCGCCGCTGCGCATTCCACGCCAGCAGGCGCAGACTACGGCCGCACTCGATGGCCGCGTGCGGGATGCCGGGTCACCCGAGAATGCGAGGCCGGTGTCCGCAGCGATGCTCATTTTGCGCAATCTGCAGTCCGGTCAGATTTTCAGCGGTGTCTCGTCCGGTGAAGGCGTGTTTCGTCTTTTCCCCCTGCCGCCGGGACGGTATGAACTCCGGGTGGAAGCCACAGACTACGCTCCCTTCGTTCTTGCTGACCTCATCCTTCAACCGGATGAAGTCGTGACGCTTGAAATTTCTCTCGTATCCGCGGCAACCATTGAGGCGCGCTCCCGCCTGCCGCGTTTACCGGAACTCGGGCCCGCGTTGTCTGTCGAAGCGCAACCGTCCTTCGGCAGCTATCGCGAGTTTCACCATCGCCTGGATTCCGATCCCAACTACATCGAAAACATTTCGCCGGACACGCTTCCACCCGTCGCCGATGTCTACAACAAGGTTCCGAATCGCTGGGCTTTGGAGCAGCCTGACTACCGCCGCTATTCGCAGAAGGGCGAGTACATCTACACGAAACCGCATCGGTACGATCCGTTCAACCGCAATCGATTCAAGGGCGACGAGCCGATCTGGCCGGAACTTCTTGGGCAGCAGACGTTTTTGAATCTTACCGCGTCGTCTGAAACCTTTCTCGATGGCCGGCGCGTTCCTTCTCCCAGCAACGTCAGCACCGAACGTCCCGGCAGCTCCGGCTTCTTTGGGAGAGACGAACAGGCATTCTTCGATCAAACGCTTCGTTTTACGTTTGATTTATTTCACGGCGATGCCGCGTTCAAGCCCGTGGACTGGCGCGTTCGAATCACTCCCGAGATCAGCCTGAACAATTTGAAGGTGCGAGAGCTCGGCATCATCGGGCCGGACGCACGCAGCGGCACCAACCGCTTTGACACGCACGTGGGCCTGCAGGAAGCTTTCGCGGAAGTGAAACTTCACGATCTTGGTCCGAATTACGATTTCGTTTCTGCGCGCGCGGGAATTCAGCAGTTCAACGCGGATTTTCGCGGCTTTCTTTTTGTGGATGAGCAGCCTGCCGTCCGCATCTTTGGAAATTTCCATTCCGGCCGCATCGAATACAATCTCGCATATTTCCAATTCCTCGAGAAGAATACGAACAGCGGCCTCAACACGTTCGAACGCCGCCACCAGCAGGCGCTCCTCGGCAACGTTTATTTCCAGGATTTCTTTTTCCCTGGCTACACGGCGGAATTCGTCGCCGCCTGGAATAAGGACGATCCCAGCGTGCATTATGACGACAACGGCTTTCTGGTACGCCCTTCGCCGATTGGGAACGTGATCAATCAAAATCCCGGGGCGGGCCCGATTCTTCACGGCATTCGCGTTGGTTACTTCGGCTGGCTCGGCAGCGGACACATTCACCGTATCAATCTGACGCACGCGTTTTATCAAGCCCTCGGCGAGGACACTTTCAATCCTATCGCGGGCAAGCGCGTCACGGTCAACGCACAGATGGCGGCCGCTGAAATTTCCTATGACAGGGATTGGATCCGCTACCGCGTGTCCGCGTTTTATACTTCGGGCGATTCGAATCCACGCGACGGGCGCGCCGGGGGGTTCGATTCCATCGTGGATCTTCCGAACTTTGCCGGTGGGCTTTTCAGCTTTTGGAATCGGGAAGGCATCCGATTTCTCGGTTCCGGCGTTCTTCTGACCACACCCGGAAGCCTTATTCCGTCGCTTCGGTCGAGCAAAGAGGAAGGCCAGGCGAATTTTGTCAACCCGGGCATCTTCCTCGCCAACGCCGGAGCAGATTTCGATATCACTCCCAAATTGCGAGGCTTTGCAAACCTCAATTTTCTCCGGTTCGAACGCACCGAGCCGCTAGAGTTTTTGCTGTTCCAGTCCCCCATCCGCCACACGATCGGCGAAGACTTCGGCGTCGGCGTGGAATACCGACCGCCGTTGAGTGAAAACATCATTCTCACCGGCGGGGCTTCCGCGTTGCAGCCGGGGCAGGGATTCAAAGATATTTACACGGGGCGCACGCTTTTTTCGCTTTTCGGTTCCGTGAGGTTTACGTTCTGAGGCGCGCAGAGAATGCTTCCACTCCAAAAACCCGGAACGTCTTCTCTGCGAAATCTCTGCTTCCTCTGCGTCTCTGCGTTATCTTTTCTCTTCGCTCTTCTTGCGAGCTCGAATTTGCCCGCGGGCGCCTCGCAGGAGGCCGCTCCGTTCCAAGGCCGGTCCCAGGAAGAAGCGGAGGGCAAGTCTTCCGGGTGCGTCTCCTGCCACACGTCGACCGATGAACCCACGATGCATCCGACAAGAACCGTGCACATCGGCTGCACCGATTGTCACGGCGGGAACGCTTCGGTTTCCATTGCGCAGGGCACTGCCGCAAATTCTCCGGAATACAACTCTGCAAAAGAGAAAGCCCACGTCCAGCCACACGACCCGATGTTCAAAAATCGCTCGGCGCTTCCCGAGCGGGCGTACACAAAGTGGCTTAAGGAATCCGCGGATTACGTCAAATTCGTGAACCCGGGAGACCTGCGCGTCGCTGCGGAAACTTGTGGTGCCGCTGGTTGCCACGCCGCTGAAACTCGCGCGGTTTCCACGAGCATGATGACGCACGCCGGATTCCTCTGGGGCGCCGCGCTGTACAACAACGGCAGCTATCCCACAAAGAACACGCGGTTCGGCGAAAGCTACGATCGTGACGGGAAGCCGCAATCGATCAAGACCTCTCCGAGGCCAACGACGGAAGAAACTCGCGCCAAGGGAGTCCTTCCCGAGCTCGATCCGCTCTTGCGCTGGGAAACTTCGCAACCCGGCAATGTGTTGCGGGTCTTCGAGCGAGGAGGGCGCAAGAAAGGGGAGATCGGCAATCCGAATCGCGAAGAAGAGCCGGGCAAGCCCGATGACAAACTCAGTGAACGAGGTTTTGGAACCGAGCTGCGCACGGATCCTGTATTTCTTGGCCTGCAAAAAACGCGATTGCTCGATCCGATTCTTTCGCTCCCCGGGACAAACGATCATCCAGGCGATTATCGCGCGAGCGGCTGCACAGCGTGCCACGTGATCTACGCGAATGACCGCGATCCTTCCCATTCAGGCGCCTATTCACCATTCGGCCATTTGGGTTTCAGCGCTTCCTCCGATCCAACAATTCCAAAAAATGAGGCTGGCCATCCCATCAAACACGCCTTCACGCGCTCGATTCCGTCGAGCCAATGCATGATTTGCCACATTCATCCGGGCACGAACATGGTCACGACGTATTTCGGGCTGACCTGGTGGGACAACGAGATGGATGGCGACCAGATGTATCCGAAGGAGCAGCGCAATCCCACAGAAGAGCAGCGCTACCAATCTTTCGAGCGGAACCCGGAAGGCGCGGCGGTCCGGGGGCTCTGGAACGACGACAAATTCCTGGAGAAAATTGGCAGCCGTGAATTCAACAAGCAATTGAAGACCACGCAGTTCGCGGATTTTCATGGGCATGGCTGGGTTTTTCGGGCTGTGTTCAACCACGATCGAAAAGGGAACTGGCTGGACAAGGACGGCCAGCAAATCGCATTTGATGATCCCGAGCGCTTCGGCAAAGCCGTTCATCTCGCGGACATCCATCTTGAGAAGGGCATGCAATGCAACGATTGCCACTTCGCGCAGGACAATCACGGTAACGGAAAAATCTACGCGGAGCCGCGTGCCGCGGTGGAAATCGATTGCGTGGATTGCCACGGCACGATTCGAAAGAAGGCGGCGCTGGCCACATCCGGGCCCGCGGCTCCCGAGGGCGGCCGGCATCTCGATGCGCTGCGGACGCCGTGGGGACTGCGGCGATTCGAATGGCGCGGCGACAAGGTATTTCAGCGCTCGATGTCGGAAGAAAATAAGGAATGGGAGATCGTTCAGACCGTCGATACGATTACTCGCGGCAATGTGCACTTCAATGCGAAGTCTCTTCGCGCAAAGCTCATCAACAAAGATGGCATTGTGCCTGCGTATCCATCGGCCGACGATGCCACGCTGGCGCATGCGAACAGCAGCATGACTTGCTATGCGTGCCACACGTCGTGGACGCCGACGTGCTTTGGGTGCCATCTGCAAATGACGGCGAACGCGCGCAAACCCATGCTGCACAATGAAGGCCTGCTCACAAAAAACTACACCAGCTACAATTTCCAGGTGCTTCGCGACGACATTTATATGCTGGGCGTGGACGGGACGGTGACCGGCCACCGCATCACGCCCGCGCGTTCATCCTGCGCGGTGCTGGTCAGCTCGCAAAATGCGAATCGCGAATGGCTGTACTACACACAGCAGACCATTTCGACGCCGGGTTTTTCCGGGCAGGCATTTTCCACGTTTGTTCCGCACACGGTGCGCGCGAAGGAGACCAAGGAGTGCAGCGATTGCCATGTCTCCGCGCAGAACGACAACAATGCCTGGATGACGCAGCTGCTGCTGCAGGGAACGAACTTCATGAACTTCATGGGCCGGTACGTTTATGTCGCCACAGGAAAAAAAGGATTTGAAGCCATCGCCGTGGCGGAACACGATGAACCGGAAGCCATCTTCGGGAGCGATCTTCAGCGCATCGCGTATCCAGACAATTACAAGAAATTTGTGAGTCAAAAACGAGAACTCAGGGCGGCGGCGGAGCACACCGGCAATGTGCTGGACATTCAAGCGCGCGGCGAGTACGCCTATGCCGCGAACGGTCCCAGGGGGCTGCGCGTCTACGACATCGCGAATATTGATAACAAAGGTTTCTCAGAGAAGGTCAATACCGCGCCGGTTTCGCCGCTCGGCCAGCGTTTCTTTGCGCCGACGAAAAACGCGCTTGCCGTTGCCTCTCCGACGACGCTGGGTGTTGATCCGCTGCGGCAGCAATTGCCCGAGAATGAAGAGCACCGGATTCACCTTCTTTATGGTTTTCTTTACATTGCAGACCAAGAAGAAGGTCTCGTCATCATTGGCGACCCCAATCTGAAATCGAAGAGTCCCGGGGTGGGCACGCTGCTCGACGGCAATCCCGCCAACAATTTCCTGAAGCGGGCTTTGGCCTTCAATCCGGACGGGGTATTAACGGGCGCTCACCGGATTATGATCGCGGGCAACTATGCGTACATCCTCACGGAGAAAGCTCTGGTCGTCGTGGATCTCGACAATCCACTCGCTCCTCGTGTCACTGCCAGCATTGGCTCGCCTGCGCTCAACGATCCCCGCGGCATCGCGGTGCAATTTCGCTACGCGTTTGTTGTGGATCGCGACGGGCTGAAAGTTCTCGACGTAACCGATCTCTCGCAACCGAAGCCTGTGACCGATGCGCGCGTTCCTCTCGAGGATGCTCGCAATGTTTACGTTGCGCGCACCTACGCGTATGTTTCGGCGGGCAAGCAAGGGCTCGCGATCATTGATGTCGAAAAGCCGCATGCCCCGAAGCTCGATCAACTTTTCACGGCGGAGGGACAGCTCAATGACGTCAACGACGTGAAAATCGGAATGGTGGCCGCAAGTGCGTTCGCCTTCGTTGCCGACGGCAAGAACGGCCTTCGCGTTCTGCAGATTTTGTCGCCCTGGGATGACCCCGCGCATTTCTCCGGATTCAGTCCCCGGCCGATGCCCAAACTCGTTGCCGCGGCGCACACGCGCGGTCCCGCGCTCGCTATTTCGAAAGGGATTGACCGGGACCGTGCCGTCGATGAATCGGGCAACCAGCTCGCGGTGTTCGGCCGCCGTGGGGCCCGGCCGCTCAACCGCGACGAAATGCGTTCTCTCTACATTCATCTCCGTACGGGCGAACCGTACTTCGTCACGGATGATGCTGTCGAGCAACCGCGCTCCGCGGCGTCATCCTCTATCTCGTTGACTTCCTTTTTCTCCCGTGCCCGAGATTGGTTGAATTCCTTCCGATGAGGGTATCGTCATGAAACGACGCAAATTTCTTTCCGCTGCTGCAAAGGCCGGGTCGGCTGCAATCTGCTCGCAGATTGTGCCGCCGGCCGTTCACGCATTGCTTTCTTCGGGAGGCGCCGCATCAAAAAGTTCTCCCAACGATGCCGCCCGCCCACAAATTGCGCTCACGCTGGACGATCCTACTCTCAAGCTCGGATCGGTCTTGAAATGGCAGGAAGCCAACACGCGGATTCTGAAAGCGATCGCGGCGAAAGATATCCGGGCGGCGCTTTTTGTTTGCGGGATGCGCGTGGATGAAGCCGACGGCGCGAAGTTACTTTCCGCCTGGGACGAAGCGGGCCACCTGATCTGTAATCATTCTTACTCGCACAAATTCTATGGTGAGCAGACCAGTTACGCCGACTTCGCAGTGGATTTTCTGAAAAATGAAAAGGTGATTGCTCCCTATCACAATCGAAAAGCTCTGTTCCGCTATCCGTACTTGAAGGAAGGAGACACCCCCGAGAAGCGCGATCGTTTTCGCGCGTTGCTCAAGGAGCGCGGATACCGCGTCGGCCACGTCACCGTTGATGCCTCCGACTGGTATGTGAGCCAGCGCCTGGTTGATCGCCTCGGGAAGCAGCCCAACGCTCCCGTGGCGCCGTATCGCGACTACCTCATCGCTCATCTGCTGGATCGTGCGGCGTTCTACCGGCAGCTTGCTCTGGACGTTCTCGAACGCGATATTCGACACACGATCCTGCTGCATTTTAATCCGTTGAACGCATACGTCCTGCCGGATGTATTCACGGCCTTCGAGAAGGCCGGCTGGCAATGGATTGACGCGTCCCTGGCGTTTGAAGACCCCGTCTTTCGCGATCAGCCGCAGATCGTGCCGGCAGGGGAGAGCCTGGTTTGGGCGTTGGCGAAGGAGACGGGGCGGTTCAATGACCGCCTTCGGTATCCGGGGGAGGACGGGGACTTCGAAAGGCCGAAAATGGACGCCCTGGGGCTGTAATCCGTCCCGTCTGCCGCGAGAGGGACCAAGGTTGGGGCCTGAGGATTCCTTACCTCCAAGATAGTTTCCCTTTTTGTTCGTCTACGGCTATCCCTTTCCAGACGCAGGACTTGCGGCATTATGTTCACTATCGGAACAGTCAACCCCTTTCCTTTGTGCCCTTTACCACCCTGTCGCATCTAATTGAGGTATAATGAGACGTTCACACTTTTAACGCATAGCATCCATTAAAATAATTCGTGAGGGACCCTGGGTGAACAAGGGTATCGTTGTAAAAGGAGAGGGTGGAATGCTTCCCAGGGCAGCCCCACCAAGAAAGGCAGTAGCAGGTACTAGTACATGACCAAACAATTTCTACTGGCCAGCGACTTCGACCAGACGCTCAGCTTCAACGACTCGGGAGTCGTTCTTAGCGAGCTCATCGGGTTTCACAGCTTCGACGACAAGGTGAAGGGCCTTGCGGAGATGAACCTCGTCCAGCAGGGCGCGGAACTCAGCTATCTGATTCTGCACGACCCGGATTTCCGGCGAGTGCGCCGCGAGCACCTCGTGGACACCGGGAAACGCATTCGCCTGAAGCACGACGTTGCGCTGTTTGCGCGCGCGCTTGAGAATCTTGCCGAAGGCTACAAGTTTCACTTCAACGTAATCTCCGCCGCGCCTCAGGAGATCATCCAGTCGGCGCTCGAGGGTATCGTTCCGCCGGACCACATCTTCGGCACGCGCTTCCGCTACAACGAAGCTACCGGCGAAGTGGATTCCATCATTCGCGCTTCTGCCGGCTGGGGCAAAATCACCGTGCTCGAGGAACTTCGCGCAAGCCTCGGTATTAGCCACGACCAGATCATCTACATGGGCGACGGCAGTTCGGACTTGCCCGTGATGATGCATGTCAACCAGTACGACGGCCTGACGATTGCGGTTTCTGAAGCCAAGTTCATCACGCGTGTGGCCAAGCGAACGGTTCTCAGCGATAACGCCATGAGCGTGCTCGTCCCCGTGCTCGAAAAAGTCCTGCGCTGGGACTCTGCGCGCATCAGGCGGCTTTTTGCTTCCTACGGCCTCACTTTGCTGGAGTGGGACAAGATGCGAACCGACCGGTTGACCATTCAGGATTCGACCGAGCACGTGTCTGTAGCGGCGGCGCCGCAACTCAACGCCCAATAAGTTCTTTTCGTCGAAGAGGGGCGGGCCTTGGCCCGCCTTTTCTTTGTGTGCCGAGCAGGGTCGAAAATCACCTTCCTGCCGAGTTAGCCGAAGTTCGTCATTGAACCACACATTTTGAATTTTTTCGTAAGTTGTTCGTCGGGAAGTCTTTGCCTGCCAACACGGAGTGTTCGGAAAGTGGTTGTAGTGAAAACCTACCCTCTTGCTTGAGGGATGCAACAGTGACAGATTGCCTGCATGTTTTTGCGAAAGCTCCGCATCCACAAGGACGGCAAGGAGCATGGCTACTGGTCGTTGGTCGAGACCGTGCGTACCGCCGATGGTCCGCGGCGGCGCACGCTTTGTTATCTCGGGGAGCTGAACGGTTCGGCTCACGCGCGTTGGCAAAAGACCGTGGAGGTCTTCAACGAGCACGGCGAGAGCACCCAGTTGAAGCTGTTTCCCTCCGAAGCAGAAGTGCCCGATGATCCGAACGTAGCGCGCGTGCTGCTGAAAAAAGTCCGCGTCGAACGCACGCGCCGCTTCGGCGACTGCTATCTGGGACTGGAGTTATGGAAGCGCTTGGGGCTCGATGAGTTCTTTGCGCAGCATCTGGACGGGGACGATGCCGATGTGGCCTGGTCGCGTGTAGCCGCGGTGTTAGCGATCAACCGGTTGTGCGCTCCGGGCAGCGAGTTGGCTGTGGAACACCACTGGTATCCGTCCACTGCGCTGGACGATCTGTTGCACATCGCCAAAGGCAAGATTAACGACACACGGCTCTATCGTTGTTTGGATCGCCTGCTGCCGCTTGTGGAAGGGGCCGCCGAAGAGAACCCCATGATACGGCGGGCTACTCGCGCGACCATCGTCCGGACTGCGAACAACTGGTGCTGGCGCTGATCGTTAACCAGGACGGGTTTCCCTTCAGCAACGAGCTTTTCGATGGGAACCGTGCCGATGTTTCCACCGTCGAAGCGATCCTGCGCACCGTCGAGCGTAAGCATGGGAAAGCACGTCGGGTATGGATTTTCGATCGCGGCGTGGTGAGCGAGGAGAACCTGGTGGCCATCCGCAAGCGCGGCGGACAGTATCTGGTGGGCACACCACGCAGCAAACTCAAGCAGTTCGAACAGGAACTGCTCAAGGATGATTTCGAAAAGATCCGTCCGGAAGTAGAGGTTAAACAGATGCGGATCCGGGGTGGCGAAGAGACCTACATCCTGTGCCGCACGGCGGGGCGGAAGGAGAAAGAGAAAGCTATCCGCAGCCGCTTTGTGGCGAAAATCGAAAAAGCGCTCACGGGACTAGAGAAGCGCATCGCAGACGGCAAATTGAAGGATCGCGGCAAGATGTTTATGGGGTTGGGCCGCATTCAGGCTTCGCATCCGCAGGTAGCCGATCTTTATGAAATGGCGCTGAAGGATACCCGAGAAGGTGCACGCCTGGTCTGGCGGCAGAAGCCCGAGCAGCAGCAATGGCTGGAGGCAAGAGAGGGAGCCTATCTGCTACGCACCAATCTGACAGCCGACGGTGCTGCAGATCTTTGGAAAAAGTATATGCAGCTGACCGAAGTGGAAGCCGCGTTTCGCACACTGAAGAGCGAACTGGCCATTCGCCCGCTCTTCCATCAACTAGAACGACGCGTCAAGGCGCACGTGCTGGTGGCGTTTCTCGGTTATGCCCTGCTGGTGACACTGAAGCATCTGCTGAAACGAGGCGGTTCAGAATACTCGCCGGCGAACGTGCTGAAGCGGCTCGCCGAGGTGTACAGCGTGGACATCGTGCTGCCCACACTCGAAGGTCGAGAAATCTGGTTGCGGCGCATCAGCAAACTCGATGACGAACAACAAAAAATTCTCTTCCAACTCCAACTGCCGTTACCGGAGCGACTCGAACCGACTCAGATCCTAAAATGTAGTGAAAACTCGGCCATAGCCTAAACTGATTTCAAAGGACTTAACTATCTTTTAGCCCCCCTAGTGACGAGCATGGGTTAGCGGGTTGCGAATTTGGTAGTTCGACTCGGTAGCCGAGTTTGCGGAGTTGGCGGATCATTCTGGCGGTGCGTGCTTGCCGAGATTGTTTGGTAACCGCTGGACCGTGTTCCTCGTAACGGACTCCTTGGTGCAGGATCAACCAGATCAACCGACACTGTCGATGGGCAATGG
>WNFH01002429.1_pt1 | contig 12988 bp, 13 predicted proteins | sample 5400411 | NCBI WGS metagenome assembly WNFH01 (sample SAMN13153347, study PRJNA577476) | soil metagenome | isolation source: 200 cm saprolite under Douglas fir tree site 2 hole 3 | place: USA:California | collected 2015-04-18
CTGCTGCTGGCGGTGGCGGATGTGCCGGGAATCCGGCGCGTGCGGTTTACGACATCGCATCCGCGGGATTTCGGCGCGGATATTGTTGCGGCCATCGAATCGGAACCGAAATTGTGCAACCACGTGCATTTGCCGGTGCAGTCCGGCTCGACGAGGGTGCTGCGGGAGATGGCGCGGACTTACACGCGCGCGGAATATCTCGAGAGGATTGCGATGTTGCGTGAAGCGAAGCGACCGATTGCGATCACCACCGATATTATTGTGGGCTTTCCCGGCGAGACGGAAGCGGACTTCGCGGAGACGCTGAGCTTGCTGTACGAGGTCAGGTACGACAGCTTGTTCTCCTTTAAGTATTCGCCGCGGCCGAATACGCCGTCGCTTTCCATGCCGGATGCGATTTCGGAGGAAGAAAAGAGCCGGCGGCTGGCGGTTTTGCAGGAAAAGCAGCGGGAAATTCAAGGCGAACGCAACGCGACGCTGGTTGGCACCACATTTGACTTGCTTGTCAGCGGTAAATCGCGGCGCGAGAATCAGTGGAGCGGGCACAGTGCTTGTCACAGGGTTGTAAATTTCACTTCACAAGAGCGGAACCTTCTGGGAACCTACGTGCAGGTTCTGGTGACAGGTGCCGGGCCGAACAGCCTGGTGGGCGAGCAGGTGACGTAGCGGTAGAAAAGGGAGGCCTCGATGGAAGTGGAGATGAAGATCCGCGGCCTGATGATGGACCCCGTCACCAATATGCCCATTGTGGTGCTGAAAGACGTTCAGGGGCAGGCGATTCTGCCGATCTGGGTGGGCGTCTACGAAGCGAATGCCATTGCGCTGGAAATCGAGAAGGTGCAGACGCCGCGGCCGATGACGCATGATCTGCTAAAGAATGTTTTGCTCGGGCTCGAAGTGCGCGTGCAGAAGGTTGTGGTCAACGATCTGAAGGACGACACGTTTTACGCGACAATCTGGGTGGAGCGCGACGGCCAGATGATGACGATTGATTCGCGACCGAGCGATGCGCTGGCGTTGGCGCTACGTGTGGACTGCCCCATTTTTGTCGAAGACGAAGTGCTCAAGAACTCCAAGATTTCCAGCGCCATTTCCGAACGCACCACCAACGAGCAGCTCCGCTCGTGGCTCGAGGGCCTGTCCGACGACGACCTCGGCCGCTACAAGATGTAGCAGACCTAGCGCCGAGCTGCTTGCAAATCCGACACCTCAATTCTCGCCATTAGCCTGTTCACCGCGCGGCGCCAGGCGAAGAGCAGGACGATTCCGATCAGGATTAGCGCGAGGCTCAGGCCGGCCCAGAGGCCGAAGGCTCCCCAGTGGCGGCGAAAGCAGAGCCAAGCGCCGAGCGGCAATCCGATTATCCAGTACGCGGTGAAGTGGCAAAGCATCGGTGTGCGGGTGTCGCCTGCGCCGCGAAGCGCGCCGGTCGCGACGGTCTGCAAGCCATCGAAGAGTTGAAAGGCAGCGCCAGCGGCGAGCAGGAAGATGGTGGTGCGAATAACGGCTTCGTCGGGCGTGTACATGCGCGCGATGGCGCGGGGGAAAACGAGGAGCAGGACGCTGGCAGCAAGCATGACAGCGGCGCCAACAAAAATCGCGGTGCCGCCGGCATCGGCTGCGCCTGCGGGATCTTTGCGGCCGATAGCTTGGCCAACGCGCACGGCAGCGGCTGAGGAAATGCCGAGAGGAACCATATAGGTGAACGCGACGGTGTTGAGCGCGATTTGGTGGGCGGCAAGCGGAACTGCGCCGAGCCGTCCGATGAGTGCCGCAGTCAGCGCGAAGACACTGATCTCGAGCGTGATCTGTGTTGCGGCGGGCAGCCCGAGAATAATGAGGCGGCGGATGCGCATGAAGTCGATATTGACCGGAGTCTTGAGTAATTCGGTGCGATGGCGGCGGTCGTACCAAAGCAGATAGCCAACGAGGACGAGAGCCATATACAGGCGAGCGAGCGCCGTGGACCATCCGGAGCCCACGACGCCCATTGCCGGAGCGCCCCACTTGCCGTAGATCAGCACCCAGTTGAAAAGAAGGTTGATGAGATTGGCGGTGACCAGCGCGAAGGCCACGGGCCTGACCATGTTCATGGCCTGGATGCAGCGGCGCACAGCGAAGTAGAGCATCAGAGGAAATAGACCGATAGCCAGTGCTTTCATGTAGGGGACGGCCAGGCGCGCGACTACCGGATCGATGTGCAGCGCTTGCAAGAGAGGACCGAAGAACCATACCGGAGCCATCAGGAACGGGGTCAGGACCACGCTCAGGTAAATTCCGTTTATCAACGAGCGGTGGCAGTCTTCGCGCTTACCGGCGCCGAAGGCTTGCGCGACGAGGGTGTCCAGGCCAATCAGCAAGCCGCCGCCGAAAAAAGCGACGACATTGAAAATGCTGGAGCTAATGCTGACGGCGCCGATGGAGTTCGCACTGTCGGGCAAGTGGCCGACCATGACGGTGTCGACGATGCCCATGGTCATCCAACCGATCTCGGCGAGAACGAGCGGCAGCGCGAGACGCAGGGTGGGGCGCATTTCGGCGCGAAGTGTTTGCAGGCGGAGCATAACTTGCGGCGAGCCTAGGAAGTGTAAGCGGGGAAAAGAAAACGAGCAAACGTGCCGGTCAACAGGCTTGCTTCCGAACAGCCAGCCACAGAAACTTACCGTTTCAGGATAGGGGAAGATCGACTCGGCGGAGAAGGTCAGTGAAACGGGCATCGGAGCGGATGTTGTCGAAGGAAGGCTCCATCTTGAGCTCGATCAAGTCGGGATTGTGTTCTTCGTATGCTTTTTCGAGCCAGGCGAAGGCTTGTTCTTTGTCGTCGAGGGATGCGTAAGCGCGGGCGACATCGTAAGGTGAAACATAGCGCGCGGTGGACTTTAGCTGGTCGATGATTTCCCGCATGGCCGAGGTCTTGCCGGCGATTCCGTACGCCTGCGCCAAGCCGATCAATGTTTCTGTGCTTCGCCCCGATAGAGTTACGGCATGTTGCATCTCCTGGACGGCTTCGCCAAGCATTCCATTTTGCTGGCAATAGACCAATCCGAGACGGAAGTGCAGGAGGAAGTGATCGGGATCGACTTCCAACGCTTTGCGAAGCTCATCGATGGCTTGGTCGGAACGGCGGGCGAGATAGAGAATCATTCCCACGGAGGCGTTGAGAACGGGATTGATAGGGTCGAGTTCTTGCGCGTACTTAACCCTGGCCACAGACTCTTCGGACCGGCCTCTGGCCATCAAGTATTCGGCGTACCAATAGTGGGCGATCGTCTGCCCGGGGTTGAGGTCCAACGCGCGCTGGAAGTCCTCGTCGAGGCCAATCCAATCCCAATCGTGGAGACGGACGTGGGCTAGAGAAGCGTAGGCTTCGCCGAGGTCGTGTTCGATCTGCAACGCCTGGCGGGCGGCGGTCTTGGCTTTGTGGAAGGCTTCGGTGGCGGGAATTACGCCGCGGCAGGCGAGCATCACGTAGGCGTCGGAGATACCGTCGTAGGCGGCAGCGTAGTTGGGGTCGCGCTCGATGGCTTGCTGAAAACAGTCGATGCTTTTGCGCATGCCTTCTTCGGTGCGCTTGTACCAGAAGTGGCGACCCTTTAAATAGGCTTCGTGAGCTTGCGGATTCATGGAGCGGGCGGAGTCCAAGCGTTTCTGCGCGCGGGGAGTGAGCTGGATCTGAATTTGGCGGGCGACGGCCTGCGCTACTTCACTTTGCAAAACGAGAATGTCGCCGAGGTTGCGTTCGTAGGTGTCGGCCCACACGTGGGACTCGTCGCTGACCTGAATGAGTTGGGCGGTGATGCGCACGCGGTCGGCGGCGCGACGGACACTGCCTTCGAGGGCGTACGAGACGTTAAGCTCGCGGCCGATCTGCTGCACGGACTTGGCGGTGGATTTGTATTGCATGGAAGAGGTGCGCGCGATGACCCCGAGGTTCTGAGGACTGAGGCGCGCCAGTTGCGTGATCATCTCCTCGGTCAAGCCTTCGCTGAAGTAGTTGTGTTTGTCGCCGCCACTGAGATTCTCGAACGGGAGCACCACCAGCATGATGCGCTGAGGCGCGGCTTGCGCGGGAGTGTCAGTCACCTCCCGGACGGAACCTGCGAAGCGATAACCGCGCTTTGGCAGGGTTTCAATGTGCTCGTCGCCGAGCGCTTTCCTGAGCAGGGAAATGTGCGAGGTAAGCGTGCCTTCTTCCACGACCGCGTCGGCCCAGATTTTTTGCAGCAGTTCTTCACGGGTCATGAGTCTTCCGCGGGCTTCGACTAGGGCGATAAGCAACTCGACAGCCTTTGGCGTGAGTGCCAGGCGCTCGCGGTCGCGAAACAGCAGCCGACCGCCGGCGTCGAGGCGGAATGGGCCGAACTCGTAGATACGGGCAACGGTCACCAGGAGAGGTCCGCAAGGAATTCACAAGAAAAATACCAGCTTTCGCGAAGGACTTCTACGCCGGCACCCGCCTACGATTCCGGCATCAGGAGGATTTGAACCCATGTATCGACTCAGACAGTGGGCGGTTGTGAGTGTGACACTGGCGGCATCGTTGGCAGGCGCGTTGCTGCTGTCCGGACGAGCTTTGCGGGCGAGCCAGGAAGACGGAGGCGGGGAACGCGCGGGAGGGGCGAAACGGGAAAAGCATTTATTTGTGTGGGCCGGCGACCAATCGCGCAGCAATCCGGACTTTCTTGCGGTAATCAACTTTGACGAGCACTCCTCGCGCTACGGGGAAGTGGTGAAGACCGTTCCGCTGCCCGGAGCGGGCGCTACCGGCAACGAGCCGCATCACGTGGGGCTTTCCAGCGACGGCAAGACGCTCGCCGCCGGAGGCTTGTTGAGCGTTCTCAAGGGGCAACCGGAAATTTTCTTTTTTGACGTTTCCAATCCGGAAGAAACCAAGTTCTTGTCTTCCGTCGATCCGCCACTTTCTTCCATCACCGATGATTTTCAGCCGCTTTCCGGGGGCAGATTCCTAGTGACCATGATGGGCGGACCAAAGGGGCACGCGCCCGGCCGCGTCGTTGAATTCAGCCAAGACCTGAAAGCCGTTGGTGAATTCCCGAAAAACCCGCCCGAAGACGGCTTTAACCCGCACGGAATCGCCATTCGCCCGGAGATCAATTTGATGGTGACCAGCGACTTCATTTGCCCGACCAGCACATTGAACGCCGTCGCGGGTGGATTGGACCTGCGGGGCAACATCCGCGTGTGGGACCTGCAGCGTCGGGAAATTTTGCGCAGCGTGGAGATCCCGAACGCCGGCGGCACCATTGACGTGAAGCTCATTCCGCGAGACCGCGAAGGACGCGCGTACACGGCGGGAATGCTGGACGATAAGCTCTATCTGGTGGACACACAGCGCGGAACGGCAACCCCGGTGTTCGATTTTGGGTCGATTGCCAAAGGCGGATGGCCGCAACTCATGCGCATGACGGAAGACGGGCGCCGCCTGTTCATCACCATGAACCAGGCGGGGAAGGTCGTGATGTTTGATACGTCCGAGCCTTCGGCTCCACGCGTGTTAAGCGTGCTCGATCTCGGTGCGAATGCGGGCCCGCATTATCTTCGTTTGACAGAAGACGAGCGGCGGCTGGTGATTTCCGACTACTTCCTCAACGAAGATTCGTTCGGCAAAGTGCACGCGGAAGGGGACCACAAGATCCACGTCGCCAAAGTGAGTGCCACCAGCTTGACGTTGGATTCCAGGTTTCGGTTGGATTTCAACACCGCGTTCAAGACCGGACCGGCACGGCCCCATGGTCTGGCGATGAGGTAAGGAGTTGGGTCGGGCAGCGGCGCGAACGGCAAAATCGCGGGACCAATGATTCAGCCCATGGCTGCGTGCCGGCTTTGGGCTGATTTGCCTTTCGGGGCGGACGAACGAGGAGTAATTGCTTGGACACCAGAGGCGCCGGTCTGTGAGCGCAGGCTTATGATGAGTGTCCTCAGGGAACCCACGCCCTCCCCGGAGTTTTCCACTGAGAGAGCATCGGCAGATGTAGTTTTTCCTTGCGTCGCAATGGCTTACAAACGTAGAGTGTGCTCTAGGCCTAGGGGGTTTTCTGGGAGCGGCACCTATATATAGCAATCGGGTTGCCGGAGGGCGCCGGCACTATCCTGCTCGCTCGGGCGGAGGCAGAAGCCTATGACTGCCATCATCACGATAGCGAATCAAAAAGGCGGCGTGGGAAAGACCACCACAGCGATTAATTTGTCCGCCGCGATTGCCAATCGTGGGAAGCGCACGCTGCTCATCGACCTGGATCCGCAAGCCAATTCGACGATCGCCTTTTTCGACATGGGCGAGATTGCCACGTCGATGTTCGAGGTGCTGAACGAAAGCCGGGCGTCGATGGCCGCGATGGTGAAGGCGACGAAGGACCCGATGTTGTTTTTGGGGCCGGGACGATTGGCGTTGGCGAAGCTGGAGCAAGTGCTGGCGGGGCAGTTCGATGCGCCCTATCGACTGAAAGACGCGCTGGCGCCGATCGTGAAGGATTATGAGTACGTGATCCTGGACACGCCGCCGTCGCTGGGAATTTTGACGGTGAACGCGCTGGTGGCTTCGACGCATTTGATGGTGCCGATTCAGGCGGCGTATTTTGCGATCGAAGGCACGGACGATTTGCTGGAGACGTACGAGCGCATTCGCGCGCGTCCCAATCCCGGATTGAAAGTTCTTGGCGTGGTCATCACGCTTTTCGACAAGCGCACGAATATTTCGCGGGATACGCACGGGCAGATCCGCACTGTGTTTGGGGAAGTGCTGTTCAAGACCAAAATCAGCAAGAACGTGCGCCTGGAAGAAAGTCCCGCGTACAAGGAAACGATTTTGACGTTCGCGCCGAAGTCACCCGGCGCGGTCGAATATAAGAAACTGGCTGGGGAGGTTATCCAACGTGTTGAAGAGAGCCGGATTACCCGTCACGCTGAAGATGCGGCATGACTCGCACTACGTCGAGTCACTGACAAGCTACAGCGGAGCGGCCATCGGGCGGATGATTCCGGTGGAGCAGATTCACCCGAATCCGGATCAGCCGCGCAAGGCCATCGGCGATTTGCGGGACTTGACCGACTCAGTGCGCGAGAAAGGCGTGCTGGAGCCGCTGCTGGTGCGCTTTGTTCCGCGCGAGGATTGCTACTACATCATCTCCGGGGAGCGGCGCTACCACGCGGCGCGGGCGGCGGGGTTGCGCGAAATTCCGTGCATCGAGAAGACCGCGGACGATGCGGAGACGCTGGAGATCGGACTGATTGAGAATATCCAGCGGAAGGACTTGACGCCGTTTGAAGAGGCGGACGGACTGCACCGGCTCGCAACGCATTTTGAGTACACGCACGAAGACGTCGCGCGGAAAATTGGACGAGCACGCTCTTCGGTGACAGAGACGCTTTCGCTGCGCAATATTCCGGACGCACTTCGCAAGAAATGCATCGAGCAGGGTATTTTGTCGAAGTCGCTGTTGCTGCAGATTGCGCGGCAGCCCACTGAAAAGAAAATGGTGGAGATGCTGCATCGAATCCTGCAGGGCGGCTTGACGCGGGATGAAGCGCGGCGCGAGAGGCGGGAAGAGCAGTCGGGTCCGCAACGGCCGCAGCCGTTTATCTTTCAGTTTGAGCCGGAGAACGAGGCGTTCAGGTTCCGGATTCAGTTTAAGAAGAGCCATGTTTCGCGCGACGAGTTGATTGGGACGTTGCGCGAGATTCTGGCGCAGCTCGAAGGGTCGTCCTCAGAAGCAGATTCGACCGCGGCGTAACCTTTGCTGTGATTTTGACCGAGGGTTTGCGCCCGCACCGCCAAAAATGGCTGTGCCACCTTGCAGCAGTGATAGGCGCTCCATGCCGGAATTGACTCCGCAGCAAATGAAGATACTGGAACGGTTGTTCGCGGCGGGATTTCGTCCGATCGCGATCCCTCCGTACGAGAGCGCGCTGTGCGTGAGACGCGGCGAATGTGCGGCGCTGCTCACTCCGGTTGCTAATGCCGGATTGCGCTTACTGGCAGCGCCCACTTACATCGTTGACGGCAATCTCAGCGCGAAACTGAAGCGAGGAAATGGCGAGATTTTCGTGTGGAAGAAAAAGGAAATCGACGCCACGCCGGAGCGCCTGAGGGAACTGGATGCTTTCCGGCGAGAGCTTACCTCCATTTTGGGAGAAGCAGTCCCTCAGTAACTACACCGGCGTCCGATTGCAATTCAGGAAGACTCCCGGCAAACTGAAATTCCTATGGCGGAGTACGACGTCATCTGCATTGGCGCAGGACCAACCGGGTTGGCCACGGCCATCGAGGCGAAACGCGCCGGAATGCGCGCCCTGGTGGTCGACAAAGGCTGCTTGTGCAATTCGATTTACCACTATCCGGTGAACATGGTGTTCTTCACTACGCCGGAGTTGCTGGAAATCGGCGATTTGCCGTTGGTCAGCCCCGCGGAAAAGCCTGGGCGCGTCGAGGCGCTGAAGTATTACCGCAAGGCAGCGGAGCATTACGAACTGGAGCTGCGGTTATTTGAGTTGGTGCTGCGGGTTGAGGGAAGCGACGGTAATTTCACGGTGCATACGCGGACGGAGCAGAGTGCACCGCAGAGGTATCAAAGCAGGAAAATTGTTGTCGCCACCGGCTATTACGATCTGCCTAACAAGCTCAACGTTCCTGGCGAGGATCTGCCGCACGTTTCGCATTACTACACGGAGCCGCATGAATTTTGGAATCAAAACGTGGTGGTCATCGGCGGCAAGAACTCGGCGGCGGAAGCGGCGCTGGACCTGTATCGCAACGGCGCCAAGGTCACCCTGGTGCACCGCGACGCGCATCTCGGACACAGCATCAAGTATTGGGTGAAGCCCGACATCGAAAACCGGATCAAGGCCGGGCAGATTCAGGCGTTGTTTGAAACGCGGGTGAGGGAGATCACGCCGCAGGAGGTAATCGTCAGCAACGACGGGGGTGAAAGGCGGCTTCCCGCGAAACAGGTTTTTGCGCTCACCGGATATCACCCCGACTTTCAATTCATTCAAAGCTTGGGAGTGCATCTCGATCCTGTTACCTGCAAGCCTGCCTTAGATCCCAAAACGCTGGAGAGCAACGTTCCGGGGATTCACCTGGCGGGCGTGGTGATTGGCGGGCGGCACACGGGCGAGATTTTTATCGAGAACGGTCGGTTCCACGGAAAGCAGATTATCGAGGCACTGAATTCGAAGCGAATGACGGCGGAGTCGCACTGACGGTCAGCGCAAAATTCGATACATCACCAGAGCATCGACGAAGCCTGCAGTTGGATGATGGAACGCGCCGGGAAGCCGGCCGACGATTTCGAAACCGAAGGTTTGCCAGAGCGCCACGGCGCGTTCGTTCGTACTCACCACAAAATTAAATTGCATGGCGGTGAAGCCGCATTCGCGCGCGCGATCGAGGGAATGTGCGCACATCGCGCGCGCCACGCCCCGGCCGGTGGCCGAGGGAGCTGTGACGTAGCCGCAGTTGGCGACGTGCGACCCGCCACCTTGCTGGTTCGGCTGCAGAAAGTACGTGCCGAGAATGTCGGTGTCCTCTTCCGCGACGAAAACTTTATGCCGGGGAGCAAACCAGTAGTCGAGGGCTTCCTCGCGCGACATCTCTCGCGGCAGCGCGTATGTCTCGCCGGCGCGGATCGTAGGTTCCAGAATCGCCCAAACGAAATCGGCGTCGGCAGAGAGCGCAGCAGGCCGGATTTGCATAGCTCACTTTCGCAGCGCGCGAGGATTCCGTCAATTTGACGGGGATTGTGTACGGGTGGGGACACAGTTTGCCGGGGTCCGGCTTGGTTTGTTAAACTCCTGACATGCCGAACATCATCCGTGAGGTTGCCGAGACGTTCAGCACGCTCGCGCAAGGATTCAGTGTGACCTTCCGAAATATGTTCCGGAAGACGGTCACCGAGAATTATCCGCACGAGCCGGTGCACTTTCAGCCGCGCTATCGCGGAATTCACGTGCTGCACCGCGACGAAAGCGGCCTGGAAAAGTGCGTAGGATGCTTTTTGTGCGCGGCGGCGTGCCCGGCAAATTGCATTTATATCGAGGCCGCGGAAAATACGGATGTGAAACGCATTTCGGCTGGCGAACGTTATGCCAGCGTGTACAACATCGATTATTCGCGGTGTATTTTCTGCGGCTATTGCGTAGAGGCATGCCCCACGGATGCGATCACACACGGGCACGGGTTTGAGCTCGCCACCTACGACATCAATTCGTTGGTTTATCGCAAAGAACAACTGCTCGAAAAAGGACCCGCTGCAACGGCTTCCGGTCGGTAATTTCTCGTAGGAATAATCCGCGAAGTATGAGCTGAGATCGCTAGGGCGGATTTTGCTCGCGTGCGCGCGAAGAAGTTCTCGCCTTCCAAATGCGCGTCTTCTAAAAAATATACCGCTGCTTAGACGTAACGCTGGGGTTAGCAGGAGGCGGCGATGCGTGGAGCGGCGGATTGTTGCGGCGGCGAGGCGCGAGAGTGCGAGAGGTTGGCGGGCGAGGCGGCGGCGCGGGCTACAGGCTTGCCTCCCGTGACGGTTCAGCGCACACCTCGGCGCTTTCCTGGCAACTCCGTGTTGCCCGTGAGAAGGAGCCCTAAATCTGGCTTTCCGGTCCACGTTTTGGGCCGCCGCTCACGAGCGAGTGTGAAATTCGGGCGGCGATCCCGCTTGATCCGCGAAAAAATTATCGGACGCGACGTTACCGGCTTTGCGCCGCCCCTCACCGGCCGCAGCCCGCTCGTCCTCGCCAGCGGCGGCCGATGGGCGTTCACACCGCTCGTGCGCCGCGAAGTGTTCGTGTTCCTGCATCAACAAGCGCGCCAGCATGGCCGCGGAATTCTCTTCGAGCCAAGAATCCAGCAACTGCGTGATCTCCTTGCGAAGATTGGCCGCGTGGCTCAACCGGGAGAGCTCGTAACTCTGCAGCGAATTGCGGGACGCCGAGAGAAGGAACTCCCACGGAGGCTGTGTTTTGTAGATCAAGGGAACCTCCAAGGGATGCGTTTCCACGTTACATGCATAGTTACTACAGTCAATAGTACTCACGTACGTATGTATTGTGGAAAGGTGTGCAAATCTTTGGCTCGGAATTGCGAGCGAAGCAGCTTCGGGCTCAGGACTGGAGACGCTGTGACGCCGCGGGCCGCATCGCAATCGATTTGCCTTCGTGCGTGCAGCGCATGCTCCGGCGACTACGAAGATCCGGAGCGGACGGCATCGAGCGACGCGAGCGAAGAAGATGCCGCCGAGGAAGCGAGCACAGACACGGAGCGATCCGTATCGCGCGACGGATTTCCTGTTCGGGAGAAATGAGAGTAGGAAGGAGGCGATGGTATGGGAATAAAACGGTGGATGCGCACCGTGCGTCGCATTCTGCCAACGCAGCGCGATGTATTGCGCGACGTCATGCTGACGGCGGGGAAGTACGGCGCGTGGATGACGCTGCGCGAGCTGGCCAGACTGACACGCTACGGCGAAACCAGCATCTCGGCGCAATTGCGGCATCTGCGCAAGGCCAAGTGCGGCGGATTCGTCGTGGAAAAACGGGTGCGCAAGCCGGAGGTGGTGAGCAGCGAAGACCACTTTGTGGTGTGGGAGTACCGGTTGACGCCGCGGCGCGCCTTCGTAGGCAGGCGCCAGGAATCGCGGCGACGGAGACGGCAATGAGCGTCAAGCCTGAGCTGGCGTTCGATGTTTGCTGGGAAGTGTATCGCGATGCGCGCGAGGTGCTGGAGGCCAAGCGCGGCATGTCCGCGATGGACTGGAAGGAAGCCACCAAGTTTTTGTGGCGGCCCGATTTTCGTCCGCGGCTTGCTGAATGGGTGGCGGACTTCGCGCTGGCTGGCCAGGCCGCGCTCGAAGGGCCGGACTGTGCGTCACGCATGGTGCTGTTCCGGCTGTACTATCTGGGCCTCGCGCCGTACGAAAACGCGCGCCATTTTCTTGGCCTCAGCGAGCACAGCTGGGTGAACTGGTCGGAGGAAGTGCGTCGCCGCTGCGGCAAAGAGCTGCTGCGCCGCGGCATGTTCCCGCCGCGGAAATATTTCAGCAACGCAGCATGAGCGATTGACTGTGGTTAGGGCAACTGGAGCCGATCACCGAGGCGGAGGGGTTTGCCGGTTTCAGTGGGGGCGACGCGGGTGTTTACGGCCAGGCGATAAAAATGGTCGAAGCGGGCCGCGTGGGCCCACGGCGGCAGAGTCTCGCGGCGCAGGTCGCTGAAGCGTTTTTGGAAGCCGGCGAGGTCGGCGCCGGTTTGCGGATCGCGTGCGGGAACGGGGCAGCGGGCACATGGATTGCTGCCCTCGAAATTGACTTCGCCGATGCGGAAGCGCACCACGCTGCGTTCGTCTTCGCCGTAGAGCTGATCTTCCCAGAACGCGGGCAAGTGTCCGTTCGCGCTAGCGGCCTTCGCGGCAATTTCGGCGCTATCGATTTCGAGCGTGGTGCGAAAGCGCTGGCGCGCGGCGGCGAGGGTCAAGCCGGGAAACCAGTCGGTCACGGTTTGCAGCGATGCGGTGGAAATAATCGTGGGGCCGTTGGCGATGGTGTCGTCGGGAAAACCTTCGCGCGCGTGGCGCACCAGGATTTGCTGCTCGAAATAGACGCTGAACCATTCGGCGGCATCTTCGGCACCGCCAGGGAAGGGAACCGTGCGCGCGGGAATGTTGCGGCGATCTCCCGGAACCGCGAGCGTGACGGAGCTGAGATCGGGCGAGTAGGTGGCGCGGATCAGATGCATCGCGGCGGTGCGTTTGCCATTGACCCAGCGGCCGTCGACGGAAAAGAGCGCCCAAGCGCGGTCGTGTTCGAGTCCGCCGCCAGGTCCGATGCGCGCTTCCGTGACCGATACAGGATCGAGCGACTTGATGGGATGAAGGCGGATGCCCGTCAGCCGCGGCAGCAAAGCGTGAGTTTGCACGCAAAGATTATAGCGCAGGTTTATGTTTGGTCCCGAACAGCCGGGCTTAGTTGGCGCTTTG
>WNFH01002431.1_pt1 | contig 12977 bp, 5 predicted proteins | sample 5400411 | NCBI WGS metagenome assembly WNFH01 (sample SAMN13153347, study PRJNA577476) | soil metagenome | isolation source: 200 cm saprolite under Douglas fir tree site 2 hole 3 | place: USA:California | collected 2015-04-18
AAACCGCGCTGCAAGTCAGGAGTGGCGACGCTCAAGACCAGAAAATCAAACTCGAATCGCTGGCCAAAGGCATTTACATCAGCAGTCAGCCGCCGGGAGCCGATGTCTTCATCAACGGAGCAAAACAGTCAGGCCAGACGCCCGTTACGCTCCCGCTCGCCCCGGGCCAGTACAACCTCGTCTTGCGGCTGCAGGGTCATGAGCCTTACGCCGGAGGCATTCAGGTCAAGGACAATATCCAGACGCAGCTCAACGTGACGCTCAACGAAAAGTCCGCGAGCCGCGTTGCTTGGGCACAGGTGAACTCCAATCCGAAGGGCGCAGAAATCTTTGTGGACGGAACCTCCACGGGACAGTTCACCCCTGCTCGCGTGCAAGTGCCCTCAGGGATGCACACGGTGACGCTGCGATTGAACGGATTTCAGCAGGCGAAACGAACCTTCCAGGTGAGCGAGGGGAGCACCGTCCCCATTGATGAGTCGCTCCACCAGAAATAGGCCACAAAAACTTTCAGATTTACCGCCATTCAATCCAAACGGCTCCTTCAGCAGCGGAGTGAAAACCCTACCCGAAACGTAACATATTGTTACATCGTCCTTCTTTGCGTTCTAGTACCTTTATAAGAATCAGCTACAAACAAAGGACTTATAGCAAACTGGTTCGGGTCGGAGGCGTGCTTGCATTATAGGTAGGGACCATCTGCCCGCGCGCTAGCTCCTCGCGACGCGGGAGGCGGCCTCCCTCGCCGCTCGCCGCGGCGTAATCGAAATCTAAAGCACCAAGTGGAGATTCCTGTGGTCCTGCGGGCCAGACTACCGGTCCATGAAGCAAAGCGCCAGACCTCGTCGTGGCAGACGAACCCGGATTCCACGCCGCGTACCTCGCTGCGCCATCTTGCGAATGCCGTCTCTCGGATTCCAGCAGATCCAAAGGACCAAAAAGCCAGCGAGGTTCACCGGGCACTCCGAAACCTGCATTTGCTCGTGCGGTCAGAGCGCCTTTACGAAAAGGATCATCCGCAGAGACTCGACAGCTTGGACTGCGCTTACGATTCCCTCCGCACTGCGGCCGAATTGCTTGGCGGGCTGGAAATTCGCGTGGAACGCGGCGGGCTGGTGGCGCCAAGAATCGGCGACGCCCACCTGCCGGACGCACGGGGAGAAATGCAGGCGCTGGCGATCGACTTGCAGCGGGCCGGAATTCACGCGCTGGCCTTTTCGAAAAAATTTCATGTAGGCGAACTGGACACGCTTGCGCACCTGGTGAAGGCTTCGTTGCTAAGATCGGAAGAGCCGGCGAACGGCGTCAATGCCTGGTGGCCGGCGCGGCTACTGGAGAACCGCGTGGAAGGCATTTCCGTGAATACGCAAACGGAGCGCAGGGTGGACACCGTCTTGGCAAGCCTCATCGCCGCCCTCGTGGCTTATGGCGGTCATTCCCCGCGCGAGGCCGCCGATGCTCCAATTCAGGCGCCGGATTTCGACGATCTTATTGCCAGCCTGCGGCTCCTGGCGCGGCTTACCCCGCCGCTGGAAAGCACACGCGGCCTTTCCCCGGAAGAGGCAGCGCGCGCGATCCACGGCGCAATGGAAGAAGCCAGCCGCGACAGCGTGTGTATGCTGCTTAGTTCCGTCTCTCAATATGGACCGCACGAAGGCGAACGGCCACAACCCTATTTATTGCGCCTCTCCGAAAACATCATTTTTGAGTTTCTCAACGCGGAGTTTTCCAGCGGATCGCTCACTGCCCTGTCCATACGGCCGACGATCCATCGCTTGAGCGATGTCATCATTGAAGCCGGCGGCTATTTTGGTCCGCACTCTTCGCAGCATCTCTCGTCGCTGGCAGTCACATGGGCAACGGACAAACACCGCGAACAACTGATCGATCGATTCTGGCTGGAACTTTCACCCCGCGAAAAATCCGCTGTCTTGCGCGGCCCGGAGGTCTGGTGCGTTGCGGTTGCGGCGTTGCGCCATACGCTCGGGCAACTCGCCGAGGCCGGCGCCGATGCTCCTCGGCGCGAAGCGCGCAACATCGTCCTGAATTATGCGCGCCGCATTGTGCATGCGGACCCTTCGGCGAGGCGCTCCGTTGCCGCCGGACTCAATGAACTGTCCTCGATCATCGAATCCCTCTGGCCGAATCAACTGCCGGAAGACCTGAGCCGTGGGGCCATGAAAGCGCTGGACGTAGAGAAGGCTCCGGAAACCGCCGCCCTGCTTGCGGCTTTCGTCGAGTCCCTCGGGCGCATTGCCGTGAATCGCGCCGACTATTCCGGCTTCGAAACCATCCTGACCGGTCTGGAGCGCGTTCCTCGGGATCAAGAACACGATCACATGGCGGCACTGGCAAACCGCCTGGTGGCGCAGGATTGCTGGCTTTTGCTGGTAGACGCCGCTCTGGCCAACCGGCCTCTGGATCCAGTTCTTCCCCGGCTTTTGCAACGCGATCCCGAGCGGCTGCTCGACCGCGTGACCTTGCTGCTCACCGAACCGCGCGGCGCGGAAATGGTACCGGCGATGGCGCGGCTCCTGCGCACCATCGGCGTTCCCGTTCTGAACCTTCTCGAAACACGGCTCTACGAGGCCCGCCGCCAGCGCGTGACAGCGGCCATCAAACTTCTTGCTGCGGCGGACCCCGAGCGGCTGCTGCGCGGCCTCGCACGCGCCATGTCGAGTTGGGAGTGGAACCTTCAGGACTTGGCGGTCAGCGAACTCTCGCGGCCCAACAATTCCTCATCGGCGATAAGCACCGCTTTCGTCTTCTCCACCATCCTCACCGACGCGCATCCCATGGTCGTTCCCATGATGATCGACCAGCTCGGTCTTGCGCAGGAAGCCACTGCCGTGCCCCAGCTCATGGAAATCGCCGCCGGTGAACATGAGGTCTTGCGTGACCTGTTTGTGCGCATCAAGGCCATCGAAGCGCTCGGCCGCATGCGGGCCACCGAAGCAGCCGAGCTTCTTCGCACTTTGGCAGAGGGCCGCGAGGGCCTCACCTACGCGGAACCTGCCGGCTTGCGCGCCGCGGCGGAAGATGCCCTAGCCCTGATCGAGAATCGTCCCTCGTTCAAGCAGGCGGCAGCTGCGTTTGGCGCCCCCGCACAATCCAGTTCCAGCTACGTCATCCCGCGCCGCTACGTTCGAGTTCCTCTGGACTCACCGCTTCGTGCGCAGATCGAGGGCGCAACCGCGGGTCTTGCTCGCGTAAAGACCATCGGCCTGGGCGGCGCCTATCTGGAATCCCCGAGGAAACTCAGCATCGGCGACTCGATCAAACTGGAAGTCCGCTCCGGTCTCCGCAAAATCAATTTCACCGCCGTCGTCCGCAATATCGGACCGGACGGCAGCGGCGTCGAATTCGTGCATATGCGCGATGCCGACCGCGAAAAACTCCGCAAGCTCGTCCAGCGTCACCTCCATCTGTAGCCAATCCCCTCCAATACATCCCAACTTGTTCCAGTATTTTGCAGTTGCTCCCATATCCTGAACTCGCCACCGGCGCGGGGATGGCGACAAGAAGCGACATTCCCTGCATCCGCCTCCGTTTCGTACCTTGTCTCTTGCCAGTCCTCCCGCTTTCATGGATTCTGCGCTGGTCCTCGGTGCTCTCATCACATTCAAGTCAGTTCCGGGAGAGCCGAAGGCACTGGTGCCTCCCATATGCTTCGTCCTGGGCGACAGCTTGAAAGTTTTTAGTTGAAAGCGCCGCGATATTGCAGTAAAAGCCGTGTATCAATTGCATCACCTATGAAACGGCGAGAGAGTCCGACACCGCCAGGGGTAGCGGAAGATTAGTTGGTGCCACAATAGGAGGATTCATGCAACGCAGCCAGGGTGTGTGTGTGTCCAGTTCGATTCGGGTGGACTCGCTGCTTCCGTCAGCCGCCTCGCGGTCGCGATCTCCCATAACCCTTTGTCAATCCGTAGCAATCTTGATGATGCTGTGCTTGCTGGTACTGGGGTGGGCTGCGGCCGCCTCGGCTCAAGTCAATACCGCAACCCTGTCGGGAACGGTATCCGATCCTCAACGTTTACCGGTCAAGGGAGCCAACGTCACCGTCACCAACGCCGCCACCGGCGCCCAGCGCACCTCCGCCACGAATGATGACGGACGATACACTCTCGTCGGACTTCCACCCGGCCAATACAAATTGGCCGTCGATGGCGGCCCCAGCTTTGCCGTCTACGAGGACGTTGCCATCGTTCTCACGGTCGGCGAGGCCGCAACGCTCGATCCTCAGTTGCAATTGCGCGGCCAGCAACAAACCGTCACCGTTACTTCGGAAACCGCGCTCGTGGAGACCCAAAAAACTGATGTCTCTTCGACAATCGACTCCCGCCAGATCACCAACCTGCCCATCAACGAGCGGAATTACATTAACTTTACGTTGCTCAATTCGCAGGCGGCGCGTGACGACACACCTTCCATCGGCGCGGCTCCAACGAGCGGGCTGAACTTTGGCGGGCAGCGGGCGCGGTCGAATGAAGTTTCTGTGGACGGTGCCGATGCAGTGGACAAGTCCGTGGGCGGCGTGCGCGCCACGGTGTCGCAGGAAGCGGTGCAGGAATTTCAGGTAATCACCAGCAACTATATGCCGGAATACGGCCGCGCCACCGGCGGCGTGGTGAATATCGTGACGAAATCGGGCTCGAACGAAGTGCACGGAAACGTGTTCGGCTTTCTACGTGCCACAGCAATTCAGGCGCGCGACCCTTTCTCCGTGCAGGGGAGCTTCAATCCGGCAACCGATTCAGTCACTCTCACTCCCTCGAAGCAGTCCTACACGCGTGCGCAGGCGGGAGCCACGCTCGGCGGCCCGCTGCAAAAAGACAAGACGTTTTATTTCTTTTCCTATGAGACCATCCGCGCCCAGGCGAACGGGTTTACAAGCATCGGGCAAACCAATTTTGGCCTCGTGCCTGTTGCTGGCGCCAGCGTGTGCTCCTCGACTCCCTTGCTTTTGACAACGGGCCGGAATGGGCAGGCAACCTTTTACCCGGCCGCGATTGCAGCTGCGGGCGGGTGCGGAAACCCCGCCGCCATCCCATTCATTACGGGGGCGGCCTTAAGTGGCGGAGCCTCGGCCGTCGCCTTGTTTGGAAATACGGGGGCCCTGCCGCCTCTGCGGAATTCGTTCCCCGAAGACGGCGCAGCTTGTGGCGGAGCGCCATGCTTCCTACCAGCCAGTTTCCACGGGCTCGTCTCACTTCTCGGAAATTACCCGACCCGTGAAGGAACCAGCCTCTGGTCGCTGAGACTCGATCACATCTGGAACAGCAGGAATTCTACTTCTATCCGCGCGAGTGTCACGCCGTCGCTCATCACCGGGATCCAGGTAAACGCCCAGAATCAGAACTTCGGCCAGAACGCCGGGAATCGTACTTCCGACCAACAGACGCGGGATCTTGCGATTGTGGGCCAAGAGACGACTGCGTTTACCCCTTCCCTCTTCAATGAGTTCCGCTTTCAGTTTGCGCGGCGCGGACTGCACTACGGATTTTCGAACCTTCCGGGCGGGAGTGATCCGGCTGTCAACCTCACGGGATTTGCGTTTCTCGGCCGCGAGCCATTTACGACCGAAGATCGCGTGGAACGCCGGTTCCAGTGGACCGACAACCTGACCTGGATCAAGGGGCGGCACACTTTCAAGTTCGGCGGCGATGTGAATCTGATAAAAATCAACACGAATGCATCGCAGATTTTTACGCTGAATTACGGCGGCGTGTATACGTTTGGCAGCCTCGATGCGCTCCCCTTCGTCGCGGCTGCAACCGGAGTCCCTCCCTCAGCAATTGGAACTCTCCCTCAGCTCAACGCCGTTCAGTCCTACGGCTTGGGGATTCCCACTACCTACTTCCAAGGCATCGGCAACACAAACCGCCCGACGACGGATAAGTCGCTGGGAGTTTTTGCCCAGGACAGTTGGAAAATTAGCCAGAAGCTGACGCTCAATTACGGCGTGCGGTACGACATCGAATGGACGCCCATTTTCCCGCCAGCCACAGCACTCAATGCAGCGGCGGCCCAAGCCCAGGGCGTCCTTCAGGGGATCCCGCTCAACACCAAGAACGTGCAGCCTCGCATCGGGCTTGCCTGGGACCCTTGGGGCGATGGCAAGACGGTGATCCGCGCGGGTTACGGAATCTTTTATGACAACCCCTCCCTTGCACTCGGGTTCCTCGCTAATGCATTTGACGGCGCGCAATCCTCGTTGATTGAGACCGGCGGGGCGGGTCCGTGCGTACTCACCGCCACCGGCTGTTCTCTCGACAACGTACTGAATTTCTCGGCTCTCAATGCCACGAACATTTTCCAGGGCACGCTGACAGGGAATATCACCGGCTGCTCGACCGCAGTTCCGGCGACCATGTGCTATATGCCCCAGGTGCAGCGATTCAATTTCTTCCAGCCCAATTCCCTCTTCACCGGCCAGCGTTACCTGGGATTTCCACTCGCTCCGGCTGTGGGGCCACCATTCGGTGCCGGGTATCCTCTGACAGTGCTGCCTTTCACGATTCCGGTGCAAAAGAATTTCAAATTCGGCTATGCGCAGCAAGCCAACCTCACGCTAGAGCGCGAGATTACGAAGAATTGGAAGATCAGCGCGGGGTACAATTACACGCACGGCGTGCATCTGGACCGCACCCGCAACCTTAATGTCACAAACCCGGCGTTGCTTGTCTCCAATGACAGCAACGCAGTTAAGGCTGGACTTGTAACCACCGGAACAAATCCACTCACGGTTGAGGTCCCTGGCTCGGGAACACCCAACGGATGCGGTGCAGGAACATTGGTGAATAACACCGCCGGTGGCGGAAGCGTCCTGATCAGCTCCCCCACGATCCCGATCCTTGTCCCAGGCATCGTGGGAGAGGGATTCTCAATGCCAAATTGCGGCGGAACTCCCACCGGTTTGATCGGCACGCCCGCGGTGTTTAACTTTTTCCGGCCTTCCGGCCCGAACCCGTCATTCGGTGCCCTGCTCCCGGGCGGTTATGCCACGCTGGTCGGTTTGGCACAAGCGGCTGGATTCCTCGCACCTGGAACCGGCACTGTTCCCATCCCCTGGAGTGACATTAGCCCGCAGACTTCAACGGGGAATTCCGTGTACCACGCCTTCACGCTTACTCTGACCAAGCGATTCTCACACGGTGTGGAATTGCTTTCAGGCTGGACGTATTCGCACACCATCGATGATTCGACGGATCTCTCGACGCTCCTGAACCCACAGGACAACAACAACCCCAAAGGAGAGCGCGGCAACTCCGATTTCGACCAGCGGCACCGGTGGATAACCAGCGCGGTGTTCCTGAGCCCGTATCATCAGAGCGACCCCGGCTTCGGGAAGAAATTCCTCGCGGGCTTCACGGTGGCCCCCATCATCGAAGTCGCTTCCGGCCGGCCCTACAATATTTTGATCGGCACAAATCCCAATCTAGACCTTGGCACAGCGACCAATCGCCCGGACGTATTCCCCTCCGGGAAGGTGCCGGCGGGCTTGCCAGTTGTCACTTCTCCCTTCGTGAAGGGCTTCGATTTCACCATTCCAACTGCTTGCCTCGATGCGACGAACAAGTCCTTTCCGGCCGACCTCACCGTGCCGTCGCCGCCGTTCGGTTGCGTGGGGAATCTCGCACGCAACGCCTTCACGCGACCGGGCTTTTTCCAGATCGATCTGCGCGTCGCGCGCAAGTTCGCCATGGGCGAGCGCTTGAATCTTGAAGTGATCGCCGACGGCTTCAACATGTTGAACCGCTTCAATGTGGCCGACGTCAGCCCGCTCTGCGATCCCATCTCGGGAACGTGCAACGCCGGGCAGCCGAGCGCTGCCCACGACCCCCGGACTTTCCAGTTCGCACTCAAGCTTAACTGGTAGAGGAGAAGTTCCTTTTTTGCATAAGTGGCGCGGCTATTTTTCTGCCCCGTTCACAGCGGGATTGAGAGCACGCAGGGCCGTTTCAGTCGGCTCAATGGCGGGAAACTCCCCCCAATAGCCTCCCTTTTCCTTGAGCTTCCTAACAGCGGGCAGAACTCGACTCTCCAGCGAACCCACCGCGCTGTTGAAGGCTTTATTGGTACGCTCGATCCCGCCTCGGACGTCATCCATGTGCTCGAGAAACTTGAGGATCCGAAAGAAGAGTTCGCTCCCAAGATCGCTAATCTGCTGTGCATTCTCAGCAATCTGTTCCTGCCGCCAGCCATACGCCACTGCACGGAGAATGGCGATGAGATTGGCGGGACTGGCCAGCAAGACATGGTTTGTAATGGCGTCCTCCAGTAGCGCCGGGTCGCGCTCAAGGGCAGCGCTGTAAAAGGATTCGCCGGGCACGAAAAGTACTACAAACTCGGGGCATGGTTGGAATTGCTTCCAGTATTCCTTGGAAGAGAGTTGGTTCACGTGCACCCGAACAAGCCGGGCATGCTCGGCAAGGCCCGCTTCACGCTCCGCATCATTTTGGGCCGAAGCAACGCGAAGAAAGCCGTGCAGAGGCACCTTCGCGTCCACGACAACATTCCCTCCGCCGGGAAGGCGCACGATCAAGTCAGGCCGGAGGCGACCTTCCTCCGTGCCCACAGAAACCTGCTCGTCAAAATCACAGTGGGGAGACATGCCGGCGAGCTCGACGGCACGGCGGAGGGTCAATTCACCCCAACGGCCCTTGACTTGCGGTTGCTTCAGGGTGCTCACTAGTGTGCCGGTTTCCCTCTGGAGGTCACGATTGGTCGCAGCGAGTTGCTGGACTTGATTACGCAGCTCGCCATAGGCTGACTCCCGGTTCGATTCGACTTGCCGAAGATGCGCTTGCAAGTCAGAAAGACGCTGCTGAAGAGGCTCCACAAGACCTTTGATGGCCTCCTGCCGTTGTGACAGATCACCGGAAGTTTCCTGCTGTAGTTTTGCAAGTCGCTCCTGAGCAAGCAGAAGAAATTGATCCGTACTCTGCTGCAAGGCCTTAGCTGCAAGGGAGTCAAACGCCTGGCGAAGATTAGTCTCGGCCTCTCCGAGAAGACGTTTCTGTTCATCGAGATTCGCGCGCTGATTCTGGACGTCGGCCTCTGCGCGCGTGCGGAGCGTCGTTTCTTCCAGAACCTTCTTTCGGAGAGCCTCCGTTTCGGTGCGGCTTGTCGCGAGCTGTTGGCGCGTTTCGGAGAGCTGAGCCGCAATCCCAGCAGATTCAGAACGTAACCGGTTGGCATGAGAAGATACGATGAGCCAGGCAGTGAGGAAGCCAACAGCAAAAGCGACGATGATTCCTGTTAGAAGTGTGAAAGTCATGGGTACGCCTCGAAGATACGCCACAGGGCAGTCTGAAACTTAACACAAATTGGAAGCGAAGAAAAGGCGAATAATTTTTGCTCGCCTGGGGGAGGACCAGGGGCTCCTGCCTCAACTTTTTCTTGACTCTTTTCTATTCTCTGCTATACTTAACCCTGTAGAAAACCACGTTTGGACTGCGGGAGCTTGCTCTCATTTTTCTTCCTGCCACGCTTCAACTCTTAGCCCCTTAGAATCAATCATTTGCGAAATGCAAATTTCGTAAGTCTTTTATTTTGATATTCATGCAAATTGGTGGGGGTAGGGGGGCCCGCACACGCAAGAGTTTGGAGCCCTTATGTAAGGAACATTTGAAAACAACAGACAGGCAAGAACTTACGCAGCTTCTCGCCGTTCTTGAGGTGAACTGGGGTTCTCCCGCCTAACCTCACGGCAACGGACCTCTGAGGGACGGCACCAGCCGGATCGAAATCAGGAAGCTGCCGTTCCTTCGCCCCACTACCTCAAAACGGGCGAAATTCTCCGCACCTCCGCTGCTCGAACTTCGCACCGGATTGCCCCGGGCAAGTTCCGCGATCTCCGGCGCCAGGTTCCGGGCTTCGAGCGCGACCCTCGCTTCCGTTCCGCGCACGCGCACGGTGAGCGCTCGGTGCTCTCCCGGCTTCAGTGTCGAGGAGTCTGCTTCGAGTTCGAGCCCCACAAGCGTGATGGAAAACGGTGACAACTGGCGTTTCGCGCAGGAGACTTCCATCGCCGCGCTGCCCGGTGGCAGGTCCGGCGGAGGAAGCACGACCAGGGCGGTGGGCGAAGAAGCGAGCACGATGGCCCGCTGTCCCGCGATCGTCACTTGGTTAGCGTCAGCATCGCCGCAAAAACTCTTTCCAGAAATTTCGAAGCGGTCTGTCAACGAGACAACTCGTGGCGCGGAGGAAACTTCAATCGAAGTGGAGGCAGCCTCGCTCGACGAGAGAATGGCGGTGGCGACTTGCCCCGCGCGTCCCGCAATCGAACCAAAAATTACGCCGGGATTCAGCGGCGCGACGAACAGAGTTCGGCCCGTTGCATCGGTCGTGAGCCGGTCACCATTTGAGAAATTCACCATAACACCCGGAGTCAGCCGCCCGTTCACGTCCAGCACCGCGAGCGTGGCGCGCTCGCCCGAAACAATTCGCCGCGGCAGCAGCAGTATCCGCGCTCCGGAGGCCGCTGGCGGAGACTGCTGTGCATTTCCCACCGCCGGAAAGACGCCAGTGATGAGACAACCGAAGAGTAGCGCGATACCGCGGCGGTGCAAGAACATGCGTGGAATTGTAGTGGAGAACATCGTGGGGATGAAAGCGATACGCGCACTATCCGGCAAGTATCCCGCCGCCCGTTAGTTTGTTCCTGTCGGGATAAAGCCAATGAGGAATCAACAAGGAAGACTACGACGATTTCCCCGCCAGCCGATAAACCTGTGCGTCCAGAAAAATGCGGAACAGTTCGGGATCGATCTCTTTGTCACGCACGCAGAGCTTCAAAATGTCCAGCGCGCGGTCGGTGGGAATGGCGCGCTTGTACGGGCGGTCCGAAGCGGATAGCGCGTCGAAAATATCGCAGATGGTCATCATCTTGGCCTGCACCGGGATCTGCCCGGCATTCAGCCCAAACGGATAACCTTTGCCATTGAGCTTCTCATGGTGGGCACGGGCAATCTCGGGGATGGCGCGGAATTCCGGGGTCCACGGAATCTGCGCCAGAAAATTGAAGCTGTGCACCACATGCGATTCGATCTGACGCCGCTCCCCGGCATCCAGGCTGCCGCAAGGAATGGAAAGAAACCGCACTTCCTCGGCCGACAGGTAGGGGCGCTCCGTCCCACGCGGGTCGCGATACGTTTTCTGCGCAATCTCGGCCAGCACATCGAAATTCCGCGAGGGAAGAATCGCCGGCTCGTCGGCCTTGGCGATAAATTCGGCAAAGAGATCCAGTTCGCCGCGCTGCCGGCGCGATTCCTCGTCGAGCAGGCGCAGACGCTCCGCGGCTTGTTTGCGAGGCAGCGAAAGCAGCGCTTCCACCTTCTGCTCCGCGATTCGCGCCTCCAGGTCCCGGCGGATGTAGTCGAAGCGGTCCAGCACGCGCGCAAAATGCAGCGGGTAGAGTTTTTTCGCCTTCACCAGCACTTCTTCGCGCACTCCCACCTTGCCGAAATCATGCAGCAAGGCGGCGTAGCGCAGCTCTTTCAGCTGTTCCCGGGAAAACCGCAAGTCCCCGTAAGGGCCGCCCGGCTCGCGGTCCACTGCTTCGGCCAGCGCCCCGGTCATTTCGCAAACGCGCTGCGAATGACCGGAGGTCGTCGGGTCGCGCTGTTCAATGGCCTTCACCGCCGCGTTCACGAATCCATCGAACAGATCTTCGATGTCTCGGTACAACCTCGAATTTTCGTAAGCCACCGCCGCCTGCGATGCCAGCGATAAACCCAGCCGCACCGCCTGTTTCGGAAACGGCTGGACCCAGCGCCGCACGGCGTTGGAATCGCTCAGCCGCGCCTCTGCCTTGCGCTTGCAATTGATCAACTGCAGCACGCCCAGGACTTCGCCCTTCCCGTTTTTCATCGGCAGCGCGATCAGCGAACGCGTGCGGTAGCCGGCCTGTTGATCGAACGTGGCGTTGAAGTGAAACGGCCGCGTCTTTGGAATGCGGTATGCGTCGTCAATCTCGATCACTTCGCCGTGCAGCGCACAATACCCCGCCGTGGAATCTTCCGTCAGTGCAAGAGTGTGTTCGCTGAAAGGAAATTGCACGCTGTCGTTTTGCGTCAGCTTGAACCGCAGTTCCGTAACGCGCGTTCCTCCCTCCGCGGAAGCCCCGCCTGGCTCCACCAGATACAGAGAGCCCGCGTCCGCCGCGGTAATCTCCCGGGCCTTCTTCAGGATCAGATCCAGCAACTCCTCAACATCCCGAATTTCGGAAAGGGCAATCCCCACGCGGTTTAGTTCCTCAAGTTCCCGTGTGGCTTTCATGGCGCCAAGCGCGTTTCTTCGGGCTCTCGGGGCTTGCTTAGGCGGCGATTTTTTGATTCTAGGCATGACAAAAGGCGATGAGCCGCGGAGGCTGGGCGCTCCGGGCAGAACGAAAGTATAACGAAAGGCCATGCGCTAGGCACGCAATGTGTGAACCCCTAATCCGCGATCGTTGCTAAACCAAAATTGTCACCGTTTGGAGACCGTGTTGCGCTTCGCCTTTGTTTTCGCCCGGTTGTGCCCTCTGAGCGAGTAATCAGTAGGGTTCAAAGCCTTTCAACAGCCTTGGGGCTCTGTTAGCGTGGGAGCAGAGTTGCCGGGTACAAGTGTGGGCGGGGATGTACCATCAGGGAGGCAAGGGGGAGTTCGTGTGCGAATCGCAAGTGGCGGCGTGACCGATCTGGGTCGCGTGCGTACAAACAACGAAGATTGCTACAAGATCGTTGAGCCGCTGAACCTGTTCGTGCTTTCCGACGGCATGGGAGGCGAAGCTCACGGCGAGATCGCCAGCGCGATGGCTGTTGAAACGGTTGTGAAACATTGCCTCGACGTCGAGGCCAATCCTGCGGCTCAAGTCATCGGCCCTGTAGAACCCCATTGGAGCGCCCGGACCAAACGTCTTTGGACCGCCGTCCATCTTGCCAACCGGAACATTTTCAAGTCCGCCGAAGAGAATCCTGAGCGGCACGGCA
>WNFH01002432.1_pt1 | contig 12975 bp, 12 predicted proteins | sample 5400411 | NCBI WGS metagenome assembly WNFH01 (sample SAMN13153347, study PRJNA577476) | soil metagenome | isolation source: 200 cm saprolite under Douglas fir tree site 2 hole 3 | place: USA:California | collected 2015-04-18
ACGGACCTCGCAAGTCACCATACGTATCTTTCGGCCCCGGCAAAGCGGCGCGTCCAACCACGCCGGGGGGCCGAAAGGTTCTCATAGTCGTCAGGGCGCTGCCGTTTCATTCGAGTGATGTGAACTTCACCAGTGGACGGAGATCACGGAAGATTTTGGCGTCTTGTTTTTGCGGACGCTCGATCTTACGGTCCGGAAGCAATTGCACAGGCTGTGGACTCGCTCGATTACAAACCGCTAGCTTATCGGCTAAACATTTTGTTAGCGCGTCGGTGTTTTCGCGGGAGGTGATGATCTCTCAAAATCGGCGCACGATTTTCAAGCTTGCGAAAGAGGCGTTTAGCGCTTGGCGCGCCATTGAAGAGTGTTTCTAGCGAGAGAGGGACTTAGTGCCAATCTTCCAACGAAGAACTACAGGGATGACGGCTTAGGGGAGCAGATTCACAATTGCGGGGACGCCGAGCTCGCGCAAATAGCGAATCTTCTCGATCAGTCCCGCAACGTTCCGCGCTTCTCGGGACTGACGGCTGAGTTTGGATTCATCGGACGTGCATCTCGTAGATTGATCAGATCGTGGTCGTGTCTTTGGCGCGGGTCTTCCCCAGTCAAAATCCAAATCTTCCTCGCAGAGAATTCCCATTGGCCCCTTCCCACAAGCGTCTCATACGCCGGGTTGACGTCGATGACGTGTTTGGTCCCAGCGGATTCAGTTCTCGCCTCGTTTACCTTACATAAGCTCGTACCCCAATCCGTCCGTAAGGGAGGAGTAACGGTACTTGGCAGCCCGAATGCGAGTTGATGTGAAGTCGAGCCGTTGCGAGAGCCCGCCTTTTGGTCGTTGAGCAAAGCGTGTAGGTTTGTGAGATGAATCGGGAAGCCGCGGGACGGCTCTTTTCCAAGCGCTGCCAAAAAAGCGCTCTGCAAATCCGTCGATAAGAACGTGTTCCGGGAAACGCTAAACAGGAAGCGGTAAGAATCGGACGGCGTCCAGGCACATGGCCAGTTCCGCGATGGCCGTCCCCAGTCGCAAGCTCAGCTGTCGAGCATGATGCACTAGGCGACCCGGCGTATGGAAAATCAAAAAGCGCAGTCGCTTCGGCCGTGCCGTCAATAAGTTTGCTGGCAACGCCAAGCGCTTCAGCGCCGTGAGCACGTTGTAGGAGATCACCGCCAGCCGCAGCCAGGCGGCATTGGCTCCGAAATATTTCGACGGCAGCACCCCCGCCGCTAAATCATTCTTCATCACATCGTGTACCCGCTCGATCGTCCCGGCTTTTTCTCGATGCCACTCGATCAGTTTCACTGGTTCCCAATCCCAGATGTTGCTCAGCACCGCGAAGTGTCGCACGCTACTGCCGTCGGCAAACAACCCTCCCTGCCGTTGCCGCAGCCGGATGGCGATGTAGCGCAGTGGCTTGCTGTCCTTCAGCTCTGCTTGCTGGTTCGACACGAACACCACTTCGGCGCACTCGCGATCTATACCTGGCTCGGGCTCCCCGTACGCCTTCCATGCCTTTTCCGGAACTTCCAGAATGGCCTCACGCAACGCCTCGCTCATCCGCACGCTGATCGCAAAACCAATGCATCCCTGCGGTCCCTCTTCACGTCTCTCGTTTGACAGCCAGCGCACTAACTCCTTCTCATGACAGGCCGAATCGCCGCGATAGTAATAAGTGGTCACCGTTTTGGGCAGCGCCGCGAACGCTGCTTTTGCTACCGTCAACGGAGCCATCTGTGCCGGTACATTCCCATCCCGAAACTCATCGGCCAGCACCGCGTCCATCTCGGCCCACACCGCCAGCATCGGCTGATAGCCGCGCGGCCCTTCGTAGGTGTGCAGTGCTTCTTGTTTGCGGCTCTCGATAATCGTGGTGTCCTGATCCACCGTAGCGATCTTCTGCTCCGGACATCGTTCTCCAAATCGCTGGATCAGATCTTGGTTCACTTTTCCTAGTCCTTCCAGCTCTTCACTTTCTGAGGGAATGTACGCAATTTGATCCGGCAGTCGCCGCTGCTTGGCTTGCTGAATCTTTTCTTCTTCATGGAAGGCATACAGGAACTTCCGAGCTGCTTCCGGTGAAGGCACTTCGTGCCCGATCAGTTGACCTAGCCCGGGGTCCGCCCGCAGTCGCTCAAAATCATCCAGACACTCACCTCCAGCGGCATTCAGAATCACGAAGCTCTCGACAAACGTAGCCTCGTCGTAACCCCGTTGCCGCTCCTTCACCGCCAGGTGTTGCTTCACACTGCCAGGCAATCCCAGAGAACGAAAGGCTTGCACCACCAGCGGTATGCCTCCCAGAGCGGTCAGCATCTCTTCGGCTGGCTTGCAATCGAACTCGAACAATAAAGGTGATTCGGTCGGTGATGGCTTCTCGATTTTGCGCATGCACGCCATCCTACGCGAAGGACCCACCTTGCAGGTGAGAATTCGTTGTCGTCGGTTCGCGCAGCCCAGCGGCGTTCTACGCAGGCCTACGGCCTCATTCAAGTTCCTCGCGCCTGTCCCTCTGTGAAACACGTCCCGCTATCGACGGATCGGGGACAGGCATGACAGGCATGACGACGCATTCAGGAGATTCACGGCAACCTGGAGACCCTGGGCACCGCGCAGCAGAATCAGTATCGGTAAACGCCCTTTTCGACTTAACTCCCGAATCGTCGGCCAGAACGAAGCCGGAAGTTATCCCGAAAACGGGGTTGTGGGAGAGATCGCGGCCCCGATTCTGGCTACGCTGCGACGCGATTCAGTTCGACTCTGATCGTAGATTGAACTTGAGACCATCGAAGCGCTGCAACGCGAAAAGGGCCTTGCGATTGCGCCTGGGGCAGCACGACGGAACGTAGTCACCCGAGGCATGGCACTGAATCATCTCGTGGGTCAGGAGTTCCAGGTCGGAGCCGTCCGCCTGCGCGGAACGCGGCTCTGCGAACCCTGCGCTTACCTCGAAGGTCTGACACAACCAGGCGTCCTGGCTGGATTGATCCATCGAGGTGGATTGAGGGCAGAGATCGTGACCGGCGGAACCATTCGAGTGGAAGACGCAATCACTGAGTGAAAGAGCGCACGCGAGGCAACAGCTGCGGAGATATCTGCTTTGCCGAAGCACCACCCAGTTCCGTCATCGTGGGATAAGCCGCTCGCCCTGCCCAGAACAGATTCCTCGACGTAATGGCAAATTCCGGCACACTGATCCGCCATACATGCCAAGGAAGCCGGGTAGCGGAGTTTCCCTCTTGTTTCCCTCGCCCTGCGATTTTGTTTCGCTTCGCATCCGTGATGCATTGTGAGCACAGGCGGAGAAAAGAACCTGGACGGGGTGGGCACCGCCTGCGACCATCGCAGAACTCATCTGTCTGAATATGATTCGGAGTCTTCCATGTTAGATGAAGGCGTTTGTGCAGAAGTCAAAGTCGGTTCCGAACATCTGCGGCTCTTCTCGGAACAAAATGCGCAGGGAGTACAGGCATCTGTTTACAACGTCAACGCCAAAAACTGGATTGCGCCTTCGGAATCCGTCGACACAATTGAACAGGGCAAACTGAAAGCAGCAACCTATGCCGAGGCGTATCTGAAACAAGCCGGCAACCTGGAGCTGCCGTCATTGAAGTGGAAGGAAGCTCGCGCTGTGTAGCAAGGGCCCCTTTTCCCCCGCACTCAGGAATTTGCGGTCCGCCGTCCGCCGTTAAACAGATTGCACGTCTTTGTTCCGCCGGGCACATCGCGCTGTCGTCTCTGTTATTTCGCCGGTACCTGAAACTCTGATCGGATGAACGGTTTGATCCCTTCCTCGCCCGTCAGCCGAAGACAGAGCAAGTTGCCCTCACGCTCGAGGTCAATATGAAAATCAAAAAAGGGACAGCACTTGCCTTCAGCCACCACCCAGTCGGCCAGCTCACCGATCGAGACATTCGAGGGACTGTACTGGAATTCGTAACCCTTTTCTGTTTCCACGATCTCCCTCCGCGCCGCGATCAGCTTGTCGGTAAATTGCTTGTGGTGCTCGCGCTACGCCGGATTCAGAGTTTTGATGTTGCAGTAGAATTCGTTTTGCATCGTCAGCACCTGTTTCTCCTTTTCCTTGGTCTTCGTTTCCTGCGGTGACGCCTGCATCAGCGCGCCACTCGAAAGCAACGCCGCAAGTGCCGCAACCGCTACACGCTGCTTACGCTTTCTTCCGTTTCGTTCCCGCTGCACTGTCATGATTTTCCTCCCGTGAGACCTGGCACGCCCCATTGCAAAATGCTAGAACTTAAAGTCAACTTTAAGTCAAGCATCTATATTCAGGGCCTAGCAGGAGGCAATATCTTCCCTATCGTTTCGTAATGATCTGCATCTTTCTGCTGGTAAGTGAAAACATAGCCCACGTTGTTGTCGCTGCCCACCGGAAACGTAAACTTGCTTATGCGCGCATCGAAAGACACTCCATCCATGCCTTCAACAGTCGGGAGATTGGCCACCTCTTTCCCGGTGCGAGAATTCATGGCAATCATTTGTGGGGGCGTTCGTGTCCCAATAAACAGCCTGTGCGTTTTTTCGTCGAAGGCCCCGTCGCCATTCCGTTGGCTAGACTGGCCAGGTGAATATCACCTCGCGTTTTTTCGCATTCACAACTTGCACTCTGCTCAACGCGGGAACGAAAACGAATAAGGTCTGCCCGGACATTTAACATCCATGTGATCGATGCGTCCTTTGACGTTGGGCATAGGAATCGTCTGCACCAGGCGCAGAGATCCTTTGTCCTGCGCGTCGATTCCAATGAGGGACGCAAGGAAAAGCGTCAACAGTACTAGCCAACCTCGCAGAAGCCTTCTCATCGCGACCTCTTTCCTAAGCCCAGATGGTTTAAGAGACTGGGCTTCGATGCTCAACTGCTATGGGTTGTGCGACAGGTAGTTCCGCCGTGACGGGCTTGGCGAAGAACGTTGCCGCCAAACCGCAGGCAGCAGCGAAAGACAACCACACGCCGGGAACCGCACGGTTGCCCGTGATGTGAATCAAATATGTACTCAGCGCAGGCGTGAAGCCGCCAAAAATTGCTGTGGCCATGCTGTAGGCAAGCGCGAAGCCTGATGTTCGTACATCAACGGGCATGATCTCGGTCAGAAAAACCACCATCGCGCCGTTGTAGCTGCCATAGAGGAACGAAAGCCAGAGTTCGACCGTCAACAACCTGGCAAAAGATGGTTCGCGAACCAGCCACAGCATCGCGGGATACGCGGTAATCAACATGATGATCGTGCAGGCGAATAACAGGGGACGACGGCCGATGCGGTCGGACAGTGCGCCCATGATGGGCAGCCAGAAAAGGTTAGAGGCGCCCACGCAAAGCGTGACGATGAGACTGTCCATGCTCGCCAAGTGCAGTACGGAATTTCCAAACGTCGGCGTGTACGCGGTAATCATATAGAACGAAACGGTGGTCATGGTGACCATAAAAGTGCCGACCAGCACGATGCGCCAATTATGCCCGAGCGAACGCAGGATTTCCGAAGTGCCCGGATGACGTTTGCGAGCCACAAACTCGTCCGTTTCCGTTAGCGATTGTCTAAGTCTAAATAAAAAAGGAACGATGGCGCAGCCAAGAAGTAGGGGCACGCGCCATCCCCATTGCTGCATTTTTTCCGGCGGAAGAGCGGAATTCAGAACTACGCCAATGCTTGCCGCAAACATCACCGCGATTTGCTGGCTGCCGGATTGCCAACTTACATAAAAGCCTTTATGGCCGTGCGTGGCGATTTCAGATAAATAGACCGACACGCCGCCCAGTTCCATCCCGGCTGAAAATCCTTGTAGCAGTCGTCCACACAGGACCAGCAATGGAGCCAACAAACCAATCGTGGCGTACCCGGGCATACACGCGATGGAAAAAATTCCAGCCGACATCAAGCTGAGAGTAAGCAGCAATCCAGCGCGGCGGCCATGCTTGTCGGTGTACGCGCCGAGCACCAAAGCGCCTACCGGTCGCATCAGGAATCCAGCGCCGAAAGTCATCAGCGAAAGCATCAGCGAGGCAAATGCGTTTCCGCTGGGGAAAAACGCGCGACCGATGGCCGCGGCGTAGTAGCCAAAGACCATGAAGTCGTACATCTCGAGAAAATTTCCGCTCGAGACCCGAATCACCGCCCAGACTTTCGATTTGTGCTCAGACGAGGAACTCATTTAGGCCTGTTGTACCGAAACTCTTTCTTGTTATCGATGCGTGAACGCGACAAGCTCAGAGCGGCGCGGTCCAGAACATGCGGAGATGCGGATGACGCGGTGAAGAGAGGCTGAGTTTCTCCAGCCTCTCTCTGCCGCAACCCTTTGGTTACCAGGAAAGCTTAAGCCCAAACTGAATCTGGCGCGAAGAAGTGGATGTGGAACCGATTTCGCCGGCGTTAGAACTGCCGATGGAATTGTTGGCGTCGTTTAGAAAATTCGGGGCGGCGAAATTCGCATGATTCATAATGTTGAAGAACTCCGCGCGAAACTGAACTTTGTACCGTTCCTTGAAGCTGAAATTCTTAAACGTGGAGAAGTCGACGGTGGTTAACCCCGGTCCGTAAAACCGATTGCGGCCGGAGTTGCCGACTAGAACTCCACCCGCTACTGCGGGTGCTGTGGTGAAGCAATTCGGATCAAACGCCAGCAATTTGCCGGAAACAGGATCGGTCTTAACCCCGGGCGTCGCATTGCAGCCGGAAACCAGCTGCGCGTAGTCCATGGAGAAGTCGCCGTTGAACCCGGTGTTGAGAGGATCGCCTCCTCCACCGACTGTCACGGTGAACGGAGAACCGCTTGTCGCGGTAACGATAGTGCCAACCTGCCACCCCCCTGCAACGTATGATGCGAATCCTGTTTTTGGTCCCGGTACATCCCAGATTACAGTGCCGACGAGAGTGTGCCGGACGTCAAAATCACAAGCGCCGATTCTGTACGACTTGCTCAGCAGCAGCGGCACTGCGATTGAATTTACATAGGTATCTCCCGTCACCGGAGCGGAGCTGGTGTCTTTGCAGTTCCCAAGCGTGTACGACAACTGACCCTGTAAACCGTGACTCATGTCGCGCTTCAATTGCGCCTGGAAGCCGTTATACGTCGATTCGCCGTCAAACAACACCGGACGAATTCCGGCCCCGCCAGGAGATCCCGGCGTGATCCCGCCATTGGCTCCGCCCCAGTTTGGATCGAGCTGGTAAGTATTCGAAGGAATGAGAAGTCCTGCAGACGTCTGCACCGGCGGAACCAAGTTGATGTCGTCCGCGGCAACGGAAAGATGAACGGAACGAGAGCCGACATAGCCAGCGATCAACGTCCAACTGGTGCCGAGCTGCCGTTGAATATTCACGTTCCAGTTCAGCACGTCGGCGCGCTTGGGATTTTGATCAACATACCGATTTCGAATGTTGTTCGGATTGAAGCTGATGTTGGGATCGATTCCGCCGCCAAGCACCGCGTTCGGGTCGGCGCCGATAATCTGGAAAGGCGCGGTAGCGGCCGTATTCAAGCCGAACTCATATGGCAACGGCAGAACATCGAAAATCCCGAAGCCCCCACGAACGGCAGTCTTTCCATTCTTAAAAGGATCCCAGGAAAAGCCGATGCGTGGTTCGAGGTTCTTGGCAGTGGGATTGTTGTGAATGAAGCTGTCCACGTGCTGTGGACCGCAGGGACTTGTAAGGCTGGGCGCGACTCCGGGTGTTGCGCAATTCACAATCGTAGTAATTTCCTGAATGCGGTTATTGGCATCTTTTGGCAGGGTGGTGAATTCGTAGCGTAGGCCGATGTTAAATGTCAGGTTCGGGCGAAAGCGCCAGTCGTCCTGCACGTATCCGGCAAACAGACTTTCGCGGATGGCAACTTCATTGGATCCGCCGGGAGCAAGCGCGTTTAGCCGGATGGGCGTGTTGTTGAGCAAGTCCGAAAGGGTCGGATAGTTGTTTAGACGGCCATTCGGGCTTAGTTTCTCCGTGATGTTGTAAAGCATACGCTCGAAAGCGAAACCGAATTTGATTGAATGAGTACCGCGCGTCAGAAATGCATCGTCATAAGCCTGCGCCGAAGTCCAGCGATGCAGGAAGCGATTCAGGCCGCCCAAGCCGATTGCCGTCGTCAGAACGCCCGGCACGCCAATTTGCGGCGGTCCGATAGCTCCGGGAGCAATTGCAAGAGTCGCGTCAGTTGCAACGGCATCGCCCGAGACCGGATCGTTGATGTCGCCACGAACGCGGCTGAGGCCGACGCGAAGAGTATTAGCCAACGCCGGACTGAAAATGTGAGTCTCCTCTACGCTGGCCATTTGCCGGCGCGAGAAAACCTGATGGATGGCGTTCTTCAGCGGGTCAGGCTGCGATTGCGGGCCAGAATCGAAGAAATAGCTGGTGGCGAGGGAATCTTTTTCTGAAAACTTCTGATCCACGCGGCCGGTGGCGTAATTTTCGTTTGAAATCGTGGGCAGCGCCACGTCAAAGGTCTGGGTGATTCCGTTGCCGTCAACCGGCGTGCCGGCCGGCGCCTCGGGCCAAAGCTTCAAATACGGCGCGACTGAGGGAACAGCCAGCGCGCGCTCCGCATCGGTTGGTACGTGAATGGCTTGGGAACCTGGCTTATTCTGGCGAACGCCTTCGTAAGTTCCGTAAACGAACGTCTTGTCCTTCACGATTGCAGTGCCACCGGACGCGCCGAATTGCACGCGCCGAAAAGAGGGAATGGGCCCGGCAGGATCAAAATAGTTCTTCGCGTCAAAAATTTTGTCGCGGTCAAAGATAAAAACGGTTCCGTGGAGCTCATTCACGCCGCTTTTGGTGATGGCATTGATCACCGCGCCGGAGGTGCGGCCGTACTCCGCCGTGTAGTTGCTGGTCAACACAGAAAATTCCTGAATACCGTCAACTCCCAGATTCAACCCGGATGCGCCGCCCGGAGAACCATTCGAATAATCATTGATACTGATGCCGTTTACACGGTACGTATTTTCGTTGGCGCGGTGCCCACCGTTGCTCAACTGATTCCCAAATCCGCGGTTGCCCTTGTTGGCGCTGAACCCGGTGCCGACCTGGTTGGGAATGCTGGAAACTCCAGGCTCAAGTGTTGCCAGCGACGTCCAGTCGCGTCCGTTCAGGGGCAGTTCGCGCATAGTGGTCGAATCCACCGTGGCGCTGACCGTAGACGTAGTAGTCTGCACGTCAGGCGGTGCGGCATTGACCTCGATTGTCTGATTGATCGAACCGATCTTCAAACTCACGTTCAACGCCTGTTGCGCTCCGACGGTCAACGTAACTGCACGCTGCACAGCGGTCTGAAATCCTTTGGCAGATACCGTCACGTCGTAGCTGCCAGGAATCAAATTCGGCGCCGAGTACAGGCCGTCGGAGTTAGTCTCGACTTCGCGAATAACTGCGGTGCCTAAATTCTTGATTTTGACGTTGGCATCCGGCACTGGAGAGCCTTGCTCATCGGTAACGAGTCCCGACAGCGTGGCGCCAGTGACCTGGCCGCGTGCCGCCGAAGAAAAAGTTGCAATTTGCGGCAACAGCAATGCCACCATGGCCAGCAGCTTTAGCGCTAACTTAGAATGGCGTGAAACGTTCATCACTTCCCCCTTCCCGGCTCGCCTATGGGCGAAAATTGCCGGGTCTCCTGTTGCTGAGTCTCCGCGGGCAAAGATTAAACTGAGCGCGGAGACTTCCGCATGATCAACGTGGCGCCACTTTGCTCAAGACTATAAAGCAATGCAATACTTGATACGTCCAATCGAAAACATTTCTGCATCTCAGGGTTTATCTATGAAAAATAAGCGGTTTAGCCGGTGAACTCACAAGAACTTTTTGACCCGCGGGTATTGCAGCGCTATACTTCGTCGCATCCTGAGTTTAAAACATGGAGAGACCAGTCCATCCTTCGAATATAACCCGCTGCGGCGTCTTCGAGATTGACCTCAAGGCGTTCGAGCTTCGCAAGCATGGGCTGCGCCTGAAGCTCTCCGAACAACCGTTTCAAATTTTGGCCATACTTCTGGAGAAACCGGGCGAGATCGTCACCCGCGATGAGTTGCGCGAGCGTCTTTGGCCGGGCGACACTTTTGTCGATTTCGATCATGGACTGAACAACGCAGTGATGCGGCTGCGCGAAGTGCTCGGCGATTCTTCGGATCGTCCGCGTTTCATCGAGACGCTGCCGCGGCGCGGCTACCGATTCATTGCACCGATCGAAGAGATACATTCCGCCGCTGCGAGTTCAGCGGCCGGGTCACACCCAACCGAGCCACGCGACGATTCGTCCACGGCAGCCATCGTCTCTCCAGTGGCGGCGACGGCGTCTGCCTCTGGCGAACAACTCGCGGCTGGTGCAAATGCAAAGCGGCGGCTGACGTTGCCGCGAATTGCCTTGCTGTCCGCGGCGATCTTGGCATTTGCGGTTCTTTCGGGAGTCGCCGTCCATTACGTACGAGGAATGGAATCCGGCAAGCTGAATCCCGCGCATAACATGTCTCTCGTTGTGCTTCCTCTTGAGAATTTGACCGGCGACAAGGAGCAGGACTATTTCGCCGACGGAATGACCGACGATCTGACGGCGAATCTGGCCAAGATTCGCTCGCTCAGAGTCATCTCGCGCTCAACCGCCATGGCCTACAAGGGCACGCACAAACCCCTTTCAGAAATTGCGCGAGAGTTGCGCGTGGACGCAGTAGTCGAAGGCACAGTGTTGCGGGCGGGCAACCGCGTTCGAATCACCGCCGAACTGGTGCAAGTTTCCACCGATCACCACCTGTGGGCCGAGACTTACGAAAGCCAGATCGGCGACGTGCTCGCACTGCAGAATCGAGTTTCCTCCGCAATCGTGGATGAAATTCGCATCAACCTCACTCCAGAAGACAAAGAACGCTTGGCCAAAAATCCGTCCGTCAGCCCCGAAGCTTACGAAGACTACTTAAAGGGACGCTACTACTGGAACAAGCGCTCCGGTGACGGCTTCACAAAAGCGATCGGATATTTTGAGGACGCAACGCGCAAGGATCCGCAATATGCTTTGGCCTACGCTGGCCTGGCCGATTGCTACGGCATCATCGGCGCGACAATTTATGGAACAGTTCCCGCGGAAGAAGCGGCTCCCAAGGCCAAGGCCGCAGCCATTCGCGCCCTGGAAATCGATCCTTCGCTGGCGGAAGCGGAGACCTCTCTCGCTACCGCGAAATTCAATTATGACTGGGACTGGGCCGGCGCCTCGGAAGGCTTCAAGCAGGCCATTCAGATGGATCCGAAATACGCGACGGCTTACCAGCGCTACTCGCTTTACTCCATCGCCATGGGCCGTTTTGACGACAGCTTCGAGCAGATCAAAAGGGCTCGTGATCTCGATCCGCTTTCCATCAGCATCAATTCCAGTTTTGGCTGGCGCTTGTATCTGGCGCGGCAGTATGACCGTTCCATCGCGCAACTTCGCGACACGCTGGAAATGGATCCAAATTATGAATGGGCGCACCTGATTCTTGGCCAGGCGTATGAACAAAAAGGCGAATTCAATCTGGCGCTCGCCGAATTGAAAAAAGCGGTTGAGCTCTCGCGCAACAGCCCGTTGATGGTTTCCGCCCTCGCGCACGCATACGCGGTGCAGGGAAACAGGGCCGAAGCACAGAAACTGCTGGCGCAACTCATGACGCAATCGCGGACGCAGTACGTTTCTCCCTACTACATTGCTGTCGTATACCTGGGATTGGGAAAAAACGCCATCGCGATGAACTGGCTCGATAAAGCATTCGCCGACCGCTCGAACGGACTGGTGTTTGCCAGGGTAGAACCCGAACTCGACCCGCTGCGGTCCGATCCTCGCTTTATTGCCATAGAGAACAATCTAAATTTCCCAAATTGAAAACGCGCGAACATCGCTCGCGGGCCGAGAAAATCTGGCAGCTCGTCAATGGCCTCTTTCAGCACTTCTGGAGCGGGCGATGGGAATCGAATTGCATCCCCAACTTAAAAGACTTGTGTTTTGATGGCGTTGCCGTCCGCCCTTAGAGTCAATTGGAGCTAAATGGAGCTAAGTTGTGTTGAGCGTTGAATTTGACAATGGATTTGAAAATGGATTTGCAAATTAAGCTGATTACGTGGAGCCCGTGACTCGGGCACAATCGCCAAGGTGACAAGGCGACCTACCGGAGCTTTCTCCAAAGAGTGGTTCGACTGATGCCAAGACGATTCGCAGCAATCTGCGGATTGCCCTGACATTGCTCCAGCATCTTTTTGATGAGCTCCTTTTCCAGCGTTGCCAAGGGACTCCCGGACAAGAGTGCCAAAGCGACGAGATCATCTTTTGCCCCGGTCAGATCCGAGGGCAAATGCCCCTTTTCGATTTTGTTCCCCTGGCATTTGACGAAAGCGTGTTCGATGATGTTTTCCAGTTGTCGGACGTTGCCGGGGTAGGAGTACTCCATCAAAAGCTCCATCGCGTCAGGTGAAACGTCCCGAATCGATTTCTTCATCAACCGATTGAATTTCTCGATGAAGTGCCGGATCAGAAGAGGAACGTCGTCCCGGCGCTCTCTCAAAGGAGGGATCATAATCGGCACGACGTTGAGCCGATAATATAAATCCTCCCGAAATTGCCCGGCCCGTATCGCGGTTTTCAGATCGCGGTTGGTCGCCGCAATCACTCGCACATCTACCTTTTGGGTCGTGGTAGACCCGACCTTCTCGAATTCCCCCTCTTGCAGAACACGCAGCAGTTTCACCTGGGTGGCGGGGCTCAAATCTCCGATTTCATCCAAGAAAATCGTCCCGCCATCAGCTGCTTCAAATCGTCCCGCCCGCGTTGTGGTAGCTCCGGTGAATGCTCCACGGACATGGCCAAAGAGCTCGCTTTCGAGAAGATTTTCAACGAGCGCACCACAGTTGACGGGTACAAACGACTTGTTTTTTCTTGTACTCCTCTGGTGGATCGCTTGAGCGATCAACTCCTTACCAGTGCCGCTCTCGCCTTGAATCAGCACCGTCGTC
>WNFH01002433.1_pt1 | contig 12971 bp, 8 predicted proteins | sample 5400411 | NCBI WGS metagenome assembly WNFH01 (sample SAMN13153347, study PRJNA577476) | soil metagenome | isolation source: 200 cm saprolite under Douglas fir tree site 2 hole 3 | place: USA:California | collected 2015-04-18
ACCAGGGGGCAGGTGGGCTGGTGTCCAGGGACCGCCATGCCACCTACGCGGAGATCACGCTCACAGCCCCCGGCGACACCGGCAAGCGCGCCGCTTACCAGTCACTGCGCCCGGCACTCGGCGTGCAGGGCGTGCGGACACAGGTGGGAGGTCTCACCGCGTTCAACGTCGTCACCGACGACCTGACCAAACAAGACGTCACCAAAGGGGAGATGCTGGCCATGCCGGTCGTGCTGGTGCTGCTGGTCTTCATCTTCGGAGGGCTGGTGGCGGCCGGGATGCCGCTGCTGATTGGTGTACTGGCCATCCTCGGCTCGCTGACCCTCACCCGGCTGCTCACCGAGATCACCGATGTGTCGACCTTCGCGGTCAACATCATCACCGTGCTCAGCCTGGGCATGGCCATCGACTACTCGCTGCTGATCATCAGCCGGTTCCGTGAACACCTTCGCATGGGCAAAGACACCCCGGCCGCGGTCGCCGCGACCATGGCCACCGCCGGGCGTACGGTACTGGCCTCCGGGACGATCATCTGCCTGTCGCTCGCCAGCCTGCTGATCTTCCCGCAGGTGTTCCTGCGGTCCATGGGGCTGGGCGGGATCGCCGCGGTTCTCCTGGCCATGACGGGCGCGCTCACCGTGTTGCCCGCCCTGCTCGCTCTCGCCGGCCCGCGCATCAACGCGCTGCGCATACCGCTTGCGGGCCGCAATCGCCGGACCCGCCAGGGAGCCGATCCCGGCCCGGGGGTGTGGGCGGCCCTGGCGCGGGCTGTGATGCTCCGCCCGGTGCACTACCTGGTCGCCGTGGCCGCGGTACTCGCCATCCTGGCCATACCGTTCGGCCACGTCCACTTCGGCGGCCTCGACGAACGGATCCTGCCCCCGGGCAGCCAGCCCCGCGTGGTCGCCGCCCGGATCCAAACCGAGTTCCCCGGCGGCACCACCGACCCGATCCAGGTCGTGCTGCGCGGCGCCACCCCCGTACAGGCACAGCAACTGGCCACCCGGATCCAGGCCCAACCCGGGATCTCCGGTGTGCGGCTGACCGTGAGCCGCAATGACACGACCCTGCTGGCGGCCGGCTATGCCGGTGCGCCCACCGGGTACCACGCCGACGACGCGGTACACGCCATCCGCAGCCTCGCCACACCCGCCGGGGTGACGATGCTCGTCGGCGGCCGTACCGCCCAGGACATGGACCGCATCCACAGCCTCGCCGTCTACCTCCCATGGATGACCGCGATCATGGCCACGGTCACCCTGGTCCTGTTGTTCCTCGCGTTCGGGTCGGTCCTGCTGCCGGTCAAGGCGGTCGTGATGAACCTGGTGTCGATCGGCGCATCATTCGGCGTCGTGGTCTGGGTCTTCCAGGACGGCCACCTCTCCCACCTGCTCGGCTTCACCGCGACCGGGTTCCTGGAACCCTCCACGCCGGTCTTCCTGCTGGCCGCGCTGTTCGGCCTGGCCACCGACTACGAGGTGTTCCTGCTGGCCCGGGTACGCGAGGAATACGACGCCACCGGCGACAACACCACAGCAGTCGCCACCGGGCTGCAGCGCACGGGCCAGATCATCACCTCCGCCGCACTGCTGCTGATCGTCGTCCTGGGCGCCTTCGCCACCGGCCAGGTCGTCTTCGCCAAAATCATCGGGATCGGCATGCTCACCGCCATCACGGTAGACGCGGCCCTCGTACGGACCCTCCTCGTCCCCGCGACTATGCGGCTGCTCGGCCGCTGGAACTGGTGGGCCCCCGCCCCCCTCGCCGCCTTCTACCGCCGATACGGCATCAGCGAAACCGCGGACAACACAACCGCCGCGCCCCAGCCGGCCCCGCCCGCATTCACCAAATAACCCATGGCTCTGCGGGTCAGCGTGTGCCCCAGCCGCGCCCACTGCCGGGCCAGCCTCCCCCGAGCTGCGCCATTCCCGTGTCGGTGCCCATGGCCATCAAGATATTCGGTGTCGTGGCCATCGTGTGCGTGGTGCTGGTGTGACATGGAGGATCTGCCCCTGGGCGGGATGCCGTCCGGTCCTTGCCGGGGTGGATGCGGCCGAGCTAGCCGGTTTCGCTGGCCTGAACCGTGGGTGCTTCAGGCCGCTGCCATTTTCACTCCGTCACCGCAGTCGGCAATCGGCAAGACCACGCTCGTGTGGCAACAGCCCGCGAGGCCGGGAAATCCTGCTCGGAGCCTGGCACGTCAGTCGTTGTGCTGCCGTAGCCAGTCTTCGAACCCGAGCAGCCCGGGGTGCAGGGCGCGCAGCGCGCTGATGTTGGCGTGGTACCCGTCTCTGGCGATCCAGGTGATCATCTTGCCGGGGTCGCCCATCCGGCGGGTCAGCGCCGCGGGGATGGGTACGCGCGGCACGAAGCGTTTGCCGGTGGCCCGCCGGATGGTGGCCAGGATCTGCGCGACGGTGAGTTCGTCGCCGGCCAGCTCGAGTGCGGCGCCTATATACCGGTCGGGGCTCTCCCAGGCGAGCCGGGCGAAGATCCCGATGTCCGGTACGGCGATCATCTGCATGGGCTTGTCCGCGGGAACGGCGCTGCCGAAGATGCCGAGGCCGAAGGCGCGCTGGATTCCCGGGGCCCCGAAGCCTTCCATGAAGGAGGCAGGCCGCAGGATGGTAGCGGGCAGGCCGGTGGCCCGGATGTGCTGCTCGATCCGCCATTTGGTCTCGAAGTGCGGTATGCCGGATTCACGGTCTGCGCCGCCGGCCGAGGTGTAGACGAGGTGCTTGACGCCGGCGGCCTGGGCCGCGTCGGCGAGCGTGACGCCCTGCAGGACTTCCTTCTCCAGGCCCGCGGTCATCGAATTCTGCACGCTGAACACGCCGTAGACGCCGGTCAGCGCGGCCTTGAGGGAATCGGCGTCAGCCATGTCCCCGGCGAACACCTCGATCCCCCGAGCGTTCAGGGCCCTGGCCTTCCGGCTCTGCGGATTGCGGGTCAGGGCTCTGATTTCCCAGCGTTGCCGGTTCTGCGCCAGGGCGTCGATGACGGCGCCGCCCTGGTTGCCGGTGGCGCCTGCGACCAGGATGGCGGGCAACCGGTGGTTGGCAGCCGGGTTCGACATGGGCGTTGGTCTTCCTATTCGGTGGTGATAGCGGCCAGCACGTCTAGCCGGGCGGCCCGCCGGGCCGGGCGGCGGGCGGCGAGTACCCCGGCGGCGATCCCGGCCACCAGGACGATGGCCAGCTGAGCGGCCGGGACGGTGACGGCGGTGATTGCCACCGGCCCCAGGCTCTGGCTGGCGCCGGCGGCGGCGCGGACCACCGACCATCCGGTGAACGTCCCGAGGGCGAGCCCCAGCAGGCAGCCGAACGCAGCCACGATCGTGGCGTCCCAGCGGATCATCGAGCGCAGCTGTGCCCGGGTCTGACCGACCGCCCGCAGCAGCCCGAGTTCGCGTGTCCGCTTGTGGACGGCCAGGCTCACCGCGTTGGCGATGGTCATCAGCGCGATCAGGACGGCCAGGGTGAGCACGTTGGCCTCGGGAACTCCGCGTGCAGGCCGGCCAGGTCCACCTGGTAGCCGACCTCGGCGAGCCACCGCATCATGACCGCCATGTCACTACCCCCGGTGTCCACGCCCACGTCAGCCAGATCCCGTGCTATGTGGACGACCTCCCGTCCGGTCACCTCGGTCAATATGGCGGCCATCCGGGCCGGGCCTAGCTCGTCGCCGGCGACCTCAATGCGGCGGCCACGCAGCCGGCCGAGCTGTTCGAAGACGAGAGCGGCCAGCATGCCCACGTCGTCCAGGACGACGACCTGCAGTGCCTTCGCGCCGTCCATCGGGAACACGAATTTCCCCTCGGCCACGCTGTGGCGGGTCCATCCGCTGGCGAAGCCATCCAGGAACGAGACCGGGCCAAGAACGGTCCAGGAGACCCCGAACGAGCGCAGCCGTTCTTCGACGCGGAACTTGCTCTCGAAGTGCGAGACGCCGGTACCGCGATCGGCGCTTGCCACCGAGGAGTACACCACGTGGCCCGCGCCGGCGGCTGCGGCCGCCTCCAGCACGGCGATCCCTTGCCTGACCTCGGCCTGCGTGCCGGCCTCGAACGGCGTGCTCACGACGAACACGCCATCGGCCGGGCCACCGGCCCCGGCCAACGCTCCCAGCAGCGCCGCGGCGTCCTCGAAGTCGCCGGCGACCAGCAGCGCGCCGGCCTGGGCGAGCTGCCGCCCGGCCTCGGACTGCGGACGGCGGGTCAACGCCAGCACGCGATGCCCACGCCCCAGCAGCGCCCGCGCCACCGCCCCACCTTCGTTGCCGGTCGCGCCGGTGACCAGCACAACCTTCCGTTCTCTCATCGCCAGCACTCCATCGGTGTCGTTGTGGATCGTGCAGCGACAGCCTCGCTCACAATGCTTGACTCGTCAAGTCTTGATGAGTCAAATGTAAGTTGATAGGCTCTAGCGGTGGCTACCGATCAGCAGTTGCTGGCGCTGTGGCGCAACATCCACCACGTCAACGCCGCCATCCGCGCAGCGCTGAGCGAACGGCTCGACGCCGAGGGCGGCTGCTCGCTGCTCGAGCACGACCTGATGAGCTGGCTGGAGGTGGACGGCCGCACGCGGCCGCGCATGCTCGACCTGGCCGAACTGCTCGGCATGACCCAAGGCGGGATTACCCGCCTGGTGGACCGCCTGATCGGACGCGGCTGGGTGATGCGCGAGCAACCACCCGGCAACCGCCGGGTGATGCACGCGCGGCTGACTGACGAGGGCGTGAAAGCCCTGGCCACGACCCGCAAGGCGTACTTCAGCGCGCTTCGGGAGATACTCACCGAGCGGCTGGCCGACCCCCAGATCGCCGGGCTGACCGAGTTGACCGCCGGGTTCCTCAGCGGGCCCGACAGGCATCAGCCCAGTGCCCAGGCCGGCGAGCACTGAGGGCCTCAGCGCACCACCAGCACCTGAGCTGCGCGAACACATGTTTTGAAGGCAGCGACTCGTCACGTATTAGACTTCGCAGGCCTTGCCGCCAAAGACTGTGTCCATGACGGTCACGCCGCCGCGGATGGCCGGGACAGCGATCTTAGAGCGGACGGACCGCGCTCACTACGGCCGATGGCTGCGGCGAACCGTGGCCCCTGGTGCAAGCTAAGCTATTCCGGGAGCATCCGGAATATACGCGGCGCCCGGGACATGGCCCGGAAGGAGCTTGTCGTGACACAGGACTCTCCGCAGGCCATGGCCTCTGTTGGCGGTGTCCCCGGCTTCGACGCGAGCGTTGCGAACGCGGCACGCATGTGGAACTACTGGATCGGCGGCAAGGACAACTTCAGCGCTGACCGTGAGGCCGCGGAGAAGGTGCTGAAGGCGATGCCCGCGCTGCCGCTCATCGCCAGGATGCTGCGCCGCTTCCTGATCAACACGGTGGACGAGCTGGCCGCCGCGGGCGTCCGCCAGTTCCTGGACATCGGAACCGGGCTGCCCACGGCCGACAACACGCACGACGTGGCGCAGCGCGCCGCGCCCGAGTCACGGATCGTCTATGTGGATCATGACCCGGTGGTGATCAGCCATGCCCAGGCACTACTCACCAGCAGCCCGGCAGGAAAGACCGACTTCATCCAGGCTGACCTGCGCGACTGGGCGACGATTTCAGCCGGCGCACGGCAGGCCCTGGACTTCAGCCGCCCGGTCGCGGTTCTGCTGATCGCGGTGCTGCATTTCATTTTCGACGCGGAGGACCCGCACCGGATAGTCGCCCGGATGATGGCTGACCTGGCACCCGGCAGCTACCTGGTCATCGCGCACGCCGCCAGCGACATCGAGCCCGGGACCGCTGCGGCAATGGCCCGCAGCTACAACGCCTCCTCGTCGCTGACGATCACGCCGCGGGACCGTGCACAGGTGGCCCGGTTCTTCGATGGCCTGCAGATGACTGGCCCGGGCCTGCTGCCGCTCGCCCGGTGGTCGGGATCCAGCCGCGGCACGGTAGCCGGCTCCGGCCTGAGCTGCTACTGCGGCATCGCCAGGAAGCCATAGTCGCCGACACCGGAAACCGGCAGACCCAGACAGCGTTCAGTTACGCGCAGACCGAGCATCGGACTCCTACCCGCCGCTAGCGGCCCACGACCGCGCCAGCGGAACCACCCCGCACGGCAGCACCGGACCCACCTGTCACGGGACCGCGCGCCTTCACAGACCGTGGCCATCTCCTTCAGCAAACAGAGCGCAAGAACCGCCGTTCGGGGCGCTGGTGACGTAACAGCAGTGTCTCCGCGTTCTTCCAGGATTCCTCGCGCCGGCACAGCCACAGCCACGCAGCCAGCCGCGTCACCAGCAGGAAGACGAACTGCAGGCATATGACCTGTGATCATCGCAGGTGGCGTCACGGATCCCACCTCCCAGCTGGTCAACAACCCCGGATGGAGTATTCGGCACGGACAGGTGCTACTCGCCGTTGGTCAGGTGCCCCTCGGTCCCGCCGGCGGCCGCCTTGCTGTCGACCTCGGCGGGCGGCGCGTCCGGCAGCTCGCCGGGCTTGGGCACGCCCTTGAACGTGAACTGCGCATCCGGCCCGGTGCCCTGCACATCGACCATCACGATCTGGCCGGCCTTCAGCTCACCGAAGAGGATCTTCTCCGACAGGCTGTCCTCGATCGACCGCTGGATCGTGCGCCGCAGAGGCCGCGCGCCCAGCACCGGATCGTAACCACGCTCGGAGAGCAGTTTCTTGGCCGCGGGCCGCAGTTCCAGGCCCATGTCGCGATCCCTGAGCCGCTCGTCCACCTTGGCGATCATCAGGTCGACAATCGTGACGATCTCCTCCTGGGTGAGCTGATGGAAGACGATCGTGTCGTCGACGCGGTTCAGGAACTCGGGCCTGAAATGCTGCTTCAACTCCTCCTGCACCTTGGACTTCATCCGGTCGTACGAGCCCTTGGACTCACCCCGCCGGGCAAAGCCAACGGACACGCCCTTCGAGATGTCCCGGGTACCCAGGTTGGTCGTCATGATAATCACCGTGTTCTTGAAGTCGACCAGCCTGCCCTGCGCGTCGGTCAGCCGGCCGTCCTCAAGGATCTGCAGCAGCGAGTTGAAGATATCCGGGTGGGCCTTCTCGATCTCGTCGAACAGGACCACCGAGAACGGCTTGCGGCGGACCTTCTCGGTGAGCTGGCCACCTTCCTCATAGCCGACATACCCGGGCGGGGAACCGAACAGCCGTGACACCGTGTGCTTCTCCATGTACTCGCTCATGTCGAGCTGGATCAGCGAGTCCTCATCACCGAAAAGGAACTCCGCCAGCGTCTTGGACAACTCGGTCTTGCCAACCCCGGACGGCCCAGCGAAGATGAACGAGCCCCCCGGCCGCTTCGGATCCTTCAGCCCGGCACGAGTCCGCCGGATGGCCTGCGACAGCGCCTTAATCGCATCGTTCTGCCCGATGACGCGCTTATGCAGCTCGTCCTCCATGCGAAGAAGCCGCTGCGACTCCTCCTCAGTCAGCTTGAACACCGGGATGCCCGTCGCGGCGGCCAGGACCTCCGCGATCAGCTCCTCGTCCACCTCGGCGGCGGCGTCCATGTCGCCGGCCTTCCACTCCTTCTCCCGGGCGTCCTTCTTCGCGATCAGCTGCTTCTCGTTGTCCCGCAGCGCGGCGGCCTTCTCGAAGTCCTGGGAGTCGATGGCCGACTCCTTCTCCCTCCGCACCTGGGCGATTTTCTCGTCGTACTCGCGCAGGTCCGGCGGCGCGGTCATCCGGCGGATGCGCATCCGCGACCCCGCCTCATCGATCAGGTCGATCGCCTTGTCCGGCAGGAACCGGTCACTGACATAGCGGTCCGCCATCTGCGCGGCGGCGACAAGCGCGCCATCAGTGATCGACACCCGGTGATGAGCCTCATAGCGGCCACGCAAGCCCTTGAGGATCTCGATGGTGTGCGAGACCGTCGGCTCGGCCACCTGGATCGGCTGGAACCTGCGCTCAAGCGCCGCGTCCTTCTCCAGGTGCTTGCGGTACTCATCCAGCGTGGTCGCGCCGATGGTCTGCAGCTCACCGCGGGCCAGCATCGGCTTCAGGATCGACGCGGCGTCGATCGCGCCCTCCGCCGCACCGGCGCCCACCAGGGTATGCAGCTCGTCGATGAACAAGATGATGTCACCGCGGGTCCGGATCTCCTTCAGGACCTTCTTCAGCCGCTCCTCGAAGTCACCGCGGTAACGCGACCCGGCCACCAGGGCACCGAGGTCCAGGGTGTAAAGCTGCTTGTCCTTCAGGGTTTCCGGCACCTCGCCCTTGACGATCTTCTGCGCCAGCCCCTCGACCACGGCCGTCTTGCCCACCCCGGGCTCGCCCACAAGCACCGGGTTGTTCTTGGTGCGCCGGGAAAGCACCTGCATCACCCGCTCGATCTCCTTCTCCCGGCCGATCACCGGGTCGAGCTTGCCCTCACGCGCGCCAGCAGTGAGATTCCGGCCGAACTGGTCCAGGACCAGAGAGGTGGACGGCGCTGACTCCGACGGCGCCCCCGCTGCCGCGGGCTCCTTGCCCTGGTAGCCGTGCAGCAGTTGGATGACCTGCTGACGGACTCGGTTCAGGTCCGCACCCAGCTTGACCAGTACCTGAGCGGCCACGCCCTCGCCCTCACGGATGAGGCCCAGCAGGATGTGCTCGGTGCCGATGTAGTTGTGCCCAAGCTGCAGCGCCTCACGGAGGGAGAGCTCAAGCACCTTCTTGGCGCGCGGAGTGAATGGGATATGCCCGGAAGGCGCCTGCTGCCCCTGGCCTATGATCTCTTCAACCTGCTGCCGTACTGCCTCCAGGCTGATCCCCAGCGATTCCAGGGCCTTGGCCGCGACGCCCTCGCCCTCGTGGATGAGGCCAAGCAGGATGTGCTCGGTACCGATGTAGTTGTGGTTGAGCATCCTGGCTTCTTCTTGAGCCAGGACCACGACCCTCCGCGCCCGGTCCGTAAACCTTTCGAACATCTCGTCGCTCCTCACAGAGCGGTTGGGGGGACCCAGATGTCCGGATGTCCGGGGCCCATCCCTTCCGCATGCTAGCCCGCGTGCCGGACGACGTGCGGCGCGATATGCCGCACATGATGAAAACGTTCCCCGGCAAGAGGGCGTTCATCCCATCCAACTCCGGTCGAGGGGGAAGGTGTTCCCAAGTACGCCGGAAGCGAACGCTGGCCCGCCACTCACCCGGCTGGGCCGCGCACACGCACACTGAGCGGGCGTCGATGCCCTCAGACACGCCACAGGGCCCGCACGCGCCGCGCGAGACCCGGCCTGCACAACCAGAATAGCCGATGAGTCGCGAGCCGCCTGCGGGCCCTGTGCTGAGATCTAGTGAGCGGCGTCATACTCCGTGATGATCGTGGCCGGAATACGGCCCCGCTCGCTGACCTTGTAACCGCGCTGCTTCGCCCATGCCCTGATTTCCGAGCTGCGCTCACGGCCCGGGCCGCTCCTGGTACGACGGCGACGACCAGTGCCACTAGCCCTGCGTGCATGGTCGAGGTAAGTAGCAAACTCTTTGCGGAGCTTGCTTGCGTTTGCGGCGCTCAGGTCGATCTCGTAGGAGGTGCCGTCGATGCTGAACGACACGGTCTCGGTAGCCTCGCCGCCATCGAGATCGTCTACGAGCAGCACCTGAACCTTTTGTGCCATGGGAGCCAGCCCTTCCACTTGGAGCATGTTTATTAGGTTGCAAACATATACCAGGACGGTTGCGTTTGCCAATTCGCATCGCCGGTAACGAAGTGCAAGTTGCGCCTCAGCAAGGCAAGGCAGACCACACGGAAGATTGCAGTAACTCTCCGTAATCGAGCACGGATAGGCCGCCATCAATCGGGCATGATGATCTATCGCGCTCTACTGCGGGGCAGAGTTCGTTCAGAAGGTCGCTAGCCCTCACCGCGATCGGGCGATGCGGCCGGCCGCGAACGCCCGGGATCCTGAATCCCGCTGTCGCCCGAAATATCGTCCGGGGCGTCGTCATCTCCATCGGTCTGCTTCGCTGCCATCTGGCGTCGGAGGAAGAGTCCCACGCCGATCAGGAACGCCACGCACACAACCAACGGCGGGGTCAGTGCCGCCAGGTCCGCGAGCATGGCTCACTCCTTTCCGCGACCCCGCCGCTCATCGAGTTCGCCTGGCCTCAGGACCATCCGGTCACTGTGATCTGGATAACAGTGGCGCCCGCTTTGCGCCTGACGCACCGGACTGACTTATGCATTCTTACCCATGACCAAAGCAGGGTGCGCCGACGCCCCGGTGCTCACGACTGAACGCCGGTGGCGAAGGCCGCCCACGGCGAAGGGCGCCCGCGGCGCCCCGGCATCGTGACAGGATCAGACCCGGCACCCCGCGCCAGGCGCTGATCCGCCGCCGCGAGGGCCTTGGGCGGACCCGGCACCCGCGCCAGGCGCTGACCCGCCGTCGCGAGCCTTGGGTGTACCCGGCGTAGAAAGACGCGGAACAGAAAGCGGACAGCGACGGCATGTTTCACGCCGACCTGCACATCCATTCCCGGTTCTCCCGCGCGTGCAGCAGGACCTGTGACATCCCCTCGCTTGCCTGGTGGGCCTTGCGCAAAGGGATCACCGTCGTTGGGACGGGCGACTTCACCCACCCGGCGTGGGCGCAGGAATTGCGCGAGACACTCGTTCCCGCCGAACCAGGGCTGCTACGGCTCCGGCCGGACCTGGAGGCGCGACTGCGGCGCAGCGCCCCCGCCAGTTGCGGGCAGCAGGTGCGCTTCATGCTGTCGTCCGAGATCTCGACCATTTACCGGGGTGGCGAGCGGACCAGGAAGGTGCACCATCTGCTCTACGCACCGACCTTCGAGGCCGCGGACCGGATTACCGCCACGCTGGCGACGATCGGGAACCTCGCCTCAGATGGCCGCCCGATCCTCGGGCTCGACTCGCGTCATTTGCTGGAGATCACGCTTAACGCCGGTCCGGGATGCTACCTGGTGCCCGCGCACATCTGGACACCCTGGTTCGCGGTGCTCGGCTCCAAATCTGGGTTTGACGCCATCGCGGACTGCTACGCGGATCTCGCGGAGCACGTGTTCGCCGTCGAGACCGGGTTGTCCTCCGATCCGCCCATGAACTGGATGTGCTCCTCTCTTGACCGCTACCAGCTGGTGAGCAACTCCGATGCCCATTCACCGCCGATGGTCGGCCGCGAGGCGACGACGCTAAGCACCGAAATCGACTATTTCGCGATCGAGGCCGCCCTGCGGACTGGGACAGGTCTGGCCGGGACGATCAATTTCTTCCCCGAGGGCGGCCGTTACCACCTGGACGGGCACCGCAAGTGCGGGATTCGCTTCGAGCCGGGCCAGACCATGGAGCACGGCGGGACCTGTCCGGAGTGCAGCCGACCGCTCACCATTGGCGTGCTGCACCGGGTCACGGAACTCGCCGACCGGGCCGCGGGCGGCCGGCCGGAGGGAGCGGCCGGCTCCACCAACCTGGTCGCGCTGCCGGAGATTGTGGGTGAGATCCTCGCTACCGGCACCAAGAGTAAGAAAGTCAGCGCCGAAGTAAGCCGGCTCGTCGCCGCGCTGGGCCCGGAACTCGCGATCCTGTGCGAGGCGCCCATCGCCGAGGTGAGCCGGGCCGGCGGCAGTCTGCTCGGCGAAGCCGTGGCCAGGCTGCGCCGCGGCGAGGTGATCAAGGACTCCGGCTACGACGGCGAGTACGGCTCGATCCGCCTGTTCCGCCGTGGGGAACTGGACGCCGCCGGTGCACTCTTTGACATCCCGGCCCCACCGCAAACGGCCAGACCGATTCCTGCCAAACGTTTTCCTGCTGTCTCAGCCACCGCATCCTCCGGGGTCGCCGATGCATTGTCACCCGGGGCGGCTGACCCTCGGGTAGATCGGCCGGGGATGGGGGACGGGCGGGGCAGGTTCGTTAGGAAGGAAAGTAAGAAGGTCTCGGCGGCTGGTTCTCTGCTCGAAGGTCTCGACCTGGACCAGCGGGCCGCGGCCATGGCGGGCGGGCCGTTAATGATCATCGCGGGTCCCGGGACCGGGAAGACGCGCACGCTCACGCACCGGATCGCCGCCGTCATCACGCGGGGCGTCGCCGCGCCCGAGTCATGCCTCGCGATCACCTTCACCCGGCGAGCGGCCGAGGAGATGCATCAGCGGCTGGCTGCCCTGATCCCGCGGCAGGCCCCCCGGCTGACCGTGACCACCTTCCACGGCCTAGGCCTGATGATCCTGCGGGAACAGCATGAGCGAGCCGGGCTTTCGGCGGACTTCTGCGTCGCCGACGAGCAGGCCCGGCAGGCAGTGGCCACCGAACTCGCCGGATCGCCGCGCTCGGGCCGGGCGCTGCTCGCCGACGCCGCCAGCGACCCGGCGCGGCGCGACCTGCTCAGGAAGGCGCTCACCGCTCGCGACCTGGTGGATTTCGACGGCCTGGTGGAACTGCCGGTGACGCTGCTCCGCGACGAACCGTCCATTGCGGCGGCCCTGCGGGACCGCTGGCCGTACATCAGTGTCGACGAGTACCAAGACATCGACGCGACGCAGTACGCCCTCCTGCGGCTGCTGAGTGCCGCTCCTGGAGGCGCTGGCGCAGACGGGGCCGACCCGGACGGAGCCGGCACAGACAAGGCCAACCCAGGCGGGGCCGACCTGACCGTGATCGGGGATCCCGATCAGGCGATCTACGGGTTCCGCGGCGCGGACGTGGGGTACTTCCTACGCTTCGCCGAAGACTACCCAGGGGCTACGACATTGCGGCTGACCAGGAACTACCGGTCGAGCCCCGCCATCGTCGCCGGAGCGCTGCAGGCCATCGCGCCCAGCACGCTCGTTCCGGGCCGGGTGTTGCGCGCGGTGGCCGTGGGCCCCCCGCCCGCCGTCCGCTCTGACCGCTCTGACCGCTCCGACCACTCCGACCACTCCGACCACTCCGACCACTCTGACCACTCTGACCATGATCGCCGAGGATCCGCGTCACAGAGGGCCGGGAATCC
>WNFH01002436.1_pt1 | contig 12965 bp, 10 predicted proteins | sample 5400411 | NCBI WGS metagenome assembly WNFH01 (sample SAMN13153347, study PRJNA577476) | soil metagenome | isolation source: 200 cm saprolite under Douglas fir tree site 2 hole 3 | place: USA:California | collected 2015-04-18
GACCGGCACCTGCAGGCTGGCTTCGAGCGCCGGGCGAGCTTCCATCCCGCGCAGGTTCGTGCAGGAGACGAAGATGAGGTCGAAGCGCTCACCATCCAGGCTTTGGACCGTGAAGGCCAGGATCTCCTCCGGCAGAACCCGGGCGATCGCAAAGTTCTCTGTCAGCCCCATTCCGGCGACCTTGACGACCTCGAGCCCCCGGCGCTCCAAACCACTCCGGATCCGCTCGTTCAGCTCCTCGATATAGGGCGTGATGACCGCCACCCGTCTGGCCGACCGTCGCTCGATGCATGTGCCGACCGCATCGTTGGTGCTTACAACGGGGCAGCGACAGCGCTCGCGCAGCTCCGCGATCAGTCGCGCCTCGCCATCGGCGCCCAACAGCGCCCCAGCGCTAGTGCAGGCGAATGCGACCACATCCGGCCGGGCGCTCGCGACATCCGTGACCGCCTGCGGAAGATAGGTCTCGAGCATGGCCCGTTCTCCGGCGACCGTGGTCTCTACCAGATGCATCCGCGCGGTATGGACCGTCACGGACGGCGGGACCCCGCGGTAGAAATCGACTTCCGCCACCGTATTTGACGACGGAACGATGAGGCCGATCCTGGCTGTGGAATCGATGTCGGTCACCGTCCTCCCCGTCCTTGCCAGCTGGTTGTGACACTATAGCAATCGGCTGCTCTACGATGGCGCATCCCGGGGAGGAGGAGAGGGATGGGTGAGATCCGGTTCGGCGTCGCGGTGAGGAACTTCACGCCGTTCCCCGAGGAGCCGGACATCGACGAGATTGTCGAGTACGCGACGAGGGCCGAGGCCCTCGGTTTTCATTCCGCCTGGGTGTGGGACCATATCCTGCTCGGCACCAAGCGGCCCTTCCCATTTCTCGACTCCCTCTCCACGCTGGGCGCGCTCGCGATGCGGACGACAAGGCTGCAACTCGGCACCGGTGCACTCATCCTTCCGCTGCGGAATCCCGTTGTCCTGGCCAAGGTGCTCGCCAGCCTGGACCACATCTCAAAGGGAAGGTTGGTGCTGGGCGTCGCGGCGGGGTGGTACGAAAGAGAGTTTGACGCGTGCGGCGTGCCGCTCAAGGAACGGGGGAAGGTGTTCCTGCAGAACCTGGAGATCATCAACCGCTTTTGGACGGAGGACCGTGTTGACGGGGAGGCCGGCCGCTACGTCTTCAGGCAGGCGGTCATGCTGCCCAAGCCCGTCCAGCAGCCTCGGCCCCGCTTGCTCTTCGGCGGGTACGTGGACGCGGTCCTGCGCCGGGTAGCGAAGCATGCGGACGGATGGCTGACCTACTTCTACACGGCGGAGAGCTTTCGCCGGGCCTGGGAGAAGATCCAGAACTACGCGGCCGAGGCCGGTCGCGACCCGGCCGATCTGCACAACGTGAGCCAGCTGCCGATCTATGTAGCCGACTCGTTCGAAGAGGCCGATCGTGGAGTCCGCGAGTTCATTGGCCGCTACTTCGACGTGGCGCCCTGGAGCGAGTCCACGCCGGACAGTGCTATCCGCGGCACGCCGGAGCAATGTGCCGAGCAGCTCAGCGCCCACCGCGCGGTCGGAGTCGAACACTTCGTCTTCGTCCCCTACGGGTATGCGCTGGAACAACTCGACATCATCGCCCGCGAGGTCATCCCTCGGCTGGTCGGCTCTAGCGCTGTGGCGTCGGCATGACCGCGACGTTTGTCGAGGCCCGCCGCCGCCTGGAGGTGAAGGACCGCTCGCTCAAAGACAAGCGGATGTCTGCGCAGCAGGCGGCCGCCCTGGTGAACGATGGCGACCACATTGCACTCGGCGGGTGCCTGTATTCGCGCACCCCGATCGCGACCTTGCGAGAGGTCCTACGCCAGGGGCGCCGCGGGCTGACCCTCTCCCGCAATTTGATGTGCTACGAGGGTGAGTGGTTCATGGTCGCGGCAGCGGCCGAGCGGGTCATTACGAGCTGGATGGGAATCGGCCTGCCCTGGGGGCTTTCCCGGATTGTTCGGGAGTTCGTCGAACAAGGTCGCGTGGCCTTTGAGGAGTGGAGCCACCTCGCGCTCGGGCTGCGATACCGTGCGGCTGCCATGGGCATCCCGTTCCTGCCCACCCTCTCCATGCTCGGCTCGGACCTCCTCCGCACGACGGGCGCAAAGACCATGACCTGCCCGTACACCGGAGAAACGCTCTGCCTCGTGCCGGCCCTCTTTCCCGATGTCGCCCTCATCCACGTACACCGCGCCGATCCCCTCGGGAACGCGCAGATCGACGGCTACCGGCATATGGACGTCGACATCGCCTCCGCGGCGGCAACGGTCATCCTCAGTGCGGAGGAGATCGTGGACACCGAGCAGATCCGGCGGACGGCGGACAGCACGGCCATTCCCTTCTTCGCCGTCGATGCCGTGGTCGAGGCGCCCTACGGGGCATACCCGCATGAGTGTTACGGGCTCTACGAAGCGGATCTGGAGCACATCGATGCCTACGCGCGACAGACGGCGGCTCAGGGGGCCGATGCGGTGAGGGCGTACCTTGACCAGTATGTGTACGGACCGCCGACGTTCGACGCCTACTTGGAACAGTTCGGGATGGATCGCCTGCTCCGACATCGGCACCTGGCCGCCGAGATCGTCGGCTCATAGTCGTGGAGTACACCGCCACCGAGCTACTGGCGGTCACTGCCAGCCGGCAGCTGCAGGACGGGAAGATTGTCTTCGCGGGGGTGGGCACCTCCCTGCTGGCCTCGGTCCTGGCCAGGGCGACGCACGCCCCCCGCCTCTCGATCGTCGTGGAGGGAGGCGTCATCGGCGCCGACGTCGCGGCCGGAAAGCTGCCTATCTCGACCAACGAAATGCGGGCAGGGCGGCGCGCCCTGATGCTGCCGCCTATCACGGATGTCTTCCTGTACGCGCAGCGTGGGTTCTTCCACTACGGACTGCTCGGCGGCGCGCAAATCGATCCATACGGGAACATCAATACCAGTGTGATCGGACCGGTCGAGCGGCCGCGGGTGCGCTTACCCGGCAGTGGCGGGGCGAACGACATCATCTCCCACTGTCGCGAAATCTTCATCGTTACGACCCACGAGCGACGGCGGTTCGTGGAGCGCCTGGACTTTATCACGAGCCCCGGTCACCTCCAGGGAAACGGGAGCCGTCGCCGCGCCGGACTGCTCTTCGGGGAGGTCACGCAGGTCATCACGGACCTGGCCCTCATGAACTTCGATCCGCACACGGAGCGGATGCAGCTGGCCGCCCTGCAGCCCGGCGTGCGGGCGGAACAGGTCCAGGAACAGACGGGGTTCACACTTGGGGTACAGGCGAACATCGGGCACCTCCCGCCGCCCACCGAACAGGAGCTGGAGATCTTGCGGCGTCTGGATCCGGAGCGCCTGTTCACCCGCTGAGGAGTACGCCTAGCCGGGGACCACCATCGCCTTGATGCAGGCCTTGTCGCGGCTGGCCTCGATCGCTCGTTGGGTGGCTTCCAATGGGAAGGTGTGCGTGACCAGCTCTTCGAACGGGTAGCGGTCTGCGTACCGACCCAGAAAGAACAAGGACGTCTGGATCTGGGCATTCGGGTAGGCATAGGAGCCCAAGATGTTCACATCCTGATAGACGACGCGCTGAGGGTTGATGGGCACCGTGCCCGTGTCGGAGAAGTGGCCGAACTCTACTAGCGTCCCGCCCTTGCGGACCAGTTCGATGCCCTCCGCAAAGGCCGGCGGCAACCCCACCATCTCCACTACAACGTCCGCCCCCAGGCCACGGGTCAGGTTTCGCACCGCCCGCACCCGGTCCTCAACCGAATGGAGTTCGTCGATGGACAGGACCACATCGAATCCGAAGCGCCCAGCCATCTCCATGCGCATGGGGATGCGGTCGATGCCGATGACCGGTCCGGCCCCCATGGCCCGAGCCGCGGCTCCCGTGAGGATGCCGATGGGCCCAAGCCCCTGGATGACGACGGACTTGCCCATGCCCAGACCCTCGCCGGCCCATGGCATGCCAGGAGCAAGGGCCCGCTCCAGGGCTCGGGTCCCGCAGGCGATGGGGTCGGCGAGCGCCGCCATCTTCAGGGAGACCCCGGCGGGCAGCTTGAAAAGCCAGGTCTGAGGATAGAGGTAGAGCGCGTCGCTGTAGGCGCCGCGGACGAAGGGCGCCTGCTTGCAGTCCAGGGTGATCCCGTAGATCTGCACGTCCTGGCACAGGTTCTCCCGTTGTGGCGCGAAACGGCAGTAGAAACAGGTCCCGCAGCTCAACGTGGTGCCGACGGCGACCCGGTCACCCGGCCGGAGTTCCTGGCCGTGCACGTCGCGAGCCGGGAAGTCGGGGCCGTAGCTCTCCAGGATGCCGGTGAATTCATGCCCCATGACGAGAGGCATCGTGACCCGGAGATGCCCGCTGTACATGTGGGGGTCAGTGCCGCAGACTCCGCAATGCGTCACGCGCAAGAGGGCACCATCGCGCGGAGGCGGCGCCTCTGGGAACTGACGGATCTCCAGCTGGCCGGGCGCGGTGAGCACGGCGCCTCTGATCACGAGGCCTCCGCGGACGGCACTCCGGAGCGAGCGGGGAGAACTCCCGAAGTTGGAGGTCTCCCCGTAGCCAGCCTACGGCTCAAAGACAGACCTGTCGGGCGGTTACTGTCCTCCACCACTGCCGACAGGCACCGGCCTGGTCGGCACGCGCGCAGCCGCCGGCCAGCCACCGATGAACAGGTAAAGGCCTCCAGCCACCACGAAGCCGACCAGCCAGCTCAGGTCGGCGCCGTTGAGCAGCTTGGTCGAGATGGGACCCTGGAGCTGCGCGACCAGGCCGTCCTCGACCGACCAGCCGGCGGCCAGACCCACCAGGAAGGCGATGATCGCGCCCCAGTTGATATCGCCGTAGATGCTCTTGGAAGGCTCGGCATAGAGCTGGTCGACCTCGATCTGTCGCTTTTTCCGGATGTAGAAGTCGGCAAGAATCACCCCTGCCCACGGGCTCATCCACAGGATCAGGCTCACCATCCAGTTGTCAAAGGCTGAAGCGAAGGAGGGCTGCACCAAGAAGTAGATCGTGACGATGTAGCCAACGACACCGGCGATAACGCCGAGGACAACACGGGGGAGTCGGATGCCCATGCTCAAACCGGCGAGGGCCGACGAGTACACGTTCAGGATGTTGGTGGCGACCGGGCCGTGCAACACGCCAATCAGCACGATGAAGCTCACGGCCGGGCCGAAGACCGCGCCCACGAGCTTGGCGGGGTCGGTGGTGGGGGTGCCACTCGCGACGACAGCCCCAAGGATCGCCAGCCAGACGGTGGCGATGTACATCCCGGCGTAGCTGTACCAGAAGACGGTCTTTGAGGAGACTCGCTTGGGCACGAACCGGGAGTAATCGGATGCCCAGGTCACCCAAGAAATGCCCCAGCCCACGCCAATCGCCGTGATCAGCAGTGTGAGCATGGCCAGGTGGTCACTCGGGCTGAGCTTGCTGGTCAGCCCCCAGTTGATCACGCCTGGGTGGGAGAAGGCGAGGATGGTCATCAGGGCCATGATCGCCATCGTGACCGGGACCGTGTACTTCTCGAAGGTCCGGATGGCGTAGAAGCCGTAGACGCCAATCAGCACCTGGATGGCCATCACCACCGTCACCACGATGAAGTTCGTGATGAAGTTGTCCGGGACATGAAGGTAACCCAGCAGGGCGACGCCGATCCGAACCGGGAAGTACGTGTTGACGCCGATCCAGCCCAACGTCATGACGAACTGGATCGCGCTCGAGAGGTAGCCGCCTCGGCGACCAAAGGCGGACCGGCTCAGCACCATCTGATTGACACCGGTCTTGTGGCCCATGACCGTGAAAGCGGCGAAGATGGCGACGCCGACGATGTTGCCGAGGACGATAACGGCGATCGTCTCCCAAAGCCCCAGCCCGAGAATGATGCCGAGGGCGCCAAGGATCCAGTTGATGGGGGCGATGTTGGCCCCAGCCCAGATCCAGAACTGCTGGGGACCGGTCGAATCCTTGTCGGCCTCGGGGATCGGCGTGACGCTGTGGGCGTCGACTTGTAGTGCCTCCTGGAGCTCGGAGGCCGGCGCGGTCGTGCTCATTTTGCTTCCCCTCCTTCAGGGCGAACTGCCACCGCGGCACTTACGGTAGGTAAAGGGAAGGCGTCTGTCAATAGTCCGGACCCCGGCCGGGGCGCCTCCCTGAGCGATCGCCGGCTGCCCTATCCTTCTTGAAGGCAGCCTGCTTGAAGGCAGCCTGCGCCCGGATCCAGGGAGAGGAGGGGTTTCATGGACAGGAACGGCGCTGACCAGCACCAGTTTGTGTGGCCGGACGGGTACCGCGCCGCCGTTGCCCTGACGTTTGACGTCGATGCGGAGGCTGTCGTCCTGAACGTCAACGAGGCCTACGGGCGGCGTCCGTCGGTCATGACCCATCAGCAGTACGGCCCGGTGACCGGCGTTCCCCGTCTCCTGCGGATCCTGGCTGACCGAAACGTCCGGGCGACCTTCTTGATCCCCGGATTCACGGCCGAGCGGCACCCCGCCATGGTGGCGGCGGTGCAGGAGGCCGGCCACGAGATAGGCCACCATGGCTACTTGCATGAGCAGTTGAAGGGGGTGGCCGAGCCCGAAGAGCGCGCCTTCATGGAGCGGGGCCTTGAGGCCCTCCAGCGGGTCGCCGGGGTCCGCCCGACTGGATACCGGGCGCCCTGGAGGGACACGACTGAGCGCACCCTCGACCTGGTCGCCGCCTACGGTTTCGCGTACGATGGCAGTCTCTTCGACCGCGATGTTCCCTATCGGGTCGCCACCGGATCCGGCCCAATCGTCGAGATCTGTGTGTCATGGGCCCTTGACGATTGGGAGAAGTACGCGTTCCTGCCGGACCCACCGATGGGCTCCGGTGTGATCGAACGACCATCGACCGTTCTGCAGACTTGGTGGGAGGAGATCCAGGCCTACGAGCAGTTCGGCGGCTGTTGCGTTCTCACCATGCACCCGTTCCTGTCCGGCAGGCCGGCGCGAGCTCTGGCGCTGGCCGAGCTCATCGATCGCCTCCTGACCCGTCCGGCGATCTGGGTTACAACGCTGGGGGAGATTGCCGCCCACACGGCGAGGTTGGAAGGACCGGTGGAGCGGTTATCACTCCCCGCTCCCGGCAGGGACACGACACCGGCTGCGCCCGTAGGCGCCCCGCGGGGAGGCAAGACATGACACGCTACCGGCCTGAGGACTCGCGACGATCTCCGCGCTTTACCGGCGTTCCAACGTTCGCCCGCCTGCCGCTGGTGCGGACCCTCGAAGACGTCGATGTGGCCATCGTCGGGGTGCCGTTCGACACCGCCGTCTCCTTTCGGCCGGGAGGACGCTTTGGCCCCAACGCGGTGCGGGCGGCGTCGGTCTTGATCCGCGGATATAACCCGCACATGAGTGTGAACCCCTTCGAAGTGCTCTCCTGCGTCGACTATGGCGATGTCGCTGTCGTTCCGGGCAACACGCAGCGCAGCTACCGGGCGATCGAGCGGGACATCGCCGTCGTGGTCGACGCGGGAGTCATCCCGCTCCTCATTGGTGGGGATCACTCCTGCACCCTGCCCCACCTGAGGGCCATGCGCTCCCGAAGCCCAGTCGCCGTCGTCGACTTCGATGCTCACACCGACGCCTGGGACAATTACTGGGGCGAGAAGTACACGCATGGTACCTGGATGCGCCGGGCGATCGAAGAAGGTCTGGTCGACGTCGCGCACTCCATTGAGGTTGGGCTGCGCGGCTCTGTCTTCGAAGCCGACGATTGGACGCGCCTGACCGAGGAGCTGGGACTCGCCTACATCTCGACCGACGAGGTGCTGCGGCGCGGCCCCCAGGCGACAGCAGACGCCATCCGCGCTCGAGTCGGTGCTAGACCTGCTTTCATGACCTTCGATATCGACGTCATCGATCCCGCCTTCGCGCCCGGCACCGGCACGCCCGAGGCCGGCGGCCTGTCTTCGGCCCAAGGCCTGGAGATCCTCCGCGGGTTGCGCGGCATCGACTTCGCGGGCTTCGATCTGGTCGAGGTCATTCCCGCCTACGATCCCGCCCAGGTGACGGCCAATCTCGCTGCGTACCTGGCCTTCCAGATGCTGAGTCTCATCGCGTTGCGGCGGCTGGATCGCGCCCAGCCACAGCCTGGAGCGACAAGGAGGGTGCCCGAGGGCGCTCGGGGGAGACTCGGACACGCACGGAAGCGGCACGCGCCCCTGGTTCGGTCGTAACCGTGCTCGACCTTCTACTGCGTAGCGCCCGACTGCCTCGGGCAGACCGCCTCCAGGATATCGGCATCACCTCCGGTCGGATCGTGGCGGCCGCTCCCGAGGCTCGCGAGGTGGTCGACCTCGGCGGCGCCCTGGTGACGCCCGCACTCGTGGAACCGCACATTCACCTCGACGCCGTACTCACCGCTGGCGAGCCGCGGCAGAACGTTACCGGGTCGCTCTTCGAGGGGATCGCCATCTGGGCGGAGAGGGTCAAGAGTCTCACCGTTGAGGACGTCAAGACACGAGTTCGGACCGTGCTGCGATGGCAGCTCGCGAACGGGGTCCTGCATGTCCGGAGCCATGTGGACGTCTGCGATCCCGAATTGCGGGCGCTCCGGGGTCTGATCGAGTTGCGTGAGGAAGTCAAAGACCAGATGGACATCCAACTGGTTGCCTTCCCCCAACAGGGCATCTACTCGTTTGAAGGCGGGGAGAGCTTGATGCGCAAAGCAGTGCAGATGGGAGCCGACGTTGTTGGTGGGATCCCTCACTACGAGCTCACCCGAGCGTACGGAGAACGTTCGATCCATTTCGCCATGGAGCTCGCGGCGGAGAACAACCTGATGGTGGACATCCATTGCGACGAGACCGATGATGACCAGTCTCGCTTTCTTGAGGTCATGGCAGCGGAGACGATCCGCTTGGGCATGTCCGGTCGGGTCACGGCCAGTCACACAACCGCCATGCATTCATACAACAACGCCTATGCACACCGACTGATCAACAACGTGAAGCGGGCCGGGTTGCACATGGTCACCAATCCTCTTGACAATTCCGTCCTGCAGGGCCGCTTCGATAGCTATCCGATCCGGCGCGGTCATACACGCGTCAAGGAGCTTCTCGCTGCCGGCGTGAACGTGTGCCTGGGCCATGACTCGGTCATGGATCCGTGGTATCCGCTTGGTTACGCTGATCCGCTGCAGGCTGCCTTCGTCTTGGTGCACTACGGCCAGATGTCTGGTCAGAACGAACTCGAAACCCTCATCGACATGATCACCACGAGGCCGGCTCAGGCACTGGGAATCTCGAACTACGGACTGAGCGAGGGCGGCCCGGCTGATCTGGTGGTCTTCGAAGCTCCTTCCGAGATGGATGCACTTCGTCTGGTCGCGCCGCGACGGATGGTCCTCCGCCACGGTCGCGTGGTCGCACGAACGCAGCCCAGCCAGACGACGGTGTTGTGGGCCGGGAGGGAAGAGCCGGTCGACTTCCTGAAGCCGTCTGCTTCGCAGCCCGCCCGAGTGGGAGAGTAGGCTATGCCCGACGCGGCTTGTGAATGCCCTCGGCAAGGAGGGGAAGGATGGCCGGCATTCGCACGATCCATCACCTGACCCGAGGGCGCACATACGCCCGCTGGGACCATTCCATTCCTCCGCTCGTCACCGTCCAGTCGGGCGAGACTGTCGAATTCGAGACGAAGGAAGCCTCGGACAACCAGGTCACACCGCACTCCGACGTGACGGCGATCGAGCAGCTGAACTTCGACCTGATCCACCCGTTGACGGGCCCGGTGTTCGTCGGCGGCGCAGAGCCCGGTGACACCTTGCAAGTGGAGGTCGTCGACGTTCAGCACGAGGGCTGGGGATGGACGGCGCAGAGTCCCGGCTTCGGTCTGCTGGCGGAAGACTTCCCTAAGGCCTATCTCCACCTGTGGGAACTCCGACACGCCGACTGGGCCGAGCTCCAGCCAGGGATCCGCGTGCCGCTTGAGCCATTTCTGGGCGTAATGGGCTTGGCCTGGGAGGAGGAAGGGGAGTTCACCACCATTCCACCGCGTGCTGTGGGTGGCAACATCGATATCAAACAGCTGGTGAGGGGCTCAAGCCTGCTCCTGCCCGTGCGGGTGCAGGGCGCGCTCTTCTCGTGCGGTGACGGTCATGCGGCTCAGGGCGATGGCGAGGTCTGCGGCACCGGGATCGAGACGCCGATACACTGCTCTCTGCGGTTTACGGTCCGCAGAGACATCTCCGTCAAGGAACCTCAGTTCATCTACCCAGGCAACATCCGCGCGCACCAGAGTGCGAGTGGCTACCACGTTACCTGTGGGGTGGCCCCGGACTTAATGGAGGCGAGCCAGAATGCAGTGCGCCACATGATCGAGCACCTTGGTAAGAGGTTCCGGCTGACTCCCGAGGAGGCCTACGTGCTCTGCAGCGTCGCCGTCGACCTGCGCATCAGCGAGGTGGTCGACGCCCCCAACTGGATCGTCTCCGCCTTCCTGCCGCTCGACCTCTTCAAGTAATCAAGCCGGGACCGCCGGCTCTATCAACTCAGGCGGTTGAAGGGTGTGCCGTTAAAAAATGTGGCCCAGTCATCAAGCGGCCCGGCTGTATTCATGGATGAGGCCGCCTAAGCGATCACGTCGCACGACCGGTCCCGCACGCTGATTCCCCCCATTGAGCGGCGTACCTAGTTGTGGGGCGGCAAAAAGCACGACGGTTGCGTGACTCTTGCCCTCCTTCCCTGGTTGGAAGGAGGCATGAACGTTGCCTGACGGCTCAAAACTATCCGGGGAACTTCATCTAGTCGCGGGATTCGCTCTTGAGCGAGTTGACCACCCCGTCGAAGAACTGGTACACGCCGACCGCGTCCAGCATATTCGCCCAGCCCGGGCCGTCGAAGGGGACCGGCAGTCCGTGGTTGGTCAGGATGACCCCAAAGAGGTCCCGCCGGCGATCCACCCAGAAGAAGGTGCCGGCACCGCCCGCCTTGCCGAACGAGCCCGGGGTCAGCCGCATGCCGCCGCTCGAGAAGCGGTGAGTCCAGAGCTCCCAGCCGTAGCCCTTGTGGGTGAATAGCAGGTTGGAGATCGGGTCGGCGTCGACCGTCTCGTTCACCTGAGGGGTGTGGTCGTCGGTCATCAGCTCGACCGTCTGCGGGCTCACAATCCGCACGCCGCCGTAGGCGCCCCGGTTCAGGATCATCTGCAGGAAGACGGCGATGTCGCGGGCGGTGGAGAAGAGCCCGTCGCAGCCGACGATACCGCCCATCACCCAGTCGAAGTCGTCCTCGACCACGCCCCGGATCGTGTTCGTGCGCAGGTTCCAGGAGCCGGGTCCGGTGGCCGCGATCTCGTCGACCGAGAACCCGTTCTGCAGCGGGTTGTACGCCGTCCGGGTCATCCCCAGCTTCGACCAGACGTTGGCGTGGGCGAACTGCTGGAGGTTCTGGCTGGTGATCGCCTCGAGCGTCTGGCCCAGCAGGCGGTAGGTCAGGTCGGAGTACTCCACCTTCGTGCCGGTCGGGTACTCGAGTGACGTTTCTTCCATCAGCGTCCACAGCGCGTCCGGGCTGGGCACCTGGCTGAGGGCCGGTGCGCCCGGCAGGTTGATATCGACTGGGAGGCCGGGCGAGTAGCGGAGCATGTCGCCGATCGTGACGTGCGCCTTCCCATTGGTCGCGAAGTGCGGGAGGTACCTGGCGACCGGGTCGGTCAGGTGGATCACGCCGTGCTCCATCAAGATCATGTAGGAGATCGCGGTGGCGAGCACCTTGGTGTTCGACTCCAGGTCGAAGAGGGTGTCCTCGGTCATGGCGTCCATTCCGGCCTGGCGGACGCCGAAGGCCTGGTGCAGCACCGTCTTGCCGTGGCGGGCGACCCAGATGACCGCGCCCGGGATCAGGATGCGGTTGACACGGTCCTGCAGGCGGGCGGCCACGTCGGCCAGGCGGGCGCTCGACATCCCAACCTCTTCCGGTTGCCCGAACTCCAGCGTGCGCGCCGGATCGGCGGCCGCGAACACGTCCGTTTCGGGGCTCAGGGCAAGCCCCGCGACGGCGGCGCTCCCCACGAGGGCCGAGCCCCCCTTGATGAACGACCGGCGGCTCACGCCGCGCGCTTCAATCGACCCCTCTTCCCCTGGCATCGCGATCCCTCCCCTTGAGTAGTCGCTGTAGGCTAGCACAGCCCAGCCGGCGGCCATTGAGCCTGCCGTTTAGGAAATGTTGCATTAGGGAATTGCGGAAATTCAGCATAACGAAGCCAGACCCACAGGACTCGACCCCGCGCACGGAGGCGGGATGCGGGCTGGTGCGCAACGCGACCTCGAGCTGATGGCGGAGGACCAGGTTTTCGGAGCGCGATATCCCGGCGCGATCGAACGGCTGCGACGAAGCTTTGAACAGCGCGCAGAAGTAGTTAGAGCATCCGTCAAAATAGCAACCAAGCCTGCGGAGCCGGCTTGGCCGAATTGGATCGACTTCTGCCGCCCATCAGCCGCGTACCTCTCGCCGGAAATGCCGCGAACCCTTGACGGTTTCTAGCGGACTTCTTCAGGCAAGTCGTACCAGCGCTTGCGGTCGCCAATTATCGCCCGCGCCCGCCAGCGCGGCGATTTAGGAACGTCGTCGAGGAAGCGCCGCAGGCGGACGGCTTGCTCACGGCTCTCGCCCTGGCCACCGCTCCAGGTTGCGACTTTCTCCAGGTTCACAGTGGTCGTGCGCCACCATCCCCAATCTTCGCCGCAGACCTCAGCCACCCGATGCAAGTTGATGCCCGCTTCGTCGCCCTCGGCCATCGGCTGGTCGTTCAAGATCGCAAGCGTATCAAGCACGTCCCGGTCCGTCATCTCCACGATCTGGAGCTTCGACAATAAGAGGTCGGCTGCCGGGAGCGTCTGCGGGTTCAGCACCAACCGCCGGCGGAAAGCCAGGTCGTGGCACATCCGAAGGACATCGAGAAA
>WNFH01002611.1_pt1 | contig 12961 bp, 13 predicted proteins | sample 5400411 | NCBI WGS metagenome assembly WNFH01 (sample SAMN13153347, study PRJNA577476) | soil metagenome | isolation source: 200 cm saprolite under Douglas fir tree site 2 hole 3 | place: USA:California | collected 2015-04-18
CCTAAGCAACTTGCATTGGCGTTCCAGGAGCTGGGCTTGGAGACCTGAAAAACCTGCAGTGTCAGTTTTTCCACGGCCGAGCGCGTCAGGTGCGTAATCTTTCCCAGGACTAGTACGCCGGGCCTGTCCTCTCGGTCTGCTGGCCTGGCTTACCAAGACCCATACCTTCATTCACTTACGAAGACGGACGTTCAATATGGCAAGCACGGGCGTTTGGCGCGAGGCATGCACTCTCCTTCGCCAAGGGCCGGTACTTAAAACGAAGTTTCGCCCCACAGGGGTGAAGGAGAAAAGATTGTCTATGTCCGACGAACACATTATCGAAACCAGAGAAACACCCACATGGCAGCTTCCCGCGATCGTAGTGCTGGGACTTATTGCGCTAGGCGGCTTGTGGTTTGGCTGGAATGCCTCTTCCAAGCTTGATACAACCCAGCAAACAGTGGCAGCGCAGCTTAAGACGACGGAGCAGGCAGTGCAGCAGGACGTCTCTTCATTGAAAGATCGGCTGGCGCAGGACGAGAAGGCCAACACGGATCTGCAGGGCGACCTCAATGTGGTGACCAAAAAGCTCAAGATTACGCAAGGGCAGTTGAAGACTGCTCGCGCTGAAGCCGCTAAGCTCAACGACGAAACCACTCAGAAACTGACTCAGCTGGATAGCTCGGTCAAGGGGGAACTCGCAACGAAGGCCTCCTCGGATGACCTCAAGAACGTGGACACCAAGGTTGGTGGGGTTCGCACCGACCTGGACACCACGCGCGAAGACCTGAAGATGGCACGCAGCGAGATGGGAACCCTGATTGCGCGCAATCACGATGAGATCGACCAACTCCGCCGGCTGGGCGAGCGCGATTACGTTGAATTCACCATCGCAGGCAAGAACAAACCGCAGAAGATCGGAAATGTGACCGTGGAGCTGAAAGGCATCAACCAGAAGCGCAACCAGTACAGCGTCGTGATGACGGTGGAAGACAAGCGCTTTGAAAAGAAGAATCGGGCGCTGAACGAACCGGTCTTCTTCTACACTTCCGGCACTCGTCTGCCTGAAGAGATGGTGATCAATAAGGTCGGCAAGGACCAGGTCAGCGGCTACGTAAGCATCCCGAAGGCGAATACGCAACAGACGGCTGCGGCGGCATCGACTTCCGGCAAGTAAAACACAAGGAGAGGCCCGGCTCGAATCGTGGCCCGGGCGCAAAGGCGGGCAGCTTCGGCTGCCCGCCTTTTTTTGTTGCAGCAAGGGAGCCGCGTAAAGTCCGCTACAATGACTTGGCTGCACGGAGCCACCTTGCTTCAGACGCCCGCGATTGTCTTCTGCGATGTTGATGGCCTGACACCGGTTCGCGGGAAGATGGCGCCCGGATTCGACGAGTTCAGCGCGGAGCTGGACCACGCGGCCATCCCGATGGTTTGGGTTACCACCCGCACCCGCCTGCAGATTGATGATCCACGCCGAAAACTGGGCCATAACCATCCATTCATCGCGGAAGGAGGCTGCGGAGTTTACCTTCCTGAAGGCTATTTCCACTTGCGTCCGGCGAAAACCGTGCGCCTTGGCCGTTTCACATGCTTGCCGGTTGCGGCGCCCCAGCCGGCAGCAGCGGAAGCTTTGGAGGCGCTGTCCGCGGAAACCGGCGTTGCGGTAGTGCCGATGCGGTCTCTGTCTCCTCGGGAGTTGGCGCAAAACGCAGCCCTGCCGGCGCAGCACGCAGAATTGATGCGTCACCGTGACTTCGACGAGCTTTTCTTCTTTGCTGGCGTCGCTGAGGCCGACGTGCGGCGTTTCGTTGAGGAGAGCGCGAATCGGCATCGGCAGTTGCGTCAGCGCGGTGTCTTATGGTCGCTTGCGGTTGGAGCAAACCTGAAACAGTGCGTGCGCGAGCTTTCCAAGCTGTACACCCGGGCCTTGCGCTCGCAGCCAAAGATTGTGGGAATTGCCGGGGAGAACGGCGCTGCGGAACTTCTCGCGGCTTGCGATCGCGGCTTTCATCTGGTGGATCGCGCGAACCTGGGGGAGAACTCCGATGCCACAAGAGAACGCCCGCCAGCACGATTTCGAGAACTTGAGCTTGGCTCGGCGGATGTTTGGGAGCGGATTGTTGAGGCGCTGTGCGGCAAGTCCTAAGTGTCACCGGAAAAAATGTACCGCTAAATCGTCCGTTTTGCGCAGGTCGAGTCGCCACGACCATTGCGCACTTTCGCCGTGACGCTTGCAAGCTATTGATTCTCGAAGGCCATACGCGCGTCTTTATGCACCCCGGACTGGCCCTTCAGTTGCCCGTGCCATAGCGCGACGCGGCTTCGCGTCTGCCGGCAACTCTCGCGTGAGGCCCACAGCGCAGCGGCCGAGTACTAGGAGACTTGTTACCATGGCTTGGATCGCGCGCTGCCTTCATGTTCCTGCTTCAGAGACACAAAAAACCTTTGTTATTGCTGCCTGCGTCGTCGCGATGAGCATGATGGCGGTAGGGCTTGTATGGCAAGCCGAAATCATCGCGCATCAGCGGGAAGCCATTCGCTGGCTGGAAGCCGCAAAGTTCGGCGGCTGAGGTTCTGAAGGCTACGACCTGATCGCCTGGGAGAATCCTCGCGAATTGTATTCCCGGACTGCTACACTTTCCGCGATGAGTGTGATTCAATATCTTCACTTCGGGGAATCACTCCGCGGAGTCTTGCAATGAAACACATCGTAGGTGTCTTGGTGCTGGTCGTGGCGCCGGCCGTTCTTGCGGTGCCCAGGCAGACTGCGTCACCTGAGCCTGCTCCGCAGGCCAGCAACGACAGCCCGCGTTCCCCTTCCACCAAAGCCACTTCACACGCCCGCCATGTTAGCAAGCATCGCGCTGGCAACCACCATCGCCGCCCCCGCACGACGGCGAAGAGCCACAACTCGTAAATGAAATGGGGAGCCCGACGGCTCCCCATTTTTCGTTTGCTGTGTCGTCTCGGAAGCGAGGCTGACTGCGCACAGGTTTTCGGGCGACGCGCACCGCGAGAGCGGTGTGTTCAGTTTTGGTTCAGCTCTAAGCCCGGTGGAGTCATGCTCCCTCCAGAGCCTGATGAGCTCACGCTACTCATTTACTCCTGCTAAGCGTGGAGTGCAAGCGAAGAGATAGAGAAACGCAAAGGCGGGTCGAGAAAGTGCGCGCGGCTACTTGATAAAGAGCGATTCGCGAAGCTGGTCGCGTCCGACAAATGACTTCATGGTGCGGTAGCGGCCGAAAAGATCCTGGATCTCCCGATTTTGATAGATGCGCTGCGCTGGACACAATACGGGTGAGGAAATCACTTGCAGCGTAGTCGAATCCACGACGCGATAACGCCGGAAACCTTCCGGCTTCTTGCTGTGAAACATGGCAAAAACCACGCCGCCCGGCCGCAGCAGTTCCGTCAGATTCGCGACCATTTGCTTCGATACCACGGGTTCGAGGTAGTCGAGCAAGTCCCAGAGCAGGATAGCGTCAAATGAAGAGTTCGGGTATTGCAGGTTGGCCTCGAGGAAACGTGCGGCGCGCGCCGAGGGAGTCACATCCAGGGTGTGCTGGGCCGCGCGTCCAGCTGCTTCGCGCAGTTTTCCTTCCTCTTCCCCCAGAAAGTCCTTCCATGCGCGGAGAAGGTCCTCAGAGGAAACGCGAAACCCGCGCTCGATGAAGAAACTCAGGGTGGTTTGCCAGGCAGGGCCAAGGTCCAAAAGGGCGCCGCGGCCGAGTCCTTCAAGGTTCCACAAGAATTCTTTCAGCCCGTTGGAAGCGCGGTTGGATTCCCGAAGTTCCGGTCCTCGAGTTGCGCCCGCTGCCACGACTGGTGAAGGACCGTTATTGCGCGGCCTGCCAGACATGCCCATTGTCCGGGGCACTTCCCGGCTGCTGGCCGCTCCTGCGCCCACGCCGATGCCCAACTTGTTGAGGAAACTCATCAGTCTGCCGCCGATCCGGAGCTCACCGAAGTCACACCGCCTTTTGAGCTCCCAGCGGCGACGCCACGCGCCTCATCACGTTTATCGATAGGCTTCCCGGTTTCGATTTCAATGCGGCCGCGCAGCACGGCGCCATCTTCAATCATCAGGCGCTCCGTTTGCAGGTCTCCGGCGACGTTCCCAGTGCTCCAAAGTTGAATCTTTTCGCGGCCTACGATTTTTCCGTCCACGCGGCCGCGCACAATCACTTCACGCGCAAAAATGTCGGCCTTGACCTCTCCATTCGGTCCGACCGTCAAGCTGCCACTGCTCAAATTCACTGTGCCCTCGAAGAGGCCGTCGAGGAAAAGATCTTCGCTGCCGGTTATTTCGCCTTTGATGCGAATTCCCTGACTGATACAAGCGGAAGCTTTGGAGGAAGCAGGAAGTGCAGCACTAGCTTCGCGCGCGGGACTGCTCGCTGCTGCTGGCGAAGCTGTGGAAATTCTGGTTGCAGTCTCCGGAACGCCTTGAGATTTGACGTCTTCTTTCTTCCACACAGGACACCTCGACGAAGGATTTTCACTCCAGTAAGTCGCTTTTCGTCGGCTGGTTGGGAGTCGCGACTTGAAACGGTGAAGATAGTACAGCACTTAGCGGGTGTAAAGCAAAATACCTAGGGGCAAATGTAGCGTGTGCCGTGACGTGCTACACCAGCCCTAGCGTGTTCGGTGCGCTGCGTACCGCAATAACTGGTGATTTATCAGTTACGTCCGAGCCGCCGTGCTGCTCCCAAATGGCGACCAGCATGGCCGCCATCTCTCGTACCAAGTCTTTGACCGATATTCGCTTTTCCCACCAGCGCTCGGGATCGAAATCGCCATCGCGCGCGCCGGTAATTTGGATTCTTATGTCCTCTGGAAATATGTGGGCAAAGATATAGCGAGCACGCCGGGTGTGATAATTGGAGGTCACAACAATCACGCTGCGCCATTTTTTCTGCTTCGCCACTTGCACCAGCGTTTTCGCTTCTTCCCGAGTGTTGTCAGAATCGTGCGCTACCCGCAGGATCTTGTCTTTCGGCACGCCGCGCTCGATCAAATCATGCTCCATCAATTCGGCAATGCCGGCGTAAGGGCGCAAGCGGCGACCGCTGGCGACCACGATCGGGCCCAGGCCCTGACGGTAGACTTGTGAGGCGCGAGTGGCGCGGTCGGCATAAAAATTGTCATCACCGAGGACCAGGATGGCGTCCGAGTGCTCCAGCGTTTCTTCAACCACCCAGCCTTCGCCTATCAGACGGAAAATCGGATGCCGGGCCATATACAGCACGATCAATACGAGCAGCACCACTACGAGCGTAACCAGCGAGAAGAGTATTCCGCCCCTTTGGGACGGGTCCTCCCGCTGCCAGTTGCGCGGCGTCATGTATTGGGATCCAGTGCGCGGAGTTGCTCCGCAGCTTGCTCCGGCAGCACCGAATTGAAGTAAACCTCTTTGATGCTGTACGACTTGCTGCGCTTTTCCAGGATCGGCAATATTTCGATGTGCCAGTGGAAATCGTCGGAGAGCGTTTTCCAGTAGCCCGCCAGATCACCCTTCTTGCTAAGCGTGTTGGGCGCTGTGTGCACCACCAAATGATACGCCGGCGCAACTTTTTCCAGGCGGCGCAACACGCGGCCTAGCAGCGCGGCGAGTTGCCGGCGATTGGAACCCGGCCGAGGTTGCTCAAATAAGTGATTGTGCCGGCGGTGCAGAACCCAAACTTCGTAGGGCACGCGCGAGGAGTATGGGCACAGCGCGTAGTAGTCGCCCTGCACATCGACAATACGCTTCCCTTGCTTTTCGTCCTGGCGCACGACGTCGCAGAAAATGCAGCGTTCGCGCTCTCGAAACCATTCGCTGGCGGAATTCAGCTCGTATTTGATACGCCGAGGGACAAAAATTGTAGCGGTAATTTGCGAATGCGCGTGCGACCACTCGTCGCCCGCCAACAAGCCCTGATTCTTGAACACAGCTACGTACTTGAAACGCGGATCCTTCTTTAAGTCGGCAATGCGCGAGGCCCACACCCACAGAACCCGCTCGATCTCTTCGTCGCTAAGCTGCGACATCTTTTTGTCGTGGTGCGGAGTTTCCACCACGACTTCGTGCGCGCCGATGGCGCCCATCTTGTCGTACATGCCCTCGGCAACGCGGCCGGGTTCGCCCTCGATGCGGTACAGCGGGTCAGGATGTGGCAGCACGCGCACCTGCCAGGCTCCCTCCGCGGGCCACGTTAGGATGGAGGGCCGCTTCTCCACCGTTCCGGGATCAAAGGGACACGGCTGCGGAGAATCGCCTAACGATTCACGCTGCCCTAGAACTACCCAGCTTTGTGTGATGGGATCTCGTCGAATTTCCATGCGGGATTCTTCAACAAAAGCGGCGCGACGCGCGCAGCGTCCCCGGACTAAGCTCCAAGGCAATACCCGCAGCCGCTAGAAAATCGTTCTGCCGCGCCTTTCTTTTTCCATGTGCACGCGCGAGTAGTTTCTGTGCCGTCGCGGGAATTGTCAAGCAAGCGCGTGGTATGCTCACGCGACATGCTCACCGACCTGGGATTTATGGAGCAAGCGCTGGAGGAAGCGCGCGCGTCAGCAGCAGCAGGAGAAGTGCCTGTCGGCGCCATTTTAGTGCACGAGGGCAAAATCATCGCACGCTCCGGCAATCGCACTATACGCGATTGTGATCCCACTGCGCACTCCGAAATTGTGGTTTTGCGGGAAGCCTCCCGAGGCCTCGGCAACTATCGCCTCGCGGGGACCGTGCTGTACGTCACCGTGGAGCCTTGCAGCATGTGCGCAGGGGCCATTATTCAGGCGCGAGTGCCTCGCCTGGTTTACGGTTGTGATGATCCGAAAGGGGGCGCGGTTCGCTCCTGCTTCGAGATCTTAACCCACCCGAAGCTGAACCATCAGGTCGAAGTGACGTCCGGCATTTTGGCAAGCGAATCTGCAGCGATTCTGCAGTCTTTCTTCGCGACTCGACGCTAGACGTCGCCCTGATCGTGAGCCGGAAAACCTCGCAGCCACACTCGAACCTGCGCATCAAATTCCGCGCAACTCACGTTCTGAGAGTTTATTGCTGAGTGTGCAAAGCGTCTGCTACGATTACTTAAGCCACCGCGGAGAGGTGTCTGAGCGGTTGAAAGAGCTCGCCTCGAAAGCGAGTGTAGGGGGAACTCTACCGTGGGTTCGAATCCCACCCTCTCCGCCAGTTTTTGCACACAAATGCTTCAGGATTGCGCCTGAGCTTAGAAGTGGCAGGAAGCGGCGCCGCGCTTTTCGAGATAGCGTTGGTGGTAGTCCTCGGCGCGATAGAACGGGCCGGCTGGGGTGATTTCCGTGGCGATGGGCTTGCGGAATTTGCCGCTGGCTTGCAACGCGGCCTTAGATTTTTCCGCGGCGGATTTTTGCTCCGGCGAATGGAAGAAGATTGCGGTGCGGTATTGCGAGCCGAAGTCAGGGCCTTGGCGGTTGACCTGCGTGGGGTCGTGCATTTGCCAGAAGGCGTCGAGCAACTGCTCATAGCTCACCTTTGACGGGTCGAAGGTGACCTGCACGACTTCGGCGTGACCGGTTTCGTCAGTGCAGACGTCTTTGTAGGTGGGACTTACGGTGTGACCGCCGCTGTATCCTACCGCGGCGTCGACAACTCCGGGGATGCGGCGAAACTCCGCTTCGATCCCCCAAAAGCATCCTGCTCCAAAGGTTGCGGTCTCGGTCATGGGCATCTCCTCTTGTCAGGTCCATTCTACTCGGATTTATGCTCACTATTCGATGCAGGAGTCGCGCGCCATGATTCACGACGCGGCGGTATTTGACGGGGCGCGGCGTTTCGCGAGAGCATGGAAGTTTTGGAGAACGCGGGAAAAATGAACCTGGGGCTACAGGGTCGCGTGGCTATCGTGACGGCCGCGAGCAAAGGGTTGGGGTGGGCCGTAGCAGAGAAACTGGCGCGGGAAGGCGCGTACGTCGCGATTTGCTCCAGCGAGGCAAAGAATACTCCATCGCGGTGGACGGCGGGCTAGTGCGGAGTCTCTGCAGCACATGATTGAATCCAAGCGCCGCTTTGATCTAACTGTGCTGCCGGGCTCCTTCGCGATCGCGCGTCTAGCGGCAGATGAGCCGCTACCGCGATGGCCGCCGCAGGGAGGATTTTTCTCAGTCACGCGGACTAGCGATGAGGTTTCGGTTGTCTGCTTAGCGGATCAAATTCCTGCCGGTGTTTCCGCCGAAACGGGATGGCGCGCGCTGAAAGTGAAAGGCCCGTTTGCGTTGTCGGAAATTGGTGTCTTGGCCACGCTGGCGGCTCCATTGGCTGAGGCGAAGGTAAGCCTGTTCGCCATTTCCACCTTCAATACGGACTATTTGCTGGTCAGCGAAAAGCATCTGGATGCCGCCATTGCGGCACTCAAAGACGCCGGGCACCGCATCGAGAAAAGCGGCGCTACGTCTTAAGGGAATTGTCATGGAGAAAAAAGGAATGAAGATTGCATGGTGTCGAAACGCGAATCGAATTCGCCGGGCAATTCTCACACTGGCCGCGGTTGCCGGCATGGCGATTGTGTCCACGCACTTGCGAGCGGACGAACCCTACGCGCGCAATCGGGACTACGATTTGCAGCATTCGAGAATCGCGCTGCGGTTCGATCTAGAACAGAAGAAGGTGATTGGGAACGTCATCCATACCCTGATGATTTTGCACGACGGCACGTCGAAAATCGCATTCGATTCCGTCGGCTTGACCATTCAAAGCGTCACGGTAAACAAGGCGCCCGCGAAATTTGAAAGCACTGCTTCGAAACTTATTGTTCCGCTGCCCGCAGCCGCGCACAGCGGCGAAAAATTCGAGGTGGACATCCGCTACGAAGCCAAGCCGGCCAAGGGCTTGTACTTCATTCTTCCGGACAAGGATTATCCCAACCGGCCCAAGCAGATCTGGTCACAAGGCGAATCGGAAGACACGCGCTACTACCTGCCTACCTATGACTACCCCAACGACCGGCTGACCACGGAAACGATTCTCACCGTGCCGGCTTCGTGGATCACGGTGGCGAACGGCAAGCTCATCAATGTCACCAACTCCGGCGACAACATGAAAACGTGGACCTGGCGTGAGTCGTTGCCGAGTTCCACATATCTAATCACCGTGGTTGCCGGAGAGTTCGACGAAGTGAAGCAAGCCTGGCATGGGCTGCCCGTTACCTATTACGCTCCGAAGGGACGCGGCGACCGCCTGCTGCCAAATTACGAGCGCACGCCCGCGATGATGGAAGTGTTCAGCAAGAAGCTCGGCGTGGAGTATCCCTGGGAGAAATACGCGCAAGTGATGGTGGACGATTTCGTCGCTGGCGGGATGGAAAACTCCAGCGCTACAACCAACACCAGCAGTTCGCTGCGTGATGCGAAATTGATACGCGAATTTCCAGGTGACGAAGATCCGCTGATTTCGCACGAGTTGGCGCACCAATGGTTCGGCGACCTGGTTACCTGCAACGATTGGGGAAACATCTGGCTGAACGAGGGTTTCGCGACGTTCTTCGAGATGGTGTGGACCGAATCGCACTATCCCAAAGAGCAGGCGGACTACGAGCGGTGGAATGCGGTTCAGGAGTGGCTCGGCCAGGCCAGCCTATACGGCAAGCCGACCGTGCGGCACGATTTTGACGACTCCAGCGAGTTTGACGGCAACGCTTATGGAAAGGGCGGCTTGGTGCTGTACATGCTTCGCCACCAAATTGGCGAGGATGCTTTCTATCGCGGCCTGCGGCGCTACCTGGAGGTCTATCGCGGCAAGAATGTGGTCACGGCGGATCTTATCAGGGCGATTGAAGAGGCAAATCACATCGATGTGCAACAGTTCTTCGACCAGTGGATTTACGGCGCGGGCGCGCCGAGGTTTGACGTCGGCTACACGTATGACGACGGAAAGCATCAGATTGCGCTAACTGTGAAGCAGACACAGAAGGTGGAAGGCCACGTCGGCATTTTCCACGTGCCCGTGGATATCGAGATTACAACCGCATCAGGCGCGAAGCTGCACACGGTTGCCGTCTCAAAGGAGGCGGAAACGTTCCTGTTGCCTTCTGATTCCGCTCCGTTGATGGTGCTCTTCGACAAAGGCGGGCAGATTTTGAAATCGGTAGAATTCCACAAAGAAAAGAAAGAATGGTTGTACCAGTTGAAGAACGCTTCGGAGCTTGCGGACCGCGCCGAGGCGGTACAGGCGCTGGCAAAATTGAAGAACGATGACGACGCAGTGGCCGCTCTCGGCAGCGCGCTGAACACAGACAAAGCGTGGGGGCTTCGCGATATTGCCGCCGACGCCCTCGGGCGCATCGGCAACGCCGCTGCGGGGAAGCAGCTGCTGGACGCTCTGAATTCCAACGAGCAGCCTTACGTCCGCAAGAACATTGTCGCCGCACTCGGTAACATCAAGGATGAACCGAAAGTCGCAGCGAAGCTTTCGGCCATCGCTAGCGACGATGCATCGTATCGGGCGCGCGCCAATGCGCTGCAATCGCTTGGCAAGCTGAAAGCGGCGAACGCTTTTGTGGTGCTGACCGCTGCGGTGAATGCGGATTCGCCGGACGATTTTCTGCGCAACGCCGCGCTGCGTTCGCTCGGCTATCTTGGCGACGACAAGGGCGTGCCGCTGCTTCGCGAATGGGCGGCGCCGGGCAAAGCGATCGAGACGCGGGGAGCAGCAATTGCCAGCCTCGGTCGCCTGGAAAAGGGCAATAAGGAGATTACCGCGCAGATCGCCACCTATCTCACCGAATCCCATTACCCTATCCGCTATGCTGCTATCTACGCGCTAGGCAGCCGAGGCGACGCGTCGGCCATCCCCGCGCTGCAATCGCTACTGAAGGGTGATGATCTCAGCATCGAAATGGCGCCTACCGTCAAGCATCAAATCGCGCGGCTGCAGAAAGAAGAAAGTGGTAAAGCGGCCGGCGGCGGGGAAGGCGACGGCGAGAAAAGCGGCGACGTTGACGAACAAGGAGTCGCGCAGCGCCTAGAGAGACTGGAACACCTCATTCAGGAGATGAACGACCGGCTGAAATCGATCGAGAGTCGCCTTTCCCAGAAATAGGAACGCGCAATCCTCCCGGTCTGGCGTCGCCCGTCTCTTTGCAACCCCCGTGCCGTTAGGGCCGTGAAAGCAGGATTCGCAGGTCCCGCAGATTGTTTCCCGTCGGGCCAGTCATGATAGCGTCGTTCAGTTGCGCGAAAAAACTAAACGCGTCGCTCCGCCGAAACGCGTCTCCGGGATTCAAGCCTACCGCCATCGCGCGGGCGAGCGTTTCACCGTCGGCAACTGCGCCTGCGGCAGGGCTATTGCCGTCGATTCCGTCGGTGCCCGCGCTGAGCACTGCGACGCGGCGCCCGACAATATTCTCCACGCAGGCAAGCACGAAAGCAGAATTCCTTCCGCCGATTCCATCACCGGTCACGGGTGAACTGATCTCGCCGTCGGCGATCAGCGCCACAGGGCGGCTGGCATTCGCCGCTTGCAGCGCGCTGAGCTGCCCGAGCAGGGACTCCGCAGCTTTCTCCACCGGCCAGTCGTCCGTCGAGTTATCGCAACATGTTAAGAATCCCCGGGCCTCCGAGGCGTGGTGCGCGGGATGAAACAAATCGTCCATGCCCAGGAGCAGGACAAAATAGGCATTGGCGAATGCGGGATCGCTTTGCTTCGGCGTCTCGCTTATCTTTCCTTCCTGCATGCAGCGGCGTAGCGATGGGGGAAATTGTTGAAGCATTTTGAATTGCGAGACGATGCGCTCGAAATCCGCGATTGTAGTAGGGTCCGGCAAAGTCGGACCCGAGGCCAAAGCAGACTCTTGATCTGCCGGCACGTCGGTCACCGCCACAGTAATCTTTGTGGCTCGCCCCGCCGCTGCGGCAAGGCGGCCCCCTTTCACCGCAGAGACATGCTTCCTGACCGCGTTCATCGCGGCGATGGGTGCGCCGCAGGTCACCAATGTGCGATAGAACTGCTGCAAATCCTCCAGCGTCAGCCGGGAATCGAGCGGCAACTCCGCGAGTGCCGATCCGCCACCAGAGAGCAGGAAAAATACCAGCGTCGTTGAATCGCATTTTTTCAGCAGCGCGAGGGTGGCTTCGGCGGCCCTCCAACTGTCAGCATTTGGGATCGGATGGCCTCCGACAAAATACTGGATGCCCGGCAGCGGACCGTCCGGCGGAGTTGGGGCGGACGTGATGCCTTCGAATCCTACGCTTTGAGGCAGCAAGGCGCGCAAGCCGCTCAGCATAGCGTGCGCCGCTTTGCCGATGGCCACGACGCGGATTTTCGAGAAGGGCCGCAGGTCGATCGCGGTGTCGCCGCAACGCAGCAATGAGCCCTCAAGGAGCAGCTTGCGCTGCATCGCCGCGGGAATATCAATAGCCGCCAGCGTTTCGTGGAAAATCAGGCGGGCGAGCTGTTTCAGGTCCGCCATGCGAGGATTGCCGGCACGCGCGTCAGCTTGCTTTCAGAACTTCAGGATTCAGAATGTTAGGCGGGCGCCGGCCTGTGAAGAGCGCCACGACATTTTCCGCGGCCATGCAGGCCATCTTTGTGCGCGTCTCAAGCGATGCAGAAGCAATGTGTGGGGTGAGAACCACATTGGGGCGCTGCAAGCCCGGATGAATGGCGGGTTCGTTTTCGTAAACGTCCAAGGCCGCGCCTGCGATCTTTTGCTGTTTCCTCCACCACGGGACCACGCGAGGTATTGATCAAAAACGAAGTGGGCTTCATTTGCGCGAACGTCTTCGCATTGAAGAGCCCCCGCGTCTCCGGCAGCAGCGGCACGTGCACGCTGACAAAGTCCGACTCGCCCAACAGCGCGTCCAAATCGCGGCACTCCACGTGATAGCCCCTTTCGACGTCCAGGGGCGCGCGTACGGCATCGTAATAGATGACCTTCATCTGAAAGCCCGCGGCGCGTCGCGCCACCGCCCGGCCGATGCGGCCAAAACCGACCAGCCCGAGCGTCTTGCCCCAAACATCGGC
>WNFH01002441.1_pt1 | contig 12957 bp, 14 predicted proteins | sample 5400411 | NCBI WGS metagenome assembly WNFH01 (sample SAMN13153347, study PRJNA577476) | soil metagenome | isolation source: 200 cm saprolite under Douglas fir tree site 2 hole 3 | place: USA:California | collected 2015-04-18
CAGGAAGTGTTGGAAGTGCTCGCTGATCGGTGTTACCTTCGCCATCGGGTGTAAGCTCCTTTCCAGGAATGGCTTTAGCTTGCTAGGCAAAGCCAACTTACACCCTCTCGCTTTTTACACAATCAAAGTTACGTCACCAAAGTTGGTCCTGGCTTTACTAAATCCCTCGCACCGGTGAGAATGGTTGCTTCGCCTCGAGCGCGCGACTTTTCCCGAGGACGCGGCGCAGGTACGGCATCATCGCCCGCAGCGGGCAACAGGAGCAGGAGTCATTATGGCAGCTACCGGAGAACTCATCCGCCTGATCAACTATGTAGATGACATCAATACCACCCTTCGCCGCATCAGCGCCTCCATTCCAATGATGGACGCCGACGAGCGCAAGCGACTGGCGGAAAACATGCGCATCGCCAGTTCCAATATCACCGCAGTACTCAGCCAGTTGGAAAAGGGAGGACACTAGTGGCACAGGTCTCGACGGTCGCTGTGATCGGCGCCGGGACCATGGGCCGCGGCATCGCGCACGTGGCCGCGCTGGGCGGCTATCACACCATCCTGGAAGATCTGCTGCCCAACGCCCTGCGCAAGGCGGAGGGCGAAATTCGGGCCAACCTCGACAAGGCTGTCGAGTTGGGAAAAGTTTCCGCCGGCGCCGCCGATGCCGCTTTCACCCGCCTGGAATTTGCCGGCAGCGTGGAAGCAGCAGCGCGCGAGGCCGATCTGGTGATCGAAGCGGTCCCCGAAGAGATGGAATCCAAGCTCGAGATTTTCACCCTGCTCGACAAAATCTGCCGTCCCAACACGATTCTGGTTTCCAACACTTCCTCGCTCAGCATCACTGAGATCGCCAGCGTGACGTATCGCGCCAGGAAATGCGTGGGCATGCACTTCTTCAATCCGGTGCACAAGATGAAGCTGCTGGAAGTGGTCCGGGCGCTCGAAACCGACGACGATACTCTGGCCACCGTGGTCGATGTGGGCAAGCGGATGGGCAAGGAAGTCGTCGTGATCAAAGAGTCGCCCGGCTTCATCACCAGCCGCATCAACGCCATGATCGGCAACGAGGCGTTTTACATGCTCCAGGAAGGCATTGCCTCAGCGGAAGATATCGACAAAGCCTTAAAGTTAGGCTTGAACCATCCCATGGGTCCGTTCGAGCTGGTCGATCTGGTTGGGCTCGATACCCGACTGCACATCCTCGAATATCTGCACAAGACTCTGGGTGAGAAATATCGGCCTGCACCACTTCTGGTGCAGTACGTGAAAGGGGGGCGACTGGGCCGCAAGAGCGGGCGCGGGGTATACGAGTACCCGGAGCAGAAGGCCGCGTCTGCGGAGAGGGAAACGCCACCTGCTAAAGTAATTTGTTAAACAACCGGCGTTTGGTTGTGACTGTTATTTGTTGATGTCTTGCTTCGCCTCCAGCCGCTTCACCAGAGTCTCGATTTGCGGCTTGAATTGGGCTGAGGCGCCATCGGCAGCAAGCCTCATCTCTTTCACGGCGCTGTCGAAGTCACCTTTCGCACAAGCCAGCCGTGCCCTTTCGTTGTGGACGAGCCAGTGATTCGGGTTCTTCTTAATGTTGGTCTGGAAGATGTCGAAGGCCTCTGCCTGCCGGCCCTGGGTCTGGAGCTGGCGGCCATAGCCGTGGAGCTGAATCGCATTGGCCATCTCGAGGGCCTTGTTTCGGGTTGACGTGGCGTCGTCTTTCCGTCCCATGGCATCGAGAATGCGCGACTTGGTCAGCAGGTTGTCGAAGCGTTCTTCATTCTGGATGGAATTCTCCTCATACTTGAGGGCCTCTTCCAAATTCATCTTGTTATCGACCAGATACGTCGCCGCATCGTCCCAGCCAAACCACGTGTACTGTGCCAAGCCGCGTACCTGGTTGTGCAGGCTTTGCGCAACGATTTCGTTCACGTTAGCACCGACTTTAAACGGCACGGCCAGCTTCTCCCAGCGCAGCGTCACTACGGAAGAGTCTGGCTTCGGGTCATCGAAGTCATAGGTTAGCGCCTCGTGGAGCTCTGCCGGTTGCGGTTTTACCGTCACTCGTAAAGCGTCTTCGGCCCGGTCATAGGTGAAGCTGCCCCAGGAGGTCGAATTGTTGGAGAAAATAAGTGTCCACTCGTTCTCCCCGGGAATCATGTGCAGGCCATAGGTTCCTTTCGCTAAAGGCTTCCCCTCGATGGTCACGGGATCACTGAATGCGATGGTGGTGTTTTCGTTGGCTCCGGCGCGCCAAACCTCCCCGTAGGCGACGAGGCCGCCCCAGATCTTTCGCCCGTTTACCAGCGGCCGATGGTAGTTAATGGTGACATCGGTGATTCCGATACGCTGCGTCACAACTGCGTGTTGGCTGGGCCGCGGCAGGTCCAAAATAGTGGACTGCGCATGTCCCAGGGGTACGAACAGAAGCAAAACTTCGATCACGAGCAGAGCGCGTATGGACTGTCGGTACATGGTGCAAGCCTCCCTATGTGAGTTGTATTTGCGTATGGCAATGTGGGCGGAATCTGGTCGAACCCGGGAACGAGCGATTAGACGGCAGGTTGCCCGGCTTGGATAGCAGCGCCGGAGGAGCGGCCGTATCCCTTGGCTGACACCGTGAGGCGCCCCGACCCCCAGTGGCTATCCTTTTTCCGCTAAAGCCTGTCTAACCGGACAGAAACAAGATTGCGGGAACCTGACGTCACCCCGCTGCGTAACAGACATCAGATGTTAAGGCGGGACTTGAGACCCCCGCCACAGGCTCACCCAACCTCCCTGCCGTCTCTCCGGCGGCAGGGGTAAACTGCTATGCGGATGCTACTCGATATCGTTCGCCAGTCGCTGGCCACACTCTGGGCGCACAAAATGCGCTCATTCCTGACCATGTTCGGAATTGCCTGGGGTGTCGGATCGCTTTTACTGCTAGTGGGACTGGGCGAAGGCTTCCGCAGCGGCCAGGCAAAGCAAGTGGCCACTCTCGGCCAGGACATTATGTTTGTTTTCCCCGGGCGGATTCCGGCGGTCGAAGGCAGTCTGCAATCCGGGCGAACCTACCATTTCACCTACGGCGACTATCTTGCCATCCGCGATGAAGCTCGCACCCTGCGCACAGTTTCTCCCGTGCTCAATCGCGAAGACATTCGTGCCGTCAGCGATTACGGCTCAACCAACGGCCAGGTTTTTGGTGTGGCGCCGGAGTACAACCAGATTCGCACCATCCCGCTGGGTACCGGCCGCTGGTTCAACGGAGGGGACAACACGGAGCACCGCCGTGTGGCGGTAGTCGGCTGGGAGTTGCTGAAAAACGTCTTCCCGGGACGTCCCGCCGTGGGCGCAACCATCCTGCTCAATGGCATCCGGTTTGACGTGATTGGCGTTCTGGCCCAAGTGGGCAAGGAAGGCAACAACGGGACCAACGGCCGAATCTTCGTTCCCATTGAGACCATGCGCGATCTCTTTCGTTTGAAGGAGAAAAATTCCGAGAACGCCATTTCGTTCATCAACTACCGGCCGCTCAACAAGGCCGAGCACGCACGATCCAAGGAGGAGGTGCACCAAATCATCGCTCGCCGCCACCGTTTTAATCCCAAGTTGGAGGACGCTTTTGAAGATTGGGACACCATCGAGAACTTGCAGCGAGTGGACCAGATCTTTGACGCCATGGACTATTTCCTGGGCGTGGTTGGGCTGGTGACGCTGGGGCTCGGGGCAATCGGCATCGTCAACATCATGCTGGTCTCGGTCGCCGAGAGGACCAAGGAGATCGGCCTGCGCAAAGCGCTGGGCGCCACCTACCGCAACATCCTGACCCAGTTCTTCATCGAAGGCGCGTTCCTCACCGCGTTCAGCGGCGGCATCGGGTTGGCTATTTCCGTAGGATTTGTGACGCTGCTGGCGCAGCTGCCCGCGCCCGAAGGATTTGACACGCCGCGCATTGTGCCGCTCTCAGCCGCAGCGGCGATTCTCTCGTTGGCCATCGCCGGAATCAGCGCCGGGCTCTATCCCGCGCGCAAGGCAGCCCTGCTGCCGCCGGTGGAAGCCCTGCGGCAGGAGTAACCATGATCGGAGACATTGCTCAACAGGCTTACAGCGCGTTGCGGCATAACAAACGCCGCAGCCTGCTCACCATGCTGGGCATGGCCTGGGGTATCGCGACGGTCGTCTTGCTGCTGGCTTATGGCGAGGGATTTGAGCGCGGCTTGTGGATAGCCTTCCGCTCTTTTGGCACAAACCTGGTCTTAGCGTTTCCTGGCCGGACTTCACTGCAGGCGGGCGGTACCAAGGCAGGAAGTGAAGTACGCCTCACGGTCAATGATCTCGATTATATCCGCGCTGAAGTGCCTCTCCTCAAGCGGGTTTCGCCCGAGGCCTTCAAACAGTGCGCGGTTGCCTATGGCATCCGCAGCGGCAGCTACGGAGTGAGTGGCGTTTATGCCAACTACGCACGCATGCGCCGCATGGAACTGGAGGAAGGCAGCGCATTCAGCGAGGCTGATGACTTTACCCACACACGCGTGGCCTTCATCGGCGCCGACATTAAAAAGAAGCTGTTCTCCGGCCAAAATGCCGTCGGCGAGAGCATCCGCGTGGACGGCATTTCCTATCAGGTGGTGGGCGTGCTCAAGCACGTCATCAATAACGGTGACGAGAATCTGAACGAGCACGTGTACGTTCCCTTCAGCGCCATGAGGGACCTTAAAGATACGCATTACCTCAACTCCATCGTCATGGAGTACGAGGGCGACCACGAGAAAGTCGTGAAAGCGCTGCGTGATTCCATGGCCTTTCACCACAGCTTCGATCCCAAGGACAAGCGGGCGGTGTTCGTCTTCGATGTTTTCGCCGACTTGCTGGACCTGCACGTGATTACCACCGGAATTAAGATTTTGCTCGGTTTTATCGGCCTGCTGACGCTGGGCATCGGCGGGGTTGGCCTGATGAACATCATGTTGGTCTCAGTGACCCAGCGGACCCGCGAGATCGGAGTGGAGAAAGCCTTGGGCGCGCACCGCTGGCATATTCTTTTTCAATTTTTGGCGGAGGCGCTGGCGATCACGGCTTTCGGTGGGGTACTGGGCGTGCTGCTGGCTTATCTGGTTTCCTGGTCGGTGGGGTCGCTCACGCTGTGGAGCGCGTTTGAAAAGGACGCCAGCGAATGAGATATCCACCTGATGATCAACGCCGCGACGCTGTTCTGGTCCACCGCGATCTTGAGTTTCGTGGGGATCGTCAGCGGCATGCTGCCCGCGATCAAAGCGGCACGGCTGGATCCGATTGAGGCGCTGAGGTACGAATAAGAGTTTGCGTCGTCAGTAATGGTACCGCGCTTGGAGAAAGTCAATCCTACCTTCGCTAAACCGATAAGCCAACCGATGTTCCTGGGTGATTCTTCTCGACCAGCAACCGGTCAGCACGTACTTCAGCGGCTCCGGTTTCCCGATACCCGTGAAGGGATCTCGCAGCAGCGCCTCAATCAACTCGAAGATGCGTAGGGCCGCCTTGCGGTCAGTCGTCACCCAATAGCGCAGGTCTTGCCGAAACTCGGGATGGAATATTGCCTCACGTTCAACGATTCGTGCCAACGCCCATCTCCCGGCGAAGCTTCTCCAGGGGCTCTGGCCTGCCTTTCCGGCCCACGGCACGCCACAAGGCCTTAAGCAGTCGCTGGGCATTTTTCGGCGACCGGAGCAGGTGCGCGGTTTCCATCAGGCCGGCCAATTCATCGGCTGGAACCATGGCCACCTTCTTGTCACCCTTCCGGCGGATGATGACCACCTCGCGGTCGTTCGCCACCCGATCGAGAACGGAAGCGAGGCTTTGTCGCAGACTGGTGTATGTGGTTTCCATTTAGTCCGAACCTCAATGGTTATTGTACAGGATTCCTGTACGTATGCCAAAGAGGATGTGGGAGTGGGTCGGAAGTTTTGATGCCTTCTCCATGTCCACGGAGCCTGCCCTGAGCAGTCGAAGGATATCTCTGTGGTTCAATCCGCTTTCCACATTCCGTGCCTGTGCAAGTCCGCTAGAATCAATTGCGTGTCAAACGCCGCCAACGTGCGCCTCGAACGGGTCTTCGCTCAGCTCCGCCTTTATGAACACCCGCTGCTAGATTTCTCGGCGCGCGCCAAGGGCGAAGGCGTTGAAATAATCATCCAGTTTAAGAACCCGTCCGTTCCTGTGCACACCTACTACTTTGATCTGCATCCGCGCGACCTGGATGATCCGCAGTTTGAATGGAGCTTCCAGCGCCAGCTCTACGACTGCCTGCACGATTACCTCGTCGAAATGTTCACGCGCACGCCGCAGAACCGTGTTGAGCGCCAGCGGGAAGGTCTGTGACCCTGCGTCAAAAAATCGAGCAGGAAATTCGCGAATGCGGGCCGGTTCCGTTCTCCCGCTACATGGAGTTGTGCCTATACGATCCCGAGCTGGGTTACTACTCGCGTAATGAGGAACAGTTCGGCAAGGCAGGCGATTTCTACACGTCGAGCGATGTGCACGCGGTATTCGGGCGACTGCTGGCGCGACAGTTCGAAGAGATGTGGCGCGTGCTCGGCTCACCCGGACGAATTGAGCTGCTGGAACTAGGCCCTGGGCGCGGATTGTTCGCGCAGGATGTGCTGGACTGGTCGGAGAAGAAGTTTCCGGAGTTTTTTCGGGCGTTGCGCTATTTGCTGGCGGAGAGCTCGGGCGCGTTGCGGGAACGCTTGCAATTGACCCTGGGCAGGCATTTCAAAGCGGCCAAAGCTTCGTTCCCTCAGCGGCTAAAACCGGTCATATCTGACGAGCTGGGCGGCACGGCTGAAGCCGTGCCCTTCCACGGTGACGCCGGCGGTCTTGCCGGCGCTTCAGAGATATCCCCTGCCGTCGCCGAAGACAATTCTGCGCGCGAGGACATTGGGGAGGGCACGACTTTAGTCGTTCCGAAAGTGAGTTCTGATGACATGGCTTTAGCCGCTGAGGGGAGGTATTCTCGCCCACTCATCATCTTCGCCAATGAGTTTTTCGATGCGCTGCCGGTGGAAGTCATCAGCCCGCAGGGCGAGTTGCGTATAACCACTCAAAATGGCCGCTTCGTTGAAACCTGGGCGCCAGCCTCCGCCGAGGAGCTGGAGTTCCTCGACCGTTACAGCGTCCATCCCGAAGCGGGGGAACGAATCGAGGTACCCTTAACCGCGCAACGCTACATGTCGCGCATTGCGGCCGCCGTACAGCACGGATTCATCATTGCAATCGACTACGGCTATACGCGCGAAGAGCAGCTCGCCGGACGGCATCGGGGCACAGTCACCGCTTTTCGCCAGCATTCGGTGAGCGCCAATCCCTACGAAGCGCCCGGGGAGCAGGACATCACGGCCCATGTGAATTTCACTGCCTTCGCTGCCGCAGCGGAACAGAATGGCATGCAGGTTCAGCCCCTGCTTACGCAATCACAATTCCTGATAGGGATCGGCGAGGAGAATCAATTTGCTGATGCCTTCGAAGAATGCCGTCTGCCGCAGGAACGCGCCAAAGTCGGTTTGCAACTCAAACATCTGGTCACACCTGCGGGCATGGGGGAAAGTTTTCAGGTGTTGGTGGCGAGCAAGGGCGTCGCCCCCGAGAGGGTCAGAGCCTTGAGCGGCCTCAGCTTCGGTAAGAGTCGGCCATAACTCATTCAAAACGCGGTGCTTCGGGATGACGCCTCTTTGGAGACTGAGCGGTGGGAACAATCTGGCTTTTGCAAACCATTACGGCCTGGTCATCTTCTCCGGCTTCATCAGCTGATCGAACTCCTCGCCCGTCAGATACCCCAGCTTCAACGCGGCCTCGCGCAGGCTGGTGTGGTCGACGTGGGCGGTGTGGGCAATCTTGGCGGCGTTGTCGTATCCAACCTTGGGGGCCAGCGCCGTCACCAGCATCAGCGAGTTTTTCACGTACCAGTCCACCTTGGCGCGATCGACCTCGATGCCCTTGATCATGTACTCGACGTACCCGTGGCAGGCGTCCGCGATTAGGGTGACCGAATGCAGGAAGTTGTAAATGATCACCGGCTTGAACACGTTGAGTTCGAAGTTGCCTTGCGAGCCGGCGAATCCGACGGCAGCGGTGGCGCCGTGAACCTGCACGCAGACCATCGTCATGGCTTCGCACTGCGTCGGATTCACTTTGCCCGGCATAATTGAAGACCCAGGTTCGTTCTCCGGGATGGAGAGTTCGCCCAGTCCACAACGCGGGCCGGACGCCAGCCAGCGGATGTCGTTGGAAATCTTCATCAGCGAGGCGGCCAGGGTTTCCAGCGCGCCCTGCGCAAAGACGATCTCGTCGTGCGCCGAGAGCGCGGCGAACTTGTTGGGATGTGAGCGGAAAGGAAGCCCAGTGAGTTCGGCGATCTTCTTGGCGGCACGCTCCGCGAATTCGGGATGCGCGTTGAGCCCCGTTCCGACGGCGGTTCCGCCGATGGCGAGGTCATAGAGGCCGTCGAGCGCCTGCTCCAGGCGCTTGATGTCGCGCTCCAGCAGACTGGCCCAGCCGCCGAACTCCTGCCCGAAGGTCAGGGGTACGGCGTCTTGAAGATGCGTGCGGCCGACCTTTACTACGTCGTGGAATTCCTTCGCCTTGGCCGCGATCGCGTCCCGAACGCTCTTGATCGCAGGAATCAGCGCGTTCTTCACCCGCTCCGCCGCCGCGATGTGCATGGCGGCTGGAAACGTATCGTTGGACGACTGCGACATATTGACGTGGTCATTGGGGTGAATCGGCTTCTTCGAGCCCATCTCGCCGCCCGCGAGTTCGATGGCGCGGTTGGAGATGACCTCGTTGACGTTCATGTTGGTCTGTGTGCCGCTGCCGGTTTGCCAGATGCGCAGGGGGAACTGGTCGTTGAGCTTGCCCGCAATGACCTCGTCGGCAGCCTGCACGATGAGCTTGGCTTTGTCGGCGGGAAGCTTGCCGAGGTCCTGGTTCACCAGCGCGCATGCCTTCTTGAGGAGGCCGAACGCGCGGATCAGCTCGGGCGGCATAACGTCGCGACCGATATTGAAATGTAATAACGACCGCTGCGTCTGCGCGCCCCAGTACACGTTGGCCGGAACCTCGATTTGTCCCATACTGTCGGATTCAATACGCGTGCGACGCGGCTTTTCCGCGGGCGTTGCCATATCGCGCTCCTGATCCAGTACCTGAGGATGAAAGCAACACAAAATTATACTGCCGATGACAGGCCCGGTTGTGCGCGAGGACACAGGGCAGCGTGACCCAGGCACAGCCCCGGGGAGCTTGCCGCAAGCACATGCTAGAATCGATTCCTTTAACACGAATGGAGTGCGCGCTTTCCGTAGTGCTCAGGTCGCGCTTCCGAGCTCTCAGGGGCAAACCGATTGCTGACCGAACAGATTCCCGAGACGCTTCCCCGCACCCAGACACACTCGCGCCCCGACACGTGGGGCGACGTCCTCGTTATCGGCGCCGGGCCTACCGGGCTGGCCTGCGCCATCGAAGTGCAAAAGGTCGGGCTTAAGGCGCTGATCATCGACAAGGGCTGTGTGGTGAATTCCATTTACAACTATCCCGCGAACATGGTGTTCTTCACTACGCCCGAACTGCTGGAGATTGGCGACATCCCTTTCAACACGGCTCACCAGAAGCCCACGCGCCAGGAAGCGCTGGAATACTATCGTCGCGTCGCCGAGCATTACCGCCTGCACATCTTCCAGTATCAGTGGGTAAAGACGGTGACCGGGGAAGACGGGAAGTTTCGAGTCACCGCCACCGACCGCTCCGGTGGGGTCCACGATTACCTCGCCCGCAAAGTGATCGTCGCAACCGGATATTACGATTTGCCCAATCTCCTGGATATACCGGGAGAAGATCTTCCCAAAGTTTTTCATTACTATCGCGAGCCGCATCCGTTTTATGACAGCGATGTAGTGGTAATAGGCGGCAAGAATTCAGCAGCCGAGGCCGCGCTTGATCTGTGGCGGCACGGTGCGCGAGTCACCCTGGTGCACCGGGAGGCTCAATTGCACAATCACATCAAGTATTGGGTGCGGCCCGACATTGAAAATCGCATCAAGAACGGGGAGATCACCGCGTGCTTCAGCAGCACGGTGGAGGAGATCGGGGACGGCTTTGTGGTGGTGAACGCGCCCGAGGGCCCCATCCATCTGAAGAATGACTTTGTTTTTGCCCTGATTGGTTATCATCCCGACTTCGACTTTCTGACCAGCATGGGCATTGAGCTCGGAACCGAGCAATGCCGGCCGGTGTGCGATCCGGAAACACTCGAGAGTAACGTGCCGGGTATCTATGTGGCAGGAGTGATCGTGGCGGGATCGAGAACCAACGAGATCTTTATCGAGAATGGACGCTTCCACAGCCAGTGGATCGCCGCCGACCTAAAAGAGAAGCTGGCGGGGGAAGCGAGTGGCTAGACGCCGTACGATCTGATGAAATCCCAGGATCGACATTCGTCGGGTGACGGCTGCGAGCAGTACCGTGGAGGAGCCGGCCTTCCGGCCAGCGTCCAGCCTTGCATTAAAATGCGCCGGGATTTAGGCCGGGCTTGGCTGGTGAGGGCTGCAGGGGCTGAAGCCTGGGTTCACGCTGCCCCCAAACGCGGGCCTGAAGTCCCGCTCTTCCACGGCGGCTCCAGAGGTTTCGTCTTAGACCATAACGAAACGCTAGACCAGACTCACCGCCTCTTCTCCCAATTGCTGATTAATCAGGCGCGCTACGAGTGGTTTCAGCTTTTCTCGCGTCTTCTGCAAAACAAAATCCTGCTCCGTCTCCGACCAGTCCAGCTTAAAGCTGGTCGCCAGCGCGGAAATCCAAATTTGCCGGACGGGCGCATTGGGTGAGATGACAAACCTGCTGCCGTCCTCGAAAGAGATGTGCAGCGCGCCGGCTTGATCTTCCACTTCGAGGTCCGCCGAGTCCTCTGCGGCAATCAGGCTTTTCTTCAGAGTACCCAGGGCGCTTTCGGCCCGCTTGCGGAAGTCGTTCTCATCGAGCATGAGAGGATTATAGTCGTAGCCGATGCTCGGTGGTCGTTTACGAAAATTTCACTTGCACGCGTTGAGGCCAATGACCAACGACTAGCGAAAGCGACTACCAAAAGAAAACCCCGGGTTTTAGTCCGGGGTTCGGAGAAGAGTACTGCTCGAGATCTTACAGGCTGCGATAGCGCCGCCGGACCAGGCCAGCCAAACCGACCAAACCGCTGCCCAGCAGAGTCATCGTACCGGGTTCAGGAACTACCTGACCAGGGGTCTCCGCGGAAAAGCCGGTTGGATCAGGACAGTTGAAGCCCGGCACCCCGGGCGATGCTGGACTGCAGAAGTGAACGCCGAGGACGACTCCGTTGCCGTTGGGGACGAACGAGGATGCCGACAACCCAGCTCCCGTCAGGGTGAAGCTGATCCCGCTGACGCTCGTGCCAGTGGAAAGGTTATATTTGGCGACATCGAAAGTAAAGCTTCCGTCCGCGTTGTGAAAGCTGCCGGCGCTCTTGGTGACGCTGGACGCGAAGCTCGTTTTGTTGAAGCCTGCTCCGCCGGTGGCGTTAGGAGTTGCCGAGAAGTTGCTGATCGTCAGCGACGAGACGCCGCTCGTGTTGAAGAAGAAGCCGTTGGCGGCATTGGCTTGGATCGTATAGCCGTTGGTCATACTTACGTTCACGTTGACCCCACCCGCAATATTGGTGATGGTAACGGTTCCACAGGCGTTTCCGCTACACGTGAGGTTGAAAACCGAGTTGGCTGACGCCAAAGGCGCCGACGCAAGCAGAAGCACGGCCACGGCCGTGGTAGCTAAAGCGAACTTCCCGAGTGAAAGAATGGTGCGCATGAACGAAACCTTCCTTTGAGGGCCGATGGGCCGCGTGCAACCCTATCTAAGCACGATAAACGCCAATCCCCGTGTATCGGGCCTACTTATTAATGTGTTTTGATTGTGCCACTTACAGACAATATGCCCGGGGTGTTCACAGGCGTTTCCGTGGGGTGTGCAATTGCTTGCACAAAACTTCCTACGGAGGTGCAAGAGTAGCCGAGAGACTAGGATTGTCATACCTGAAATACCCTAGATGAAATACCTTAGAGCGGGTTCCGCGCCTTCCAAGCTGCGCGAGCAATTTCCACCGAGGGGAGACGATCCGCAGACCGATGAACCGTAATGGAACCACAATCTGAATACGAGGCCAGTTCGATCTCCCTCTCCGGGTACGCGCGCCTGGTGCGGCAGAACCGGAATTTCCGGCGCCTCTGGCTGGCGCAGATTGTCAGCGAGATCGGCGACTGGTTCTACACACTCGCGATTTACAGCCTACTGCTGCAACTGACGGGGCGCGCCAGTTCGGTCGCCCTGGCTTTAGTGTTGCAGGTCCTGCCGCAGACTTTCATCGGGCCCACGGCCGGCGTGGTCAATGACCGTATACGGCGCAAGCGAGTGATGATCGCGGCCGATCTGGCGCGGGTCGCAATCGTGCTGGCGATGCTGCTAGTGCGTTCCCGCTCCGTCGTCTGGCTGGTCTATCCGCTGCTGCTGCTGGAAACCGTGATGGCGGCTTTTTTTGAGCCCGCGCGAAATTCAGTAATTCCCAACATCACGCGCCGCGAAGACGTCATCCTGGCCAATACGCTTTCTTCCGCCACCTGGTCCGTAAATCTCCTGGTGGGTGCATCGGTGGGTGGAGTCGTCGCCGCGCTGCTGGGGCGTGATGCCGTGTTCGTGCTGAACGCGCTCTCATTCTTGGCGTCAGCGCTTCTCATCCGCGGCATGCGCTTCCAGGAACCGCACGCGGAGTCGGCAGTGCCCCTGCGGGCTCGTGATCTATTCGACTATTCGCTCGTCTTGGAAGGCGTGCGTTATGTGCGCGGAGATCGGCGTTTGCTGGCCACGGTGTTCGCCAAGGCCGGCGAACTCATGGTCGGACCAAGCTGGGTGCTGTTTACGGTAATGGGGCAGAGGGATTTTCCCGCGCGCTGG
>WNFH01002442.1_pt1 | contig 12957 bp, 10 predicted proteins | sample 5400411 | NCBI WGS metagenome assembly WNFH01 (sample SAMN13153347, study PRJNA577476) | soil metagenome | isolation source: 200 cm saprolite under Douglas fir tree site 2 hole 3 | place: USA:California | collected 2015-04-18
TGGTTCCAGGCGCCACTTGCCGAGCGCATCGGGCAGACGAAACCACGGTCGGGTAAAGCCTACGTATCCGCCGTCGCTCGACCTTACTTGTACTACCTCGCGAGGACGGGGCAGTTGTCTTTCGATTGGCAGTGGATCATTGGAGTGCACTGCCATGTCCTGCCAGACGAACTGCTCCCTCCAGAAGTCACGCTGTTCATTCGAGAGCTAGTAGATGAGGGGGTGCGGATCGGGTATAAGCGGCGAAGTACGACTGCCAAACTCTCGCGCATTATGAAAGCTCTCTACCTGCATCATCTCGCGCCAGGAGTAACTGAGTTCAGTGACGGAGACGTTGCTGCATTTGAAGAAGCTATTGTAGCTTTCGGTCAGCGGCCAGACCTCGAGACCTTTTTCCATTCTGCCGAGACTTACCGTCGAGTGGCAAAGCAATATCGGCAGGCCATCTACAGCTTGCGCCTGGTGCTGTACCACCGAGGAAGGATCGCTGCTCCGCCGGACCGGACTCCTTCACGCCCCGAGCGTGTGCTCCTGCAACCACGCATGAATGCCTTACTCGAACGCTACCTCTGGGCGCGGCGCGTACAATACGCGCGACCAGCGACGATCACGAAAATCGGTTGTGACGTTCGACGCTTCATCCATTGGCTGTCATGCGAACACCCGGACCTCGAATCGTTCTCCGAAGTAACACGTGACCATGTGCTTTCGTACTCGGCTTCGTTGGAAACAGCTCTGTCGCCGCGAACTGCCAGACCATTAACGGTCGAGTCGAAGATCACGCGTCTCTCTAGCCTGTCAGTTTTCTTCCAAGACACGACCGCATGGGGCTGGGAAGAAGCGCCCCTGCGCCCGTTGCTGGGTGCTCGCGATCTACCGAAGCGGCCCAAGCGCATCCCGCGCTATATCCCCGCAGATCAACTAGGAAAGCTCTTGCCCGCGGTGCGACGGCTTGCGTGCCCCTTTCAACGTGCGGCATTAATCATCGCCCGCTGGAGCGGTGCCCGTCGGAGTGAGATCAGGAACTTGGACCTTGATTGCCTCGATGCATACCCGGACGGGACCGCGCGTCTTCGCATACCAGTTGGGAAGGGCAAGAGTGAGCGGCTCGTGCCATTGCATGAGGAAGCGGCTGCTGCCATCCGGGACTTACAACAAATTGCCGTTGCCGTGCGCGGGTTCCGTAACGACCAGACCGGTGCAGAGACGCGCCGGCTGTTTGTGCATCGTGGCCTTCTCTTATCCGCCTCGCATCTATTCGAGACGGCCTTGGAACGAGCTTGCACACAGGCCGGCCTTATCGATCAAGACGGGAAGCCGATGATTACCGCTCACCGGTTTCGCCATACCGTTGGCACTGAACTGGCTGAAGGAGGCGCACGGTTGCATACGATCATGAAGATGCTGGGCCACACCAGCACGGAGATGACACTCGTGTACGCCCATATCAGTGACAAGGCAATGGCGGAGGACTATCAGAAAGTGCTTGTACCAGGGGCCGAACTGGCAGGACCGCTCGCCGAACAATTGCGGACGGGTGTCTTACCGAAAGAATCAGTCGAATGGCTCGAGAAGAACTTCTTCAAGACCGAACTGGAGCTGGGCCACTGCCTGCGCTTGCCGCAAGAAGGACCCTGTGAGTGCGATCTGTATCTGACTTGTGCGAAGTTCGTTACGACCAGAGAGTATGCGCCGCGGCTGCGGTCGCGCAGGCTGCGGGAACTGGAGTTGATCGAAGACGCGATCTCACAGGGATGGGATCGTGAAGTCGAGCGACACCGCTGTGCCACCAAGCGCATCGGGCAACTACTCGAAGAGTTAGGCGAGCCGCTCGAGATGAGCGATGAAATGAATCACCAGAGATAAGCAGCGTGGGTAACCGCGCTGAGAGCCATCGTTTGCGTCGAAGCGGACACACTTTTTTTGACTGCCATTCAGCGTTTGGCAAAGTTTCAGCTAACGGCAAATTTTTCAAACGGTCATGTTTCTGCCGCCTCTAACAGGCAATTAGACCCCCGAAACTTGGGAGAACCTCATTCGAACAACATCCAAGTTACCGAAGTCATTGCTTCGATTGAGCTTAAGGCCCATTTGCTTGCGGATCTCCGTGACCGCGCTTCATTGCGGGAATGGCGTAATATTCAAGAGCATTGGGCTTCGTGGTTTTCGGTGAAGTATCGACAATGAGTCCTTTAGTAGCGAAATCTGACACAAAGCCAAGTAAAAAGCTGAAACCTTTTTGTCTGAATCGGTACTAATGAGCAAGAACATGGAGTTGTTGATGATAGGTGTGGCGAGCTCAGTTTCAGCGCCGGGGGTATGCCTTATAGCGCAGATGAATAGTTCAGAGAACTCTATGGAGCGCGTTCGCCCTGATGGCGAGACCTTTCGCCTGATCTTCGCGCAGCATCATAGGTTTGTTTTCAGATTCCTTTACGGAATGGTCGGCGAGCACGATCTTGCAGAGGATTTGACACAAGAGACATTCATGCGTGCTTACGCGAGTATGAACACGCTTCGCGGGGAGTCGAAGCTCTCGACCTGGCTTTGCGGGATCGCGAAAAACGTCGCTCTCAATACGCTTCGTGGGCGCAAGCGAGAGTTCCCCAGCATCGAGATAAATGACCAGTCGGTAGCGAAGTTAAGTGAGGGTGACGCAACCGCTCCTGATGATTACTTGCTTAACAAGGAACTCAGAAATGTCATTCACGATGCGCTGGAGCGATTGGACAGCGATAAGCGAATGGTCTTCATTCTTAAGGCCCTGCAGCAGAGAAGCTATGACGAAATCGCAGAAATCACAGGGTTTTCGATTCCAAAACTAAAGACCGACCTGCATCGAGCGAAAGCCCAGATGCGCCGATTGATTCGCCCTTATTTGGAGGTGCGCGATGAAATGTGAAGCTTGTTTGGGACTGATGGAAGAGCTGATTGAGGGCGAGCTTGATGGCAGCCTGGCCCGAGAGATAACTGCCCATATTGCTATGTGCGGGCCGTGCTCTCAGCTCTGCGCGAACTTGCGATACGAACAGGAACTTTACGGGAACTATCTGCTGGATGTTGAGCCGACAACTGCTTTATGGGCGAACTTACGGTTGGAGCTGGAAAAAAAGAAAGTTATTAGAGCCTCGCAACCGCACCTTCGACTTCAACGTTGGCTTGCGATTGCTTTTGGGGACTTGCATGTCACACCTCAGCTGGCCACAGCCTTGATCCTTATCACAATCGGACTCGTCATCGGAATAATGGTGTGGCGGACAACGATCGATACGTCCAAGCACCAGGCTCAAAACCCGGGAGTCGTCGGCGGGCAACCTGCGTTCGAGGTAAACCGCGAGGGCACGCATCGCGAATCGGATAATACTGACCGCCGAAGCTCTGCTAATGATGACGAGGGAAAGATTCAGCCTTCTTCACCGAAAAGCGGTGACAGAGGACGCGGGATACAGGTTAGCGCTGCCGGCCGCGCAGGTAGACGTATGATTGAAAGATCACCTGCCGTGCCAAAGGTTGATCAGGTGGCACGAAGAGCCGAACAGCAATACTTGTCCGCGATTAAGATCCTGTTGCGCGATATTAAGCGTCGCCGGGCCCTCATTTCTCCCGCGTTGCTTTCGCAGCTCGAAACGGCCCTCGCAGAGGTTGACCGCACCATAGCTGCTACACGAACGGTCGCGCGCGAGCAGCCACGAGATCCGGTTGCCGTCCAGTACATGGCCTCGGCTTATGAGAAAAAGGTAGAGCTGCTCAGAGAAGTGACAAGCCGGTAGACCGCCTAACTTTCTGTCTGAGGACTAACTCAGACTGACTTGGAGGAGTGCAATGTTCCTAAGACTTAAGCCGGTAATGGTCGCGATCGCGTTGATCGGTCTTGTCAGCCCGGCTACGCGCGGAATCGCCAAAGAGTATTCGAGTGCCATTGAGCCAGAACGCAGAGTTGAACGAGCGAGTCGGGTTGTGGTCCGCAATGAATTTGGCGGCATCAGTGTTGTCGGATCGGATCGCGACACCGTTGAGGCGTTTGCAACTAATCTTAACAGTTTGCAAGCGGTTCCAGTGACTATCAGCGAAGAGTCGTCCGGCAATAAGAGAGTCTTTACCGTGAGTCCCGTTGAGAGTCGCCGTGGTGTCAGGCAGAAGATCAATTTAGAAGTAAAGGTTCCCCGCTATGTTGAGTTGGAACCAATTTACCTTCGCAGCAATAACATCAGTGTTATCGACCTCGATGGTGGCGTGAGTCTAAGAACCGACAACGGCAACATTAGTGTTCGCCGGGTTGGGTCTCCCGGGGGCGGATTGGTTGATGTCACGATGGGGAGCGGGAATGTTGATTTGTCGAATATCAACGGCGATGTTCGCGTCGTTTCACTCAGCGGCGGGGTAGCTATTGAATGCGTCAAGGGTGACGTTGCAGTGCGACTCACGAGCGGCCAAACGGTGATTTCAAACATCGACGGAGATGTCGAACTTAACACCACTTCTGGTAGCATTTACTTCACCGGCGCGATTCATTCAGAAGGCCGGTATCGGCTGAAGACACTGTCAGGGAACCTATTTATGTCTATTCCTGACAAAGTTGGCTTTACAGCCGTGCTGTCTGCGTACAGTGGTCTCATAGATACAGACTTTCAATTTCCGAACGCCTCACCCACACCGCCGAGCAGAACAAATCAGCGCGTTATTGGTAAGTACGGTGACGGCAGCGGGCGGATCGAACTTGATTCGTTTAGTGGAAACATATTCCTGCGCAAAATCGTGGCGAGCAGTGTCAAAGGCTGTCAGAGATGAGTGCGTCGATGGAACCAACAAGAATGACTTCGAAGTGCGAGATTAAGATCTTAACTGGCGGCCGGTCTGACTTTGAAGCGCGGATCGGTTTAGCCGGACAAAGGATCACTATATCGAGTGTTAGGGGCGGAATTCGATTCGTAAACTCTCCTAATAACAAGGTGGCGCCGCATATCAACGCCGGCGGCATCTGCAGGTCCAACATGCGCCTGCTAATGTTTAAGATACGAGGGACTCCACCAACAGACGATTCTCGCGGATCAGCACTCGATCGGGTTCTACGCGAGCCTCGGCTTCGTGCGCGGGACGCACAGAGTCAATGTGGATCTATCAAGGAAAGGAACACTGACGATGCCAACGAGCCTTCCATGGCGACGCTTCGCTGAGACCGCAAGATTCTGGCGCCGATGGGAGAAGCCTACGATCGCCCGCGCTGGAAGAAAGCTAGTGTCGGTCGGATGTCGGCTGGGTTCTAGGGCATCGCTGAAAAGAGTTGTGGTACCGTCACAAGGCCGCATTGCTCAATCAGTTCTAAATAAGTTGACCTCCATAGTTGCGTCTTTTACTCATGAACGTTAATCGCGCAAGGAGTGTGAATATGAAGGATCGTTCGATTGTTTCATCACTGGTGAGCGGCGCCGTCGCTCTGTTAATTCTGGGCGGCCATGCGAAGCAGCAGAAGGCAGAAGCCGTCAATGTAAATGCTGGGTCGGCTGGAAGTGAGTGGACCAAAGCTATGACCGACCAAGAGGAACATCAAACTTATCAACTTGCAGCCGGCGCACATGTCGATGTGTCTAATATCAGTGGCCCTGTTTCCATCGAGGCAACTGATGGGTCGTTTGCCGAAGTGCACATTTATCGCACGGCGAATAACAGTGACGATTTGGCTTACCGAAAAGTTTCTGTCGAACAGACTTCGTCGGGACTGACGATCCGGCAAAAGAACGACGGCGCTGAGCCTTCCCAGGTCGATATACTGAATCGCGTCGTACTCAAACTCCCACGCCAGGTTAGCGTGAGTGGAAAAAATATCAGCGGCGATTTCAACATCAGCGGCGTCGGTGGGGCGGTTGATCTGAACTCTATCAGTGGCAGCGTCGAAGCCAAGCACTTGAATGGAGCCTTAACCGTATCAGGGGTCAGCGGCGATTTCAACATCAGCGGCGTCGGTGGGGCGGTTGATCTGAACGCTATCAGTGGCAGCGTCAAGGCCATGCACTTGAATGGAGCCTTAACCGTATCAGGCGTCAGCGGGAATGTCCGCGTCGCGGTCGCACGCATCAACGACGCGGGACTGCGTGTGAATGGCGTTAGTGGCAACGTTTACTTAGGCCTGGCCAGCGACCTGAACGCGGAATTGCGTGTCGGCAATACAACCGCCGGTGTCTCCAATAAGATCCAGGGTCTCGCTCTCGTTAGTGTTGGCCCTTCAAACTATTCCGCACGTCTCGGCTCAGGCGGGCCGCGAATCGAGGTTTCGGGTGTGACAGGCTCTATCGTTCTTCAGCGTATATAGAAAGTGTTCAAAGGAGTAAAAAATGAAAAACTCAGCAATCAAGAAAGCTTGTGCAGTCTTGTCGGTCCTCCTTGGCGCATCATCCGTTTGGGCGGCCGTTTATCGAGACCGTGATGAAGTCAATAGAAGCTTTAGTCTCCCAGCTAAAGCGCGTGTTGAAGTGTCCGCGATTAGCGGCAGCGTTGACATCAAGGCTATTGACGGCGATACGGCAATCGTCCAGATCGAGCGAACGGCGCGCAGCCGCGCCGAGCTGGATTGCAACAAAGTCGTTTTGGAGCAGGCATCGGGTAATCTGACCATCCAGAGTAAAACCGCGAACGGTCAGGGTTGCGAGAATATACAGGTCGTTTATCGCGTGCTGTTGAGTCTCCCGCGCCATGTCGATGTTAGCGTCCATGGCGTCAGCGGCCCGGTCAACATCGGAGAGATTGAAGGCGCGCTCCGCATCAGCGGTAATAGCGGTAACATCAATCTCGCGCAGCCCGGCCGTGGTTCAAGCATTAGCGGCAATAGTGGAACGACAACCATTAAGCTAAGGAAACTTGGTGCAGGGGGACTGGAGTTGAGTGGTAATAGCGGAGCTATCAAGCTGTACGTCGACGAGGAATTAAATGTCGATGTGAAAGTGAGCGGGCTTAGCGGCTCGGCCTCAAGTGAACTGCCGAATGTGAAATTTACCAAAACAGGCGCCGCCGATTACTATGCGCGCATCGGGTTTGGCGGGCCGACGATTAATGTCGAAGGTAATTCGGGTAGTATCTTGCTTAGTCGTTATCGGGAATGATCCTTCGGGAAAGGGTGTGTTGAAAAAGCTTGATACCAAAACAGTCCGCGACCGATGATTGGAGGGAATTACATGTCACACTCTCGTTGTGCGCTGACTATCGTTCTCATTTTTTTGTTTCACACGGCGTTGCCTGCTCAGCAGCCTCCGACTATTTGGTCTCATCCCGTGGCCGTGGACAAGAATGATCCTGAGCTGCGCGCCATTCTCACCGAGATTGAGGCCGATGCTGAGACGGCCCGGCTGAAAGCAAAAATTCCCGGTTTATCCATTGTCATCGTCCACGATCAAACTGTTCTGCTGGCTAAAGGCTTTGGTTACGCTGATCTCGTGAAAAAGATCCCCGCCGATCCACAAACGGTCTACCGGGTAGGGTCCGTAACAAAGGTTCTTACTGCCCTGATGCTGATGCAGTTGCGCGATGCTGGGAAACTGCACCTCGACGACCCGATTGCGAAGTACCTTCCCGAGTTCAAAATCAAATCGCGGTTCCCCGACGCCCGGCCGGCGACGTTCCTTCAGGTTGCCGCGCATTATTCCGGATTGCCAATTGAACCTCCTATGGCTCACGAGTATCAAGCCGCGGAAAAGTTTAAGTTTCCTTCCGTTGAAGAACAGTTGAAGAGTCTCAAGGATGTCGAGATGATCGTGCCCGCCATGACCAAGTACTCGTACTCCAACCTCGGGTACAACATTATGGGTCTGGCCCTGTCTCGGGTTGCAAAACAGCCTTACCAGCAGTACGTCGAGAGCCATATCCTCAAGCCCCTCGCAATGAATCACAGCGGCTTTGCCCTGACTGAGCAGATGAAGAGCCACTTTGCCATCGGCTATAAATCCGCTCGACCGGATGGAACTCACGAACGATCGTCTTACCCGGAGTATGGCATGGCTTCCGGGATGCTCTATTCAACCGTGGATGACCTGGCAGAGTTCTTGTCTTTGTTTTTCCGTGAAGGCCCGGCCGGCGGCAAGCAAGTCCTGGGGAGCAGCTCGCTGCTGGAGATGTTGATTCCGGTGGCAGTAAGCACTGACATAAGGAGGGATGAAAAAGGAAGGCCTTTGTCGCTCTGGGACACAGGTTCCACCATCGGCTTTTCGGTTGGACCATTTAACGGAGAGCAGATTGATTACAAGCCAGGCGGCACCGCTGGCTTCTCATCCATGGTATACATCAACTACCCGCGCAAGCTGGGGATGGCCCTTTTGACGAACACCGAAACTCAGCCTTTCTATTTGGGATACGATCTCCTCAAGAAATTAACGCCCGTGCTCGCGAAATCCCTTGAGCGGCGTCATAACCAAGCGCTGATGGAAGCCCTGCCGAGGTGGCAAAAATATACCGGGCGATACGTTATCATCGACACCAACGCTGTTCGGACTCTGACGTTCAGCGAATTTGACGTTAGCATCGTGAATCAGAAGTTGGTCGTCACTGTGCCCGAACTCTTGCCAGGATCGGTCGTGTACATGAAAGAAACTCCTTTGGCGCCTTATCGACAAAACGTCTTTTATGTAGATGGAGGAAGTTTCTACGGCAACCGCATGACGTTCGAGTCGAACCAGGATGGCAGCATGATACTGAAGTGGCGAAACCACGTCTTCAAGCGACAGCCTTAGGCGAGCAAATTGCGCGCAGATGATGCCAGATGATGAGAACCGCAATTCAAGACATCAAGTATGGCGTGCGGATTCTGGTGAAGAGTCCCGGTTTCACTCTCGTCGCGGTGCTGACGTTAGCGATAGGGATTGGCACGAACACTGCGATCTTCTCAGTCGTCAACGGAGTGTTGTTGAGATCGTTGCCATATCCCCGGGCCGAACGATTGGTGTGGTTCGAGGGCATCAACCCCGATCGAGGAATTGCGAACAGCCACCTTTCGGTGCCGGATTATCACGATTGGCGAAGCCAGACGGACGTTTTCGAGAGCATTACGGCTATCGTTCAACAGGGCATAATCATGACGGGTGACGAAGCGGAAGCAGAGTACATCCCATTTGCCAAGGTGACGCCAAGCTTCTTTCAGACAATGGGCGTGTACCCCTTTATGGGTCGTGCGTTGCTGAAGGAAGACGAAGTGGCTGGTGAGGTAGTCGCCGTGTTGAGTTATGGACTATGGCAGCGTCGCTTCGGCGCGAATCCGAACATCCTCGGAAGCCGGATCACGTTGGGCGGCACACGCTGCATCGTCGTCGGCGTGATGCCTGCCGGATTCGATTACCCGACGAACACTCAAGTATGGATTATGCTGTACCCAAATCCGAAAGAGCGGCGCGACAACCGTTACGTGAGAGTAATAATAGCGCGGCTCAAGCCAACGGCTACGATCGCTGGAGCGCAGTCGCAGATCGATACCATCAGCGCTCGACTGCAGCAGCAGTACCCGGAGACGAACTATGGATGGTCGGCACGGTTATGGGGTTTACAAGCCTGGACGACGAGAGACGTTCGCACATCGCTGCTATTGTTGCTCGGCGCGGTCGGTTTCGTGCTGTTGATTGCCTGCGCGAATATCGCGAACTTGCTTTTCGCACGCGCGTCGGCACGGCGCAGGGAAATTGCGGTACGCACCGCGCTCGGAGCTGGTCAATGGCGCATCATCCGTCAACTTTTGACCGAGAGTTTGTTGCTGGCTGTTGCAGGTGGCGCGGTCGGGTTAGCCCTCAGTGTTTTGTTGATTAAATTGTTGATCGCGGTCGGTCCGGCGGACGTTCCGCGGTTGGACCAAGTCGGTTTGGACGCGCGCGTGCTCGCCTTCACCGTGGGAGTGGTTGGTCTGGTCGGTCTGTTTTTCGGTTTAGCTCCGGCGCTCCACGCCTCAAAGACCGATCTCAATGATGTGCTGAAGGAAGGCGGCCGCAGTGGGTCTGAAGGGCCTGGGCGCAACCGCGTGCGGGCGGTATTGGTTGTCACAGAAATAGCCTTGTCTTTGCTGCTGCTCATCGGCGCAGGACTGTTAATTAAAAGCTTCGTGTTGCTCCGCGATGTGAATCCGGGCTTTGATCCGGAAAATGTTTTGACGATGCGCGTCGCCTTACCTGGCAAGCGTTATCCGGAGCCGCAGCAGTCAGCGACTTTCTTTCGTGAGTTGACACAGCGCGTTAGCGCTCTGCCCGGCGTCGAAGCCGCTGGTGCGGCGCTGTCACTTCCGCTCGGCGAAAGTAATTCCACTGCCGGTCGCTCATTCGTCCGCGAAGGACGCCCGCTCGCCCCCGAGGAAGCCTTACAGACAGATTATTTCGTCCTGACGCCCGACTACTTCAAGACAATGCGCATTCCCGTCAAAACCGGGCGCTCGTTCACCGACGGTGACACGGCGGAGACTCCGCCCGTCGTCGTCGTCAACGAGAGTATCGCGCGCCGTATCTTTGCTGGCGAAGACCCGATTGGCAAGCGGATCACCGTATGGCCCGACGAGAAGTTCCCGCGCGAGATTGTCGGCGTTGTCAGCGACGTGAAAATCAGTAGGCTCGACGAGGAAACGGGCTATCAAATCTATGTACCTCATGCTCAAGACGCGGGGTGGGGAGTAATGTCGCTCGCGGTGCGAACTAAAGGTAAGCCGGAGGCGCTGACGTCACCAGTGCGCGGCGCGATACTCTCGATTGATAAGAACCAACCTGCTTACGACATCAAGACGATGGACGATGTATTCTCCGCGTCCGTCGCCAAAACACGTCTCGTCATGCTGCTCTTTGGCGTCTTCTCCATGTTCGCTTTATTGCTCGCATCAATCGGAATCTACGGGGTGATCGCCTACTCGGTCGCGCAACGCACACACGAGATCGGTATTCGCCTCGCGCTGGGCGCGCAAACGAGAGATGTGCTCCGTATGATCATCACGCAAGGCATGATACTCGCTCTCATCGGAGCCGGCTTAGGGTTGGCTGGAGCATTTGCGGCCACGCGCGTGATGAGACGTTTGTTGTACGGCGTGTCTCCCACCGATCCACTGATTTTTGTCGGTGTGTCGCTGCTGCTAACGGTGGTCGCGTTGCTGGCTTGCTACATTCCAGCCAGACGCGCGACCAAGGTTGATCCAATGATTGCGCTCAGATATGAGTGAGTGGAGTAAGAAATGTGTACAGCACCTCGCCTATGAGTCTCTACGTCACCAACTGGAACGAAGGTCAGGATCTTCGCTTCGCGGCGTTGGATGTTGAGGATGCCGCTACGGGGCAGCGGCTGGCCCCGGTTCGACAGCAAGGCTTTCGTGAAGGCCCGGCCGGCGGCAAACAAGTTTTGGGCAGTTATTCTCTTAGAGAGATGACAATCCCTGTAGCGGTAAGGACGGACCTCAGGAAGGACGCAGAAGGAAAGCCTCTGGAACTCTGGCGAGTGGGATCTGGCATCGGCTGGACACTTGCGTAACCAGTGGAGAGCAGCTTGATTACAAGCCTGGAGGCACACGAGGCTTCACAAGCATTGTTATTATTAACTACCTCCGCAAGCTGGGCCTGGTCGTGTTGATGAATACGGGAGGTGCGCCCTTCTACGACGCCTTTTCTGCTCTCAGGAAATTGACGCCTGTGGTCGTGAAGTCGCTTGAGCGGAGCCAGGCCAAAGCTCTCAAGGAGGTTCTTCCGAGCTGGCAGAAATATACTGGGCGATACGTTCTCACCGACCCGAACGCCATCCGCACTGTGACCTTCAGCGAATTCGACGTTAGCATCGTGAACCAAAAGTTAGTTCTCACCGTACCCGAACGACGGCCCGATTCAGTCGTCTATATGAAGGAGATTCCTCTGGAACCCTTTGGAGATAACGTCTTTCACGTGGATGGAGGAAGTTTCTACGGCAACTTCATTACTTTCGAGTCAAGCAACGATGGCATCATCGCACTGAAGTGGCGGAATTACACTTTCAACCGTCAGCATTAGATCCTACTTGTTAAGCTCGCAGGCGACGCCGTATACGTCGTCAGTATTCTCGATCTGTTAAAAGCATTTATGGGACGCGGAGGAACTAGAGATCCTCCATCGCAAAGCGTGAGATGTTGACTCGCGTGATAGAGTCTTCACCGCACGGAGGATAGGGCAACGCTGGAGAGCGACCCGAGCGCCGTAGTCGGTGAATACGAAGCGGGGCAGAACCGCTGGCTCTACCTTGATCATCTTCGGTACTCGCAACTCATTGCTTCGTTGACGGCCTCCTTACATGGTCCTGCTAGGAGCGACAGGAAGTGTCTACATAAATTCAAAAAAGCCGTCTGCAGGGATCAAGCATCGACGCAATCGAAACGCCTCGCTGAAGCTCAGTCTTTCTTCGAGCGTTTCAGCCCGAGCGTTAATGAATCCTTTCCCGTCTGTGCTCCAGGAAGGAATTAGTCCCCACGTCATTAACCGACCTTCAAGACCAGCTCCAAAATCGCCGATGGTCAAGACACTCTGACTTGGCGCAATGTTGTACCTCGCTTCAAACGGCAGATCTAGTGTCGCCAATCCTTTGAGCCTGATCCTGTCTCTCGAATGAAGCGTAAACCTGCCGCACATATCAGCACAATACTGTATGGACTACTCTCCTACAAATGACGGATTAGGAAAATGAAGAGCGAGACGCGGTCGGGGAAATGCCTCACGGCAAGTCTCCAAGGACCTTTGCCTCGCTCCATCCAATCTCGACCGTAACCGAGTCTGGCTCGTGAGAGATATTCTCGTCGCGCGTCGCTATGAACTCTTCAACAGCGACACGGGCGATTGAAACGGAAAATGAGGCCGTCGCGTCCCACCCTGCTTCGCGACGGCCCGTCGGCACTGGTCAACTCCCTGTGTCTGGGCAGGAGGCCGTGCCAGACTCGCTTCTCGATTCGCTCACAGACTCTTTGAGCAAGCGCTTGATTACTCTATGGACTGCCGAGAAATG
>WNFH01002444.1_pt1 | contig 12952 bp, 11 predicted proteins | sample 5400411 | NCBI WGS metagenome assembly WNFH01 (sample SAMN13153347, study PRJNA577476) | soil metagenome | isolation source: 200 cm saprolite under Douglas fir tree site 2 hole 3 | place: USA:California | collected 2015-04-18
AGATAGGTGACCGTTATCGGGGTCAGTCCCAACCCGGCTAAGAAGGATACCTACATCGTTGCCGGTACCACAACAAAGCCGAGCATAGGTGAACCTGAACCCGCAGCAGTAACTATTGATTCAAATCATTGAGGGTAACAGACTTCATGTATATTGCCATCGTGGGTCGCAACAACAATCTGCCGATAGTTATCATACGCCGAATAATAAGCCGCCATATCGACAATGTGATCGAAAGACGCAATTTGCTTCTTTCCAACATCACTCTGTGCTGTGCGAACGTAATCGAATAGATCACCTTTCGCATTGAGAGCGATAATATGGCGGTCGTAGGTATCCGCAGCGAAAAACGCCGCAACATTGACAAGCCCACCATCAAACTGTGTCAGAAAATCTGTAGAGGCAGTCTTTTGTTTGCTGATGTAGTGGACATCATACAAACTGCCATTCTTCAAAGCCACAATGATGTTGCGAGCGTTGTCGTCAGGCGTATAAAATCCAGCAATGCCAGTGATATCTTTTAATTCAAACTGTGTCGCGAAATCTTCCGCGTCAGGCTCTTGTTGAGAGCTCCAGAAGGCCTCGTGCAATTCGCCATCCTCGTCTACAATAACGGCGTGGCGTAAATTATCGTCGGGTGTGTAGAAGGCAGCCATACCAATCCGCATACCAGCGATGCTTTTCAGGTGGATGAGGGGACTACGGAAACTGGGATTCTCCGGTTGGTGGAAATAGACTTCGTGTAGATTGCCAACGTCCGAACCGACGATCACCTTTTGATAATTGTCGTCGGGCGAGAAAAAGCCAGCCAGACAAGCCAGTCCATTAAAGTGTGTAAGCTTCTGCGGAGAAGAAGCCGCGGCTCCCCTGCTCCAATGGATTTCGTACAAACTACCATCCTTAGTAGCAACCACCGCATGTTGAATACGATCATTGTCTGTGTAGTATGCAGCGACTCCATAGATGTCGCCATCTATATGAGTCAGTACGCGCTGTTGGATGTTTTCTGCCATGATGCTCAATCCTTTCAAACTAAGGTACATACCCACTAATGGGCGATTAGCCACAGCATTCTACCACATCTGCGTAGGGACCCGATTTATCGCGTCCGCGGGGAAGAGCGGGGTCTGGCCCTTCCCATGAACGACGTGGGCACGACTGTAGGGGCCGGTTCATCGTGCCCACCGCCGATTTATCGGCCCGTCACTCACTGCAACAACTTTTTCATACACCCCATCTGAGGGGTGTATGAAAAAGTTGTTGCAACGGGGCGTAGGGACCCGATTTATCGCGTCCGCGACGATGGCGTGTATGGGTTACCCACCTCGTGACCGCGGCTAGTTCCCAACATCGTAGCTCTAGGGTGAGGCATACCCACCCAGACGAGCGCGGCGTTCTTGGGCCGTGCGCAAACGATGTTCGGCGCGGGCTTGGCCCATCATAAGCCGCACGAACGCCTCAAAGCGCAGGGCCTGCCCAGAGAGTCCCTTGAGCGGCAGGGTTTTGATCAGCTGGTGGCCATCAACGACCAGCAAAGCGCGTTTGGCCGCCGATAGGTGCAGCGCGACGTGTTGGCCGGCCAAGGCCCGGCCTACGTAGTAGCTCTTCAGATCGAGGCGCACGCTCCCATCGCTGCGAACTTGGCGCACCAGGTGCAGACCATCGTAGACCTGCAGCCAGCGATCCGGGTCCACCAGATCGGGCACCGCAGGCAACTGAGGCAAGCTCGGAAACGCCACCCGTGGTGGGCGGTTGCCACAACTGATCCCCTGATGGGGTCGCTGCCAGTTGTAGTGCTCGACAAAGGCCTCGGTGACTTCGCGCACCTGCTGCGGGGTACGAGGCCGTTCCACCGCCAGACATTCTTCTTGATAAGTCCTGTGGTACCGCTCGACAAAGCCGTTTTGCTGAGGCGACCGTGGGTCACAGAGCAGCACACCCACTCCCAGGCACTGACAAAACCGCACCAACGCCGAGGGGAAGTCGCTGCCCGATGGACTGCTGACAAAGCGCACATCGCGGTCTATCCGCACCGCCTGAGGCCGTCCGTGATGCACGAACAGCTCGGCCACCGCCCCCAGAGTGGTCTCCGCGTGAAAGTCAGTTCCCACTTGCGCCTCGACGAGCACCGAGCTGCCCTCATCCACCAGCGCTCTGGACTTCCACGACATGCTGCCGCTTGCCATCGCGCTCGGCGGGCACCGTGCTGGCATCCTTGAAATCCAGTTGCCAGTGACTCATCGGCTCCGGGCGCTCCAGCGGCTCGTGCAGCCGAGGGAGTCGCTCTTGGATGCGACCGGCTTGTTTCAAGATGCGGTAGATCGTCCGGCTCGAGCGCGGCAGGCGCAGACCTTGCAGGTCGGGATCGCGAGGCAGGTAGTATCCAATGGCTTTGGGCCCCGGCGTTCGCTGCAAGCCCTCCGGCGGCTCATCGCGCATCGCCACGATGCGGTCAACGACCCGCTCGCTGATGCGCTCCGGGGGATGGATGCGTGCCCGCGAGCGACTGTGCAGCACCTGCTCGTCCTCCGGCTCTGCCTCTTCGAGGCGCTTCTTCCATTTCTTGACCCAGCCCAGCGACATGCCCACCGCCACCGCATACTGTGGCTGCGTCCACTGCGGGTGCAGATGCATCAAACGACGCAAATTGGCGCGGGCTGCATAGTATACTACTTCCATGACGGTACCTCCTGGCTGACAGATACATCTTCCTGCCAGCAGTGTACCGTTCCTGCTCCTTTCTCCGCAAGGATACGATGTTGCTACACACTTCCGGTCACGAGGTGGGTAACCCATACAATGGCGTGCCGACGGGGGGCTTAGGAGTGGAGCAATGAGGCACACCATCGTCGCTCTCACCCGATGTAGCTCCGCCATCGATTCGCTCGGCGTGCTTGATTGTCTACAACTTTTTCATACACCCCATCTGAGTCTCCGCTTGACAACATACATCCACGACTTTAGAATCACCTCAATAGCGACTACAAGCACACTACCTCATTGAGAGATAAACTATCCAGGATTAGAGACTACTGTTGAAAGGTTCTAAGTAGTGAGCGAAATGCAAGAATCTCTAGAGTGGCGTTCAGTCACAGAAGCTGTACAGCATATTGATGTGAGTGCAGCCTTACCAGTCTTGGGCAAGCGCGGCATCATAGCCTACACCGACGGGGCGTGCATCAAAAATCCTGGCGGGCCCGCCGGTTGGGCCGCGCTTTTGTGGGCAGCCGGTGATTTCGTCAATGGCAAACCGTATCCTGACGCGGCCTGCATCGAATGTTCTGGCCATATTCCCCGCTCTGAGACAACCACGAACAATCGTGCTGAGATCGCGGCTGTGCTCGCCGTCTTGTCCATCGCTCCAGCTGACGTACCTCTGACTATCTACAGCGATAGCGAATACACCATCAAAGTTGCCCAGGGCGTCTACCAGATGAAAAAGAACACCGACCTATGGGCGAAGTATCAAGCTCTGCTCAGTCGTCGCAAAAGTGCCCCCACGTTTGAGTGGGTGGGCGGGCATAGGGGTCAGCTACAAAACGAGCGAGCCGACGAGCTTGCGGGTATTGCCGCATGGAACGGTGATATTGAAGCCTATCGTAAGTGGCAGGCTTCAACGATCCCGGAAGCCCACAACGCGCTCCCATCTGCAGAACTGGCGGTATTAAGGCAACAGGTGCAGAAACTTAGTACATTCTTTGACAGCGTTGCCCTCGATAATCCACGTGTGAGCGCGAATGAACGCCATTTTATTCACGATATGGCCAAGCGCCTGCAAAAGAACAACTTCGTGCCTTCGGAAAAGCAGAGGAACTGGGTCAAGGGATTAGCGGGAAAGTATAAAGTGTAGGGTGGTGGAAATAGCCTTGTTTGAACCTATGTTGTGTGCTACACTGCTACGGGAATAGTCGTCTGAGAAGTTGCCTTAGGAGAGTGCGATGATCGACCATGTAGGCCAACAATTAGGCAACTATCGCTTGTTGCGCCTGCTTGGACGGGGCGGGTTTGCCGGCGTCTACCTGGGTGAACATATTTACCTCAAGAGCCATGCTGCGCTCAAACTCCTGAATACCCTGCTCACCGATCAGCAGCAAGACGCCTTCTTAAAGGAGGCCCAGATGCTGGTGCAGCTCTCACACTCCCATATCGTGCGTGTACTCGATTTTGCCGTGCAAGACGACGTGCCGTTTCTGGTGATGGAGTATGCCTCCAATGGTACCTTGCGCCAGTGCCACCCTAGGGGGTCTCGTTTGCCCTTCGAAACCATCATATCCTACATCTGGCAGGTGGCCTCAGCCTTGCAGTATGCCCACGACCAGTACCTTATCCACCGCGATGTCAAACCCGAAAATATGCTGCTGGATGACCGTAGTAATATTCTGCTCAGTGACTTTGGTCTGGCGGTCTTCGCTCCCCATTCGCAGGAATACAGCACGCATGTCATGGCAGAACAGGTGGCAGGCACCTCGCGCTATCTGGCTCCTGAGCAGTTGCAAGGTCGGCCGCAACGAGCCAGTGACCAATATGCCCTTGGGGTGGTCGTTTACGAGTGGCTCTCTGGCACGCCACCTTTTGAAGGAACTTCCATCGAGATTGCCATGCAACATCTCTCCATGCCGCCTCCATCGTTGCGCCAACAGGTCCCCGACCTTTCGCCTGCCGTCGAAATGGTCGTGCTGCGGGCATTGGAGAAAGACCCCGACAAGCGCTTTCCTCACGTGCAGAACTTTGCTACGGCGTTGGAACAAGCTTTACAAGGGGCAAATGTCACCTCACCTGATCTTACACCATTCTCACTCTCTATAGATGGTGAGATGTTGCAGATGGCAGTCAAACCCGAGCCACTCTGGAATGTGCCGGCCCCCTTCACCTCATTAGTCGGTCGCGAGCAAGACGTAGCCGCGATTGCCGATTTGCTCAGAAGCCAGCAAGTGCGCTTGCTCACCCTCGTCGGTATTGGCGGCATCGGCAAGACGCGCCTGGCTTTGCAGGTGGCCGGCGAGATACGCACATTTTTTACCGACGGCGTCTGCTTCGTCCCGCTGGCCGCCGTCTCGGACCCCGAACGCATCCCTAATACCATAGCCGAGACACTCAACATTCCCGAGGTTGGCACACAGTCGACCATAGAGAAAGTTAGGTTCGTCTTGCGCGACAAGCACCTGCTGCTCATCCTGGATAACTTTGAGCAAGTGGTCGAGGCAGCACCCCTGGTAGAGGACTTGTTGATCGCCTGTCCTAAGCTCAAAGCCATCGTGACCAGTCGTGCAGTGCTACATCTGCAAGCCGAACACGAGTTTCCTATGTCTTCGTTGGCACTGCCTGATCTCTCGCAGTTGCCCACATATGAGGACCTGGCTCACTATTCCGCCGTGGCCCTCTTTGTCCAGCGAGCGAAAGCGGTGCTGCCCAGCTTTCAACTCACTCCGGCCAATGCTAGTACCGTGGCGGAGATTTGCGTGCGCTTGGATGGCCTGCCCCTGGCGATTGAGCTTGCGGCGGCTCGCATTCGCATCTTGCCGCCACAAGCTCTGCTGGCGCGCCTCTCGCAACGATTGGCGGTCCTCACTGGCGGGGCACGCACACTGCCAACGCGCCATCAAACGCTGCGCAACACGCTCAAGTGGAGCTATGATCTGTTGGATGAAGCGGGACAACGCCTCTTCCGGCGACTCTCTATCTTCGTTGGCGGCTGGACGCTGGATGCTGTGGAAGCCGTATGTTACGACACTCCACAGGAGGCTACCGTTGCTCTGGACGAGGTGGCTTCTTTGCTCGATAAGAGCCTGCTACTGCAACTCGTGAATGAAGGTGCGGAGCCACGCATGCAAATGTTGATGACTGTGCGCGAGTACGGGCTAGAGTGCCTTCAGGCAAGTGGCGAGACAGAGGCCACCGGGCGTGCTCACGCCCAATACTATGTGGCACTGGCCGAGAAGGCCGAAAAGGAGCTAGGAGGCTCCCAGCAAGAAGTCTGTCTGGAGCAGTTGGAGAGGGAGCATGAGAACCTACGGGCTGCACTAAGTTGGTTTTTAGAGCGTGGGGAAGCTGAATCCGTCTTGCGTTTGTGTGGAGCAATCTGGTGGTTCTGGTCGGTGCGGGGCCATATCAGCGAGGGACGGTACTGGCTGGAGAGCGCACTTGCGAGAGGCGAGGGTGTTGCGGCTACTGTGCGGGCTAAGGCCCTCAATGGTGCGGGCATGCTGGCTCTCAATCAGGATGATTACGATGCAGGCGAGGCATTATGCGAAGAAGCTCTTGCTCTCTTTCGGGAACTTGGCGACAAACAAGGTATGGCAATGGCCCTTTATCGACTAGGACTGGTAGCCTGTTGGAAGTGTAACTATACAGCAGCCCGCTCATTGCAAGTAGAAGCCTTAGCCCTCTACAGAGAGATGGGTGACAAGGGAGGAGCCGCTGATCCTATGCTCACCTTATCGAATATAGCACATGATCAGGGCAACTATGCCGAGGCGTACTCCATGGCAAAGGTAAGTATTGCGCTCTTCGGAGAAGTGGGCGACAAATGGGGTCTTGCCTACGCGTATCACCACCTGGCCCGTGTGATATTTGCTCAGGGCAATGTTGCGAGAGCACGAGCAACCCTAGAAAAATGTCTCGCCCTCTCCAAAGAGTTGGGTTACAAAGAAGGCATCGCCGATTCGCTCGCCATCATGGGGGAGTTTACCCTCCATCAGGGCGATGCTGCTATGGCACATTCGCTGCTGGAGGAAAGCTTGCTGCTATTCAGAGAAGTGGGAGATCGCCGGGGTGTGGCAAAGGCTCTGTGCCTATTAGCAAAAGTTATTGCCGTCCAGGGAGACAACACAAGAGCTCGTGCGTTCTATGAGGAGAGTATGGTGATCCTGAGAGCGTTAGGCTACAAAGAGTACATCGCTTTCTGCCTGGAAGGATTGGGAGCAGCGGTAGCCACACAGACGGCTGTCTGGGCAGTACACCTCTGGGGTGCAGCGCGAGCCCTGCGTGAGGCCGTTGGCCTTGCCATGCCGCGTGTCTACCGAGCCGACTACGAGCGTATGCTGGCTGCTATGCGTTCCCGCCTCGGAGAAAAGGCCTTTGCAACCGCTTGGGACGAGGGACGCTCGATGACTCCGGAACAAGTCCTGGTGGAACATAAACTCGTATGAGGAAGGCACTTCAACTCATCATGAAGAGAGAAGGTTATGAGAGATGTTCACCATAGGCCTGAATCACTCAGAAGGGAAGGGAATGCCATCTATTACCGATTGCGTAATCACTTCCTTAATCCAGGCTTTTCGGGATCTGCTCCACGCTTTGGATCACGACTACGCCTCATGTTCAGGGACGCATAATGGGCATGGAAAGCTCGGGTCTGGGTACATTCTGAGGTCATTGCTCCTCCGAGTTTTCTAAGACTTCCTCAATAGTCTGCAGGAGCTCTTCCAAGTCAAAGGGTTTCTTCAAACTCGGAAGGTGGCGTTCTTCAACGGCGATTGTTGGTATATGGGCACTCGCCAGAATCGCCGGGGTATTTTCTAGCCCATTGGTCGCATGCAGCTGATCATAGAGTTCAATGCCGTTCATGCCTGGCAGTTGATAATCGACAAGAACCGCGCTTGGTTTGACCGTTCTAGCGATGTTCAAAGCTTGAGTGGCATCTCTGGCCAGGATGGCCCGATAAGGTGTCTCCTGCGTAATAGCTTCGATAAGGAATATTCCAATGTCAAAATCATCCTCTACAACAAGGATAGTTCTCGTTGCTGCAGGCTCATCTCTTGAGAATGGTCCTATTTCCTCAGCCATATGCAAAAATCCCAACAAATTCGTCTCAAACCGAAATAGCTACCCGATACTATGGCACGTTTTAGAAGAGGGATTGGTTTCACTGCGGCTCTACTTGAGAAATATTTCCTGTAGCCCTGCCAGCCCCCGTGCGATAAATGTCTCGCCGCCGCCATACGCCCCATAGAGCAACTCGGAGTAGGGCGGGTAGCTGTCGTTTGACGGATAAGTTCGCCAAAAGGTTCGCGCGAGAAAAGAACGATGGAGAGGCTTTCCATCAGGGCTGATGGTTGTTTCTCTCTGAAAGAACGAATAGGTTCATCAAGGTGTCACGCCACACTCGTTTCCTGCGCACCTCAAACGGGAGTGGGGATACTGCACGCGCTCATGCCCTCCTGGTCTAGATGCGCAGGTCGGTCGACTGACGCTCGACCCTGAACGAGTCACCTGCTCATCAATCCTGCGCTGAAAGATATGCACAGGAAACAAGAGAACTGGTCATCTCTTTCCCTTCTGCTCTCGCGCTTGCTGATACTGTCTTTCAGAGGCACGCTTGAGGCGCTGCAAGGAATCTTCTACGCTGGCAGCGATGGTTTTCGCGCCAAATGTTTCGAGAAACCAACCCCACCAGCCTGGTGGGAAGATGAAGTCTCAGCCATATTGGACGCGGCAGGTGGTCGCATCGATGGGAGAGCAGGCAATGTGTGGCTTCTCTTGCAGTCCCAATGGAAAAAAAACATGCAAGCCGAGTTGGTGTCTTTCGGGATTGACCTCTTCGACCTTGAAGATGAAGTGCAAGGTGCGGCCCAAGGCTTTTCCCCCGAAGTAGATGGTCTGGCCTACGGTGGCTGGACCTTCTGGCTCACTACGTTCTACCTGGACATCGGCCCACTCGCAATAGCGTTCCCATTGGACGAGGTTCCCCCAGACCACCTCGACCGGCGCCGCGACGACTGCGGCGGGACAGACTGTCAGGCCCATAGTATGTTCCTCCTCTCAATTGGCATCGATGAAGGCAAGGTATCATTTACGCTTTGCCTCCATCCTGGTCTCACACCACTGGCGGCTCTTGCGAGTCTAGATCAGGAAGGCTCGCTCCCTGTTCATGCTTCTTGAGAAAGCAGATCATGGCTATTTTACCACAGCCAGGGCAGCCGTCAGGTTATCCAGCGTTGATATCGGGCTCCAGGTTCTGCGCAGCCAGGCGCGGGAGGGCATCAGCGAGGGCGCGCCGGAGTTCCGCGTCCGTAAGTTGACTTCCAGCGGCTAGCTTCCCATAGAGCAGATCGATCTCGCGCTGCTTCCCGCGCAACTCCTGGTCTTTGGCAGAGAGCTGCTGCTTCATCTCCTCCAGTCGCCGGCGGAGCGCGGCAATCACCTGATCTTTCGTTTTGTCGGCTGTACTCTCTGGAGAAGCAAGCCGATGTCGCTGTTCTGCTTCCTCAATGCTTTGAAGCAGGTCTGGATGGCTTCGGAGAAACACGACGGACACACCGGCTCGCCTGGCCACCGCCGATCTCGTCACAGGATGTTTTTCTTGCTGAAGTTGCTGAATGGCAGCAAAGGCGCTTTGGCGTTTTTGCTCTGACTTCGCTTGCGCATTTTTCCGACACTGCTCAGCTCTGGTTTGTTTTGCTGTTGTGGATACGCCCATCCCAGAACCCCTCCTCTTTGATCGTTTTGATAACCTTTTCGGCGTGGGCCAGTTCCTGCTCATGTTTTTGCCGCGCTCGCGCGTAGGCAGGATTGGCTCGCAGCGCTTCAACAGTGATGAGTAAGTTGGTGGCTTTGCTTTCCCATACAGGCAGATGCCGCTTGTTAGCACGAAGCTTCGGACAAGTGGGGCAATGAGGCGAGTCGGGACAGCCATCGTGCATGGGCAGATGCACACAATTGCCAATGCCATCGGGGAGAGGGGAAACATACAACTTCCCTACTTTGTTTTCGACCCATCCCCCGTCCATATCGCTCTCAGGTTGGGTGATCTGGATTTGGTCTGTCATCATCTCTGTTGCATACGTTTGTTGTTTTTTCACACGATATGCATCGAACTTGGCTTTCAGACTGTTCAGATAGACCTTGACGTATCGCTCGGTCATCGCAAGGCTGGCATGCCCAAGAAACTCCTTGACCGTGTAAATGTCCACGCCCTGCTCGATCATATCTGTGGCCAGCGAGTGCCGAAATTGGTGTGGGGCGATGACGTAAGGATGGCCTTCATATTGGAGGAAGGGTGCCAGCCTCCTCAATGCCGCTGCAAAGGTGATGTAAGATAAAAGGCCATGCTCTGTACGGAAGAGATAATGCGCTCCAAAATGATTGGGGAGATGTTTGCTGCGCTCATATTGGCGACGAATAGCATCAATGACTCCATCACTGGTGCGGGTTGGGATACGATGATCCTTCCCCATTTTCGTGTTGGTATGTTCAATGCGAAGCCACCAGTACCCGTCCGAATCTTGATCAAGGCATCCATTTCGCCCATATTCATCTGGTGCTTTGAGATGAGCCAAATCTTCAAAACGCATGCCAGTGTGTCGTAAGATGAGCAGGGCATCCCAGTAGATGGGAGCGAGAAGGAAGGGTTCTTGGTGTTCTTGTAGCGCTTTCTTTTCCTTTTCTAGAAGGGGATCGAGCTGATCAAGAACAGATGGAGGAATGGGACGGGGAAGCGTTTGTGGTCTCTTAGGAATATCCTCTTTCCAGATCAGGAAGCGTGGCGGGCGAGGACCTGTCCAGGATGGAGATGTGGTCATGTAATTGGTCATCGTTCTCATTGCTTCCAAACTTCTGCTGGCCTGATTTGCACTGAGCAAGCCCATTGCTGGAAGCAGAGCCTCGATATGGCCTCTGGTGATCGTTCCCATATGTACTTCTGGAGGCAGTGCTGTCAATATGAGCATCAGCTTGTACAGGAAGCCTTGAAAGGTTGAACCATTCCATCGTGGCAATTGGTGTCGGTAGTAGCATTTCACTTGTTCCCGTAAGAGTGGATTGACAATCCCTGTAAAGTCAACAATGTAGGTGCTCGGAGGCACATGCTTCGGATACTCGCGCTTGAGCCGACGGATATCCCATACATCTTTCTTCAGTTCTTCCTCAAGAGTTGTTGCAGCGGTTACTTGCAGATGAGAGGCCAGAACAGACCGCCGCCGCCGGGTGACACCTAATGCTTCCAGTTCAGTCACAAAGCGCTCATCTTTGACCGCTCTGGTCCATGCTACCTGATCTTTGTAGCCGGCTTCGCGACAAATCTGCAAGCCCGATTTGTTTCGGTTCTCTGGGTCTTGGAGGACTTCAAGGAGCCGGCGCTGTGGGCGGCTCCAAGAGAGAACGCCTAAAGCTTGAACGACCTGGGCAAAACAGGGATCTTTCATGGCCTGATACCACGCCATATTCCCAGAGTATCCAGCCGTTAGGCAGGTCTGAGCAATGGACGCAAACCGATATTCCTGGCGCTGAAGGACTTCCAGTAAGCGCCGTTGCGTTGGGGTCCACGATCCTTCTGTGATGAGCTTCACGGCGGAGAGAGAAGTGATACCATGTTCACGGCTGCCTTCCTGTGCGTTGTGCTGCACGCTCCGATCTCCTTTCCTGATAGCGGTCGTAGGCCCACTTGCGATCTTCATTGGTTAAATGGGTGTAGGTTTGCATCGTCGTTACGACACTGGCATGGCCGAGCCGCTCCTGGATAAATTTCCAGTCTACGGCTTCGCTCTCTCGTAGGTAGGAGCGAACCAAGGCTGTTGCATGAGTGTGCCTCAACACGTGAGGATGTAACTTGATTCCCGATCTCTGGGAGTAGTACCGAAACATTTGCTCGACAGCGGCCACGGTGAGCGCTGCTCCGTAGGTTGAGTCACCTTCCCGATCTTTTGCCCGCTTGTTTAGGACGATCCACAGGTGGGAGGTGACGGGAGCTGCTTCTATCCAGACTTCTGTCAGGTAAATGTCAAGCAACCCAAGAATATCGCTGGGTAAATGGACAAAACGATCGCGGCCATATCCTGCTTTGGCTCGTGCCCCGTTCTCATTGTTCGGGCGAAAGCGAATATGGACCCCCTGTTTTCCGAATTCTAGATCCTCCATTCTCAGACCCAGGAGCTCGCCAATCCGAAATCCGCCCTCTTTGAGCATGAGACACAACAGGCGATCCCGAAAGCCAGGAGGGTCGCCGTTGGGGTCCTGCTCCATGTGAATACTGTCGATGAATGTCTGAAAATCCTGCTCTGACACCGTAGGAGGAAGCCGACCAGGTTCTTTGAGCTTCAATTCCATGCGCTGAACGACAGCCTGGCCTCGGCGTGTGTGCGCCAGGAGATCCCGCTCAGTCAGCCATTTCCCTCTGGGGACATCCACATAGCGAACTGGCGATTCTGAGATCTTGCCACGACGCACGAGAAAGCGGTAAAAAGCGCCGACTGCCTGGAGGATCAGGTTGACGCTCGATGCAGTCAAGGGACTGGCTTGGTGGATAGGAGAAACAGCGGCACTCTCGCGATATGAATTACACAGCCAAATCACAAATTCAGTCAGGTCCGCTGGTGTTGCGTCGAGAACGCGCAAATGACGCTGCCAGAGAAAGCGGTAATACCATAACAGACGAGAACAGTATGCCTTCAGAGTGGCTGGAGCACGATTTGTCGCCGCATTCCAATCAAAAAACTCTTTGACTTCAGGAATGAAATCGCACTGGTCATCGACCAGGTAATAGATCCACCCTCGCCCTGGTACATCAGCAGCTACCATCTTGGGAGCCTGGCTTACCTCATCCACGTGACCACCTCCACTCTTCACGGCCTTTTCGTTTCTTTCTAGAGGTCTTCGCCTCTAAAGAACATGATACTGACGCTACCAAATTCCTCTGGGAGGGTACGTTGTTATCGTTTTTCTCAGAGGAATTTTCTCTCTAAAGAACAAAGAGGGGAGTTATGGATGCCATACCGAATCTTGTGTAACGGCACATTGCAGAAAAGCCAGGAAGCTAGGTCTGGACTGGGTTTAGCGTCTTCTCATTGTACATCCTTACACAACAATCGATATGGCATCTTTTCGCGCATCAAGGTACAGAAAAGCCACTGATCCCGCGCCTCGTTTCCTTTTGTATCGCCATTTTCTTGCTTGTAGTACATTCCAAACGCTCTTTACTTCTTTTACGAGAGATTATAACTGAAATATAACTATCTTG
>WNFH01004860.1_pt1 | contig 12952 bp, 16 predicted proteins | sample 5400411 | NCBI WGS metagenome assembly WNFH01 (sample SAMN13153347, study PRJNA577476) | soil metagenome | isolation source: 200 cm saprolite under Douglas fir tree site 2 hole 3 | place: USA:California | collected 2015-04-18
CGCAGCGCCGTCTCCTGCTGTTCGATTCGTGTACTTGTGTGATCGATCATTTCCTTACCTTGACTCAGCTACCTTTCCTAGCTTACCGGCTTCCGCCGAGTTCACCAAGAGGGGGTTTTGGCTGACTTCCTGAATCGCCTCGAACACCTGTTCCATCCGATCGACGGCTGGGGTGACTTTCGGCGAGGCGCGCGCAAGGCCGCGGTCGTCTTCGTCTTGTATCGGGCGAACGGCCGGTGGATGGTCCCCTTCGTGCGCCGGCGCGCGGATCTGCGCGACCACCCAGGCCAGGTTGCGCTCCCCGGCGGAGGCGTCCAGGCCGGCGAATCAGCGTGGATGGCGGCGCAGCGGGAGGTCGAGGAGGAGATCGGCGTGCCGGTCGGCCGGCTGGTTCCGCTGGGGGCCGGCGACCCGATTTACGCGGCCGTCTCGAATTTCTCAGTCGTGCCTTTCGTCGCGTACCTCCCGGATCCGGTGCCCACCTTCGTGCACGATGAGCGCGAGCTGGAGGGAGTGCTGGAGATCCCGCTCGATCGCCTCCTCGACGACAGCGCCTGGCTGCAGTCGGGCGATCCCTGGCGCCTCCGCTACCTTGCACACGAGGAGAGCGTGGTGTGGGGGCTGACCGAGCGGATCTTCGCGGGACTCGCCCCCAAGCTCAGCGCAGCGCTCTCCGAAGATCAAATCCCGGATCCGCCAGCTGCTGAACCGTGAGCTTCGCTCGCGCCTCGATTGCATGCCTCGCACGCGCGACGGTGTGATGGTCGTTGATTCCGGCCACCGCGATCGGCGATCCCTGTCGCAGAAAGAAGACGCTGAAAGGCGGCCGCCCGAAGGTGCCGCGCGTCACCGTATCGTCCCAGGCCAGTCCGGCGCCCGCGTACTGGAGGTTCACGTCGTACTGGTCCGACCAGAACCACGGCGCCTCCGCAAACGGCGATCCGGCGCCGGCCATCGCCCGACCGGTCGCGAAGCCCTGGCGCTGGGCGGTCTGGAAATGCTCGACCCTGACCCGCTCTTCATAGAGCGGGCTCCAGAACTTCGTCACGTCGCCCGCTGCGAAGATGTTGGCGGCGGAGGTACGTCCGAGCTCGTCGACCAGAATGCCGCCGTCGACCGCGATGCCGGCATCGGCGCCAAGCTCTGTCCGCGGAGAAGAGCCGACGCCGACCACGACCGGCCTCACTAGATTTGGTCGGGGCGTGTTTTGCGTTCGGAGGTCGACGCCGCGCTCGCGGTGAACCTCGGCCAGATAGGCCCCGAGCTCCGGACCAAGCACCCGCTGCAGCGGCTGGGCGAGCGCCTCGAACATCGTGACCCCACAACCGCGACGGCGCGCAGCAGCAGCCACCTCGCAGCCGATGAATCCCGCTCCGACCACATTGATGTGTTGGCCGCGCTCGAGCTCTGTGAGGAGGCGCTGAGCATCGGGCAGCTCGCGCAAATGGATCGCGTCGTCGAAGCCATCAAGGCGACGCGCGGACGAACCGGTGGCGACACAAAGCAGGTCCCAGGCAATACGCGTCCCGTTCTCGAGGACGATGTTCCGACGGTCGAGGTCGAGCTCGACGATGCGCTCACCCAGCATCAGCTCGACGCCGAGCTCGCGGTACTGCTCGTGTGGGCGCAGCCCCAGGCGGTCTTTTGGCACCGTTCCCCAGAGGAAGCCCTTCGACAGGTGCGGCCGTTCGTACGGCGGATCGGGTTCAGCGCCGGCGAGCAGGATGTCGCCTTGAAAGCCGCCGTCGCGCAAGCCCGCGGCCGCCGCGTCACCGGCCGGGCCGGCGCCGACGATTACTGCTTTCTGGACAGCTCGCGTACCCGCAACAGCGACCAGACGAGGTAGCCCCCCAGCATCGCGACCCCGAAACCATAGGCCGTGACGAGGTAGATCATCGGGCGGTCCCTGTTTCGCTCGACGCGATAATTGGCGCCACCACGACCTTCTCCGCCGCCTGGTCGGTGAGGACTTCGATGCGGTAGCGGATCACGATCATCACCGCCGCGAGAAATAGCGTGCAAGCCATCGTGACGAAGAAAGCGACCAGCATCTGCGATGGCAGCGCGTCGTTGATCACGACCGGACCTGGATGTTGAGTCCTCCACCACGTGACGCTGAAGTGCACCACTGGCACGTCGATGAAACCGAAGATCCCGACCACGGCGGCGAAACGCGCAGCCTGGCGTCCAGGCTCGGCGAGCCTGCGGATCATCAAATAGCCGGCGTAGATGATCCAGAGCACGAGCGTCGAGGTGAGGCGCGCGTCCCACGTCCAGAAGGTGCCCCAGATCGGCTTGGCCCAGATCATGCCCATAACCAGCGTCACGGTGGTGAAAACAAGGCCCACCACCGCCCCGGCTCGTGCCAGGCGATCGGCGGCGGCGTTTTCCCTCCACAGATAGACGATGCCTCCGAGCAGCACAACGGCGAAGCATCCATACGCGGCGATCGCCGAGCTGACGTGCAGATAGAAGATCCGCTGCACCGGTCCCTGCAAGGCATCGGTCGGCGCGTAGAGAAAGATGAAGCCCGCCGCCACCAGCATCAGGGCGACCGCGGCGACGGCGGCGGTCTCCAATCGAGGGCTAGTCATCGAGCACGAACCTCGCCGTGAGCGACGTCAGCACGACGAACAGTATGTCCAAGTCGACGAGCAGGCCCGTGGCTTGGCTCGCGCCGCCGCCGCCACCGCCCATCGCAGCCTGCACCGCCTGCCCGCCGACGACGATGAACGGAATCCAGAGCGGAAGCGTGAGCACGGGCAGGAGCAGCTCGCGCGCGCGGACGCGGGCCACCATTGCCGCGAAGAGGCACCCGAGTACCGCCATGCCTACAGTCGCGAGCAAGACGGCCGACACGACTGCGACCGACAGCGGCACGCTGAAGAAGAGCGCAAGTGCGGGCAGCAGAACGGCCTCGCAGACGACCAGGAGCAGCGCGGCCGCCAGGGCCTTACCGGCGAAGATCGCGGCAGGCGATGCGGGCGTCATCAGCATCGCCTCGAGGGAGCTCTGCTCGCGCTCAGCGGCAAACGCTCGCCCGAAGGCCACGAGGCCGGCGAAAACGAGCGCCATCCACAAGACGCCCGGCGCAATTGCGGGGGCGTTGTGCGAGTCGAACTGAAACCCAAAGTTGGCGATGACCAGGGCCAGGACGACGAACTGAGCGAGGGCGGGCACCAGCTCGCGCGTGCGCCATTCGGACATCAGATCCTTGCGCGCCACGGCCAGCGCGACGGCGATCGCACGCATCAGTGCACGACGCGAAGACGCGTCGGCACTCCGGCGACACGCCCTCGGCGCAGCTCGACGGTGCGCTGGCACAACCGGTTGGCAAGCGCGTGGTCGTGGGTGGCGATGACCGCGGTGCGTCCCCGCATGATTCGAGCCAGCAGCTCCGCGCCACCACCGCCCTGCCTATCGACAAGCGCTGCTGCGCGCCGCGAGACAACTTGGCGGCGGGCCGGCTTGCGAGCCCGGCGAGGCCGACAAGATCGAGAACCTCAGCCACCCGCCCGCGATCGACCCCCTGGAGAGTGCAGAAGAAGGCGAGGTTCTCGGCGGCCGACAGCGCTGGGTATAAACCGGGAGCGTGAGCGACGTAGCCAATTCGCGCTCGTAGGCGGCGGCGCTCAACCAGCGCGTCGAGACCGAACATCTCCAGAGTGCCCGAGGTCGGACGCGCGGCAGTGGCGAGGATCCGAAGCAGGGTCGTTTTGCCGGCCCCGTTCTCTCCCAGCACGGCCAGGTGCTCGCCGGCGTCAACAGCCAGGTCGACGCCGTCCAGCGCCACCTCGGATCCGTACCGCTGCGTGAGTGAGGTGGCGACGATGGCGCTCATGTGGCGCTGTCTTCAGGTGTCTTGAGCAGCGGCCAGAGCACGAACGGGCCGGCCGCGAACAGGAGCAGCGTCGCGACGAGCAGGGTCATGACGCGCCCATGGGACTGGCCACCCGCGACGCCACCGGGACCAATGCGGCCCGCCGCGCGCCCGCGTTGCCGAGGACCACGCCCAGGATGATGATCGCGCCGCCGACCCAGATCCAGCTCACGAGCGGGTTGACGAAAACCCGAAACGAAGCCGAGCCGTCGCCGTTGGTGCCGGCCAGCACCACATAGACGTCAGCCAAAGGTGTGGTGCTGATGGCGACGTGCGTCAACGACTGGCCGCCGAGCCCTGCGTAGGTCGCACGGGCGGGTTCGAGCGTCTGGTCACCGAACCGCATAGCAGCCACGATCTCTGAATGGTCAGCGAGCTCGCGGGTCTGGACCCCGGCGTACGTGAGCGTGTAGCCGGCAATCGAAACCTGCTGCCCGGGCTGGAGAGTGACGTCCTTGTCTTGCTGCCAGAAATGTGATGCGGCCAGGCCGATGACGACGACGGCCAAACCAAGATGTGCCAGGTACGCGCCATACCGCCGCCGCCGCCTCGCCACCAATGCGAAAGCACGCGACCAGCCCCCGCCCGCGAGACGCCATCTCCCGATCGCGCGCGCGTATTCGTAAAGCACCGTGCTAGCAACCGCGAACGCCGACGGGATCGCCAGCAGCGCTGGCAGCGAGCGAACGCCAGCAGCAATCAAGGCCGCCAGCAGCACGGCGAATGTCGCCGCCGGCCATCGCAGCGATCGCCACAATGGCCCGCCCGCGTGGCGCCACGGCACCAATGGACCGGCCGCCATCAGCAGGAGGATGGCCGCAAACAGCGGACCCGCAGCACGCTCGTAATAAGCGGCGCCAACGACGCGCTGCTGGCCCGCCAGGCCCGACACCAGCGGCAGGACGGTGCCCCAGAACACGACGGCGATGACGCCGATGAGGAGCAGGTTCTGCAGCGCGAACGCGCCTTCGCGCGACACAGCCGGCGCCGGCTCAACGTTCGATTTGAGCGAGCCCGAACGGAAGGCGAGCAGGCCGACCGAAAACAGCAGGCACGCACCGAGAAAGCCGAGGAACCACGGACCGATCGCGCTGACCGCGAATGTGTGCACGGAGGGAACGATCCCGCTGCGGACTATGAAGGTGCCGAACACGACGAGTAAGAAAGCCAGGATGACGAGCCCAAAGTTCCATCCCCGCAACCGGCCGCGACGCTCCTGCACCTGAGACGAGTGCAGGTAGGCCGTCGTCGCGAGCCACGGCATCAGCGCGACGTTCTCGACCGGGTCCCAGCCCCAATAGCCGCCCCAGCCGAGAACGTGATACGCCCACCACATGCCTAGCAGCAGCCCGGTGCTCTGCAGCCCCCAGGCGACGAGTGCAAAGCGCCGGGTGTGTGCGATCCAGGCCGCGTCGGTGCGGCCGGCCAGCAGCGCCGCCGCCGCGAAGCTGAATGGAACCGCAAATGATGCGAAGCCGGCGAGCACGACCGGCGGGTGGATCAACATCCCGCCATCGCGCAGTACCGGATTCAGGCCAAGGCCGTCGGGTGGTGTGATCTGCAGCACGTCGAACGGGCTCGCGACCAGCACGAGCACGAAGAGGAAAAAGGTGACGATCACCGCCATCACCCCGGCGGCGTAAGCGGCGAGTCTCGGTCCGAGCGTCGAGCTCGCCAGCAGCGAAGCGCTGCCAAGGATGGCGAGGATGAGCACCCAGTAGAGCAATGACCCTTCCTGGCCGCCATAGAAAGCGGCCGCAACGAGGGCAGCCGGAGTCGAGAAATCGCTGTGCTCTGTGACATACGCGAGCGAGAAGTCGTGCGTGAGAAGCGCCGTCTCGAGAATGACCGCCGCGATGAAGATCATCACCGCGGTTGCATAGAACGCGCGGCGGCCGACCTGGATCATCACGCCGTTCTCGGTCCAGCCGGCCCAGAAGGAAAGGAGCGCCGAGAACGCGGTCAGGACCAGACCTGCAAGTAGTGCGCCCGCGCCGAGATAGGCCAGGATCATTGCGTATATGGCGTCGTAGAGAAACGGGACGGGCATTTCGCGAGCACCGCACGCGCGTGGAAGACCCCGTCCGCGCCCAGCCTGCCGTCGGCCACCACCGTAATCCCGGGCTTGAAGATGTCGGGCAGCGTGCCCGTGTAATCGACCGGCACGGATGCCGTCCCGTCTTTCTCGGTGAAGCGCACGTGCAGGCCGCCATCGGTGCGCTGGATGTCGTTCTGGACGACGCCGGCGACACGAACGTCTCCTGCCGATGGCTGCTGGGAACGAAGCTCGGACACCGTGAGGTAGTACTCCGCCGAAGCTCCCGAGGCCGAATACACGAGGTAGCCGACGCATGCGGCGACGACCGCGATCACCAGGCCCCAGCGGATCATTCTGCGATCAGCCTGAGGTAGTGATCGAGGGTGGTGGCGTCGAGCGGCCCAGCAAAAGATGCCGCCACCACGCCGTCAGCGGTTATGAAGATCGTCACCGGCGGCCCGACCACGCCGTAGGCGTTGTAGCTGCCGGAAACGATCGGCCCCGCGGGGTAGGTATACGGGTGCTGCTGCTCGAACGACCGGACTCCGATCGTCGTGTCCTGCATGGCAGCGCCGACGAAAGCGACCTGGGGGTGGGTTGCCGCGGCGTCAGCAAGGACTGGCTGCTCCTGAACGCATGGGCCGCACCACGACGCCCAGAAGTTGACGACGACGGGCTTGCCCCGCAGATCGCGCACACCGACCTCGCGCCCGTCGAGCTGCTGGATGGCTAGGTCGGGGGCCGTGTGACCCAGCAGGTGAGGACTCGTCAGCGCCGCGTGCTGCAAGCCCCAAGCGAGCGACACCATCAGGGCGATTCCGAGGACGAGGGCGCCGGCCGAGATCAAACCGGACCTGACGTTCAACGGGCTGAGTTTAGTGTTAGTCGGGGAGCGCGTTCGCCGCCGCTATTCGGCCGTACAGATGGCCGCTGGGCTTGATCGTCCGCTCGAGCGACTTGCGGTCGACATCGATCAATCCGAAGCGCGTCGAGTATCCGCGGGCCCACTCGAAGTTGTCGGTATTGGTCCAGTGGAAGTAGCCTCGAACGTCGACGCCATCGCCGATCGCGAGCAGCACGTTCGCCAGGGTTTCGGTGATGTACCGGCTGCGCCATTCGTCGTCACCTGTGGCGAGCCCGTTCTCTGTGATGTATACGGGTTTGCCAAGCTCGCGCAGCTCGTTCAGCACGGTGCGCATCCAGCTGGGATCCGCGCTCAGGCCCATGTCGGTCACGGGACGGCCCGGGACGTTGAAACGCCGGATGAACTGGTCCCGCGGCCGCCGGGCATCAAAAGCGCACATCTGGCCCCAGTAATGGGCGATGCCGATGTAGTCGCACGTCGACTCGACGATCCTGCGCAGCTGGCCCGGAGCGACCGGCCATCGGTCGAGTACCATCTGCGATGTCTGCGCCGCCCAGCGATCCCGGCGCCTGTCAGAAGCCGGCAGGAACAGCAGTTTGTGATGTGACAGGCCGACGGGCGCATCGGGCCATTTGCGCTTGATCGCGCCATATGCCAGCTCATGGGCTTTGCGCATGTTGCTCGTCACGCTATAGAGCCCGACGACGTCGCCCTTACGACCCGGGGGAAATTCTCCGAAGACCCACCCATTGGCTCCATAGATCGTCGGCTCGTTGATCGTGCACCACAGCCCGACGAGGTCACCGAGCTGGTCGACAACGTGCCGCACGAACGGCAGAAATCCGTGAGCGGCATCGGGTGCCGACCAGCCACCTTTGCTCGCAAACCAGATCGGGCTCGTGAAGTGATGCAGCGTCACCATCGGCTCGATGCCCTGTTCGCGCAAATCGCCAAGCACGTCTCGGTAGTGACGGATCTGCCGTGCATCGAACTCCCCCTGCGAGGGCTCGATCCGCGACCACTCGATCGACAGCCGGTGCGCGTTCTGGTTCAGCTGGCGCAGGAGCGCGAAGTCTTCGCGGTAGCGGTGGTAGTTGTCGTTGGCAATCTCAGAGGTGTCTCCGTTGGCGATCCGGCCGGGCTGCTGCTCAAACTCCCACCAATCGCAGTTGCGGTTGTCGCCTTCGACCTGATGCGCGGCGCTCGCCGTTCCCCAAAGGAAGCCCTCAGGGAAACGCGTCGCCCGAGCCGCGTCAGTCACGCAACGCTGGCCTGTTTTTCGATTTTGGGCGGAGGCACGTACTCCCAGCTGACCGGTTTCTCGCCGTCCATCTCCAAAACGAGCATGCCCGCTTTGTCCACGACCTTGCGATACATCTCGCGCTCGTTGTGTGGCCGGCCGTCCAGGAGGATCCAGGCGGCCTGCAGAGGATCGGCGTGGCTGACGGCAGCCATGGTGTCCCCGGGATGCTCGCGCACGATTCTGCGAACCACGTCGAGGATGCGGCCGCCCATCCGCTCCACCGACTCGTCACCGGGGACCAGGCCGCGCTTTGCCTTGTGCACGAACCAGAGTGGTCGCCGCAGCGGTATGTGCCAGTACGGCAGTCCCTGGAGGTAGCGGCTGAACTCCGCCTCGCGCAGCTCGAGGTCTGCTTCGAGGATCGCGGGCGGATCGAGCCTCGAATTGATCAGCTCAGCCGTCTCGACAGCACGAGCCAGCGGGCTGTGGACGATTCGCTTGACATTCTCCGAACGCAGACTCTCGCCCACCGCCACGGCTTGAGCGCGCCCGAGCGCGCTCAGCTGAAAACCGTCGAGGTGCCCGTAAAGGAGACGGCGCGGGTTCTCGACATCGGCATGCCTGATCAGGTAGACGCGCGTGGACGTCAAGTCGATATCGATCCTACGTAAGCGCTATGAACGGAAGGCGCCGACCGAGGTTCGGTTGGTGCCCGACGAACGCCCGGACTCGAGGGCGTGATAAGCCTCCCGGAGCAGGTTTCCGGTGTACTCGCGGCGGTTCATCAAGCCTGCCTCGTCGTCGGACGACCGCATCACGCTGATCGTGGCCGCGCCGCAGCTGACCGTGATCCGCCTCCAGTTGCCGGCGGAGCCGAAATCGTGTGATGCGATGGCGCGTCGGATCTTGTCGGCGGCAAGGGTGGCTCCCTGCTCGTCGGTCTCCGGCAAGACGATGGCGAAGTGAGGTGGCCCTTCCGCGTCCAGAAACGCGACCGTGTCCGTGTCGCGGATGGCCTGGCCCAGGCGCTCCGAGATCTCGCGCAGCAGCCCTTCCAGCTGGATGTGCCCGAGCTCGTTGTGGACGTGCTCTGCGTGGTCCAGCTCTACGACCAGGACCGAGAGCGGCCGGTGGTAGCGGACCGCCCGGTTGGCCTCCTGGCCGACCAGGGCATTGATGAATTGGGAGTTCCAGATCCCGGTGACGGGATCGACGACCCCATACAGGGGGCTCGAGGTCTTGTCGGTCTGGCTGTGCCCGCAATTTGGGCAGTACTGGGCTGCCTCTGGCAGCTCCGCATTGCAGTACCAGCAGGCGCCCACGGGGGGATTCTACAGACAGGGTCCAGAATCTCAGTTATGACTGACCAGGGCGAGCTTTTCGAGGTTCCAGCGGTGGCCGAACCGAACGCGCCGCTCGCTACCCGTCTGCGGCCGCGAAGCTTCGACCAGCTGGTCGGACAGAGGCGGGTGGTCGAGGTGTTGCGAGGCCTATCCGGCTCCGGACACCTTCCCAGCATCGTGCTCTGGGGACCGCCTGGCAGCGGCAAGACCACCCTCGCAGGCCTCCTGGCGGCCGAGACCAAGGCACGCCTGGTCGCGATGTCAGCTGTCACCGCCGGCGTCGCTGACCTCCGCAAGGTCGTGGCTGAGGCGCGGGTCCACCGACGGGCGGGCCTTCGGACCGTCTTGTTCATCGACGAGATCCACCGCTTCAACAAGGCCCAGCAGGACGCAATCCTGCCGCACGTCGAAGACGGCACGGTCACCCTCATCGGCGCCACCACCGAGAACCCGTCGTTCGAAGTGATTGCCCCGCTGCTGTCGCGAAGTCGTGTCTTCCGCCTAGAGGCGCTGGAGCGCGACGACCTGCAAAAGATCATCGAACGAGGGGCCGGCGAGCTGGAGGCGACGCTCACCGTCGAAGGCATGGAGGCACTGCTCGAAGGCGCCCGCGGCGATGCGAGGGTGGCGTTGAACGGGCTGGAGGCTGCGGCCGCGCTCGCCGGTGGCGACGAGGTCACGCTCGACCACGTCGAGCGTGCTCTTCAAGAGGGCCACCTCCTCTATGACCGCGCCGGCGACCAGCACTACGACATCGTCTCGGCTTTGATCAAGAGCGTCCGCGGCAGCGACCCGGACGCGGCGGTTTACTGGCTCGCGCGCATGCTGGAAGCGGGCGAGGATCCGCTGTTCGTCGCCCGCCGCCTCGTCATCTCGGCCGCCGAGGACATCGGTCTGGCCGATCCGCAGGCGCTGCAGGTGGCGATGGCCGCACAGCAGGCTGCGCATTTCGTCGGCATGCCGGAGGCGGTGCTGCCGCTGACGGAGGCCGCGCTCTACCTCGCGCTCGCCCCCAAGTCCAATTCCGCCCTCACCTCATATGGCGCTGCGCGAGAGTTGATCGCCCAGACCGGCAATGAGCCGGTGCCGCTGCATCTGCGAAACGCGGTCACGGGTTTGATGCGATCGATGGGCTACGGCCGCGACTACAAATACGCTCACGACTTTGAAGGCGGCGTGGCCAACCAGGTCCACATGCCCGAGAAGCTGAAGGGCCGCAAGGTGTACAAGCCCGGCCCGCGAGACCGGAAAACCTAGACTTCACTCTCCGTGGCCGACGCTCTCGTCATCTTCAAGCCCGATGCTGCATACCGGCTCGCCGCGCGCGCCGGCATCTGGGGCTGGCTCACATCCGAGCGCGAATGGAAGGTCGAATCGCTGACATGGTTCCAACCCCCGGCCGCCCTCATCGAGAGCCATTACGACTTTCTCAAAGACAGGCCGTTCTTCGGCTGGCTGGTCGATTTCATGACAGCGCTCGCCATGCCGGTTGGGCGCGTGACCGCATCCGCCGATGCTCTCGAGCGCATGCGCCACGACCTCGGAGAAACGCGAATCCAGCAATCGCGGCCTGGCTCACTGCGCGAGAGATACGGGATCTTCGGCGGGGTGAACTGCCTGCACCTTTCCGACGCGCCGGAGACTGGGGCGTCAGAGGTGGCGAGGTGGGCGAAGTTCGTTCAGCTCGACAAGATCGACGCCGACCTCGAGGTCGAGACCGACAAGCCCAACCACACCTTCCATCTGCGTTCGCTCGCCACCCAGGTGGCCGGGGGCATTCACGTCGACCTGGCTTCACAAGCAATTCGAGAGCTGCTGGCTGAGGAATCCGACGTAGAGGGCGCCGAGCTCGAGGCCCTCTGGCGGATCACGCTGGGGGCGTTGGCTTAGTCTCTGCCGCTCGCTCGGCGGCTCGAACGTGCACAGTCACGGCTTTGTTGAAGAGCTCCGAATTGGGCACCACGAGGAGGTCGCCCGCGTCGGTTTTCAGTAACGTCACCCTCAGCCGCACGTCGGTCACGGTGCCAGAACCGACGCCCTCCAGCGTGATGCGATCGCCGACCCTGATGTGTCGCTCGAGAAGCACGTAATAGCCGGATACGTAGTCCTTGAGCAGGTCCTGCACACCAAAGCTGGCGATGATCGTGGCCAGCAGGATGCCGGCGAGCGTCAGGTTCTGGCTCCGAAAGGCGAAGCCGATGGCAAAGGAAATCCCAAGGCCGAGCAGGAAGAAGGCCACGACGCGCCCGCCGGTCTGGACCATGTCGGAGCGGATGTTTCGGCGCTTCAGCGCCGCGACCACGAGTGTCGAGACGACGCGCGAGCCGATTACGAAAACGAGGAAGACGATTACGGCGACCACGATGTATTCGAGGTTCGTATCGTCTAGACCGGGAACCACCGCCAGCGGCGGCGGCGTCACTTTCTCTTCTCGGCTGTTTCCTCTGCGGCGGGAGTCTCTCCCTCGGCGGCGGCCTCGCCCTCGGCAGCGGCTTCGCCTTCGGCAGGAACGACCGCCTCTGCGGCCGGAACCTCTTCCTCGACCTTGAGCTCGCGCTTGTGGACGATCTTGACCACGAGCTCCTCGGGGTCGATGAGCAACGTCACGCCCTTGGGCACGCTGATGTCGGAGACGCGGAGCTCGGAGTCGATCTCCTCGAGCGGGGTAAGGTCGACCTCGAAAGACTCTGGGATGGCGGTGGGCAGACACTCCACGCGAAGTGCGTGGATCGGCTGGAGGATGTCGGCGTCGCCACGCTTGACCGCGGCGGATTCTCCGGTCAGGTGGACCGGAACCTCGACGGTGATCTTCTCTTCGAGGTTGACGGCGTAAAAGTCGACATGGATCGGTCCCAGCCGTCGCGGGTGGGTCTGGATCTCGCGGACGAGCACCCTCTCGGTGCGATCGCTGTCCACGACCAGGTCCACCAGGTGGGTCCGCCCGGACTTCACGAAAACCTTCTGGAACTCGAGCCGGTCGAGCACGAGCGGGGTCGGCTTGCTGTTGTGGCCGTAGACGACGGCCGCCAGCTTGCCCTGGCGGTGTAGCCGCCGGGTTCGCTTGCCCAGGAGTTCGCGAGTGGATGCGTTCAGCTGCATGGTGGCGCCTCAGATGGAGAGGCGGTGGCTATGATACCGCGCAGAGCGATAGCCACGGACGCCGGCACGACACCACCAGGAGGGAACACGGTATGCAGAGCCCACCCCCGCCGCCGTCCGGCGGCATGATGCCGCCGCCGCCGCCTGGCGGTTACATGCAGCCCCCGATGGGCGGAGGCGGCGCCATGGCGGCAGGCAACCTCGCATCACCAGGCTTGCGCATCGTCGGTGGCCTCATCGACGTGGTCATCCTCATTGTCATCAACGGCGTAATCGGCGCGCTCCTCAAGGACGTTCGCGGCCTGGCGGGCGTCATCAACCTGATCGTCGACGTCGCGTACTTCGCTTACTTCTGGAGCAGCCGCGGGCAGTCCATCGGGATGATGCCGTTCGGGTTCAAGGTCCGCGACATGGCCACCGGGCAGTTCCCGACCTTGGGCAAGGCGGCTCTGCGCGGGTTCATCTGGACGATCGAAGTCGGCTT
>WNFH01002445.1_pt1 | contig 12950 bp, 12 predicted proteins | sample 5400411 | NCBI WGS metagenome assembly WNFH01 (sample SAMN13153347, study PRJNA577476) | soil metagenome | isolation source: 200 cm saprolite under Douglas fir tree site 2 hole 3 | place: USA:California | collected 2015-04-18
TCGGGACTGGCGCCAGGATAGAAGGTGACAACTTGGATCGTCGGGTAGTCCACCTCCGGGAGCGCCGAGACCGGCAACTGTTTGTAGGCGACCGCGCCCACCAGCAAGATCCCCGCCATCAGGAGCGATGTCGCAATCGGCCTGAGAATAAAGGGTCGGGAGGGACTCATGGAGGGCTGCTATCAGGAGCCAGCGGCTTCCGCTGCGCGGGCGACGACCTTTGTCCCCGACTGGAGCTTGTCGACGCCGTCGGTCACGACAACCTCTCCCGCCGAGAGGCCGCGAGAAATCGAGGTATCATTGCCCTCGGCGGTTTGGATCTCGATGTTCCGCGCTTCCACGGTATTGTCCGGCTTGACCACGTAGACAAAGGTGGACTGTGGGCTGCGCTGGATCGCCGCACTCGGCACAATGACCACGCCGGGCCGCGTATCGACCAGCAGCCTCGCGTTCACGAACTGGGTCGGAAAAAGCGCGTCGCCGGGGTTGGGAAAAGTCGCCTTGAGCTTGACCGTTCCGGTAGTGGTATCAATTTGGTTATCGATCGTCAGCAGCGATCCCGTGGCAAGCTTGTGCTTCAGATCGCGGTCATAGGCTTCCGTCGGCAGGCGCCGGCCGGCGCGGATCTGCTGCTGCACCTGAGGCAGGCTGTCCTCCGGAATCGTGAAGATCACCGCGATCGGGTCGAGCTGGGTGATGACGACCAGCCCGTTCGAGTCGCTGGCGTGCACGATGTTGCCCGCATCGACCAAGCGCAATCCCAACCGTCCGCTGATCGGCGCGCTAATCCGACAGTAAACAAGCTGGAGCCGGGCGTTGTCGATCTGTCCCTGATCGACTTTGACCGCGCCCTCGAACTGGCGCACCAGAGCGGCCTGGGTGTCCATCTGCTGTTTGGCGATGGAATCCTGCCGGAAGAGCAACTGATAGCGCTCGAGATCGATCTGGGCGTTGTTGAGCTGCGCCTGATCTTTGGCCATTTGACCCTCGGCCTGGGTCAGTTGCACCTGGAATGGGCGCGGATCGAGTTCCGCCAAGAGCTCGCCGGTCTTGACGATCTGCCCCTCGCTAAACAGAACCTTCATGAGCTGCCCGTCCACGCGGCTTTTGACGGTCACCATGTTGAGCGGCGTCACGCTGCCGAGGCCGGTCAGATAGACGTTCATGTCGCCGGTCTTGGCTTTCGCGGTCACGACCGAAACGGCACGCGCTGTGGGATTTTGACCCTGCCGGACGGACGGCGGATCCGCTTCGCCCGACTTCGCAAAAAAGATGTAGATTCCCACCCCTAAAAGACCTATGGCGAGCAGTCCGATCCAGTAGCGCTTGAGCCACGCGGCATAACGAGTTCGTCCTGGCATATCCTCTGTCCTCTCCTCTTACTCGCAGAAAATATTGTGCCCGGTTACCCAGATGTCCGCAATGGGGCACGTCGGTCACCGCACTCTAGCTTCCGGTCATGGCTCGCCAACTGCTGTGTGATGACAAACGACGCGACGGCAAGGTCTAAAAAATTCCCAGGTATTTCCCTCCGTCGCCAATTAGCATTTTGACAGTCACGAAATTCATTCAGACTCGCCTTTCATTTTCTTGGACAAGCCTCTCAGTGCCAAAAGAGAAAATTGGGTAATGTGTTCAGCCAGTCCCTTGATCTCCTTCGGGCCGTATTTTTGTTTGGGATAGAGCCGGCTGATCACCGCCCGGGAATGGTGATAAAAGACGCATTGACCCACAACGCTCAGGGAACTTAGGCGTACAATTTCATCATCAGCTTCTGAACCGAACAGTTCCCGGATGATGGACGCCAGCTCTTGGTGAAGGGGACGGGCCCCTTCTTCCACAAGCGTATCAAGGGCACGCGTCGGTTCGATCATCTCTCGCGCCATGATCTTCGTGTGCCAGCCCGGGCGCCCTTCGTCGAAGATGCGACGCAAAAGTGACTGAATGTAGGTGCGCAGCTTCTGCTCTGGGGTGGCTCCAGGGCTCAGGCCGAGATTAGGCGGATATTTCTCTGCATGGGCTTTGTACACGTGGCGCAGGACCGCCATATAGAGCCCCTCTTTGTCTCCAAAGTGGTAGTTGACAGCGGCTATGTTCGCTCCGGCCTTTTCGCAGATCTGCCGTACGGTGGTCGCTCGATATCCGTATTCCGCAAAAATTTCACCGGCTGCTTCTAGGAGGCGCTTCTCAGTTGCTATAGTCGATGTATTTGTTACTGCATTTTCAAACATATACTTTAATCACTTGTATTAAACACTTGTATGATTGTCAATAGGGGTGCAAGAATCTTTTTAACTCGTGTAGACATCCTTAGAGGTGCCCGCCTGTTCCACCTTCCTTTAGGCGCAGTCCAAGTCGCCCGCTGATCGGCGCCGTAATCCGACAATAGGCAAGGGAGGATATCGCCGGGCGAGGGCCTGCAAGCAATAAGCAAAAAACAGGCGTAATAGAAAGGACGTAGGAACCGGGGATTTGGTTGACCATCTGAAGCAGGCAAGCTGATTCAGTTTTTCAGCCGCGAACGAACTGCGCTGTCATCGCACGCGAGGCTAGGCCTCTATGGGTTGGCACGTCGTCAGTCTCGGTTGGATTTACACCTGCCGAACGAAGCGTGCCACGCTTGAAAGCTGGTCAAGTGCGCCTCGCCATTTTCATTAGCGAGACGGTCGGAGTCTTCGGCTCCACGGCCTATTTCACCGGAGTCGCACAGGGTCTCAAGTGCCACTAGTCAGTCACGCATCCACGTTCTTGGACGCATTATGAGATTCGACTCTGCTCTCCTAATCAGACTTTCGGATCTCCAACTTGACATGGGAGCAGGACACTCCGAGAACCAGAGACCTCCTGGACTTTTTTTTGCTCCCGACTTGCGGGCATCTTAACGGCCCTGGAAAAGACACCGATGGCAGGAGAGAGCTCGTTCGAGTGCAGGATTTTTTGGCCACGCGCCTTCCCCGTTAGGTCTTAGTATTCGGCTGGCGTGAGAAGCTGGAGGCGATGGCCGTCCGGGTCGGAGAAATAGATGCAGCGCGGATCGCCCCTGCGGCCGCTCCCTTCAATTCCTGCCTCTTCCAACAGGGCTTTCACTTTCTCGGACTCGCCGGATTTAAGCCGGAGCGCCATGTGATTCATCTCATCGCCCGCATGAATCTCCGCGCCGTCTTTTGATTGGAAGAGCGCTATCCCCTGGCTGCCGCAGCGGAGGAACAGCTGCCAGGAGCTTTCGTGCTCTACTTCCATGCCTAAAAACTCCGTATAGAACTTCCTGGAGCGCGCCAGGTCCTTCACATGAAGCACAACGTGATCGATGCCGGTCACTTCCAGAGGTCTTTTCATAAATTCCTGTCTCCTTGAAAAATCTATTCCAGCTTCAGGCTCGCGGTCAAGAGGTTTTCCCGCTCCGTTAGATTTTTACTCTCTACAGAGATAAAATCAATGCGCGCATCTGGCTGCGACGCAAGAACACCGATGAAACAGCTCTTCTCTCAATCCCCAAACCATTTCAAAAGGCTGAACTCGACTTTCCTACTGGCATTTTTTCTTTTTGCCGGCTGCACCCAGCTCAAGCAGTGCGCTTACGAGGGAATCGGCCGGGACAAGTGGCAAAAGCCGGATGAGGTCATTCGCTCCCTGAGCATTCGCCCGGGAGATCGTGTCGCCGATCTGGGCTCAGGCGGCGGCTACTTCACTTTCCGGCTGGCCAAGGCTGTGGGACCTACGGGTAAAGTCTATGCGGTTGACATCGATGAGGGGCTAAACGAAGCGCTGGCGAAGCGGGCGAGGCAGGAAGGCTATGCGAACATCGAAGCGGTCCTCGCCAAGACTGACGATCCCTTGCTGCCGAAGTCCGGCGTGGAGCTGATTTTCACCAGTAACACCTATCACCATCTCAACGAGCGCGTGAACTACTTTGCCAACGCAAAAAAATACCTTCGGCCTAACGGCCGGGTTGCTATTGTCGAGTTCAACGGCAAGGGATGGATCGAAAGCATGCCGGGGCACCACACACCGAAGGAGGTTATCCAGAGCGAGATGAAAGCGGCCGGCTACGCTTTACAGCAGGAGTTCGATTTCCTGCCGAGACAACACTTTATGATCTTTTCTATCGCACCGATTTCACAGGCAGCCCAAGAAAAGCCAGAGTGAAGAGACTAACCCTGCACCGCCTTCAGGATATCCCTGAGCGACTTTAGGCTCTCCCTTATAACCTCCGCCTTTGGCTGTTTGGATGATAGTTGTGCGGTAATCGCGGCGATTTCGGTCTCGATCTCCTTTTTAATATCGTCCTCCAGGGAAAGTTCTGAGATCTGTTCTCTCAAGCGGCGCATGTTACGAGCTAGGGCTTCGAGATAGGCCGGGGAGAAGGAACTCTCTTGCGAGATCCTCGATGGATCCTGCTTACCTTCAGAACTCGCCTCTTGCTGGCCATAGACCACATTCAGCGGCGGAAAATAGCGCGTCGGACCGTCCGGGAACCTGCGGGCTCCCTCGATCTCAGCCACTCCCAAGGGAGTTATGCTCATTGAACCTTCCATTGTAACCGCCTGGACCAGACCCTCTCGCTCCAAATGCTTTTCAATCTGGTCCGTTGTCTCACGGTTGAAGCCGAGCTCGCGCCCCAACTCCCACATAGTGACATCTTGATACGTGCCCCGTCGACTAAGGTCGTACAACCGATTTAGGAACCGGAGACTATTGCCGCTCAAATCTGACTTTTTTTCCACAGCTTTCGCCTCTTTTCCCTATCTTTGTCGTCGTAACCAAAATAGAGAAGCCCGGCTGGAGGGAACCCAGACCGGGCTTGAGCAAGAAGCGTCTCAGGAATGACCGGACCAAACGATCCCGTCCAGACGCATAGTTTAACCCTTTCTGATCAGGAAATCCATGCGCCATGGGTTATCTATTAAATAGAAAAATACCTTGATAGCACCGAGGAAAATTAGTACCTTAGGCTTCTACCGGAGAACTCTTTGGCGCGGAAGTACATCTTAAAGAAGAGCGACCTGCCTGAGCGCAGTCCGTTTGGCATCGATTATCGCAAGGAACTCAACGAGGCCCAATACGAGGCGGTGACGGCGATCGAGGGGCCCCTTTTGGTGATCGCCGGCGCTGGCACGGGAAAGACGCGCACGCTGGTGCACCGGGTGGCGCACCTGGTCGAGATCGGAGTCGATCCCCGCTCGATCTTGCTCCTCACCTTTACTCGACGCGCCTCGGAGGAGATGCTCCGCCGGGCAACTCTCCTGATCGACAACCGCTGCGCCAAGGTGGCGGGCGGGACGTTCCATTCCTTCGCCAATATCACTCTCCGCCATTTCGGACAGAAGATCGGCCTCTCCCCTTCCTTCACCATTATGGACCGGCCCGACAGCGAGGATCTTGTCCAACATCTCCGCGCGGAGCTGGGACTCAACACCAAGGAGAAGCGCTTCCCGCGCAAGCAAACCATCGCCGAAATCTACAGCATGGCCTTGAACAAGCAATGGACGATTCCCGACCTGATCGAGAGAGACTATCCTCACCTCTACGACGCGCTCGAAGATCTGCTGCGGCTCTACGAACGCTACGTGGACTATAAAAAAGGCAAGGCCCTGCTCGACTACGACGATCTTTTGATCAAACTCAAGGATCTCTTGGCGGAGCATGAGGGTATCCGCCGCCGCCTCTCCGACACCTATCGCTTCGTCATGGTCGACGAGTACCAGGACACCAATCGCCTCCAATCGGAGATTGTCCGCTTGCTGGCCGCGACCCACAATAACGTCATGGTCGTCGGCGACGACGCCCAGAGTATCTATTCTTTTCGCGGCGCCAATTTCCGCAACATCATGGATTTTCCCAAGGACTTCCCCGGCACCCGCATGATCACCCTGGAAGAGAACTATCGGAGCACACAGCCTATCTTGGCTCTCACCAACGAGATCATCGGCCGCGCCCAGGAGCGCTACGAAAAAAACCTCTTTACTCGGAAAGAGCAAGGCGACACTCCCCTCGTGGTCCGGGCGGAGAGCGAACAGGCGCAATCGCGCTTCGTCTGTCAGAAGGTGCTGGAACTCCGGGAAGAGGGCGTGCCGCTTTGGGACATGGCCGTTCTTTTTCGCTCCAGCTTTCACTCGTTCGATCTGGAGATCGAGCTCACCCGCCATAACATCCCCTTCGTAAAGCGGGGGGGATTCCAGTTCATGGAGAGCGCGCACATCAAAGATCTTCTGGCTCACCTGAGGGTCTTCGCCAACCCCCAGGACGCGATCTCCTGGAGTCGCGTGCTGTTGCTCCTCGAAGGGATCGGTCCGCAGATGAGCCAAAAAATAACGAACTGGATCCTCGAGGGAAATCGCGCTCCCGAAAGACTGCGTACTTTTGAAAGCAAGGGCAAGGTCGCGCACAGCCTCAAGACCCTGGCCCAGGTTTTGGAGGCCTGCTCCGAGGGCCAAAGGCCGGCCGAGAAGGTGCAGTATCTGATGCAGTATTACGTTGCCATCCTCAAACGGAAATATCCCGACGATTATCCGAAGCGGCTCAAGGACCTGGAACACTTTCAAGGCATCACAGAGCGCTACCGGAGTCTCGAGCGCCTGCTGAGCGACATGGCGCTGGAGCCGCCGACAGACAGCGTAGAGGGAGCGCTGGCGGTGGACCCGGACGAGGGGCCGCTGGTTCTCTCCACGATCCACTCGGCCAAAGGACTCGAATGGCATTCGGTCTTCATCCTCTGGGCTTTGGAAGGGAGGTTCCCCTCCTACTACAATATCAATACCCAAGAGGAGCTGGAGGAAGAAAGAAGGCTTCTCTATGTGGCCGCCACGCGAGCGAAAGAGAACCTCTTCATCAGCTATCCGATCAAGATCTTCGACCGGGCTTCAAGCATGATCCTTTCCCGTCCGTCGCAGTTTATCGAGGGGATTCCGGAAGAGCTTTTGGAGCCCATGATCCTCGTGGATGAGGAAGAAGAACGCGGTTGGGAGGAATGAGCGTGATGCAATTTCTGCTGAATGTCGTCGTCTTTATCAGTGGCGCCGTGCTCATGGGACTCGAGATCGTCGGCAGCCGGGTTCTTGCCCCCTATTTCGGCAATTCCATCTTCGTCTGGGGAAGTTTGATCTCCGTCGTCCTGGCCGCCTTGAGTCTGGGCTACTACTGGGGAGGACGGCTCTCCGAGCGCAATCCTTCCTTTGGTCGTCTTCTGGCGCTACTGTTCGTCCCCGGGCTCATGATCTCCTTTCTTCCCTTCATCTATCCCGCGGTCAATCTCTGGATTGCGACCGTAGATTTCGGCGTACGACTCAACCCTCTGATCGCCAGCGCCATCTTTTTTCTAGTGCCGGGGGTTTTTTTGGGAATGATCTCGCCTTACGCGATTCGCCTCGCCGCTACCACCCTCTCCACAGTCGGCAGCACCGCCGGCAGTCTCTACGCGCTATCGACCTGTGGAAGTATCTTCGGCACGCTGCTCACGGCCTTCTACCTCATACCGGTGATCGGGGTGAGCAACATCATCCACGCCCTGGGCTTAACTCTGTTGTTTCTTTCGATCTCCTTGTGGCCTTGCGTGCGCACTCCCGTGCAGAAAAGGGCAGCTGCATCAGCGGCCTTGCTGCCCTGGTTTGTGATCTGGGGAATTTTTTTTCCGGTCTCCCAGGCGAGGGCAAAAATTGTTTTCGAGAAGGATTCTTTCTACCACCAGATCCGCGTCGAAGAGGACGACGAAGCGCGCTATCTCTATTTTGACCGGACTCTGCAGAGCGCCATGAACCTCGATGACTTCGCGACACTCCGGCTTCTCTATTCACGCTACGCCTCCGTCGGGCTCGCGTTCAGACCGGACGCCAAGAGGGTTCTCCTGATCGGCCTCGGCGGAGGCTCCATTCCGAAGAAATACCAAAAGGAATTTCCCGCGCTGGAAATCGACGTGGCCGAAATCGACCCCGAGGTCATCCAGGTGGCCAAGAAATATTTCGCCTTGAACGAGGGCAAAAACCTCCGCGTCCATGCCCAAGATGGCCGACTCTTTCTCACTCGGACCCAGCAGCGCTATGACGTCATCATGCTCGACGCCTATTTTAGAGACTCGATACCCTTTCACCTCACCACGCGCGAGTTTTTTAAGATCGCCGAACAAAAACTCAATTCGAACGGCATCATCGTCGCGAATATCATCGGCGCCCTCACCGGTCGCGCCGGCAGGATCACCCGCTCCATCGCCAAGACTCTGCGCGAGATTTTCCCGCAGGTTTACCTTTTCCCCACCCTCCGGGCCAAGGGCACGAGCCTCGACACGGTCCAAAACGTCATTATCGTGGCGACGAAAGAGCGCCAGAAGCTCGACATCCGGGAGATCGCCAAGCGGGCAGCTTCCTTGGGCCGGGATCTTTTTCCCGACCCGCTGCGGGATCTGACGGTCTCCTTTTACGAAGGCAAATTACCGGATCAAGATGTCCCCGTACTTACCGATGATTACGCCCCGACTGACGATCTGCTCCATCCTTAGCGCCCTCTTGATCTCCGCCTGCTCGCTCATCGAGCCCGCGGCGCTGCAACGGACCGTACGCGTCAAAGTCTTGGCAGACTCCAGATTCAGAGCGATGGATCCCCGCTGGCAGCAAGGCGCCCGGGGATTGATCGAGGCCGCCTCGGATTACTACGAGAGAGAGTTCGGCATCCGCTTCGTCCCTGAGAAGATCGAGCCGTGGGCGGGAGAGGAAAAGAGTTCCTTGACGGCGGAAATGCTCTCGCAGCTAAAGAGGGACTATCCGTTCAAAGGCGAAAACGGCAACTATGACCTGATTGTCGGCTTGACAGCGGGACAGGTCAACCTCTATGCGGGCCGGTCGCGAGTCGATCGGATCGGGAATTGCGAGCAGGGATTGGCACATTACGTCGTGGCCTACATCTCTGCCCCGTTTCATTATCAAGGATCTGACACCGAGCTTGAGCCGGACGTCGTTGGCCTGCTCCACGAACTGGGTCATATCTTCGGCGCCGAGCACGTTGATGACATGCACTCCATCATGAACGAAGAATTCGAATACCGATCCGAGTTCGACAAGAAAAATCACCAGGTCATTCTAAAGAACAAGTTCTGCCCGTTTGCAAAATAGGCGAAAGGCATGAGTAAGAATGTTTCAATCCTCCTCACGCCTCAAGCTTCATGCCTCACGCCTTCCCTATGTTAGAAAACATCCGCATCGTCCTGGTCGAACCCAGAGGCTCGGGGAACATCGGCTCGGTGGCTCGGGCGATGAAAAACATGGGCCTTAAGGAGCTTGCCATTGTCGGCAGAGGACGCACAAAGAGTTTTTGGGCCAGAGCGATGGCGGTCCATGCTCGTGAGATATTAGAAAGTACAGGCCGCTTCGCCACGCTGCGCGAGGCGGTGGCCGACTGCGGTCTGGTGGTGGGGACGACAACCCGCGGGGGCCTCTACCGCAGCCACAGTCTCGCTCCGAGAGAAGTCGCACTCAAGATTTCCGCTGCGGCCATTTCAGGAAAATGCGCCCTCGTCTTTGGCCCGGAAGACCACGGCCTCAGCAACCGAGACTTGCAATACTGTCAGTGGTTGATTACGATCCCCGCCCATCCGGACTACCCTTCCCTGAACGTCGCCCAGGCTGTCATGGTTTGTCTCTACGAGATTTTTCTGGCTTCGATGCAGAAGAACGCCAAGGAGATGATCTCCCGTGCCTCGGCGGAAAACGTCGAGCGCCTCTTTGACAGAATGAGGCGCTCTCTGCTTAAGATCGGCTACCTGGACTCCCAGAATCCGGATCATATTCTCTTGGCCTTGCGCCGCGTGCTGGGGCGCGCGGGCTTGGAGGAAAAAGATGTGCGCATCCTGATCGGCCTCTTTCGCCAGCTCGAGTGGTACGCCGATGGGGGTTGGAGGGTGGCGCAAGACAAGGCGAAAAGAGGATTAAAAATCAGGTGACGAATACAGCAAGATGAGCAGCTCCGGCGCATCCTTCGCTTCGGGAACTCCTCACCTTCTAGACAGGTTTGCGACACTGGATAAGTCACGGGCTTTTGGAGTATAAGATGCCTCCCGTTCAACAAGCCAACGACAAAGCTAAACGCAAGGAGGAAAACGCGATGCTCACGATGATCCAAAAGTATCGACGGCTGATCCCGGTGGCCATGCTCTTGTTCGCCGAGCTATTCTTCAATCCCAGCGCCCATTCGCAGCCGCTGAAAAAGGTCAATGTGGTCTACACGGTCATCTCCGGCGATTCCACCACGCTCTGGGTCGCCTACGAGAAGGGCTACTTTCGGAAATACGGCTTGGACGCTGATCTTCAGTTTATCACGGGAAGCAACCAGACGGTCGCAGCCATGATGGCGGGGAAGGTGGACTTCACCAACGCCGGAGGAGGCGCGGTGGTCGAGTCGGATCTCGCGGGCGGCGACATCGTGATTATCGGAGCCAGCGTTCCCTATTTTCTCATGTCTTTGTTCGCACAACCGGAGTTTCAAAGCGTCAAAGATCTGAAAGGAAAGCGCATCGCGGTGACCACGCTCGGAACGGCGACCGACTTCGCCCGGCGAATGATCATGCAAAAAGCAGGGTTAAATCCCGATCGGGACGCGGCGGTCCTCCAAAGCAAGGGCGTGGCCGAGATCCTGCAATCCCTGCTGACCAAGAATGCGGACGCGGGCATGGTCTTGCCCCCGCTCACTCTCGTCGCACGGCAGAAAGGGCTCAGAGAACTGGTGGATTTGACGGCAGCCAGAGTGCCCTACGTGCAGACCTCAGTGGCAACAACTCGTCGGCTCATTCAAAGAGATCCCACTTTGGCGGAGAATTTTCTCAAAGCCATCATCGAAGCTATCGCTTATCAGAAGCAAGATCCGAAAGGGACCAAGGAGATCATGGGCAAGTATTTCAAAAATCTGACTGATGACTTGTTGGATGAAACGTATCGCCAGAATGTCACGGCCATATACCAGAAATACCCGAATGTCCCTCTCGAAGGGATCCAAACCCTGCTCAACTTCATAGCGCTGACCAACGAAAAAGCAAAATCAGCCAAGCCGGAGCAGTTTTTGGATTTGAGCTTCCTCCAAAAATTGGAGGCAACCCAGTTCGCGGACCAATTCTACAAATGAGCTTGGATGAAAATCGCCGATCTTTCTCGGGTAACTCCGCTCTATCCACATCATCGACAACTCGTTCATCACCGAACTGGAGCGCCCTGAATTCATCACCGGCTCTATCAGCGATAAGGAGAGCAGCAACCATGGGACTGAACGATATAGAACTAAAAAAAACCGCCCTGCTTTTTTTCGACATTCTGAACGGCTACTACCATACGGCTGAACCGGCGGCCAAGGCGCGGATGGAGCCGATGGTGGATAACGCCACGCGCTTGATGAAGGCGGGACGCGAGGCCGGCATCCCGATCTTCTTCGCCAAGGGAAACCACCGGCCGGACAACGCGACTTCCGCTCTGATACAAACGGAAACCGACATGGGCCTCAAACCCTGGCCTGACGGCGTTGTGAGGAAGGGCAAGATGCACGTCACCGGCAGCGATTGGAGTTCGGAAGTGATACCGGAACTCGATCCCCGTCCTGACGACACCTACATTCCGAAATATCGCTGGAGCGCTTTTCATCAGACCTATCTTGACCTGGCGCTGCGCGCCCGCGGAATCGACACGGTGATCATCTCCGGCGGCTCGACTGACGTGGGAGTGGCCTCAACCGTCTTTGCCGGAAGAGACATGGACTACAACGTCATTGTCGTCAGCGATGCCTGTGCGACCTCACACGACCAGCGTGCTCACGACCTGCTGATGAAGCTCATCTTTCCGCGCATGTCGCGAGTCCGGACCACCGACCAGGTGCTCCGGATGATTCAAGAAACTAAAGGTGGAACCCCGTGAAGGCCGGAAGATATCTGGTTCTTCTTTTTCTTCTCACACAAGTTGGAATTCTCTCTCGAACAGAGGCGCAGGAGAAGCTCGCCAAGCTCCGTTTTGTTCATCTCGAGTTCAGCGGGTCGCAGGCCGTCCCCTTTATCGCCAAGCAGGCCAAACTTTTTGAAAAAAACGGCCTCGATATGGAGATCATTCGAATCGGAGGAAGCTCCAGGGTCGTGCAGGCCATGGTGGCGGGTGAGATCAAAATGGCCCATGTGGGCGCCTCAACCGTAGTCGAGGCGAATCTCTCCGGCGGAGATCTCGCGATCATCGCCTCCACTGTGAACGTCGCCACCTTCCGCATGATGGCCGCGCCCACGATCAGGAGCCCCAACGACCTGAAGGGAAAAAAGATCGGCATCAGCCGCTTCGGAGGCGCGACCGAAGTGCTGACCCGCTTTCTGCTGGAAAAATGGGGCCTAGACTCCTCGAAAGACGTCACCCTCTTGCAAATGGGAGGAGTCCAGGAAACCGCCGCCGGGTTGATCGGCAAGGCCGTGGACGCAGGTCTGTTGAGCTCTCCGCAGCACCTCAGAGTGACCGACGCCGGATTTCATACCCTCGCCGATCTCGCCGAAATGGGAATCCCCTATATGACGGGCTCCATCGCGACCACGAAATCTTTTGTGAGGAGCCAGCCGGAGATCGTGCGTCGATTCACGAGGGGACTGCTGGAGGGAATCAAAATCTACAAGACGGACCGGGAGTTTTCCCTTCGGGCGCTGGAGCAGTTCACGCGCAACAAAGACCAAAGGGTTTTAGTTGCGGTTTGGGAGGAATTCGGCAATAAAGTCATCCAGAGGTTACCCTATCCCGACGCCAATGGGCTCAAATTCATACTGGATGAGGTCGGGATGAGAAAACCTGAGGCCAAGAAAATGAATACGGCGGAGCTTATCGACAGCCGCTTTGTGAAGGAGTTGGAAGAAAGCGGCTTCGTGAAGGCTCTCTACGCGAACAAATAAGGGAGGACAAAATGGCAAGCAACGGAAACGTCAAGTTTGGAACCAGTCACAAGATCAAACAGGTTGGGAG
>WNFH01020365.1_pt1 | contig 12950 bp, 11 predicted proteins | sample 5400411 | NCBI WGS metagenome assembly WNFH01 (sample SAMN13153347, study PRJNA577476) | soil metagenome | isolation source: 200 cm saprolite under Douglas fir tree site 2 hole 3 | place: USA:California | collected 2015-04-18
CGTCGTGCGGGTGGATGCCGTCGATGTTGAACGAGACCACGCCCACGCGGTCCTCGAGCGTCTTCGGACCATAGACCGTGATGCCCGGGATCTCCTGCAGCCGCGGCAGCAGGTAGCCGGTGAGGAAGAGCTCGTGCTCGTGGATCTTGTCCATGCCGACGGCCTCGAGGTAGTCGACCGCCGCGCCCAGGCCGATGGCGTCGACGTACGAGGACGTCCCCGCCTCGAACTTCCAGGGCAGCTCGTTCCACTCGGTCTTCTCGACCGTCACGCGGCTGATCATGTCGCCGCCATAGAGGAACGGGCGCATCGTCTCGAGCAGCGCCGCGGGCGCCCACACCGCGCCCGAGCCGGGCGGCGCGAGCATCTTGTGCCCGCTGAAGACCAGGAAGTCCGCACCGATGTCGCGCACGTCCACCCGCTGGTGCGGCACGGCCTGCGCCGCGTCGACCAGGACGGTCGCGCCGACGGCCTTCGCCTCGGCCACCAGTTGCTTGACCGGGAGCACGGTTCCCAGACCGTTCGAGGTCGAGGTGATCGCGACGAGCTTCACGCGGCCGCGCTTCAGGGCCGCGGTGTACTGGTCGCGGCGCAACCTGCCGTCGTCGTCGACGTCGATCATCACGATCTCCGCGCCGACGTCCTTGGCCAGCTGCTGCCACGGGACGAAGTTGGAGTGGTGCTCGAGGACCGTGCTCACGATGCGGTCGCCGGCCTTGATGTGCTCGCGGCCCCAGGTGTACGCGACGAGGTTCACGCCCTCCGTGGCGTTGCGCACGAAGATGACTTCGCGCGCGCTGGCGGCGTTGATGAAGCGCGCGACCTTCTCGCGCGCGCCCTCGAACTCCGCGGTGGTCTTCTCGCTGAACTCGTAGACGCCGCGGTGGATGTTGGCGTTGTGGTCCTCGAACACACTGCGCATGGCGTCGATCACCTGGCGAGGCTTCTGGCTCGTCGCGGCGTTGTCGAGGTAGGCCACCGGCTTGCCGTGCACCTTGCGCGAGAGCACCGGGAAGTCGGCGCGGATGCGCGCGACGTCGAGGGGGCTCGTGGCCGCACGGCGGACGGTGACTGCCATCGCTATGCCTTCCCCGCATAGAGCTCTTCGCGCACGAAGTCGTAGCCCTTCGCCTCGAGCTCGGCGGCGAGCTCGCGCCCGCCGGTGCGGACGACGCGCCCATCCACGAGGACGTGCACGAAGTCCGGGGTCACGTACCGAAGCATCCGCTCGTAATGGGTGATGAGCAGGATCCCCACCTCGGGAGCGCGCAGCGCCTCGATGCCGCGCGAGACCACGCGCAGCGCGTCGATGTCGAGGCCGGAGTCGGTCTCGTCGAGCACCGCGAAGGCCGGGGCGAACATGTGCATCTGCAGCATCTCGAGCCGCTTCTTCTCGCCACCCGAGAACCCATCGTTCACCGAACGCGTGATGAACGAGTCGTCGATCTCGAGGAGCTTCATCTTCTCCGCCAGCATCTTGCGGAACTGCGGGATCGGCATGTCGGTCGTCGACTTCTTCCCGCTCTCCGCGACGATCGCGTCACGGTCGGCGCGCCGCGCATTGATCGACGTGCGCAGGAAGTTCGCGACCGAGACGCCCGGGATCGCGACGGGGTACTGGAAGGCCAGGAACAGGCCGGCGCGGGCGCGCTCGTCCACCGTCATCTTGAGGACGTCCCGTCCGTCGAACGTGATCTCGCCGCGCCGCACCTTGTACCGGGGGTGACCCATGATCGTGAGCGCGAGCGTGCTCTTACCCGAGCCGTTCGGACCCATGATCGCGTGGACCTCGCCGCTCTTCACGACAAGATCGATCCCGTTGAGGATCGGCTTGCCCTCGACCTCGACGTGGAGGTCCGTGATCTCGAGGTCAGGCATGCAGCGCGTTCTCCTTCATGTGCTTTGGGGTCGCGGTCTTCACGAGGTCCGCGAGGGTCATGCCGTCGAGCGCCTTCGCGATCGACGTCTGCAGCGTCATCCATACGTGGTGCGTCGCGCAGCCCGGCTGCAGCACGCAATTGACCACCGCCTCGCCCTCGGCGGTGCAGAACTGCGGCTCGATGGGGCCCTCGAGCGCGCGCACGATGTCGCCGGCGGTGATCGCGGATGGATCGCGCGAAAGCGTGTAGCCGCCGCCCGCGCCGCGCTTGCCGTGCACCAGTCCGGCCTTGCGCAGGCTCGCGACGAGCTGCTCGAGATACGCCTCGGGCAGCTGCTCGCGCGTCGCGACCGCATGCAGGCTCACGGCGCCCTCACCGAAGTGACGCGCGAGGTCGACCATGAGGCGCATGCCGTACTCGCCGCGGGTGGAAACGTGGAAAGCGGCTTGGGGAGCAATTCCGAGCATTTCACTCGGTATTCTAGCGCGGGCCACGATAGGACCGCCAGATGCCACTCCCCTACAGCCGGGCCGCCGTGGGCTCGACCAACCCGGCCAAGCTCGAAGCCGTGCACCGCGCGCTCGCGCGACTCGCCCCCGGATGCACGGTGGAGGGTGTCGTCGTGCCCAGCGGCGTCGGCGCGCAGCCGTTCGGGGACGAACAGACGCGTGGCGGGGCGATGACTCGAGCTCGAACAGCGCTCGCCACCAGCGGGGCTGATGTGGGATTTGGCCTGGAGGGCGGCGTGATCTTCGAAGGCAAGATGCCCTGGCTGGTGTCGTGGGTCGCGGTCGTCGATCGGGACGGGCGGAGCGGTGAATCGAGCGGACTGCGGATGCCGCTGCCGCACATGGCCGCGGCGCGCCTGCGCGCCGGTGACGAGCTGGGGGACGTCATCGACGACCTGTTCAGCGTGCACCTCTCGAAGCAGCACGCCGGCGCGATCGGGCTGCTGACCGAGGGCTTCGTATCGCGCACCGATGCGTTCGCCGATCTGGTGGCGATGGCCTGCGCGCCGCTCATCCGGCCGGACCTGTACGAGAGGTCATCCTTCCCGGAGGCTCGCACGTAGTGCAGGTAGATCCACATCATCGGAGGTCGTCATGCGTGTCGCCTTGCGTCTCGCGATCCCAACGCTCATCGCCGGCGTGACCCTGGTCGCCTGCGCCAGCACGGCGGGCTCGGGCTCGACCACGGCCCCCGCCACGAGCGCCGCACCAGCCGCCGGGAAGACCGCGGCCCTTCAGATCAAGGGCTTCGCGTTCTCGCCTGCCACGCTCACCGTCGACAAGGGCACGGCCGTGACCATTACCAACAACGACAGCACGACGCACACGTTCACGAGCGGCGCGAACCGCACGAAGGATGGCACGTTCGATCAGCAGATCTCGGGCGGAACTGAGGGATCTGTGACGTTCGACACGGCCGGGACGTTCGAGTACTTCTGCCAGATCCACTCATCGATGAAGGGCAGCGTCGTCGTCAAGTAAGCGGTGTGCGCATCCTCATGATGCGAGCGCCCGCGGGCACGGGGACCTCGGCCGGCGCGATGGTGACCGTGGCCTCGTCCACGAACCGGCGCGTGTACAGACGGTGATAGAGGCCGCCGCGCGTCAGCAGCTCCTGATGGGTCCCCTCTTCGACGATGCGGCCGCGGTCGAGTACGAGGATGCGGTGCGCGCGCTCGACCGTTGACAGGCGGTGTGCGATGACGATCGTGGTGCGTCCGCGCATGAGCCGGTCGAGCGCCTGCTGCACGAGGTACTCGCTCTCGTTGTCGAGCGAGCTGGTGGCCTCGTCGAGCAGCAGGACCGGCGCGTCGCGAAGCAGCGCGCGCGCGATCGCGATGCGCTGTCGCTGACCTACCGAGAGGCGCACGCCGCGCTCGCCGACGATCGTGTCCAGCCCTTTCGGCGTCCGCGCGATGAACTCCGTGGCGTTCGCCGCCTCGGCCGCCGCGTCGATCTCGGTCTGACTTGCCTCGAGCCGCCCGTAGCGGATGTTCTCGCGGATCGTGTCCGCGAACAGGATCGGCTCCTGCGGGACGACCGCGATCTGTGACCGCAGCGAGCGCACGGTCACGCCGCGCACGTCGCGTCCGTCCACGGTGATCGCGCCCGCGATCGGGTCGTAGAAGCGCCCGACGAGGTTCACGAGCGTGGTCTTCCCCGCCCCGGAGGGGCCGACGAGCGCGGTCGTCTGTCCCGGCGGGAAGACCGTCGTCACGCCATCCAGGACGACGGGGCGCTCGCCGTACTTGAACACGACCTCGTCGAAGCGGATCTCGCCGCGGACCGGCGGCAGCGGCACAGCATCTGGAGCGTCCTGCACCTCGGGCACCGTGTCGAGCAGCTCGAAGATCCGATCCGCCGCGCCGAAGGCCTGCTGGATCGAGCCCCACTGGCCGGCGAGGCCGCCGATCGGTCCCGCCACCATGCCCAGGTACAGGAGGAAGGCCACCAGCTGGCCGATGGTGAGCTCGCCATTCGCGACCTCGTGCCCGCCGTACCAGAGCACGACGATCGATGAGGCGAACGCGAGGAAACCGATGAGCGGGAACATGATCGAGGTCACGCGCGCGCGATCCATCGACTTGCGGAACATGAAGAGCAGCTTGGTGTGGAAGCGCTCCGCCTCGTATTCCTCCCGCGTGAAGGCCTGCACCACGCGGACCTCGGCGATGGCCTCCTGGAGCACGCCGACCGCCTCGGCCTGAGCGTCCTGCGCCGCACGCGAGAGCTCCCGGATCTGCCGGCCCATGCGCTGGCCCAGCAGGCCCATCGGCGGCGCCACGACGAGCGTGAGCAGCGCCAGCTTCCAGTTCATCAGGAAGATCACGGTCACGCCGCCGACCAGCGTAAGCACCTGGCCGAGCACCTGGAGGATCGTCTGCGTGATCACCCCGTGTACCACGGTCGCATCGCTGGTCACATGCGACATGAGGTCGCCGGTCTTGCGGACGTTGAAGAAGGACAGCGAGAGCGACTGCATGTGCCGCACGATGGCCATGCGCAGGTCGAAGATCACGCGCTCGCCGGTGTACGACATCACGTACTGGCGGAGGCCGTCGACGAGCGCGCGGACGAGGAGCACGATCACCAGGCCAACGACGAGGATGTCGAGGAAACTCGGATCCCTGAGGCCGGTGTCCAGGACGCGCTGGACGACCTGCGGCCACACCAGTCCGAGCGCGGTCGAGATGATCAGCAGCACGGCCGCGAAACGGCGCGACGAAGCGCAAAAGGCGCCGGTACATCGAGAGGGTGGGGCGCTTCCCGGGCTGGTCGCCGCGCGGACCCATGAACATCACGTGTCCGCCGCCGGGACCGCCCATCATCATCACCAGACCATGATGCGGTACGGCGAATGTGTCGTGCGATACCGACGCGAGCACCGCGACGCGAGACTCGCGATGTTCTCTAGCGGCCGAGCGAGACGGTCGCGAAGGACTCGGCGACGATCGGCTGCGGCACCAGACCTGTGACCTTGCCGATGAGGGCGATGGACGGGCTCGAGTGGAACAGCGGCACGCGAACCGCCTCCTGCTGGAGGAGCTTGGTCACCTGCTTGTACAGCTCGGCGCGCTTCGAGACGTCGTTCTCGCCCCGCGCGCGCCGCAGCAGCTCCTGCGTGACCGCGCTCGTCGACACGTCGGCGAGGAACTCGTCCGGATCGGCGCGTTGGCCGGTGCGCTCCGCGAGCCAGAGTGGTGCCACTCCCGAGCGGGAATACCCCGCGATCGCGTCGGCATCGGCGGCCCGAAGGCGCACGAGGATCCCGATGCGGCCGAGATCCGCCGCGAACGCCTCCGCCACGCGACGCGCGTCGGGCAGCGCGGCGCTCGACGTCGTGGGGTACCAGAGCTCGGTCGCGAACCCGTTCGGATACCCGGCGTCACCGAGCGCCCTCTTCGCCGCGGACTGGTCGAGCTTCGCGAACTCCGTGATCGTGTCGTCGTAGCCCAGCAGCCCGGGCGGGATGAGCTGCGACGCGCCGCGCGCGTCGCCGACGAACGCAGGCTGAAGGACCGCGCTTCGGTCGATCGCCTGCGCGACGGCGCGACGGACCTCCGGCAGATCGAACGGCGCGACGGACGCGATGCCCAGATACGACACGCCGGCAGAGGGACGTCTGCGGATCGCGAGATTGGGATCGGAGCGGATCGCAGTGAGACTGGCGGGGCCGATGTCGTACGACACGTCGACGCCGGCGGCGCGCAGCTCACCGACGCGCGCGCTCTCGTCGCGGAAGGGGCGGAACACGAGGCCATCGAGGTACGGCAGCGCTCTTCCCTCCGCGTCCTTCCCCCAATACGACGCGTTCCGGCTGAGCGTGATGCGATCGCCCGGCAGCCACGCGCCCGGCTCCACGCGGAACGGCCCGGTGCCCGCGGCGCAGCGCGTGGACGGCGTGGCCCAGCCCGGACCCTGGCGGAGGCACGTCGGCGACACGATGCCGAACGAGGGCGTCGCGAGCGTCGCGAGGAATGGCGCGAACGGTGTTCGGAGGTTGAACATCACCGTCGCCGGATCGGGCGTCACCACCGAGGTGACAAGGGTGCCGAGGTCGAAGCGCGCGAACGGGCGCGCGCGCTCGAAGTTGAACGCCACGGCCGCGGCGTCGAGCGCCGTGCCGTCGTGGAAGTGAACACCCTGACGCAACTGGAAGATCCACACGCGTCCATCGGCCGAGACGGTCCACCGCTCCGCGAGGCGGGGCACGACGCGGAAGCCGCCGGGCTCGAGATCGACCAGCGTCTCGTAGACCTGACGCAGCACGGTGAGGGTCGCGGGGTCCGATGCGGTCCAGGGATCGAGGCTGGTGATGTCGGCGGCCTGCGCGACGCGAAGCGTGCCTCCGCCGGAGATCGCGTCAGCGCTTGGTGCGGGACGCGAGGGGGCGGGCGTCAGCGCGGGTGCGCACGCAGCGAGGAGCAGCGCGACGAGGAGAAGAGCGCGCGCGGCTATCCGGCGTGACTGCGGACGCGCGGGTCGAGCGCGTCGCGGAGGCCATCGCCGATCAGATACAGACAAAGGACGGTGAGAAAGATCATCGCGCCGGGCGGGTAGACGAGCCAGGGCCCGCGCACGAGGTTGCCGACCGCTCCGGTGAGCATGTTGCCCCACGAAGGCGTGGGCGGCAGGATGCCGAGCCCGAGGAACGACAGCGCCGACTCCGCGAGGATGATCGCGCCGATGTCGATCGCCGCGAGCACGAAGATGAGCGGCAGGATGTTCGGCAGGATGTGGTTGAACATGATGCGTCGGTCGCGGGCGCCGATCGTCTTCGCGGCGATGACGAATTCGCGCTCGCGGAGCGCGAACGTCTGACCGCGGCAGTAGAGGCAGATCCCGGTCCAGAACAGCGCCCCGATGACGATGGTCAGCGTGACCGGGCCCGGCTCCCAGATCGAGGCGATGATCAGCAAAAGGAAGAGCGTCGGGATCGATTGCAGCGTGGTGATGAACCAAGTGATGAGGTCGTCGACCCAGCCGCGGAAGTAGCCGGCGGCGAGGCCGATCACGATCCCGATCGTGAGGTTCACCAGCGCGGCGACGAACCCGACGGAAAGGGACACGCGTCCGCCGTACAGCAGCCGCACGATCTGGCTGCGGCCGAGGTCATCGGTGCCGAGCAGGTAGGCCGGGTTCGCGGTGGTCGGTGCGGTGTACGTCGCGAGGAGGTCCTGCTTCTCGAAGGTGTAGTTGAAGAGATTCTGCGCCAGGAAGTCGGCCGAGGCCGAGAGCAGCCCGAGCACGATCAGCACGAAGAATGCGCCCACGGTCAAACGGTCGTGCCGGATCTTCCACCAGGCGTTCGACCACAGGCTCCGCGACGGCCGGACGAGCGTGTCGTTCGCTGCGACGGCGGTGATGGCCGTCGTGGTCGTGGCCACGTTATTTCACCGCGATCCGCGGATCGACGAGCGCGTAGGCGACGTCGCGGATGATGTAGCTGATCACCAGAAGCACCGACGCGATGAGGACGGCCGCCTGGATGACCGGGTAGTCCTTGGCGATCGCCTCCTGGAACGTGAACCGCCCGATCCCCGGCCAGCTGAAGACCGTCTCGATGACGAGCGCGCCGCCGATGAGGCCGGCGAGGATGCCACCGAGCGCGGTTACGACGGGGATGAGTGCGTTGCGCAGTGCGTGCACGAACATCACCGTGCGCTCCCGCAGGCCTTTGGCGTGCGCGGTGCGCACGAAGTCCTGGCTCAGGACCTCGAGCGTCTCCGTCCGCAGCAGGCGCGAGTAATTCGCGATGCCGGTGAGAGATAACACGAATGCCGGCAACAGCATGTGTCTCACGCGATCTGGGATATCCCAGACGTCCTTCCCCACCGTGAGCAGCCCCTGGCTGGGCAGCCACCTTAGCTGCACCGCGAAGAAGAGGATGAGGACGAGGCCGAGCCAGAACGCCGGGACGGCGTGACCCATGACGCCGAACACGCGGATCGCGCCGTCCGCCCAGGTGCCGCGCTTGAGGGCGGCGATGACCCCGAGAGGCACGCCGATGAGGAGCTGGAGCGCCAGTGCGACGACGGTGAGCTGCAGGCTGTTCGGGATGTACTGGATGAACAACGCCGCGGCGTCCTGGTGGTAGATGAACGATTGCCCGAAGTCGAGGTGCAAGACCTTCCACATCCAGTTGACGTATTGGATCGGAAGGGGCTGGTCGAGCCCGTACACATGGCGCAGCGCCTCGATGTCCTCGTTCGTCGCGCGTGATCCGAACGTGTAGAGCCGGATCGGGTCACCCGGAGCGAGGTGGACGATGACGAAGGTGATGATCGAGATGCCGAGCAATGTCGGGATCGCGTACGCGAGCCGCCGCAGGATGAAGGTCCGCAATTCTCCTCCGCCGAGGAATGGGGGCGCCCTTTCGGGCGCCCCCATCTCATGACGCTACTTCTTGATCCACCACTGGTGGACGTTGTAGATGGTGCTGAACGAGCCCGGGTCGAAGTTCTGCAAGGTCTTCGCGGAGACGGCCAGCACGTTGTTCGAGTAGCCGAAGTTGTACGGCTGGTTCTCGTTGAGGATCTTGTTGAACGTCTCGTAGTTCGCCTTGCGGGCGGCCGTCGAGCAGTTGCCGTCCGTTGGGTTGCGGCCCTGCTCGATCGCCTTGTCCAGCGCGGGGTCCTTGAAGTACGTGAAGCCGAAGCCGGTCACGCTCTTCGCCGGGTCCGGGATCTGGCTGGAGTGCCAGATCTGGTACGGGTCGGGATCGCCGCCCAGGCTCCAACCGATGATCGTCGCCTCGAGCGTCTGGTCACCCGTGGTGAGCTTGGTCACGAGTCCCTGGAACGCCTCTGGCTTCGAGACCGCGTTGATGCCGAGCTGCTTGTACTGGTCCGCGGCGACCTGCGCGAGCGTCTCGCGCTCGGCCGGCGACCCAACCAGCGTCCTTCAGGAGCTGCTGGGCCTTGGCCTTGTCGTACTTGTACGGCTCGAGCGCGACGCTCGGGTAGGCCCACTGGACCGGGACGTGGTGCGCGACCTGCTTGGTCGCCTCACCGAAGACGACGGCCTTGATGACCGCGTCCATGTCGATGCCATACGCGAGCGCCTGGCGGACGCGCTTGTCAGCGAGACCGACCGCGGTCGGGCTGGCCGTGTTCCAACCGATGAACGTGTAACCGAGGCTCTGGTACTTGGTGATCCTCACGCTGTCGACGGTCTGCATGTCGGCGAGGTCCTTCGCGATGATGCTGCCGAAGGTGAGCTCGCCGGTCTTCAGGCCGTTGGTGATCGCCGTCGAGTTCGCCACGACCTTGTAGACGTACTCGTCGACGTTCGGGCTGCCCTGCCAGTAACTGGCGTTCTTGCCCAGGATGACCTGGTCACCCTTGCGCCATTCCTTGAACGTGAACGGACCGCTGACTACGGTCGGGTTCAGGTTCTCGGGGGCGTTGTCGAAGTCCTCAGCCTTCGATGTGGCGGTCACGTACTTACCGAACACCTGCGTCGGGAGCGTGTAACCGCTCAGGTCGAGGATGGCCGGGCACGAGACCTTGGTCATCTTCACCGAGAACTTCTTGGGGTTCGCGCTGTCGATCGTCACACCGGTGATCGTCGTCGCGGTGGCCTTGCACTGCGACCCCGCCGGTGCGCAGAACTCGTTGAAGCCCACGACGTCCTGGAAGGTCGACTTGCGCACGGTCTTCGCCGACTTGCCGACGGCCGTGAGACCCGTCAGCCAGTCCTGCGCGATGATCGGTTTGCCGTCCGACCAGTTCGCTTTGTCGTTGATCGTGAAGGTGTAGGTGAGACCGTCAGATGACGTCGTGTACGACGCCAGCTTCGGCTTCACCTCGCCGGACTTGGCGTCCTGCTGGACCAAGCCGTCGTACATCAGGCCGGTCATGCGGCCGGAGGCGGTGTCATTGACGAGGACCGGCTGCATGGTCGCGATGTCCGAGATGGTCCCCTCGACGATGCGGCCGCCCTGTTGCGGTGTCGCTGCTGCGGTCGCGGTGGCTGCGCTTGGCGCTGAGCTTGCCGACGGTGTCCCCCCGCTGCAGGCCGTGGCGACGAGCATGCTCGCCGCAAAGACCGCAATGAGAGCCCGTCCCGTGCGTGGGTGGCTCATATTCCCCTCTCCGCTCCTTTCGGTGATACCGGCCCGTGAATGTCGCGGAGTCTAGCGGCCCTCACCTGCCGGCTGTTACCTGGTCTACCGGCCCGCGGGCGGCCACGTTCACGCAACGAGAAAGGGGCTGAGCCGCAGGGCCATGATCCGAGGCGATGGCGAGCGCGTACTCGCTAGCGGCCCAAGCCGGCTAGCGGCCGAACCACCACTTTTCGATGTCGCCGTAGGTGGCGAACGTGCCCGGATCGAGGCCGCGCAGGTCCTTTGGGGCAACGAGCAGCGTCGTCGGCGAGAACCCGAAGTCGTACGGCTGTTCTTCGTTGAGCAACCGGTTCAGGGCGTCGTAGCTCTTCTTCCGCGTCGGCTGGCTGCAGTCGCCGGAGACCGGCGTGCGGGCGGCGTCGATCGCCTTATCGGCGTCGGCGCTTGCGAAGGCGCCGAAGTTGTAGCCCGTGGTCTTTTTCGCGGCGTCCGGGATGGAGGCCGAGTGCCAGATGCCGTACGGATCCGGTTCGACGCTGAGTTTCCAACCGATGATCCACGCCGGCACGTCCTCCGACCGGTTGCCGAGGATGTCGACCATGTTGTCGAAGGCGAGGAGGCGCGGCGAGATCTTCACACCGATGATCTTGTACTGATCGATCGCGGTCTGGAGCAGCGTCTCGCGGACCTTGTTCCCGGAGTTGGTCATGATCGTGATGGCCAGCGGCTTTCCGTCCCGCTGGTAGTAGCCGTCGCCGGCGCGCGTGTAGCCCGCGGCCTTGATGAGGTCCTCGGCCTTCTGCCGATCATAGGGATAGCGGTTCAGCGCGGACGCGTCGGCCGACGCTCATGACGCGGCGGGATGGTGCTGAAAGACGCGCGAGCCCTGACCGTAGAGGACCTGCTGCACGACCGCGTTCATGTCGAGCCCGTAGGCCAGCGCCTGGCGGATGCGCTTGTCGGCGAGCGCGGGCGTGCTCGCGCTCTTCACGTTCCAGCCGATGTAGTTGTACGAAAGGTCCGCGAACGCGTACACGCGCAGCGTGTCGCGCTTCTTGACGTCGTCGAGATCCTTCGGCTCGATCGTCCCGAAGTTGATCTCTCCGCTTTTGAGCTGCGCCGCGAGCGTCGTGACGTCGGCCACGACCTTGAGCACGTATTGGTCGAGGTACGGCGTGCCGCGGAAGTAGCTGTCGTTGCGGTCGAGCATGATCTGGTCGTTCGGCTTCCATGATCTGAAGAGGAACGGTCCGCTCGCGACCGGCGGCGCGATGTTCTCGGGCGCGTCGTCGACCTTCGGACCGGTGTCGTCGGGCCCGGTGTACTTTCCGTAGATGTGGGCGGGCAGCGGCCCGGCGGCGGGGCCGAACGCGTTCGTGAGCGCCGGGCAGAAGACGCGCTTGAACTTCACCGAGAACGTCTTCGCGTCCAGCGGGTCCGTGCTGATCCCGCGGATCGTCTGCGCGGTGCCGGCGCGGTATTCGTCGAAGCCTTCGATGTCCTGGAACGACGCCGCGCGCACAGTCTTCTTGCTCCGTGCGACCGCCTTCACCCCGGTGAGGTAGTCCGCCCCAGTCACCGGGCGGCCGTCCGACCACACCGCGCCGGGCTCGATGCGCCAGCGGTACGTGAGCCCATCGGCGGAGACGGTCCAGCTGCCGAGGTTCAGCTTGATCTCGCCCGTCTTCGCGTCGACGCGGAAGAGCGAGTCGTAGACCAGGCCGCTCACGGTGAGCGACGACGGATCGTTGGCCAGGAACGGCGCGAATGTCTTGGCGTCGGTGAACGTGCCTTCGATGAGCCGTCCGCCACGCACCGGTGATTGATCGATCGCGCTGGGCGTCGGCTTCGCTGTCGGCGCGTTCTGCTGGCAGGCCATCACGAAGACGGCCACCAGCACGAGCACGACGGCGCGTTTCACTCCATCAGTCTCTAACGGCCCCCTAGCGTGGACGGTTCAGAACCGTAGCGGAGAGCACAACAGCGGCGCGCAGCCCTCGGCTATCTTGTCGTCATGCGCCGCGCTGGGGTCGCTGCGGGGCTCGTGATCGTCATCGCCTCCGCACTGGCCGCATGCCTGCCGTCGACACGTAGTGGTCGCATCGACAGCGGATCGAGCCCGCTCTGCGAGGCCTCGGTGCCGCCGCTCGGCGCCCTCGCGCCGGCGGTTCCGGCATGGTGTGACCCGTCTGGCGTCGCCATCGACTCCGCGGTCGTCTCGGGGAACAGCTGGTCCGACGCGTTCAACGGTGGCTCCGCGCACGGGCCACTTCCGACTTCCTACCTCGTCTTCGAGAATGCCCGTCGCGCGTCGGCCGCACTGACGAGCGTCTACCGCACACAGCACGTTGCGCACAACGGCCACTGGATGGTCGATATCGCCGGTCACGGCGCGCCAGCCGGCATCTACGAAGCCTCGGCCGCGGACTTCTTCACCGGCCCGAACAACGGCGGCGCGCTCATGCGTCCGAACGCGGGCTTTCGCTTCGAAGA
>WNFH01002447.1_pt1 | contig 12942 bp, 12 predicted proteins | sample 5400411 | NCBI WGS metagenome assembly WNFH01 (sample SAMN13153347, study PRJNA577476) | soil metagenome | isolation source: 200 cm saprolite under Douglas fir tree site 2 hole 3 | place: USA:California | collected 2015-04-18
AAAACATACCGCCCCGGCGGCAACGCTCGGGTAAGGGTGAAAAGGTGCGGTAAGAGCGCACCGCCGTCGCAGTAATGCGGCGGGCAGGGCAAACCCCACACGGAGCAAGACCAAATAGGGAGGGAGCCTCGGGTTCGCCCGGGGCACGTGCCGGCTCGGCGCGGTACAACCTCCGCGTAGGTCGCTTGAGCCCCGCAGCAATGCGTGGCCCAGAGGAATGACCGTCCTGCCGGAGCAATCCGGCAGACAGAATTCGGCTTACAGGTCCGGCTGCCATCTTTCGTTTTCAGAGGTCCTTCGGGCAGGCTCAGGATTTCGCCAGCGGACCCCCGCTGCGCTCACGCCCGCTAAAACGGCTCAACTTCCAGGTCCGGCTGCCACAGATCTTCGTTTTCGAATAACTCATTACCGTATCTCCCGCATCGACTAATGGAGTACCATAATGGCGAGAAAGCTGGCTTCGTCCTACCCAGGCGACAGGGAGAGACCGGAAGTCGGTGCTTTTCTGTTACCGGCGCCTCCTTGAAAGGAGGGCCATGCGTGATTCACGCGACCTGAGCGCACACAGCGGTTGTGTTGGCAAGATCGTTTTACTGGCGTCATTTCTCGCGCTCCTCTTCGTCGCACCGGTAAGCGCTCAGAAAAGCCAAGCAAACACAGCGAGTCCTCCCAAGTACGACCTCCACACTGAGGCCAAGATGAAAGGAACCGTGGAGGAAGTAAAACTGCCTCCAAAGGGCAGCGAGAAAGAGATTACCCACTTGCTAGTGAAGAATGGCGCAGACACGGTTGACGTGTATCTGTGCCCGAAGTCCTTTTTCGATGATATGGGCATGGGCTTCAGCAAGGGAGACGAGATCACGCTCACCGGCTCGAAGGTCAAGCAGGGCGAGGCTGACCTCGTCCTCGCGCGGGAAGTAGTGAAGGGGAACGACACATTCGTCCTGCGAGACGATAAGGGGAGCCCCGTCTGGAATTGGCGCCACTGACTGCCACTTCTCGCCTAGAACCGTAGTGCCCATCTCGTGTTCTGTCCCACGATCCCCTGCCGCTTCGCGACGGAGGAAGAGATCCCTCGCCCTCTGCCCTCGGTGCTATACTTCTTCGCGAATTTTCCCCAAGGAGGCATCTATGAGGTTCAAAGCGATCCCGGTGGGCCTCTGTGTGTTGTTGCTGATCACACTGGCTCCGGCGCAAACCAAGATCTCGGGCACGGCGCAGTGCGGCAAACCGGATACTCAGCAAAAAGTGGATGTTCCTGACCACCCTGACCATTCCCTCTCCATCAGCCAGGCGAAGTGCACCTGGACCAAGCCCCTGGAAGTTGCAGGAATCCAGGATAAGGACGGCGTCACCAGTGCTATGGACGACATTCACGGCAATAGCGCCACGAGCCATGGCTACTACGTCGACAACATGGCGAACGGCGACAAGACTTATGTCCATTTTCAAGGAACAATCTCGGTGAAGGAGGGTACTTCGGAAGGAAAGTGGAGCTATACCGGTGGCACGGGCAAGTTCAAAGGCCTCAAGGGCGGAGGCACATACAAGGGCAAAGGTGCCGCCGATGGCAGCGCAACCTATGACATCGAAGGCGAATACACGCTTCCCAAGTAGTGGCCCAGGAAGACAATCTCGCGGACATGGAGAAGGCGAGGCCCCAACGGCTCGCCTTCTGCGTTTTGCGCGCAAGCCCCGCGAAGGCTAGAATGAATTCCCGGCAGTGGTTAGAAGGACTGCACGCAAGTCCGGTCTGCCGCTTTTTCAACTACATCCCTTAGGAGCAGATACTGATGTCAGCCCCAAGCCGCCGGCCCGAGATTCGCCGCCGCCGCACACGCAAGGAAAAGATAGTTAAGCTGAAGAAGCGTCACGCCGCAGCTTCGTCAGACGCGGAGCGCACCCGGATCGCGGCCAAGCTGCAACGCCTGGGCCTCGCTTCGCCGGGAAACCCGCTGCTCAAGAATGGCTGAGGATTGCCAATTGCCGATGCCAGTCACAGCCTAGGAGTTCGCCACTCTGCGGATTATCGCTTGCTCGTCCTGGTTTGGCGATTTCTCGCGCCGTTTGCCCGCCACTTCCGCGTAGACGTCCAGAATCTGCCGGGCGGAAACGTCCCACGAAAACTTTGTGGCCTGCTCATAACTCCGCTGTTTGAGCTTCTCACGCAATGGCTGGTCTCGCAGCACGCGGTGCAGTGCGCGCATGATCTCGAAAACATTTTCCGGGTTCACCAGCACGGCGGCGCTGCCCACTACCTCGGGCAGCGAGGAGCTGTTTGAGGTCACCACTGGCGTACCGTGCGCCATGGCTTCCAGCGGGGGCAGCCCGAACCCTTCATAGAGCGAGGGGAAAACGAATATCTTTGCTGCATCATAAAAAATTCGCAACACTTCAATGGGGATAAACCCCAAGAAACGCACGTCGTTCTGCACCCCGCCCCGGATGACCGTGCGGCGCAGGTCTGGGTGCTTTGATAGCTCGTCGCCGATGATGATCAGCTTCAAATCGGTATACTTTCCTTCCTTCTCCAACTGCGCCTTCAGGGCGGAGAACGCCTCGATGATTCGCACCAGGTTCTTGTGCGGGCTGATGCGCCCGGCATAAAGCAGGAAGGGGTAGGTCACCAGATAACGTTCCGCGAGAAACTGGCGGTCGGTTTCGCTGGCGTGCCCGCGCAGGAAACGTTCGTCGATGGCGTTGTAGACCACCTCGATGCGTCCGGCTGGAATGCCAAACAGCTTTTCGATCTCGCTCTTGGTGAAGTTGGAGACGGCGAAGATCCGCGCTGCTCCTTTCAACACCCGCCGCGTGAGGTGAAAGTGCAGCGAACGCCTCAGTCCGGAATGGTCGTGGGCGCGGTACATGTGCTCCAGTACATCGTGAACAGTCATGACATATGGGCAGGGCAGGGTTCGCGGCAGCCAGAACAGGTACGGGATATGCACCAGGTCGCAATTCAAACGCTTGAGGATGGCCCGACCATCAAGGTAACCCTTGACCGTGGTGTCAGGCTGAAGCAGCGGGACAGTGTGGAAATTTGCCGGCAAGGGACCGATCTCCACCACTTTCTCTGGCGAGCCGATCAGGAAATATTTGTTCTCCCGATCCAGCCGGCCCAGCGCCCGTACAATGTTGCGGGTGTAAGTGCCGATGCCGAACTCTCTCATCCGCCGGATGTCGATGGCAATCTTCACCTGGAAGATTTAACCACAGAGGTGAAGAATTTACGATTGTCGATTGACAATTAACGATTGGAAATGAAAACCGCGCGGCGTTAGGCCCGCACTTCCGTTTGCGCCTTTGCCCGTCGCTCCGGATAGAGTGGGAATGTCTCGGCCAGATCGAGCACCTGCTTGCGGATTTTCTTCAGAACCACCGCGTCGGTGCGGTGATGCAGCGCCTCGGAGATCCAGCGCCCGATCTGCCGCATCTCCACTTCCTTCATGCCGCGCGTGGTCAGGGCCGGTGTGCCGATGCGGATGCCGCTCGGCTTCAGCGGCGGGTTGGTATCAAACGGAATGGCATTTTTGTTGACCGTGATGGCGGCCTCGCCCAGCGCTTTCTCCGCTTCACTGCCCAGCATACCTTTGGAGAAAACGTCCACCAGCATGAGGTGGGTGTCGGTTCCGCCGGAAATGATGCGGAAGCCTTCCGCGGCCAGAGTGTCGGCTAGGACCTTGGCGTTGGCCACGATTTGCCGCGCATAATCACGGAAATCGGGCTGCATCGCCTCCTGGAAGCAAACTGCCTTGGCGGCGATGATATGCACCAGCGGACCGCCCTGCATGCCGGGAAAGACGGCTTTGTCAATAGCGGCGGCGAACTCTTGCTTGCTCAGGATCATCCCCGCACGAGGCCCGCGCAGTGTCTTGTGCGTGGTTGAGGTCACGATCTGCGCGTGGGGCACGGGCGATGGGTGCACGCCACCTGCGACCAGGCCGGCGAAGTGCGCCATGTCCACCAGGTAGAGCGCGCCGACTTTATCCGCGATCTGCCGCATGCGCGCGAAATCAATAATCCGCGGATAGGCGCTGCCGCCACCGATGATCAGCTTCGGGCGCTCCTTCTCGGCGAGCTTTTCCAGATCGTCGTAATCAATGACCTCGGCTTCCTTGGTCACCCCGTACGGAACAATGCGATAGGTCTTGCCGGAAAAATTCAGATGATGGCCGTGGGTGAGGTGGCCGCCGTGCGCCAGATTCAGGCCGAGGATGGTATCGCCCGGCTGCAGCACGGCCGCGTAAGCCGCCATGTTAGCCTGTGATCCCGCGTGAGGCTGCACGTTGGCGTGTTCCGCTGCGAAAAGTTTCTTGGCCCGCTCGCGCGCCAGTTCTTCCACCACGTCGGTGAACTCGCAGCCGCCGTAATAGCGCTTGCCGGGATAACCTTCGGCATACTTATTGGTGAACACCGAGCCCATGGCTTCTAGCACGGCTTCGCTGACAAAGTTCTCGGAAGCGATCAGTTCCAGACCCTCGTGCTGGCGGCGAACTTCGTTGTCGATGGCAGCGGCGACTTGGGGATCGACTTCGTACAGCGGGCGCGACATGCTGTTATTTTTCATGATGTAGCTCTTAGCTTTCAGTTCCTTAATTCTGTCATCCTGAGCGAGTGTTGCTCTTTCGCTTGCGAAAGAGCAATAGGAGTCGAAGGATCCCTATAGCAAAAACGACGCCTGCGCTCTAAGATCTTTCACCGGCACGCTTGTAGACCTCTGCATCGTGAAGCTCCATGTACTTTTCGGGTGTCTTCAGCGGCGTGAAACCAAATTGCGCGTACAGCCCGTGGGCGTCATGCGTCACCAAGCTCCACCGCCGTAACACCTGCAGCCGTGGATGCTGCACAATGCACTGCATCAGCCACTTTCCCAGCCCATGTCCGCGATACGGCTCGAGCACGAAGACGTCGCCGATGTAGGCGTACGTCGCGTAGTCAGAGATCACGCGTGCAAACCCCACTTGCTTCCCATCGTAATACACGCCGAAGCAGATGGAATTTTCGATGGAGCGCTCCACAACCTCACGCGGGATGCCCCTGGCCCAATAACACTCGGTCAGAAAGCCGTGTATCACATCCAAATTCAGGCGTTCGCCATCCGTGCTAATGACGAACTTGCCCCGGTGGTATTCCTGCACTGGTTCGGGCCTGGTTGGCGCGAGGGTCATGCGCGTATCTCTAGATGCTGAGGTCATTCTAACTGAGCTCTCTAGCCCGAAGCTTGCACCAAGCCAGTTTATGAAGAACCGGGACAGAACCTAAGAGCTCGGAGCTAGGAGCTAAATGCTTTCAAACGCTGTCCGGAAAAACGACGCCAGGTGCCAGCCGTCCAGGTATTTGTAGGGTGTTTCTCCCGTGGTGTAGTGGCCACAGGGGAGCACCACCACCTTGTGATCCAGTCCGTACCGCTCGAACTCCTCCACTACTTGCCGGGAGAATTCGGGAAGGAAGGTGAGGTCGTACTTCGCGTAAACCACGAGCGACTTCTTCGGCCAGCACGCAAATTGCTGAAAGTACGACATGGGGCTGATTGCGCTCCACACATCTCGCAGGCGTTCGATGTTGATCTGTGGCTCCAGTCCCAGGCGAATGTGGCGCGTGGATTGTCCGTGCCACACCACATCGGCGAAGTAGGTGGAGGCGTGATTGAATGCCGCCACGCGGATACACGGGTCATGCGAGGCAGCGAGAAAGGCATAGCAGGACCCCAGGCTGGTTCCGACGATACCCAGTCGCGAGTAGCCTTGCTGTTCCAGCCAATCGAGGCAACAGCGAACATCGATCACACCCTGACGGCAGGCGTCGAGGGTGCGGCCGATGTTAGCGGAGACGGCGTAATCAGCACGGCTAATCTCCGCCGGCCTGCGGATATCGTGATACGGCATGCTCAAGCGCAGCACCGCGATGCCCAACCAGTTCAGAACGTGGCACAACCCGGTGTAGGCGACCGCGTCAGAATTCCAGTGCGGCAGCAGCACCACCGCGCGGCGGCCGCGTGCAGGAAACCAGCGTGCATTCACCAGGTTGTTCTCCGGATATGGCGTGCGCACGGGAGAGGTGAAACGCAGGAAGGAGGCGTAGGTACCGCGGACTTTCGCTGCCAGTACTGGATCTGGCACTTCGCGCGTACTGAAGACTTGTACCTGGCAGCGCTCCAGGCGGAAGTCCGTGGGTGCGGCATAGGAATAAAATTCATCGCTCGCGGTCACGATCCGACGGTTGTATTCGTGCAGAAATTTCTCGCACTCCTCAGGAACATGTGCCGGTGCGAAGCCGTTGCAGCAGGGCCAATCCCTGGCCCACTCCAGGCCCCACTCCAGCGGACGCACCACGCGGTTGTTGTCAACCGACGTGAGCCGGGTCTCCCACTCGTACATCCATCGTGTGTAGCGCGAGGGCATTGCTGTTTAGGAATATAGCAGAGCGTGAGCAGGCGGTCAGGACGTCAGCAGTGAAGCGCAGCCAACTGGTATTCAGCATATATACTTGACTGACCACGGGGCTAAAGAACACGCTCCCCGCGCCCGGTCAACTCTGACGTTGGGCGTTAGCTGAACCGTTTAAGAGGTGCAGTATGCCTTCTCCACTCAACCTGCGAGATACGATCCTTGACGCGTGGAAGACCAATAATCGGGTAACGGTTTTTCTGGTCGAGCATTTGCCCGCCGAACTCTGGGAAGCCAAGGTGCCGGGGGCACCGCGTCGCACCATCCGGATGCTTGCCGGTCACATTCACAATGCTCGGTGTATGTGGATCAAGACGCTCGGCAAGGAGCACGGCTTCGCAGTGCCGCGGAGCGTCGATCGGTACAAGGTGAAACCCAAGGATCTCATTCCAGCACTGCAGCGTAGCAGCACGGGCATCTTGAGCCTGCTAAAGTTCGGCTGTGATCAAGGGGGAAGCATTCCCGGCTCGTCGTCTTATGTGTGGCGCAACCTTCCCCTTGACGTTGGTCACGTTCTGGGCTATTTCGTCGCGCACGAAGGTCATCACCGGGGACAGATTGTGATGCTTGCCCGCCAATTGGGGTATCGCCTGCCGGCGGAGGTCACAGGTGGCCTTTGGCAGTGGTCGAAGCGTGCCCGTGAAGTCTAGAACTATGGTCTTGTTGACGCCCAACAATTCGTTGGACCGGAGCGCGGGGAGCGTGTTCCTTAGCCCCGTGGTCGTCAAGTATGTAATTACCCTCTTGAGGACGGCCGATCGCAACATGTGGTGGTCGCTGAAACAACCGGATAAGCAGGAGGCGCCGAGGACTATCGGCTAACGACCATCGACCAGCGACTAATTCTCGTACCTCCTCGGCACCCGTTTGGAGATACTGCAGAGAATCTCGTAAAGGCTGGTATTGGCCAGTTCGGCGTGTTCACGTGCATTCACGCTGAGACCGTCGCCGGAGCCCAACAGCACCACTTCGTCCCCAACCGCAATCCCCGGAAGCCCGGTTACGTCCACCAGCGTCAGATCCATGGAGATGCGGCCCACGATGGGCGCGTAGTGCTCGCGCACGATCACCCGCCCGCGGGAGGAAAGCTGGCGGTTCAATCCATCGGCGTATCCCACCGGAAGCGCGGCGATCCGCGCCGGCGCTTTGGTCACATAGGTTCCGCCGTACCCCAGGGCTTGGTTGGCACGCACCTCGCGCAACGATAAGATCCTGGTCTTCCAGGTCAGCACCGGCTTCACCGCCAGGCGCAGCTTGCTGCCGCTGACCTCTCTGCCCGCACGTTCAAAGGGCAGGTAGTAGCCGTACAGTGCGATTCCCGGACGCACCATGTTGTTCCAGGTTTCCCGGCGCGAGATCACCGCCCCGGTGTTGGCCACGTGCACTAACGCCGGTTCCAGTCCTGCATTTCGCAACACGCGCTTGGTTTCCTCAAAGCTTTTCAGTTGCTCTCCCACCGACGGCGCGTCCAGCACTTCGGAGGAAGCCAGGTGAGTGGAAAGCCCTTCGAGCACCAGATGCGGTGAGGACTTCAGAGCGGAAATCACACCGGGCAAATCTTCGGGCGCGACACCCAGCCGCCCCATGCCCGTATCCACTTTCAAATGCACGGGATGTTTGGCTATGCCCAGGCCAGCTGCAGCCTTTTCCAATGATTCGACTTGCCCAGGCTCCCATGCCGTTGGCGTCAGATGTAGGCGGATAATTTCCTCTTCTTCTCCCCGCCAGAATCCCGTCATCAAGAGGATGCGCGCCTGGATACCGGCATCGCGCAGGGGAATAGCTTCATCGAGCGAGGTCACGCCCAACCATTGCGCGCCTTCCTCCTCAAGTGCCCGAGCGCACTCCGTGGCCCCGTGCCCGTAGGCGTCGGCTTTCACCACCGCACATACGGTTACGCCCGGCCCCAGGTGCCGTTGCACGACGCCAAAGTTGTATCGCAGGTTGCCGAGCGAGACCTCGGCCCAGGTGGGGCGCGTCGCCGCCCGCTTCACAATTTCGAGAGTAGCCACTTGAGTTGATTATAGCGGGCGCAGCCCGCGGCCCTACGTTACCGCTGTGCTACAACCTAGCAACTTTGCATTTAGCACCAAGCATTCAGCCCCAAAACGGCGTGGGGAAGTTCCCGATCTTGGGCGGCTAAGTGCTACCAGCCAAATGCTCAGTGCCGCCTTTCTCCTATCTCTCGGAAAGCACGAAGTTCACCGTCACTAGGGTCTCCACTTCCACCGGTTCGTGGTTCAGGATCTCTAAGGACACCGAATTATTCCTTTGCGGCGCGCCGCGCACCAAGAAAAAAGGCCGCGTTGGAGGGCGGCCTTCGGGAACTTTTTCGCAACTCGACGCGAACTATTTTGGAGGCTGGGTGCCCTGCGGTTTGGGCGCCGGGGGTGCAGTCGGCGCCGGCTTAGGCGCGGCCGGTGCAGTCGCTGCAGGCTTGGTGCCTGTCGGCTTGGTCCCCCCCGCGGCGGGCTTGGGTGCAGGCACTCCCGATTGGGTATTGTAAGAATCCACGATGGGCCTAGTGATATCCACGGACGGCCCGGCCCAAACCACTGGCCCCTGCGGCCAGGGATTGGAGGTGTCGATAATCAAGCCGAATCCGTTGTCGCCCGCGTATTTCAAGACCAGGGGACCCATCTTCTGCAGAATGCGCTGAAAGATCTCGTTCTGCTGGTTCTGCGCGTCGTCCCGAGCGTCTTGCACAGAACGCTCGAACGACTTCTGCTTCTGTTCGATCTGTTTGACCAGCGTGGCCCGGGCTTCGTCGTTGAGCTTGTCGCCCTGGGTGTTGAGCTGTTTCTTCAGGTTCTCCAGCTCATCATTCAAACCCTTCAGCTCGGTCTGCTTGGGCTCCAGCTTCTTGCTGAGGGCTTCGATATCGCGCTGGCCCTCATTGGAGCCGAAAACCGCCTGCTCGATGTTGATGGTGCCTATCCTGGTTCCACCAGGGGTTGGGGCCGCAGGAGCTGCGGCGCTGGGAGCTGGAGCTAATGCGGCGGCCGCGCTGCCGGTTTGGGCCAGGGCTGTGACCGACAGGACGAACGCAGTGGCCAGGAGAAATCGCGCAAGCTTGCTTGTCATGGGTTGCTTTTGGACTCCTTGGAAATTTGTTCCGGGAAATTGCTCAGATTGCTTTCACAGGCAAATGCTGGGCCGCGCCCCAAGGTCAACCAGACCGTTCGATATCACCGGGGAGGGCGGGCCGGATCCCAGCTTCTCACGCCAAACTTGACGGCGTGCTGACCACCCCGTACGCTGCCATTTTTCAGGGTGTGGATAGCACATTATAGGTACAGCTTCTGCCCAACGTCAAACTTCGCCCTCGGACTTCGGACCTCGGACTTCAGGCCTTAGGCTTTTTGCGCCATGAGCTCCAGGCGTGGGTTTTTGCCGCGCAAACTTAAGTCTGAGGTGTGCTGGCTGAGGTCCGCCGTCCGAGGTCCGAGGTCTGTTCTAGAACGTTGTGGCCACGGTGAAGCGAAACGTCTTTCGCGGCTCTCGCAAAAGAAACTTTGGTGTAAATGCGGTGACCGCATTGTTGAAGGTAAAGTCGCCTGCCGCCTTGTCGCCGCAAGTCGTAGGATTGGAACCTGGGGGGCAGGGGAACATACCGCGAGTGATGGGTACCGGCGACGAAGTGGTCGTATTCAGCCGCAGCGGGTTATACGCCCAGTAAATGCGAAAGGGAGCGTTGATGACCGGCAGAAATACCTGCAGTTCCACTCCGGTGGACATCCTCGGAATCCAGTTGGTGTTGCCCAGAACTTGCAGCAGCTGGGAGAATGTCTGCTTGCTTCCCCCGATACAGTTCAGGGCAATATCCAGGTTCGGACAGCCAAAAACTGTGTTCTCGATGTCGCTAAACTGCCCCGGGTTAATGCGCAACTGCGAGTTCCTGAGGATGGGATTCACGCCTACATCAATAAACGGCGCCAGGGTGACCGGCCCGGCAATGGTGATCCGGTACTCCATGTTGGTCACCAAGCTGAGATCGCCGCCGGGGAAGACAATTTGATCCAGCGGGATCGGAATGGTGTAGGGCCCGCGCAGCGGATTGCTGGGATCCTTCGGAACAACGGAGCCATCGGGGTTGGTCAGCGGGATGACGCCCTTGTTGGGCAGGAAGGCAACCGGGGTGACGGAGCGGATGTCAAATCCGCGCAAGTCATTTTCCCCGCCCGTGTAGAAGCGCTCAAAGGGTGGCGCGACCACGCCGCCGTAGCCGGTCAGGAACGACCCCTGGAAGTTCAAGCCGATCGTGTTGCGCTGGTTCTGCATCGGGAAGAAACGCTTGTATTGCACGATCGGGCGTAGGGACTTGACTGTCCCGCCCAAGCCGGCTATCTCGGCGCCCAGGAAAAGGCTGCTGCCGCTCTTCGGCGAATACGCGCTGTTAACGCTATTGACCGAGAAGCTGGGGAGAATCTTGCTGGTGATAATCCCGGCGAGCGAATTAGGGCCTGAAATCCCGCGAAATGCTAGGTTCGTGAACAGATTCTGCGAGGCTTGGCTGACCGCGGTAACGGACGACCGGTCTGCCGAATAGGTGATGCCCACACGCTTGAACGAGCGGTGCAGCGGGTAGCTGAGCGAAAGCGAGAAGCCGGTGCTCGCTGTCGTGTAGTTCTGCAGGTTCTGCAGGACAGCCGAGGGCAGGTTCAATTGCTGGCCGGTGAGGATTGCCTGGTTTCGCGCCGCGTTGTAATTGAATTTGTTGGTGTAAATCGTGAAACCGGCCTGCAGCGGGCGATCGAACAGGTAAGGCTCCGTGAAGCCGAACATCAAGTTGCGCTGGGCGTTGCCGATGCTGGCCTGTACGGTCAGGGTCTCGCCCAGCCCCAGAAAGTTATTCGTGCTGTAGCTGATCCCAACAAAGGCTCCGGCCAGGCCGCTGACCCCGCCGTTCAGGCCGATGCTGTTCTTGCCCTTTTCCCTCACCTTGAGCGTCAGGTCCACCGTGCCCTCTTTCTCGTTCAAGTGGGTTACGGTGATGTTGGGGTCGTCCGGCTTTAATTGGTCGAAGTAACCCAGCTGGTTGAGACGCAGTAAGCTGAGTTTCCAAAGGCGCTCGTTGTACACCTGGCCTTCCTCCAGGGCGATTTCGCGGCGGATGACTTTGTCGCGCGTGGTGGTGTTGCCGGAGAACTCAATCCGCCGAACGTAGAACTGCTTACCTTCGTCCAAATCCAGATCGAGGAGGACCAGCTTCTTGTCCTCGTCAAAACTAGTGTTGGGAATCGAAGTGAAGTTGATATAGCCCAACTCACGGTATGCGTTGCGCAGGTTCTCCAGGCCCTTGGCGATCTTGGAGCGGTCGAAAATGTCGCCATCCTTGATGGGAAACAGCGAGCGCAAAGCCTTGATATTACTAACCGCCTTGTTGTTCTTGAAAGAGATTGATCCCAGGCGGTAACGGTCGCCTTCTTCAATAGGCATGGTGATGTCCACAGCCTTGCCTGGCCCCTTCATGAGCAGCGGGACGTGAAAGCCCGTGTGGCCAGTATCGTGGATCTCCGTCTTGGGATCGCGCACCAGCACCTTGAAATAGCCCCGGTTCTGGAATTCCGCGCGGACTCGCTCCGTGTCCTCGTCAAGCTTGGTGGCATCGTAGGTCTTGGAGAGGAGATTCTCCAGGAAGATGGAGTGCGGAATTCCAATCGGCCGCAGGTTCTTCATGGCGCGGCGGAGAGTGCGGCTGTTGACGTGCTTGTTGCCTTCGAAGCGGATCTTGCCCACTTTGACCTTCGGGCCTTCCTTCACCACAAACGTAACGCTCACTGCCGCCGGCGGGATGGGCCGGACCTCAGTGCGAACTGTGGCAAACTGCCTTCCGTGCTCGGAAAGCAGCTCCTTGATGGTGACCTCCGCCTTCTTCACTTTGGTGGGATCGTACTGACTCTCCGGCGACAGTCCCACTTTGCGCTCCTTGAATCGGTCCAACACATCGCTCTTCGACACCGAATTCAGCCCGACGTATTCGATTTCCCGGATCGTCGGCCGTTCCTTGACGTAAATGTGGATGCGCCAGCCCTTGGGCGTCTGCTCGCGTTCAAAGCGGATGTCTTCGAAATACCCGGTGTTCCACAGCGAATTGAAGTCGCGCTCCATGGCCGCCTGCTCGTATACGTCGCCGGGACGCGTGAAAATGCGGGAGCGAATGGTTTCCGCCGGGATGCGTCGGTTGCCGGTAATGACAATCTCGGTTATCACATCCTGCTGGGCGAGGCCCATGGAGCCCAGCAAGAAACAGCTCAGCAGCAAACAGACGAGCCACCGCCTGGCCCTGCAAGACGCTGTAAATGAATGAGATGGATTTGACGCGGAAGCCGGAGCGGAGCGCACGCGCCCGTGCCCGCTCTTCGTTACTGCAGGGCTATCCTGATGAGAACGAAGAATCGCTCCTACCTCAGCTTCCTGGAGTATGGAAAACCGCAATTATACGGTAGAGCAGTGGAGACCGTCCAAACCACGCGTTCCGGTTGCCCTCTAGGAT
>WNFH01002453.1_pt1 | contig 12934 bp, 13 predicted proteins | sample 5400411 | NCBI WGS metagenome assembly WNFH01 (sample SAMN13153347, study PRJNA577476) | soil metagenome | isolation source: 200 cm saprolite under Douglas fir tree site 2 hole 3 | place: USA:California | collected 2015-04-18
TGGCCAAGCTGGCGATGATGACCGGCCGTCCCGTCAAGTGCACCCTCACTCGCGAGGAGGTCTTCTACGCGCATCGCGGTCGCCACCCAGTGCTGATGTGGGTGCGCACCGGCGTCACCAAGGACGGGCGCATCACCGCCATGCACTTCAAGACCGCGCTCGATGGCGGCGCATACGGCTCTTACGGGGTCGCCTCGACTTTCTACACGGGCGCCCTGCAGACGGTGACTTACGACATCCCCGCGTACCGATTCGAGGGCTGCCGGGTCTTCACGAACAAGCCTCCGTGCGGGCCCAAGCGCGGGCACGGCACGCCCCAACCGCGATTCGCAATCGAGCTGCATCTCGAGAAGATCGCCCACGACCTCGGCGTGGACCCGGTCGACATGAAGCGCCGCAATTTCGTCAAGCCGATGACCCGCACGGTGAACTGGCTGCGGGTGACGTCTTGCGGCCTCGAGGAATGCACCGCGCGGGTGATGGAAGCGTCCGGCTTTCGCACGCGCAAGCGGCGGTCCGGCCACGGCATGGGATTCGCGATCTCGTCCTATCTATCCGGCGCCGGGACCGCAATCTACTGGAACGACATGCCCCATTCCGAGGTCCAGATCAAAGTCGACCGCGGCGGCGTAACCGTTTACTGCGGCGCGATGGACATCGGCCAGGGCTCAGACTCGGTGCTCGCGGCGGTCGTGGCCGAAGAGCTCGGCCTGCAGCCAAAGGACATCCGTCTCGTGACCGCCGACACCGACACCACTCCGATCGACCTCGGCTCCTACTCGTCGCGCGTGACGTTCATGGCCGGCAACGCGGCGCTGGAGGCGGCACGCAAAATGCGCGCGATGCTCGTCGAAGCCGTGGCAGCAACCGGCCGCAGATTCGAGGACATCACCTTCGAAGAAGCAAGCGTGCTGGCCGAGGCACGCTTCGGCACACTGACCAGCGCAGGCAGCTACACACCACCCAAGATCGCCGGTCCGTACAAGGGCTCAGGTGTCGGCCCCAGCCCGGCGTACAGCTACTCGGCTTGCGTGGTCGAGCTCGACGCCGACCCGCGCACCGGTCTCCTGCACATTAACAAGGTATGGATCGCTCATGACGTGGGCCGCGCCATCAATCCACTGCTCGTCGAAGGCCAGGTCGAGGGCAGCGTGTACATGGGACTCGGCGAGGCGCTCATGGAGGAGCAGGCGTTCCGCAAAGGCCTGCACAAATGGCCGTCGATGCTCGAGTACAAATCGCCGACATTCCTCGACATGCCCGATGTCGAGACGTTCCTCGTCGAGACCAACGACCCCGAAGGTCCATACGGTGCGAAGGAGGCGGGGCAAGGTCCGCTCCTGCCGGTCATCCCCGCGGTCAGCGCGGCCGTGTTCGATGCGCTTGGTGTGTGGATCGATGAGGTCCCCGTCACGCCCGAGAAAATCGTGGAGGCGCTGCGCCGCCAGGGCAAAGGCGAGCCGGCTCGGTATGGGCCGCCTGGATTTCCCGAAATCCCCTACCCGGCGTGCATCAAAGTGGAACCGCCACCCAAGGAATTAGACCTTGCTGCGCCTGCCGCGATTTAAGTACCTGCGGCCGAAGACGGCGCGAGAGGCAGCGCGCATGGCGGCCGACCTCGGCCCCCACGCGATGTTTGTCGCGGGCGGGACCGACCTCTTTCCGAAATTGAAACGAAGACAGTTCGAGGTCGACGCACTGATCGGTCTCGATTTTCTTTCGCACGCGATTCATCGAGGCGAAGACGAGACGGTCGTGGATGCAGGCGTGACGCTGGCCGCCGCATCTGCCGACCTGGACCTACGCAGCGGTTATCCCGGCTATGCCGAGGCTGCCGGTCTCGTCTCGTCCCCACCCCTGCGCAACGCAGGGACCATCGGCGGCAACCTGTGCGTCGACACGCGCTGCAACTACTACGACATGACGTACGAATGGCGAAAGGCCGCCGGCTTCTGCATCAAGAAGGACGGTGACATCTGCCTTGTCGCCCCGAGCAGCCCTCGCTGCTGGGCGGTCTCTTCGTCGGATACCGCGCCGATGGCAATCGCGCTGGGCGCGCTCGTCACGCTCGCCGGCCCGGAAGGCGAACGCGAGCTGCCGGTCGCGGCGCTGTATCGCGACGACGGCATCGACTACCTGGCGAAGCAGCCCGCGGAGGTGGTCACTTCGCTGCGACTGCCGGCCGCCGGCGGAACCAGGACCGCCTACGTCAAGCTGCGGCGGCGAGGCTCGATCGATTTTCCGATCGCCGGCGCGGCGGTGGCACTGCGACTGGATGGCTCTACCGTGACGAGCTGCCGGATCGTTCTATCCGCTGTCGCCTCACACCCGCTCGAGGCGGACGAGGCATCCGAGTTCATGGTCGGGAAGGAGGGGGATGAAGAATCGATTCGCGCCGCGGCCGAGATCGCCGGACGGCCGGCGAAGCCGCTCGACAATGCGGACCTCAGCCACTTCTGGCGCAAGCGGATGGTGCGCGTGGTCGTGGAGCAGGCTTTGCGAAGCGCCATCGACCAGTAGGCCCGGTTCGCGGGTTAAGCTACTAGGTCGATACCGAGATTGATGTATACCCAACGCCGGCAATCAGGACAGGGAATGGTGGAGTATGCCCTTATTCTTGCCCTGGTCGCCCTCATCGTGATCGTTGCGCTGATCGCCACGGGCGGCCAGCTCATCAACCTGTTCTCGAACATCAGCGTCACCATGTGCAACTTCCACGTGGGTTGCTAAGGGCGCTTAGCTTCTAGTCCGCTCTCGCCGCCGCTGCGGCCTGCGCCGCCCGAGTCGCCCTCTCGACGATCGCCGCCATGTCACGGTGTGCCAAGGCCTCGGCTGGAAAGAGGGCGCCGGTCAGCCCAACCGCCTTCACCCCCAGCCGAAGATAAGCCGGAATCTGGTCGATCTCGACGCCACCCGAAGCCCACAGCGGCACCCCGCCCATGGGCCCCTGCAGCGCCTTGATGTACTCGGGGCCGCCGACCGGCCCCACCGGAAAGACCTTGACGAGGTTCGCGCCGGCGAGCCGAGCGTGATAGATCTCGGTCGGAGTCAGGGCTCCGAGCACGCAGAGAATGTCGTGCTTGCGGCAGGCCTCGGCCACCTCCGGCAGCACGACCGGAGTGACGACGAAGTCGGCTCCGGCCTCCTTCGCCTCCCCCACAGCGCCCGGGTCCCAGACGGTGCCAACGCCGATCGGGATCTTGCCCAGGGTGGTCCCGATCAGGCCGCGGACGATCTCGTACCAGGAGGGCACCGTGGTCGTGACCTCGATGGTCCCGATCCCGCCCTCGATGGCGGCGAGGCAGGCCTGGAAGGCCGCGTCGGCGTTGTCGGTGCGAATCACCCCGCAGAGCCCAGACGGAAACACAAGCTCGATGCTCTTCACGCCCGGTTGATTATGCGGGTAGAACAAGAGGCACCCTCTCCCCTCCGAGGAGAGGGATCGGGGGAGTGGGGCGTGAGTAGGCATGGCATTTCTGAGAACGAGCTACAGTAGTACATACGTATGACCGGGGCTACCGCGACTGAGAGCACCCGAGACCTGATCATCCATGCCGCCGCCGAGTCGCTGCTCGAAAACGGCTACTCGGGGACGAGCGTCCGCTCGATCGCTTCGAAGGCGGGCGTCGCCATCGGCAACCTCCAGTACTGGTTCCCGACCAAGTCGGAGCTGCTGGTCGAGGCCTGGCGCCACCTGACCGCCCGTTCGGTGGAGGAGCTCCGCGCCACCCTCAACCAGCTCAGCGACCCGCTGGAGGTGCTCGAGGTCGGTGTGGAGTCGTTATGGGACTCGCTGCGACGCCTGGGCGACGTCCAGCTGGCGGCCTTCGACCTCATGGTTCAGGCGCCCCGAACCGAGCGGCTGCGAGCGTACATGCCCGAGCTCTTCACCCGGTACCGCGAGGTCATCCAGGAGCAGCTCGACCGCCTGGAGGCCGACGGCCGTGTCCGGCTGACTGTACCCCGCGAGGTATTAGTCCCATTGGTGTTGAATACAGTCCTCGGCTTCGGCCTTTACTACGTCGTCACCGGGGACGACGAATCGTGCCTGCGCGCACTGTCGGCCTTCGGCCAGCTGGCGAGCACGCTCGTCGAACCCATATGAGCGTCCAGGTCCTAGATCGTGAGCTGGACAGGCTCGAGGGCCTGTGGGACCAGGGACTGTCGGACACGTATCGGTCCTACCTGGAGACCTTGAGCGCCCACGAGCCGGAGATGCAGGCCAAGCTCGCGCTGGCCGCCGCGCTGATCGAGGTGGGGATCCGCCTCCAGGGGCTGGGCGGCCACGCGGCCCCGGCCACCACCCTGCTCATGGGCGATCTCTGCCTGGCACGCGCCTCACGCCTGCTCGCCGACAACGCCACCCAGGCCGTGCAGGTGGCTTTCGCGAAGGCAATCGAGGGACTCTCGGCCGCGGCTGCGTCGGGCAAGCCGAGCCGGCCGGTGCGCGAGCTTCTCGTGCACGCGTTCTCGGCCACGGCATGATCGCGGGGCGCCTGCGATTTGCAACCTCGCACGCCACCGAATTCGTCGACGTGACCAAGCTCGTAGGCCAGGAAGTGCGCAGGTCGGGCCTGCGGACCGGCCGCGTCCACCTGCAGTCGCTGCATACGACGCTCGGTCTCGCCATCAACGAAAACGAGCCCCTGCTCCTGCGCGACTTCCAGAAGCTGCTGGAGCGCCTCGCGCCCGGCGACGCCGGCTACGAGCACGACGACTTCGCGCGACGCTTCGAGATCTCTGTCGACGAGCCGGTCAACGGCCACGCGCACTGCCGGCAGCTGTTGCTCACCGGCTTCGCGACGCTTCTGGTCGAGGACGGCGAGCTCGTGCTTGGGCGCTGGCAATCGCTTTTCGCGGTTGAGCTCGACGGCCCCCGCCATCGCGAGCTCGCAATGCAATTGGACGGAGAGTTTGTCTCGCCTCCCGACGCAGTGGGGAGGTCGGCATTCTCGCCTCCCCACGCAGTGGGGAGGTCGGCCCCGCTTGCGGGGCCGGGTGGGGCGAATGGAGCCCAGAACTCCGACTCGGACCTGATCGAGCTCGAGCTGGCCCGGCAGCTCATGGTCGACCCCGACCCGGTGGCCGTGCCGATGCGGCGTCTGATGGAGGCCGGCGGAAAGCGCCTCCGCCCGAAGTTGGTCCAGCTCGCCTCGCAGATCGGTCCGCGCCACGACGCGCTGCGCGCCGCCTCGCTGGCCGCGGCCGTGGAGCTGCTCCACAACGCGACCCTGGTTCACGACGACTATGTCGACGAGTCGACCCACCGCCGCGGGCGCCCGACCGTCGCTGCGGCCGAAGGGGCCGAGCGCGCCATCGCGGTGGGTGACTACTACTTCGCGAAGGCGACCCGTTTGATCGCGGAGATCGGCAACGTCGGGGTGACGTCGACGATGGCAGACGCTCTGGAGGCGATCTGCGCCGCGCAGATCGACGATGTCGCGCTGCGGGGCGCCTTTCCCGGCGACCACGATTCGTACCTGCGTGTCGTACGTGGCAAGACCGCGGCTCTGTTTGCAGCGTCGTGCGCGTCTGGCGCGCTTCTGTCCGATGCGCCGGCTGAGGTCGTCGAGGCGCTGCGGCGATTTGGCGACCTGCTCGGGGTGGCGTTCCAGATGGCCGACGACATGGTGGACTTCAGCCCGAGCTCGGGCAAGCCGGTCGGGCTCGACATCCGGCAGAAGGTGCTCTCGCTGCCGCTGATCTACGCAGCCGAGGACCGCTCCGTCGGACCCGAGGTGCGCCGGCTGCTGGCAGGCTCGCTGGGAGACGAGGAGGTCGGCCGCGTCACCGAGCTCGTCACGTCGAGCGACGCTCTGCGGCGGGTCGGCGACGAGGCGCGCGGCCTGGTCGACGCCGCGGTTCGCGAGCTCGAATCGATTGAGCTCGACGGCCTGCGACCGACGCTCGTGGGCATCGCCCGGTCAGCGGTCGATCGAACCGCCTGACATGAGCCCGACTGTCCCCGCTCCCATGCTGGTGTAGCGCACGCCTTTCCAGCCCGCCACCTCGGCGAGCGCCTGCAGCTCATCCGGGCTGCGGTAGGAGTCGATGGTGTCGCTGAGATAGCGATACGCGGACCGCTGGCCTGAGATCACCCCGCCGACAGCAGGCAGCAGGGTTCGCAGGTACACGCGATAGGCAGCGCCGACAGGGCCTTTCGGAGGCCGCACAAACTCCAGCACCACGGCCCGGCCCTGGGGCTGGACGACGCGGATCATCTCGCGCAGACCGCGGACTGGATCGGTGAGGTTGCGCAGGCCGAAGGCGATAGTGCTCGCGTCGAAGCTCGCATCCTCAAACGGGAGGTTCAGCGCGTCGCCCTCGAGGAACTCCAGGCCCGGATGCCCGACGCGGGCGACCTCGAGCATCTGCGTGCTGAAGTCGAGGCCGACCACGCGGCCATCCGGGCCGGCGATTCGAGCCAGCAGCGCGGTGAGCTTGCCGGACCCGCAGGCGATGTCAAGCGCCGAGCCTCCGGCATTGAGTTGGGTCAGCCGCGCGGCCCGGCGCCGCCAGCCGCCATCGGTTCCGGCTGACAGCACGGTGTTGACGAGGTCGTATCTCCGCGCGATGCGATCGAACATTGTGCGCACCGCGGCCGGGTCGCGTTCGGAAATGTCCTAGATCCTCTGCCAGATCGACGCGATGCCCTGGCCGACCCCGATGCACATGGTGGCCAGTCCGTACTCGGCGTCGCGATGGGTCATCTCGCGCAGGAGCGTACCGACCAACCGCGCGCCGCTACTGCCGAGCGGGTGGCCCAGGGCAATCGCTCCGCCGTTCACATTCACCTTCTCCTCGTCCAATCCGAGCAGTCGCACACATGCGAGCGACTGTGACGCGAAGGCCTCGTTGAGCTCGACGATGCCGATGTCCGACGCCTGCAGGCCCGCCTTCTCGAGCGCCTTCATCGACGAAGGGACCGGGCCGATGCCCATGTAATCGGGATGGACGCCCGCGGGGGCTGCCGCCACCAGCCGCGCCAGCGGCTGCAGGTTGCGCTCGCGAGCCTTGCCCTCCGACATCAGCACGAGCGCGGTCGCGCCGTCGTTGAGCGGTGACGAGTTGCCGGCGGTGACGGAGCCCTTCTCGGAGAACGCCGGCTTCAATCTGGCCAGGGCCTCGAGCGAGGTGTCTTCGCGCGGACCTTCGTCAGCGGTTATCCGCAGCGACTCGCCCTTGCGCTGCGGCACAACGACGGGGACGATCTCTTCGGCCAGCCGCCCCGATTTCTGAGCCGCGACCGCCCGCTGGTGGCTGCGCAGAGCGAAGGCGTCCTGGTCCTCGCGCGATACCTCGTACTTCTGCGCGACGCGCTCGGCGGTCTCCCCCATCTGGAGCGTCCCGTACATCTCGGCCATCTTCGGGTTCACGAGTCGCCAGCCGAGGGCGGTGTCGTAAGCGGTCTGCGGTCCGCGCGGAAAAGCGCCGTCGGGCTTGGGCATCACCCACGGAGCGCGGGTCATGCTTTCGACGCCGCCGGCGACCACGATGTCGGCCGCGCCGGTCTGGATCTCGCGCGCCGCGGCGATCGCAGCCTGCATCCCCGACCCGCACAGGCGATTGACGGTCTGGCCAGGCACCTCGACCGGAAACCCCGCCAGCAGCAGGGCCATTCGGGCGACATTGCGGTTGTCCTCGCCGGCGCCGTTGGCGCAGCCGAGGATGACGTCCTCGACCTCGGCGGGCTTGACGTGCGCGCGTTCGCAAGCCTCCTTGAGCACGATGGCGGCGAGATCGTCTGGACGCATGTCCTTCAACTGCCCGCCGTACCTCCCCATCGGAGTCCGGGCGGTCGCGACGATGACCGCCTGTCGGAGCTCGGTCATCACCCCTTCTTAGATCGCCGAGCCAGGAAGGCCGCGACCCCTTCCGCGAACTCAGGGCTCGCCGCCTGCGCCTCCTGCAAAAACGACTCGAACTCCAGCGCCTCCTCGAAGCTCGACTCCAGCGCATGGTTGACGGCGCGCTTGGCGGCGGCCAGCGCCTGGCGGGGCTGCGAAACGAGGTGAGCGGCCAGCTCGCGCACCTCCGCTTCGAGTCGGTCCGCGGGCACCAGGCGGTTGATGATGCCGAGCCGATGCGCATCAATCGCAGATAGAGGCTTGCCCGTGAAGAACATCTCGTACGCGACGCCGGTGCCCGCAAGGCGCGGCAGGAGCCAGCTGACACCACCGTCGGGCGCGAGGCCGATGTTGATGAAGGCCTCGAGCAGGTAAGCCTCAGGCGTCGCGATGCGGAGATCGCACGCGAGCGCGTAACTCGCCCCGATGCCGGCCGCCGGCCCGTTCATCGCCGCGATGACAGGCTTGGGCATGGTGCGCAGGCGGGTGAGCATCGGCATGTACTCATTGCGCAGCACGTTGCCGACGTCCTCGGGCGTCCGCATCCTGCCCTCCACGCTCGGCAGCTCGGTCACGTCCGCACCGGAGCAAAACGCGCGGCCAGTGCCGGTCAGTACCACGACACGCACCGCGTCATCGCGCTCGACCTGCTTGATCGCCTCGCCCAGCTGCTTGCGCGTGACCACCCCGATGGCGTTCATCTTCTCGGGCCGGTTGAGCTGGATCAGTCCCACCCCGTCGTGGACGTGGACGTTGACGTGAGTTTCGACTTCGGTGGCCATGCTTCTTCCTACCTTCCCTTGAAGTTAGCTTTCCGCTTTTCGAGGAAGGCGCGCATGCCCTCCTTCTGATCCTCGGTTGAGAACAGGAAGTAAAAGCTCTTGCGCTCGGCCACGAGTCCTTCGGCGAGTGGTGAGTCGAAGGCTTTGAGCACCGCCTCCTTGGCCATGCGAAGGGCAAGTGGAGCCTTCTCCGCCAGCTGGCGCGCGATTCGCTTGGCGATCTCGATCGTCATCTCGGCCGGCACGACCTTGTTGACGATGCCCAGCTCCTTCGCCCGAGCCGCGGTGATAGGCGTCCCGGTCAACACCGCCTCCATGGCCGCGTACTTGCCCGCCGTTCGCGGCCATCGCTGCGTGCCGCCGGCGCCGGGAATGATGCCGAGGTTGATCTCGGGCTGCCCGAGGCGCGCGGAATCGCCGGCGATGATCATGTCGCACATCAGCGCGAGCTCGCAGCCGCCGCCCAGCGCGTAGCCGTTCACGGCCGCGATCAGGGGCTTGGTGAAGGCGACGATGCCGGCCCAGCGTCCGGTCTGGTCGCGATTGAGCTGCTCGACTGCCGTCCGATCCGCCATGTCGCCGATGTCGGCCCCGGCCGCGAAGACCTTGGGCCCGCCGGTGAGGACGACCGCCCGGACGCGCTCGTCCGCGTCGAGCTCGCGGAGCGCCTGGCTGACCTCGGCGATGAGCTCCGGGCTGAGGGCGTTCAGGACCTTGGGCCGGTTCAGGGTCACCGTGGCGATGGGCGGCTCGACATCCACGGTTATGAACTCGTACCCCACGGCGTCTATGATCGGCCATGTGGGGACAGGCATGGGGCAGGCGGCGTCGGCGAGAGATTCGGGGATCCAGGTGGCCCGGATGCTAGGCGCCGGCGAGCACGCGAGGGAGCGCATCGCGTAGATGCGTGACCGAGCGCGCGCAGACGGCAACAACGCAGACGGGCCGCATGGGCCCCGAAGATCCGTCGACGATCGCCCGCTCCGTGCCCTGACGCTAAGGGACTCCTACGGCAGGGTTGCCGACGACCTCCGGATCTCGATCACCGACCGCTGCAACTTCCGGTGCATCTACTGCATGCCTGCGGAGGGGCTGAAGTGGCTGAAGCGTGACGACCTGCTCCGCTTCGAGGAGATCGCGCGGCTGGCCGGCCTTTTCGTCGACCGCTACGGCGTGCGGACGATCCGGATCACCGGCGGCGAGCCGCTGGTGCGGATCAAGGTCGAGGAGCTGGTCGGGATGATCAACGACATCGACCCCACCCTCGACATCACGATGACCACCAACGGTGTCCTGCTGCGCGAGAAGGCCCAGCTGCTCAAAGCTGCGGGGCTGAAGCGCATCAACATCTCGCTCGACACCCTGCACATGGACCGCTTCCACGAGATCGCGCGCAGCGACGCTTTCGGGCGGGTCATGGACGGCATCCGGGCGTCGCGCGAGGCTGGACTCTGGCCGATCAAGCTGAACATGGTGGTCATGAAGGGCAAGAACGACGACGAGGTCGTCGACTTCGCGCGCCTGGCTCGCGACGAAGGCTACGAGGTGCGCTTCATCGAGTTCATGCCGCTTGATGGCGACAACATCTGGACCAATGAGCAGGTAGTGCCGAGCCGGCGCATCCAGGAGCAGATCGAGGACCTGTTCCCGCTGCAGCCCGTCGCGGATCCGCGACCAGGTCCGGCCACGCGTTTCAAGTTCGCCGATGGCGCGCCTGGGGGCATCGGGTTCATCTCCTCGGTGAGCCAGGCGTTCTGCACGACCTGCAACCGCATCCGGCTCACCGCCGAGGGCGGCCTGCGCACTTGTCTGTTCTCGCTGCAGGAAACGCCGCTGCGCGACCTCATGCGATCCGGCGTATCCGACGACCATCTCGGCCGCGTGATCGAGACGGCCGTGTGGCGCAAGGAAGAGGGTCACCTGATCAACCAGCCCGGGTTCGTCAAGCCCGGGAAATCGATGTCGCAGATCGGGGGATGATCCAGGAGCTCCACGCGGGGGCGACCAACCTGGTCTACAAGGCGATGCTCGAGCTCCGGCCGAACATCGGCCCGGAGTCGGTCTTCGTCGAGCATGTCGACACGGTCCAGCGGCCAGAGGGTTACCGCGTGGTCGGGTTCTTCGTCGAGGACGATATCCAGGCGGTCGCGGCCGCGGGCTTTCGCATCATCAACATGCTCGCGTGGGGCCGCACCCTTTACTGCGATGACCTCACGACCCGGCCCGAGCATCGCGGCAAAGGCCACGCAGGCAAGCTGATGGACTGGATGATCGATGAGGCCAAACGCCTCGGCTGCGACCAGTTTCACCTTGATTCCGGCGTTGGCACCGACCGCGCGGACGCCCACCGTCTGTACTTCAACAAGCGGATGCGCATCTCGGCGTTCCACTTCTTGCGCCCACTCTGAAACGAGCTATTGCGGCTGCGGCGGTAATGCTGGTGGGCGGCTGCACCCAGCCCTCGCCTCCGATCCCTTCTCCATCGAGGCCGACGCCTTCACCTTCACTGGTCGCTCAATGCCGCCTGCCGGTGGTCTGGAACGTAGGGACGGTGCCTCACCATGCTTTCTTGAGCTACCCAAGTGGCGACGTCGCCGAAGTCGACGCGAACGGGGACGTTTACGACGCCCAGTACCAACGTTGGGTGCCAGGCACGCAAGAGTTGGTCTCACCCGACGGATCGCAGTACACATACTTTTCGTTCTCGAGCACCACGCCGGGCAATGGCCAGGTGCACGTGGTCGACGTCGTGTCTGGAGTCGACCGCTTCATTTACGACGGAGCCACCATCTACTGGCCGATCGCGTTCGCGGGGGACGGCATTTATGTGACGCATGCCATCAACCTCAAGCAGAACGCCTTCGAAGGTCTGTTTCGCCTCGATCCGGTAGGCGGGACGCCCGCCCGAGTGCGCGGCGACCTCGGGAAGCAAGCAGGGTGGACGCTGGTGAGCGGAGGATCGGCGTGGGGTGTGCTGTACGGAATCAGCAACCAACAGGTCCAGTACACGGTCGAGCAGCTCAACCTGACGACAGGCACGACGAGCGATTGGCTTCAGGAGCCGCCCAACCTCTTGCTGTCACCGGTCGGTCGGGATGCGCAAGGCCGGCTCTACATCAGCGACAACTACGAGCTGTGGCGGCTTGATGGCCCGAACGTTGAAGAGCGGTTGTTGCATCCCCCGCCAATCGCCGGCCAGGCCACCTTCTATATCTTCGCCGCGGATCCTCACGGGGAATGGATTGGGGCTTACGGCGGCCCGTGGCACTACTCGGACGCCGAAGGCGCTCGGCAGCTCGCTATCGCCACCAATCATGAAATGGTCGTGCCGGCCGGACCCTGCACGTGAATTGCCCTCCCCCCATTGGGGGGAGGATTAGGGAGAGGGGCGTGAGTTGCCCATAGCGTCATAAGCTAACGCTCGATGCTCAAGCCCGAGGAAGCGCAGCGTCCATATACCGTCACGGAACTCGCCAACGAGATCCGGCGCGAGCTCCGCCCGCTCACGGCCATGCTCGTGAAAGGCGAGGTCACCGGCATGAAGCAGGGCGCCGGCGGTCACTACAACTTTTCCATTCGGGATGGGGTCAGCCGGCTCGACGCGGTCCTGTTCGCGGACGACGCGCGGCGCGTCACGACGCTGCCCGAGGACGGGCAGGTCTTCATCTTCCGCGGCCGGGTCGACTTCTTCGGCAAGACCGGGCGCCTCAGCTTCATCACCGACCAGGTTGAGTTCGACGACGTCGGCAAGTTGCGCGCGCGGCTGGAAGAGCTGAAGCGCCGGCTCGAGCTGGAAGGCGCATTCGCAACCGGTCGCAAGAGACGGCTGCCTTTCTTGCCTCAGGTCGTAGCGCTGATCACATCACCAACGGGTGCGGTCATCCACGACCTCCAGGAGACGATCTGGGAGCGCTATCCGAACATGGGTGTAGTCGTGTACCCCGTGCAGGTGCAGGGGGCTGCCGCGCCCATGAGCATTTCGCGCGCGCTGCGTCGCTGCAACGAGGAAGGCTTGGCCCAGGTGATCGTCGTGGCCCGAGGCGGCGGCAGCTTCGAAGAGCTCTACGCGTTCAACACCGAGATCGTCGCGCGGGCGATCCTCGGTTCCAGGCTGCCGGTCGTGACCGCACTCGGGCACACCTCCGATCGCACGGTGGCCGACATGGTCGCCGACGTCGAGGCGCGCACGCCCACCGAGGCTGGGTCTCGCGTCGTGCCCAAGAAGGCAGACCTGATGTCATTGCTTCGCGAGCGCGAGCGGCGCCTCGACCGCGAAGCCAATCAGCGGCTGCTGCGCGAAACCGA
>WNFH01002455.1_pt1 | contig 12929 bp, 14 predicted proteins | sample 5400411 | NCBI WGS metagenome assembly WNFH01 (sample SAMN13153347, study PRJNA577476) | soil metagenome | isolation source: 200 cm saprolite under Douglas fir tree site 2 hole 3 | place: USA:California | collected 2015-04-18
TAATCATTCTTGAGTACGCCCCAGGGTGTTTCACGTGGTGTTGAGAACCCGCTGCCCCGAACTACGTACGCATCGTCTCCCGCAATGGGAGCTTGATTGACGACGTCGAAGGTAACCGTGCTACTTGAGCAGGCTCCGTGATTGTCGCAGACGGTATAAGGAATTGTGACGCTTCCCGTCTGACCATGGGCTGCCACGAAATCCGCGCGCCCATTCGCATAGACGGTAGCCGTTCCCAGACTTGTATTGACCTGGGTGAAAACGCAGGCCAATGGATCGCCATCAGGATCGCTGTCGTTCTTCAGCACTCCATAAGGTGGTGAATCAAGCGGGGTCCCGAAGACGCCGTGAACCGTGTAGTGATCCGGATTCGCCACGGGTGGTTGGTTGTCTTCACTCTTGCCCAGGAACATCATTGAAAACAATGCGGGCAATAGTAGGAGGCTATGAAACTTGCTTGGCGACGGAGGAAACATCGGGGGCTCCTTCCAGTCGAGACCGAACGCGCGAGCTCTTGTCGATCTCGGATGAGGCGATCTCACGGAAGAACCACTTCTTCTCAGGAGGTCGCGGAAGTGTCGAGATAACAGAAAAAACTGGAACTGAACTGATTAAAGCTGGCGGAGTTTAGGTGTGAGAAGAATACCTGTCAAGCGGTTTTGGTGGTAAGAATTCCTAGTAAGATCGAGCATCCCCAGAGTTCGCATTCGATTAGAAATTTCTGAATTGCCGGAATTATTTTTTTCGCTAATAAGTTTGCTAGAGCAGGGATCGAACTTGTGAAGAAGGCGTTGCGCCTTTTTGGAGTGCGCTGACTTGTCAGCGCTTTGGTCGGCGCGACGAGTCGCGCCTTTTGAAAGCGGCCGCACCCCAGCACAGCCGGCGCGCTGGGGACCCCCGCTCATCGCCGCACTCCAAAGCGCCCATCGCGGAATGTTCAACGCGTAACAATCACATCATCGCTGGTGTTAGGCTTGCCGTCCGGACTTGACGACCGGAGCACGAGCGTCGCCCGCGCACTGGCTTGATGGGTCAATCCGATTGGAGAGAACCAAGTTCGCACACGGCGATGTAGTCGGAGTTCGTAGGGCCGTAGCCCGACGCTCGTAGCCCGACACTAAGGCAGGGCTTCGCTCGTGACTGAGTACTTAAACACTCAGGGCGGAAAGGCGTCAGTGTGGAGGTCTTCACCGCTCTCTTCTTGATTGATCATGTCAGTCAATATCGCAATAGATATTGCCGAAGCGCTGTTGGGCGCGGTATAAGATGCGCATGGCGGACTTAGACCGCTCCATGTGGTCTGATACGCAGTTCGGCGTCATGGTGATATACGAAGACAATCTGGACGTGAACATTAGGCCCGCTATCGTCGCCGACGCAATAGCAATCATTGATCTTCATTTTACCGCCGTGCATCAAAGTGCCAGCAGCTTCTACCCGGCGGAGGTTCTCAACACCTGGTCGACGCAGCCGGACGAAACACGCTATGACCACATTCGGCGGGCCCTAGAAAAGGGAGAAGAACTGTTCGTCGTGGCTGAGGACGCTTCCGGAGTAATTGGCTTCGGATCGATTGTTCCACTTTTGCAGGAACTCCGAGCGGTGTACGTTCACCCTCGAGCCGGGCGCCGAGGCGTCGGGTCGGCAATTCTTAGGTGCCTCGAGCAGTTGGCTCTCGATCGAGGCGTGTTACAACTTCAGATGGATGCCTCGATCAATGCCGAAGCGTTTTACAGACGGGCGGGATACGAGATCCTGGAACGCGGCGTCCATCGGCTCAGAAGCGGCCGCGAGATGGCGTGCCTGAAGATGAAGAAGAGTCTGACCCAAGAAATGACACATCCACATTCCCGACCAGCCGTCTAACAAGCAAATCGAGCCGACGCGCCCGAGGGCCTGTGCGATCATGTGGCCGCGGCGCGCGGCTCATTTGAACCGTTCGGCGTCCACCGCTACCCTGGGGAAGGAAACTGACGTGATTGCACTTCGCCCCTTGCACTGGCCCGACGATCGGGCGTCGTTGCTGGGACTCGACACGTCGTTTACGACGGACCGAGTATTTCACCTGCAGCAAACGGACTACGCCGTCAAGCTTTGCGAGGTGACCGCTGAGCCGCCGATCCACAAGTCTTATTCGCTCGTCGACGGCGTCGATCTAATCCCAAGCCACGACTGGGTAACCATCGCCGAACATAACCACGGGGTTGCCGGCGTCGCCTCGATGACGATCGAGGCGTGGAATCGGCGGGCGGTGTTGCATCATTTGTATGTGACGCGCGAGGTTCGCAGGATCGGGCTTGGGCATGCGCTTGTCACGGCCGCGATCGGGGCCGCTCGTGATCGAAACGCGCGCTGTGTGTGGGTTGAGACACAGACAGTCAACTACGGGGCTGTTCAGTTCTACCGAAGTATGGGTTTTGAGTGGTGCGGGTTCGACACATCGCTGTATGATCCGAGCGATGCGGGCGTTGATGAGGTCGCGTTGTTCTTTTCGCGAGACCTACGGTAGTTGATCCGATCCGGAACAGGGCGACGCCAAATCGTTGGACCGGAGCGCGGGGAGCGTGTTTCGTAACTTGGTTCGTCCGGCGATGCTTGATTGAATTCGCGCCGCCGCGTCAACTCAACCGTTCGGCAGCAGGAGAACTGTTCGCGACTACCACACAATCAAAGGAGAAAACCATGCCCCACAAAGTTTTCATCAGTTATCATCACGGTGGCGACGCCGCGTACAAGGAACAATTGTTGGTGCTGAACCAACGCTATGGAATCTTCATCGACGGATCGGTCAACACTCGCGATATTGACGATCGTCTTCCGGATTCTACGATCAGAGAGATCATACGTGACGACTATCTTCGCGATTCAACAGTGACGGTGGTGCTCGTTGGTCCAGGTACGTGGGGTCGTAAGCACGTCGACTGGGAAATTTACTCCAGCATGTTCGATGGTCGTCGCAACAAGAAATCAGGTGTCCTAGCGATCATGCTCCCCTCCACCGGCTGCGACTCGTTTACCGTGCCGCACACCGGAGAAAAGGAACGTGTCTATTCCGATTGCACAAGCTGGTTCACTATAGACAAACGAAGCGAATACGAACAAAGGTATCCCTCTATGCCTGAACGGCTCATAGATAACCTACTCAAAAAAGAAGCAAAGGTGTCCGTTACAACTTGGGATCGGGTCACGGCAGATCTCTCAAAGCTTGAGTTCTTAATCGACGCCGCTTGGAAAGATCGAATCTTGTGCGAGTATGATCTGTCGAGGCCAATGCGAAGGAACAACGCGTGAAACACTCCGATGGGCTGCTGCCGAACTCACATCGTTGGACCGGAGCGTGTGGAGCGTGTTTCTCAAGTTGAATGATAGATTTCGAATGTTGGATGTAATCGCCGGGCCCGGTCAAATGACGTTATCGCGCCAACACGCTGTCTTATAGAGAGGCTTGTCATGTCTGAATCAGGTGCCCTCAATTCTTCGCACGTTACGACTGACACTCCTACTCCGAATCGCAATCTCCGCTGGCCTCGTCTGGTCGCAAACTCTCTCTGGTGGGTTATTTGTGCTGCATTGGGATCATTCTTCAGTGATCTAATTGGAAGCGTGTGGAATCACAGCTTCACAGCGACTATTTTATCTGCGCAAGTATTTCTGTGGCTTGGGAAGGCTTTGGCGGTTGGGCTATTCTTCGGACTAATGACGGGTTTTTCATCATGGCTAGCGCAGGAATTATTCGGGCGACCGAAAACAGATTCTTCCAAACGACCTGGCGCATAACAAATCATTGGACCGGAGCGGCGATAGCCCGTCTCGTAACTTAACTCCTCCGGCGCGGCTTGAATGAATTCGCGTCAACTCAAACGTTAGATGCTTCTGGAAAATGCTGTAGAGCTAAAATGAGATCTTGAGATGACAACTATCGGAACTGTAGAAAGTTTATGGCGCTATCCGGTTAAAAGTATGCGCGGCGCGGAAATGCCCGAAGTTTTTATGGGATTTTCAGGCATCTATGGCGACCGCTGCTACGCCTTCAAAAATTCTGCCGCGCGCAAAGGCTTCCCTTATTTGAACGCAAATGTGCAGCAAACAATGCTGCTATATGGTCCGCAATTCCGTTACCCGGAACGAGCGTCAAGACCGCCGAATTTGATCGAAGCGGCGAGCATCGCACCCGGCGTCACCCCTGCAAACGGTGATGCGGAAGATATGGTATTAGACATTGTTACGCCGTCAGGCGAAATCATTTCCATTGATGATCCAGCACTTATAAAACTACTCGGCGCAGGAATCAGCGAAAAGAATCAACTGAAACTCGTGCGGTCAGACCGCGCTTTAACCGATTGCCGTCCGGTTTCAGTAATCAGCTTGTCAACCGTGCGGCAGGTTGAATCGGAATTGGGCATTGCGCTTGATAAGCGGCGTTTTCGGGCAAACATCTATTTCAATTTCGCGTCTGAGAGCGGCGGATTTGCCGAAGATAATTTAGTCGGTCGCGCGCTGCGTATCGGTTCAAAGGCGACAGTTATGGTTCTTGAACGCGACCCGCGCTGTAAGATGATTTCGCTCGACCCAGACACAAGTGAACACAATCCTGAAATTTTACGGAAAGTCGCCCAGGCACACGGTAACTCTGCCGGTGTTTACTGCGCCGTATTGGTCGAAGGCTTATTGAAAAAAGGCGATCTAATCGAGCTGGCTGTCGACTGATTTTCCTAATGTTGTCTGTAGTCCAAGACCAAACCCTCAATGCGTGACTGTAATGTCATCGCTGGTGTTGGGCTTGCCGTCCGGTCCTGACGAGCGGAGCACGAACGAAGCGCGCGCGCCTTCATACTCGTACGGCTGGTGCCAGGGATCGACGCGAATGACTCGGGTGAGGTAACGCGGGTTTAGTAGATCGACGAGCTTGGCCTCGCTCTTTGTCTCGAAATAATAACCGTGCTCGCGGCGATACGACTCGAGCGCCGTGGCGATCGATTCCAACTCAGCGCGGGCGCGCGCAGTCTTCTCAACATTCAGCGCTTTGACCAGCAGGTCGACGTCTTCCCAGCGCCGGTCGCCGGTGCGGATTTCGGCGACGCGCCATTTGTCGTTGTCGCCTTTGACAAACCGAAAAGCGGTCTCGACCTGCGCGACCACGACCGCAGTGTTGCCGGCGGTAGAAATGTCCTTGACGCGCACGGCGTCGGAAGGCAATTGGATTCCGGCCATCCGCGCGATCACGCGGCGCGCTTCGCTCGGACTGAGATTACCCGCCGCGCGCGCGCGTCCCACCAAAAACCCAGCGCCGACAAATAGAGTGGCCAACAACGAAATGACGAGACATCGCTTGAGCATGATTTCCAGATCTCCTGTCGATCGGATCTCGAACTGCTGACGGAAGAATGAAATGATTTCTAACAGAGAAAGACGGGACTGGCAAGGTTTCGAGGTCGGCGGGCGGGTGGTGTTCTGATTCCCCAAACTTTGAGACATCGGCTCGCCTTGGAAAACGATCCACGAAGCCACACGAAGCGGCTTGTTCGTGTTATTTGGTGTGGTCTCGTGGATCGTCCTGGGTAGTCCGCAGGGACACAAGGAAACGAAAAAGGACCCGCCGGCTCAGGCCTGCTGCGCCTTGGCCACCAGCATGCGCAGCATGGTTTGCAGTTGGGTCGTCGTGAACGGCTTGGGAAGAAAAACGACCGCGCCGGCCGCGAAACTGTCCGTCGGGAGCTTTGGATCCTGCTCTGCGGTCATCATCATCACGGGAATTTTCATGAAGCGCTTTTCCGTTCTCATGAAGCGCACGACTTCGGGCCCGGTAATCTGCGGCATGACTACGTCAAGAATGGCGGCGGTGAAACCAACGTCATCCTGCAGCGCCTTGTAGGCCTCGCGGCCGTCGCGCGCGCCGACGACCGAGAAACCTTCCTTCTCCAAAATGGTGGTCACCAGACGCAGAATTGCCGGATCGTCATCGGCGACTAATATGCGTCCTTTTGAGTTTCTATCTTCAGCCATCAGCTCACATCCCCATTTCATTCGAACTTCGCGGCCGCAAGACGCTAAGCCACTTCAACGGCCCGGCCGCTCTCGCCTGCCTTCAGCGAAAGCTCCGCGGCCAGCTTGATTGCCTCAACCATGCTCGAGTGCTCGGCAATTCCTTTGCCGGCGATATCGAACGCCGTCCCATGATCGACCGACGTGCGAATAAATGGCAAGCCCAGCGTGATGTTCACCGCTTCCCCAAACGAAAGACATTTCACCGGAATCATGGCCTGATCATGATAACACGCGACGACCGCGTCGAACTCGCCGCGCGAAGCGCGCAGAAAAACTGTGTCGGCTGAGAATGGTCCGCTGACATTAATGCCGTCCGTGGTGCGGCAAGACTCAACGGCGGGCGTGATCTCAGAAGCTTCTTCGATCCCAAACAGTCCACCTTCAGCGCCATGCGGATTCAACGCCGCCACGGCAAGGCGAGGCCTCTCTATGCCCCAGCGCTGCAACTCCTGATCGGCCAGGCGGATGGTCTTCTCTATCCGATCGCGAGTCACCAACCGAATCGCTTCTGATAGCGGCACATGAGTCGAAATCAGAACGACGCGCAGGTTCGCGGCCACAAAGCCCATCGCATAGTCTTCCGTGCCCGTCAGGTGGGCCAGAAACTCAGTGTGTCCGGGAAAGCTGTAGCCGCCGAGAAAAAGCGCGCGCTTATTTATCGGCGCCGTCGCGATCGCATCGATGCTTCCCGCCGCGCACAACTCGACCGCGGCTTCAATATATCCGGCGGCGGCCTTTCCGGCCGAGCCTGATTCAATGCCTGGCTCGATGTGTCCTTCGATGTTGTCGAGATGAAAAATCAACGGGCTGCCGATTCGATCAGGAAAGGGCTCGCCGCGGCGTACGATCTGGTATCCACATTGCAAGTCGAGCCTCCGCGCGTTATGCGCCAGCAGTTGCGCGTCGCCGACAATGACCGGCTGACAACATCGACGCACTTCTTCCTCCGCGACCGCTTTGAGCACAACCTCGGGCCCGATCCCGGCAGGATCGCCCATGGTTATCCCAATGCGCGGCAGTGGCTGAGAAGCGAAAGTCGGGTCTGGTTGATCTAACGGCAGCTTATTCATTGCTCGAACAACTGCATCAAGGTGTTGAGGAGGCAGTAATCTGCTCCGGCGGCCAAACCCCGGGGAGGCGCCCGGGGAAAACCGGGAAGCGATCAGGGCTGTGGGGCGTGGAACTCGCGCACTTCATCCTCGGGCGCCGGCGATACCCGGTCTTCGGCCTTGAACATGTACTTAATATTACGCTTCAGGATCAGAAGATTCGGAGCCGACCGGCGATTGATCTTCAACGAGCCGCGATCGTACCACTCAATGGTGCCCTCGATCTCCTCGCCGTCCAGCAGCACGAGAACCATCTGCGTGTGCGCGTCGATCTGTTTTTTGTAATAGTAGATCTCGGCGTGTGTTTCAGTCGGCGGCGGCTGGCGCTTCCGTATCTGAATGGATGACGAAGAAGACGACGGTTGCGGCGGTCGTGATGGCGGCATGCCGCTGCGCTGCTGAGGACCCCCATTGGAGCGGTCGCGCTGCTGATACCCCTCGTCGCGTCTGGCCTTTACGTCCGCCAGGGTCGTCCTGATAAGTTTGCGATTAGACATTAGAATCGTGCCTCCCAAAAAATTAGTGAACGAGTATTGCCGGAACAGTTTCCAGGTCGATTTGCGCACAAGGCATAAGCCAATACTTCGCAGGCTAAAGCCTTCCAAGGAGAAGATGCACTTTTGAACCCGGGACTGAAATATCGTTCAGGGAATGCGCGACATGCTACACGACTGTGGGGGAAAACGCAAAGCTTTAAAAGGGGCCGGTGTTACAGAACCTGGCACACAAGCAAGCCGCTGTTTCCTGCCGCCTGCCTGCTGCTTTCTGCTTTCGGCCTACTGCCTTCTGCTACTAGTCTGCCTTCTTCCTGATAAATGTCGGCACGTCAAGATCATCGTTGCGCCTGGGCGACTGCTGCGGCGCCGGAAACTCGTCCGGCGACCGGGGCGAGTACCGCGGAGCGGTCGTCAAAGGCATCTGCGCGCCGGCGGCAGCCGTGGCTACCGCAGCTTCGCGGCGAAAACCGGTGGCGATTACGGTAATCTTCATCGCGTCTGCCATCGACTCGTCGATTACGTGCCCGAAAATAATGTTGGCGTCTTCGTCGGCTTCCTGACGAACGATTGACGCGGCATTGTTCACTTCGCAGAGCGTCAAATCGTGACCGCCAGTGATATTAATGAGCACGCCACGCGCACCCTTGATCGACGCTTCTTCCAGGAGTGGCGACGAGATCGCTTCCTGCGTAGCTTCGATGGCCCGATTTTCACCGCGCGCGTATCCGGTCCCCATCAGCGCCATGCCCATTCCCTGCATGATCGTGCGCACGTCGGCAAAGTCGAGATTGATCAAGCCCGGCACGGTGATCAAGTCGCTGATTCCCTGCACCGCCTGGCGCAGAATATCGTCGGCCGCCTTGAAAGCGTCGACGAACGAGGCGCCCTCAGAAACGGCGCTGAACAGCCGCTCGTTTGGAATTGTGATGACCGTGTCAACTGATTCATGCAGCTCGCTGAGACCCTGCTCGGCCTGCTGCAATCGACGCCGGCCTTCGAATAGAAACGGCTTGGTGACGACGGCCACCGTCAAAGCCCCCAACTCGGTAGCCAATGACGCAACGATCGGCGCGCCCCCGGTCCCCGTGCCTCCGCCGAGACCGGTGGTCACGAAAACCATGTCCGCACCCTCAAGTACTTCGATGATCTTGTCAGTGTCTTCGAGCGCTGCCTGCCGCCCGACTTCCGGATCCGCGCCGGCACCCAGGCCCTTGGTCAATCTACCGCCCAGTTGAATCTTCACCGGCGCGCGGGAACGCTTCAGCGCTTGCAGGTCGGTGTTTGCGACGACAAACTCGATGCCTTCGATGCCGGCGTCAATCATGCGATTGACCGCATTGCCGCCCCCACCGCCCACACCAATGACTTTTATGCGCGCGCCGGTGATTGGCGGCTCGTCATCGATGAAGATATTGATGCTTCTGCCGGGTTCGCGAACCTCAGGTGTCATGGTCTTTTCCTCTCTTCCAAACCGCGAAGCTTTCCACGGTCTCCTTCGTTTATTTTGGGCTGGCTGAACCATGGGCATCTATATCTTGCGGCCAACATATTGTGCCGCCGGGCGGCCAGCATACAACACTTTGTCAAAGAATACTACTAAAACGATTGCGAAATTTGGACACAAAATGAGTCAAACGTCCCGACCCGCCGCGCTTCGCCGCGCCTGAGCGTTGCTCGAGCGCGTGGGCGCGTTGCGAGACCAACGCGAGTCCGGCCGCAGCGGCCCACGCCGGACTCTGCACATCCTCGACAAGTCCGCCGAACCGATCGCGTTCGGGATAGCCGATGCGAACCGGCGCGTCGAAGACCTGCTCCGCGATCTCGACCATGCCTTCGAGCAGCGCGCCGCCACCCGTCAGCACGACGCCGCTCGACAATTGCCGGTTCCAACCGGAGTCTCTGATTTCGTCTGACACGTGCATCAGCACTTCTTCAGCGCGCGGCTGCAGGATGTCGCAGAGAATCTGCCGCGACAGTTGCCGCGGTGCGCGACCGCCGACCGAAGGAACTTCGACCATCTCGCCCCGCTGGTCGTCATTGAGCGACGCGCTCGAGGCACAACCTACAGTGCGTTTAATTTTCTCGGCTTCCGGAATCGGCGTGCGCAGGCCGAAGGCAATGTCGTTCGTGAAGTGCGATCCGCCTAGCGGAAACACGGCCGTGTGTTGCACGGCGCCGCGTTGATAGACGCATAATCCGGTGGTTTCCGCGCCAATATCGACCAAAGCCGAACCGTACTCCTTGTCGTCTTCAGTCAGCGTCGCTTCCGCGGCCGCAAGTTGCTCGAGGATCATGTCGGCAACGATTAATCCTGACCGATTTACAGCGTTAATAGCGTTCTGGCGGGCGGTCACGGGGCTGGTAACGATGTGAACTTTGACTGCCAGTCGGGCTCCCGTCATCCCGACCGGGTCGTTGATTCCGTCCTGGTCGTCAACGATGAATTCCTGCGGCAGGCGATCGACAATTTCGCGGCCGGCGGGAAGTTGAATCGCGCAAGCCGAATCGATCGCGCGCCGCACATCGTCGCCGGTAATCTCGCGGTCGCGACTCGCCACGGCGACAATCGCCTGACCGTTGAAGCCCATGATGTGCGAGCCGGCGAGGTTGATGGTCACCTCTTCAGCCTGCGCGCCGCTCATTCGTTCCGCTTCATCTATCGCTCGCTTAATCGCTTCAACGGCCGCATCGGGATTGACAATCACGCCTTTGCGCAGGCCGCGCGCCTCGGCTTCGCCAATGCCGATGATTTGCAGCAGTCCACCTTCGCCGGGCTCGCCAACCACACAGGTAACTTTGCTAGTCCCGATGTCCAGGCCCACGGTGTGATTTTGTCGCTTTGCCATAGCAGTTCGTTTCTGTTTATTTCGGTTTCCTCACGGCAGATGCATTGCCGGTTTCGGTTCGCGCGACGGGCCGCGACGGGCCGGCTTCTGCCGATTGGCGTTCGCGGAATCCTTAGCCGCAGTCTTCTTACTTGCTGGATCAGTCGTCTGCGCGTCAGTCTTTGACGCGGAAACAGCGACACTATTCGATCCCGCGTCCGGGGTCTCAGTTCCGGTTGAGATCTTGCCGCCCGAACTAGAGCCTATGATGACGCGGCCGCCCTGGAAATCTACGTAGGTGATGGAAGAGCCGCGCGGAGTTTGTTTGTATTCATCGAGAGCCTGGAGTTCCGCTTTCAAGCGCGCGCCCAGATCCTTTCCGCCGAGTCGCACTTCGATTTGCGAATCGCTCCCGGCCAGTTGCGCGCGCACGTCGCGCACATCAATCAGATTAATCTCGCTCACGCGCTCGGCCAGACCGGCAGCTTCCCATTCACGCGTCGCTTCCAGGTATTTCTGGACTCGCTCAGCGTTCTCTTTTCGGGCGTCCTCAGTTCCCTCCTCGTTCCAGCCGCGGATGAAAAATGACAGCATGCGATCCGCGGGTTTCATTTCTCCCAATGACACACCTTCATCATCGACCCAAACGAAATGGCCGTTGGACGTGTGCACGACCGCGACCGGAATCCGCTCAGTCACGCGCACCCGCAAACGGTCGGGCAGAACCCGAGTGACAATCGCGCTACGCACACCCGGCAGGCGTCCCAGTTCAGCGCTGATGGCTGAGAGATCGGCGCGCCAGACTCCAGTGCGAGCCACGGCCCTGCGGGTCAGGCCTTCGATTTCTTCAGCCGAAGTTCGCGAGGTGCCGGTCACGTCAATGCTTCTGACCTGGAACATCGCCGCCGAAGCGGCCACGCGATAGCCGACAAACGCCGCCATGAGCGCGAGAATTGCCAGCACGACTTTCAGAGCCGACGGCACATAACCAAATAGCGCGCGGGGAGAGAAGCTTCGCGGCCGGCTCGCTTCTCGACCGCCTCGACGCGCCGGACGCTGAACAAATTCTCGGGTGGCAGCGGAATTGCGCCGCGAGCCGCGCGATGGAATGGCTTGTTCTCTCATAAGTTTCTCTCAACCGTTCAGACTTCGACTCAGGTTGCACTTTTCGGAGCACGCTAAAGCGTGAACTCTTAACTCTACGTCTGTTCTCCACTCTCACTACTCCAGAGTTCAACTTCGTACTCGAGATCGATTCCGTGTTCGCGCTTGACCCGCTCGCGAATTTCTTCCGCGAGGGCGAGCGCGTCGTCAGCGCGCGCATCGTCGCCCTCGGTCACGATGAAGTTTGCGTGTTTCGGCGAAACCACTGCCCCGCCTCGCCGCGTTCCCTTCATGCCGAGATCGTCGATCATCTTGCCCGTACCGAGCGCGCTCGCCGGTGGATTTTTGAAGAAGCAACCGGCGGAGCGCGCGCCGTGTGGTTGCGTCGCCATTCGTTGGCCCTTGGCTTCTTCCATCCGCGCGCGGATTTCCTCGGCGTTACCAGGTTGCAAAACCAAAGTCGCGCCCAAGAGTAATTCCCCTTCCCGAAACGAAGTGTGGCGGTAGTTCCACTTCACTTCGCTGCCGGGAATTTCGACCACGCAGCCGGCGCGCGCGACGCGCACGGTTTCTACTACGGTGCCAATTTCCTGACCGAAAGCCCCGGCGTTCATCCAGAGCGCACCGCCCACCGTGCCGGGGATGCCGCTGAGTCCCTCAATCCCTGAAAGTCCCTGCCGCCCTGAATCGATGCAAAGCCGCGGTAGCGAATAGCCGGCACTCACCGAAACCCGAGCGTCAGAAAACACCGGATCAGCTTTCAATTCTTTCACGCTCAAGATCACGTAATGATGAGCGCCGTCGTCAGCCAAAACGTTGCTGCCCGATCCCAGCGGCCGCCAGGCGATTTGGTTTTGTTCCAACTCGTGCACGAGCGCCGCGGCCTGCTCTTCGGTCTGCGGCGAAAGCACCCAATCGATCGCGCCCCCGACGCGGAGGCTGGTCAATTCGGCGAAACGCTTGCCGCGTTCGGCGCGCACACCAAGCTTTGCCGCGATTTGTTCGATCGCCGCATCGCGGGCCGCTGTTTCTTCGACTGGAACCATTTTCACGGCTCTTTTCTACTCCCTCTCCCCTTGGGAGAGGGTTGGGGTGAGGGCTTGAGACGGCAACTAATTGAATGGAACGGGGTGTCTCGCTTTCTCATGCTAATACCCTCACCCTGGCCCTCTCCCAAAGGGAGAGGGTAAAAACAAAGGCTTACGCACCCTGCGCCAAACCCTGTTCGCGCAAGAGCGTTAACAACTGGTCGCCCGCGCGATGGACTGAGCCGGCGCCGAGTGTGATCACCAGATCGCCTTCGCGGACGTGGTCGCGAAGAATCTCGGCGGCATTCTCGACCTTGCCCA
>WNFH01002457.1_pt1 | contig 12926 bp, 9 predicted proteins | sample 5400411 | NCBI WGS metagenome assembly WNFH01 (sample SAMN13153347, study PRJNA577476) | soil metagenome | isolation source: 200 cm saprolite under Douglas fir tree site 2 hole 3 | place: USA:California | collected 2015-04-18
CGATCGCGCCTCGTGCCGGGGTTTCGCAGAATGCGGTGACTTACGGGGTGATGATTGCGAATTATCAGCCCGAAGATTCCAGCGCCACGTTGGACGCGGCCACGCACCAGTTGCTGGCTTCGCTTCGCCAATCGAATCCCGACCTCAAGCAGATTGGGAATGATGAGAATGTTCGCGTGAATGGGGTGGCGGGGAAGTCGGTGGACCTGATCGGGAGTTCTCCGATCAAGGATACGCAGGGGAAGGCGCTGGCGGAGCGTGACTGGGTGGTTACGTTGCGGCGGCGCGATGGGACGGTGCTGTATCTGGTCTTTATTTCGCCGGACAAGGAGTTCGGGGCTATGCGGCCGGCGTTTGAACGGATGCTGATGTCGCTGCGGCTGCGGTGAGGGCGCGCCGGGCTTTGCCCGGGTGGACAGCCGAGGGCGGCTGTCCCCACATGAAGCAAATCTAAGCAAATTTACGGCGCTTTTTCCCGGTGCGGCTTTGCTAGAAGGTACGCCACTACTAGCAGAGCGAGGCAGGAGAGGCCGCTCCAGAGATTCACGCGCGGGGATAGCCAGGTTTGAAGCAGGGCTGCGGAGACCAGCACGAAGCCGAGTATTGATCCCCATTTGCCGAGCGGAGAGCGCAGGGGCAGGGCGGCGATTTCTGCGGGGGTGTGACGGCGGCGGAAATTTACGTGGGCTGCTAGCGAGACTAGCCAGGAGAGAATCATTCCGGTGAAGGCGGCTCCCAGCAGGTAACGGAAGGCGTTTTGGGGGGCCCACAATTCCAGAGCCAGGGCGAAGAGGATTCCGAAGGAAGAAATGAGAACGGCGTATTGGGGAGAGCCGGATGGATTCAGGCGGCCGAGGCGGGCGGGCGCCCATCCGGTGCGGGCCAGGGAGAAAATCATGCGCGAGCCGACGTAGAGCGAAGCATTGGCTCCGGAGAGTGCGGCGGAGAGCACGACGAAATTCATTACGCTGGAGGCGCGGGGAATTCTGACGGTGCGGAAAACCGCGACGAAGGGGCTTTCGGTGACTCCGGCGTGATTCCAGGGCATTACGCCCAGCAGTACGACGATGGCTCCGACATAAACTGCGGTGAGAGTGAGGAAGGTGAGCCAGATGGCGCGGGGAGTCTCTTTGGCGGAACGAGTCTCGCCGGTGGTGACGGCTACCATTTCTACTCCGCCGAAGCTGTAGATGGCGAAGGTCAGGGCGATCAGCGGGGCGAACACGCCTTTGGGGAAGAATCCTCCCTGGACGCTGTATTGGGGCGTGGCTCGACCGCCGAGCAACAAGGTTGCTCCGATGATGATGAAGGCTGCGAGGGTCACGAGCTTCACCATGGATAGCCAGAATTCGAAGCGTCCGTAGGAGCCTACGCTGCGCAGATTCACGGCGAGCAGCAGGGCAGAGAAGACCAGCACCCACACATAGGCGCGAACGTTGGGAATCCAGTAGCCCATGTAGGTGGCGGCGGCGATCATTTCGGTGCCGATGCCGAGCGAGATTCCCAGCCAGTAGCCGGCGCGAGCGAGGAATCCGGCGAACTGGTTGAGATACAGATCGCCGTAGACACCGAAAGAACCCGCTGCGGGATGGGCGCAGGCTAGCTCGCCGAGCGCCATGGCGACGGTCCAGTTGATGAAGGCGGCGGCTAGGAAGCTGAGGATCGCGGCGGGACCGGCGATCTCCATGGCGGCGCCGGAACCGAGGAGCAGGCCGGTGCCGATGGAGCCTCCGACGGCTACCATGGCCATTTGCCCGGCAGTGAGTTGGTGGCGGAGGCCTTCTTCGGGCGCGGGTTGGGGAGGGGCCACGTCGGTGGGCATGGTGCACCATATCAAGAACGGTGGACCGTCACCAAGAACGGACACCAAGCTCTGATTTTCCGAGGGCACTTTGCGGCACGGCTAAAAAAACTCAGGTTGCTGACTGGATGTGACCCTCAGTGGCTAAAAGCCACGGGCGATTTTGTGGCAGTTACGGCGCGGCTAGAAGCCGCGCCCTTTCAAAACAGAACGGCAATCGAGTTTCTAGCAATCTTTAAAGCCGCGTCGTCAAAGAAACGCAACGGCGACCTTTTCCGCGACGGCTGGAAGCCGTGCCTTTTCAAACCTGCGTCCGAAACGTGCCGAGTGACCTTCGTAATCGAGGGTTGCCGTTACTGCGTTGCTGCTGCCGAAGGGGCCTCCTAGAATCGGAGGAGGAATACTCCGTCTACCTACTCATGCCTGAGATCACAAGACGACTGGACCGCGCTGAGGTGGCTCGGCGCGTGGAGCGGGCTGAGAAGCTCCTGCAGAAGGGTAAAACTGCAGACGCTCTGGAAGAGTATCTGCATGTCCTGCATGATGATCCGGAGAATGATGTGGTGCGGCAGCTGGCCGCGGATCTGTGTCTTTCCCTGAACCGAAACAACGAAGCGGTGGATCTTTTGGGCGATCTGTTTGAGCGCCAGGTGGGTGCAGGAGATGCTGCCCGGGCCAGCCTAACCTACAAGAAATTGACGCGGCATGGCAGCCCTACGTGGCAGCAGAAATTCCGCTTCGGGCAGCTGCTGGAGGGGTCCAATAAGAAGCTGGCTGTGGGGACTTACGAAGCCGCCCTGGCTGACCTGATGAAGCTGGGGAAGAAGCAGGAGTGCGCGGAAATTCTGGAGCGGTTGGTGGCACTGGAACCGACGCAGGCGAATTTCTTGCGCGTGGCAGAGTTGGCATCGGAGTCGGGGAACCGGAAGGTTGCGGCGGCGGCATTTCAGAGGGTGGCGCAATCGGCGGCGGCTGAGGGTGGCGATCCGGCGCAATGGTACGAGCGGGCTTATCAGGAAGACTCTTCCGATCCGGCGATCGCTCTGGCTTACGGGAAGAGCTTGCTGGCACAGGGCCAGGCGGGAGCGGCACTCTTCATCCTCGAACCGCAGCTGAACTCGGGACAGGTAAGCGCGGAGTTGCGTGACAGCTACGCCGACGCTCTGGTTGCGGCCGGGCGCTATGCGGACGCTGAACCGCTGGTATGGCAGCTCTTTGAGCACAATCCATCGCGCGTGCAGCAGGTGATCGCGCTGGTCGGACAGTTGCTGGATGCGGCGCAGGACGAGCCAGCCGTCGCATTGGCCCGAAAGCTGGAGCAGTTCCAGAAGCGGCGCGGTGAGCGGCGGCAGTTCATCGCCATCATGCAGGACATTACGGCGGCACACCGCGCATCGCCGCAGATGCTCGAGTTCCTGAGCGAACTCTTTAACGCTTCCAATCGAGAGAATGACTACTGCCAGACGCTGCTGAAGCTTTTCGATCTTTATAGCGGCACCAGTGAGTTTGCCAAGGCGGCGGAGTGCCTGGACCGTTCGGCCGAAGTGGATCCCTACGAATCGGGCCACATGAAGCGGCTGGAAACGCTGAAGGGGAAGATCGATGAGAAGCGCTACCAGGCGATTGCCGCTCGCTTCACATCGGCGGCCAAGCCGCCGGAGGAGCCTTCCCATGAGGAGGGACCGACGCTGGGAGCGTCGACGCTGCAGGATCTGATGCTGCAGGCGGAAATTCTGGTGCAGTACGGCATGCGCAACAAGGCGGTGGAGAGGCTGCAGAGAATTCAAGAGCTTTTTCCGCGGGAAGAGGAGCGCAACGAGGATTTGCAGCGGCTGTATCTGTCGGCGGGAGTGACGCCGCGTTATGCCGGGTCGGCGCCATTGCCTCCGGTGACGCCGCCTGCGGCTGTTGTTCCCGCTTCACCCGCGGCTGCTCCGGCGGTGACCCATGATCCCAGCGCCGAACTGCGTAGCTTTACGCGCGTGGCGGAGATCACGCGCAAGCTGTATCACCAGGGAACGGCGACGGCGGTGCTCACCATGGCGGTAAAAGAGATCGGGGGACACTGGGAAGCTACCCGATGCATCGCGGCCATGGGGAAGCCGGGACTTCCACCTACTGCCATGGAGGAGTTTTGCGCGGAGGGAGTGAAGAAGGGAACGCCATCGGCTTTGGCCGAAGTGGTCACAAGCCTGCAAGCCACGGCTGCCGGGCATGAGCCGCTGATCGTGCAGGACGCGCAGAAATCTTCGCAGTTGCAGTCGGCACGGAAGGCTGTGGCGGAGTTAGGCGGAGCCTCGATTCTGGCGCTTCCTCTGACTAACGGGGATGAGCCGGTGGGCATGCTGCTGCTGATGCATAACCTGCCGCGGGTTTGGCCGCAATCGGATGTGCTGGTGCTGAGAACTGTGGCCGAGCAGATGGTGATTGCGCTGAATAATGCCGGGCTGCGGCGGCTGGTAAAGAATCTTTCGGTCACGGACGAAAAATCCGGGCTGTTGAAACGGGCCTCGTATCTCGACTTGCTTATGGCGGAGAGCAAGAGGGCGGTGCAGAATGCGGCTCCGCTATCGGTGTTGTTGCTGCAGTTCGGCAAGAGTGCGGCCATGGTGAAGGAGTACGGAGAGGCCGAGGTCAGTGCGGCGATGGAAAAAATCGGACAGCTGTTCACGGCTAACATCCGCTCGAATGATTTGGCCTTTCGCTACGACACGACTTCGATCGCCATTATCCTTGGAGACACGGCTGAAAAAGAGGGGATGATGGCGGTGGAGAAGCTGCGCAAGGTGATTGGCGATGTGCGGCTGCCAGGGAAGGACGCTAAGGGGCAGCCTATGCAGTTTTCCGCGGGCCTGGCCCAGGCGGTGATCCAGCAAGATTACGATCCCATCGACATCGTCACGGAAGTTATCAACCGGGTGGAGCACGCGCTGGCGACTTCGCTGGGGCAAGGGCCGGGGAAGGTTGTGGCGCTGGCTGCGGCTTTGGCTGCGGGAGCGGTGGCGTAACATCTTTTCTTTTTTCTTTCCGCTGGCGAATTTTCGTTCATTAATATTCAACTCAACTTCAACTTCACGGTCCGTTCTGCAGTGGTGTCCTAAAATTCATCAACCACAAAGGACACGAAGTCACACGAAAATGTGAATCCTGAGGCTTTCCTTTCTGCGAGCTTGTGTCCTTGGTGGTTAATCTAGGACACGAGCTGCTCTCCGGCATGGTGGAGAATCTTCACTCCCACTGTTAAACTGACAAGTTTGGCTGAACGATTCTGATCGCAGTGATTGAGGCCAGCCCGGGAAAACCATGTTGAAACCAGGGGATATCGCTATTGTCAGCGGGGCGCGTACGCCTTTTGGGCGCTATTGCGGCAAGCTGAAAGACTTTACGGCGCAGGAGTTGGGGGCGGTCGCGGCCAAGGGCGCGATCGAGCGCGCGGGGATTGATCCCAAGGAATTCGATCACGTCGTGTTTGGGAACGCGCAGCAGACGTCGGGTGATGCGCTGTATGGGGCGCGGCACGTTGGGTTGCGGGCGGGATTGCCGATTGAGACTCCGGCGCTGACGGTGAACCGGCTTTGTGGGAGCGGGATGCAGGCAATTGTGAATGCGGCGCAGATGATTCAGACCGATGAGGCCAAGATTGTTTTGGCGGGCGGCATGGAAGCGATGTCGCAGGCTCCGTTTGTGATTCGGGGGCGCGACGGCTTCACGCTGGCTCCGGGCGGGAAGCTGGAAGATTCGCTGATGGTGGCGCTGCTTGACAGCTATTGCGGGCTCTATATGGCGAATACGGCGGAACTTTATGGCGAGCAGCAGGGCATCACGCGGCAGGCGCAGGATGAATTTGCGTTGCGCTCGCAGCAGAAGGCTGATGCGGCTTACAAAGAAGGACGCATTCAGGAAGAGTTGGTCCCGGTGCCGCTGCGGAATGTGAAGGGCGAGGCTACGGGGGAGTCGCTGACGGAAGATGATCACAGACGTCCGCAGACTACGATGGAAGGTTTGGCGAAATTGAAAGCAGCATTTGGAAAAAACGGTACGGTCACGGCGGGGAACGCTAGCGGGATTGTGGATGGCGGCGCGGCGGTGGTGTTGATGTCGCTGGAAGAGGCGCGCAAGCGGAGCATTGAGCCGCTGGGGAGGATTGTGGGCTGGGGCGTGGCTGGAGTGGAGCCGAAGGTGATGGGCCGCGGTCCGGTGCCGGCGTCGAAGATTGCGCTGCAAAAGGCGGGGCTCTCTTTGGACTACATCGATCTGATCGAAGTAAATGAGGCGTTCGCGGCGCAGTATCTGGCGGTGGAGAAGGAGCTGGGACTCGATCGCGATAAGGTGAATGTGAATGGCGGGGCGATTGCGCTGGGGCATCCGTTGGGTGCGACGGGGACGCGGCTGGTCATCACGCTGCTGTATGAGTTGCGGCGGCGGAAGAAGAAGTATGGGCTGGCTACGGCTTGCATTGGCGGGGGGCAGGGGATTGCGATGATTGTGGAGAGCATGAATTGAAGGACTTGATGGTCACTTAATTCGCTACGAAAGATCCGAAGAGAGGAGGCCGTATGAGAATGGCGATTCTGATCGTTGGCTTGATTTCCTCAACAGTTGTTCTCTTGTTGTCAGTACTTTATCAAAGCCATTGGGCATTGATGGTGTCACTTGGGCTTCAGGTGCTGCCGGTTCTCCTAACCAGAGATAAACTCGGTGCGAGCTGGTGGTACATGCCAGTCTACCTTGCGTGGTTCGGAGCCAGCCTTCTCGGAGCGCGGTGGCTACAGGTAAGTGAAGGATTGAAGGCGTCACCGGTGTTTGATTCATTTGGTCCAGGCTATTTGATTATGGCTGTACTTGCGGTTATCTGGCCGACCTGGTTCAACACCAGGAGACCAAAGAGCGCGAAGGAGTGTTAGGGATTGTCATGGAAATCAGGAGAGTTGGCGTACTCGGTTGTGGGCTGATGGGCTCCGGCATTGCGCAGGTTTGTGCAACGGCTGGATTCGACGTGACTGTGCTTGAGGTCGAGCAAGAGCTTCTCGACAAGGGCTTTGCCGGGATCGAGAAGTCGCTGGCGAAATTTGCGGAGCGGCCTCCCGAGAAGGGTGGGATCACGGCGCAGCAGAAGGATGCGATCCGGGCGCGGCTCAAAGGGACGACGAACAAGGCGGACCTGGCCGATTGCGACATTATTATTGAGGCCATCATCGAGAATGTGGGCGAGAAAAAGAAGATGTATGCGTCGCTGGATAGCGTGGTGAAGAAAGATGCGATCTTTGCTTCGAATACTTCTTCGATTTCGGTGACTGAGCTTTTGACTGCGGTGAAGCGGCCGGAGCGGTTCATCGGGCTGCACTTTTTTAATCCGGTGCCGTTGATGAAGCTGGTGGAAGTGGTGCGGACTATCGCTACAGCTGATGACGTTTACGAGACGGCTTACGCGTTTGGCAAAAAGCTGGGCAAGGTTCCGGTGCGGACGTCGGACAAGACGGGGTTCATCGTGAACCGGCTGCTGGTGCCGTACTTGCTCGACGCGATCCGGGCTTATGAAGAGGGTGTGGGGTCGATTGAGGATATCGACAATGCGATGAAGCTGGGCTGTGGGTATCCCATGGGGCCGTTTACGCTGCTGGATTTTGTCGGGCTCGATACGACTTACTACATCACGCATGTGATGTATGACGAGTTCAAGGAGCGGCGGTTTGCGTCGCCTCCGCTGCTGAAGCGGATGGTGATGGCGGGGTGGTATGGGCGGAAGTCGGGACGCGGGTTTTATGATTATGCGGATCCGAATAATCCGAAGGCGAACAAGCTGTGAGTTGTCATCCCGGGTATAGGGATCCTTCGACTACGCAATTGCCTTCGCTTCGCGAACGCAATTGCTCCGCTCAGGATGACAAATCGGTAGGGCCATTCATGGCAGGTTTGCATTTATGAACTTCGAAAACATACTCCTCGAAAAGAAAAACTCCATTGCCTACGTTACCGTCAACCGGCCGAAAGTGCTGAACGCGCTCAACATGGCCACCATGGAAGAGCTGCGGACGGCGTTTCACGACATTAAGAGTGACAAAACGATTCGTGTGGTGATTTTTACCGGCTCGGGCGAGAAGGCTTTCATTGCGGGGGCGGATATTGGCGAACTGGCCAAGCACGATGCGGTTTCGGGCAAGGAGTACACGCACCGGGGGCAGTCGGTGCTGAATTTGATAGAGAATCTGGGCAAGCCGGTAATTGCTTGCATCAATGGATTCGCGCTCGGAGGGGGCTGCGAGATTGCGATGGCTTGCACCATGCGGCTGGCTAGCGAGAACGCGAAGCTGGGACAGCCCGAGGTGAAGTTAGGGATTATCCCGGGATATGGGGGGTCGCAGCGTTTGCCGCGACTCGTTGGCAAAGGGCTGGCCATGCAGATGGTGCTGGCAGGGGAGATGATCACGGCGCAGGAGGCACATCGCATCGGGTTGGTGAATGAAGTTACGGCGCCGGCGGATTTGATCCCTCGTGCGGAGGCCATTGCGGCGAAGATCATCGCGAACGCTCCACTGGCGGTGCAGTACGCGATGGAAGCTGTGAACAAGGGCATGGAGATGACGCTGGCCGAGGGGTTGTATCTGGAGGCGACTTTGTTCGGGGTGTGCTGCGCTACGGAGGACAAGAAGGAAGGGACTACGGCGTTTCTGGAGAAGCGGGCGGCGCAGTTCAAAGGAAAGTAACTTCTTCGCCACGGATTTGCACGGATTTTCACGGATCAAGAACGAATTCACTGCGGAGGCAAGGAGCCACGGAGAAGAAAGACAAATTGAAAGTGGAGCATCCTGCTGAGCCTGAATTCCGTGCCTTGGAAGGGAAACTCGACGCGACTGGACGACGCTTTGCCATCGTGGTGGCACGGTTTAATGCGTTCATTACGGAACGGCTTCTTCAGAGCGCCTGTGACGGGCTGTTGCGTTTGGGAGCGTCGCGGGAAGACATCGATATTGCGCGGGTGCCGGGTGCGTTTGAGATTCCTTCGGCGGCGCGATCTCTGGCTGAGACGAAGAAGTATGACGCGATTGTCTGTATTGGATGTCTGCTGCGTGGGGACACGGCGCACTATGACGTCATCGTCAATGAAGTCACTCGGGGGATTGGCCAGTCGGCGCAGGAGACTGGGGTACCGCATGCTTTTGGGGTGCTGACTTGCGAGACTTTGGAGCAGGCAATTGATCGCGCTGGGCTGAAGATGGGGAATAAGGGGTTTGAGGCGGCGCTGGCGGCGGTGGAGATGGCGGCGCTGAAGGAAGGTATCAGCTCTCAGCCCCTTCGCCTGTCGGCTCAGGGCAAGCTAAGAACAGTTGTCAGCCAGAAGCGGATTCCTCCCTTCGGTCGGAATGACAAGCCAATGAAGAATCGGAATTACAAACCTAACAAAGCGACGAAGATGAAGCGGCGCAAATAACCTTCCTACAGTAAACTGGCAACTGGCCACTGATCACTGACAACTTCTTCATGGGTACCCGCCGAAAATCCCGCGAACTTGCGCTGCAGATGCTGTTTCAGGCCGACATGGGGAAGCAGGATGCGGAGCAGGTGCGGCGCACTTTTTGGGCGGAGCATGGGACGGCGAGCGCTGATGTCCGGGGGTTTGCGGATGATCTTTTTCGTGTGGCTACGGACCGCAGTGGGGAAATCGACGGGTTGATCGAGCGTCATGCGGAGCACTGGCGGATGGAGCGGATGGCAGCGGTGGATCGCAACCTGCTGCGGGCGGCGGTGGCGGAGTTGATGGCTTATCCGGAGACGCCGCGGGCGGTGGTGATCAATGAGGCGCTGGAGATTGCGCGGAAATTCTCTACTCCCGAGTCGGTGCATTTTGTGAATGGGGTGCTCGACAGCGTGGGGAAAGAGTTGGAGAAGCCGGCTTAAGAACAGTGGTCGGTGGCCAGTGGTCAGTGGCCACTGATCAGTGTCCAGTTTTCCTTTGCGTGGCTTGACATTTCCATTCCCAATAGCCGCACTTCATTACTCCTCAAGAGGAACCTCAAAAATCCTTTTCCATGCCGAATGCCGCCTCAGCGGCTAAAGCCGGCTGGATTCGACGGTACTTACGGCGCGGCTGGAAGCCGCGCCCTTTCAAAACTGAGTTGTTGCCGAGCGTCCGCCCTTTCAAAACTGTGTCGCCGCCCGAGTTCTGCAGTCCCTAAGGTCTCACGGCCAGCACATTCAGCGTGCATGGCTGGGTGGAGTTCTTGGGGCAGAAGGGATTGTCGGTTGCGAAGAAGGGAACTTGCAGGAGATCGGTGGCTGCGACCGTGCTGAGTTGGTGCAGGGTGCCATCGCTGCCGGCCACGTAGATGAGGGTTCCATCGACGGTTATGGAGGCGGCGACTGAAGTCACAGGTTGTCCTGTGGCACTGTTGGCCAGCGGGATTCCGGTGACGGAACTGGTGTTGAAGTTGTAGACCAGCACGCTGCTGCGATCGCTGGCAACTACGTAGACCAGAGTGCCGTCGGGAGACACGAAGAAGTTGATAGGAGTAAACGTACCCTGGCCCAGGCTGATGTGCCGCGACGTGGCGCTGATGGATTGTGGGCACAGGGCTGGGAACGCCGGCTTGGTGATGACCGTCGTGATGTAGTCGAAACCTGTGTTATCGAGGCCAATGAGGTGCGCGCCGTCGGGCAGAACCTTCAGGAAACTCGGGGTCACAGGCAGAGGTAGCGTCAGCGCCGGTGCGTTGTCACATAGGCGATAAGCGCTCAGTGCGTTTGTGGAACCGCCGGAAACGAAGGCGAACGCTCCGTTGGAAGAGAAGGCGACGGCGTTGGCAGAGGCTGAGGGCAAAGAGATGATCTGCAGCGCTTGCAGCGTTGAATAGATGTACAGCGTGTCCCCGCCGTTTGGGCATTGTCCGGCGCCCGCCCTACATCCGATGATGAACGCTTTCAGGCTATCCGGAGAGAAGCCAGCCGTGGTCGCTCCAGCGATGTTAAGAGGGGTTGATGTTGAAGAGGTGGCAACAAAAACCTGGTTAGGAGTGTGGAAGGTATCGGAAAAGATGGCTGTGTTTCCATTCGGCGAGACGGCCAACACCGTGCCGGTGACAGTCCCCAGAGCAGTGAACGGACTGTTGCTTCCACCAATGTTGGCGACGGTAATGAGCTGCGCACCGTAGTTGCTACCAACGTAGATCTTGGCCCCAGCCAGGTCGAAGAGCAGCGAATTGGGAGGAGTCGGAAGCTGAAGGGGATTTCCACCAGTGGTTGCAGTCGTTGATGGGACGTAAAGATTCACGATGCAGAGCGGAGTCTTTTCGCAATCGACACTCGTGGCAACCACGTTGGTCGCGGAGGGGGCTCCGCTCACCAGACCAGAGATTGGTGTCACGGGGTAAACCGGAAGCGGCTGCACGAGCGGTGGCTGTCCTGGCTGGTTGAGGCCGACTACACTCTGCGGGAATCCGATGTTGCAGGTGGGTGGGGTGCAGGAAGCGGTGGCGGATCCTGCGCCGGGTAGCGGGGTGGTCACAGAGCAGGTCGTGCCTGACGAGCAAGAAGACGCCGATACCGCAGCGGGCTCAGACGAACTCCACGTGAGCGAGGGCTGGGGAACGATGCAGCCCTGGACGTCGATGGCGGTGGCTGCGACCGACTCCGCAGTCCCCTTGGTGGTCGCGAAACTGGTTTGACTGCCGGTTTGCGAGCCGCTGGTGCCAATTTCCACCGCTATGCATTGCACGGGGCAGGTCTCGGCGTAATAAGGATGACTCGAAACTCCTGATGCCGTGGCATATACCGGTGTGAAGCCCGGTGTATTGGGCGTTACTGTGGCCTGGTTTGTGGGAGTATCGTCGGACGAATTGGTGACCGGGGTGACTTTGATGGCATTTGAATTCCCTTCCGTCCAGGTGAAGGGGCCAACCAGAGACGTGATGTCCGTACCTTTGCTGAATGCCTTGGCCTGCAGGGTTACAACCTGGTTCGTCGACAGGCACCCGGCAACCGGCGTGAAGGTCACACTGCAGGCAGCGGGGATGATTTGCTGACCTGGGCAGACGGGAGGTGGGGAACCCACCGGAGGAACTTCGCTGATCTGAATGTTGTCAATCGGCGGGTGTACGAAGACCAGCGTGCTCGCGCTGGTGACACCAAAAGCAGAGGCTGTGACTTGGACAACTCCTGTCCCTTTTGGTGTGCAGAGGGTGAAAGTGGCGTCCCAGCTGCCGGCGCAAGCGACTCCGTTAGGAGCGATGGTCAAGACGCTGGTATCGCTCGATTGAAAGGTGAATGACGCAGAGATGTTCTGATTGGAGGCGTTTTGCGCGGAGGCTGTGAAGCTTAAAGCGGTGCCCACCTGAACCGAAGTGCTCGGAGCGGGGGAAAGCGTGATCTTAACGAGCTGGTTTGACGGCCCAGGTGGTTTCTTGCCTCCGCAGCCGCTCAGAAAGCATAAAAGGACCGCCACGACCGCGCATGCCACACCTCCGCGACACAACCTGCCCATGCACCCTCCTCGCCCGCGCGACCGAAAGAGCGCGTGACGAGCTGCCGAATGAATTGGAAAACCTGTAGTGTAGAGGCTGGAAGCGGAATCAGCAAGTCGAGCCGCTTTGCGGGCGCCGAGCCCGCAGCCGGGATCCTAAGCAAAGCGAAGGACCTGCTTGCGAGGCATCAATCGCACGTCTGGCTTGTTCCCTTATCGGGATAAACGCTTGCTCCTCCGATTCCGTCTGGTGGGATGCACAATCACGGGTTGACGATGTTTGCATGCACTTGCTATAGTTGTTGAGTTCCGCGAGTACATCCAGGCTTGCTGTGCGCTGTGAGTTTTGCTGAGCGGCGGTGTGCGCAGCAGATTCGCAGCTAAGCTTTTGTGAAACGCGTTTCCGGACGCAGCATTTTCCGGAGACTTCCTCGCTGAAACGTTCCTGCGGCGCCTCCACCCTTTTGTGGGGGATATGCAGGGCAAGGCTGACGAAACGGAGCGCCCCCGGAGTTCGGCCGGGCGCCACCGTCGGAAGCGTAAGTCTTAACAGGAATTCCAGAATCTCTCCGGCATTTGTGCGCGGTGAGAAGGAATGGCTGGCTTCGGTCGGCCATGTCTGATGCGCGTCGAGAACAAGCAGGATTGAGTTGTGCGCTGTCTTGCCCGAAA
>WNFH01010425.1_pt1 | contig 12925 bp, 16 predicted proteins | sample 5400411 | NCBI WGS metagenome assembly WNFH01 (sample SAMN13153347, study PRJNA577476) | soil metagenome | isolation source: 200 cm saprolite under Douglas fir tree site 2 hole 3 | place: USA:California | collected 2015-04-18
GCCACGTGGGTGAACACAACTATCTTTTTGGACCGAGAGTCTCGGCGAGAGTAGGACGGTACCGGCCGTTCGCAGAACTGCTGATTGGCGCGGCGCACATCAACATTGCAAATGGGGCCGCGGCCGATACTTCATTCGCCAATGCGGTGGGCGGCGGGCTTGATTATCAGATCTTCGGACCGGTGTCGGTGCGCGGACAGCTGGACTGGATTCACACCCGCTTCTTCGACAACGGTCAAAACGACGTGCGGTTTTCGACAGGGATTGCAGTGCACTTCTGAGCGGTTACCAGAAATGAGTTGAGTTTCGCAAGCTCTCCGACTTAGACGACAGACAGAAACTTGGGCGCAGCCTTTGTGTGATTCGCGCATTCTTCCAAAATTAGGGGCACTTCAAACAGGGCCCGGTTACAGTACTGATTGACCTGCAAGCGGAATTCACGGAAGGTTGCACTCTCGAGCAGGCGCTGAACCGCGGGCGCAATTCTCTTGAAACTCGGCACGACGATCCCGTAGCCCTTCTCCGTCACCCATTCCGCGTTGTAGCGCTCTTGTGGAAGGGTTCCGGAATTACATTCGACGATGACGGGCAGGTGGAATTGCAGCGCTTCGCTGATCGAGCCCGGTCCTGGCTTCCCGATAAAGAAATCGGCCAGAGCCATGTAGTACTCAACATTCTGAGCAAATCCAACGACCAGGATTGGCTTTTTGGTTTGCAGCGCTCTAAGTTCCCCGGCGAGTTTCTGGTTGTGTCCGCAAATCAGGATCAACTGAACACCGCTGTCGGTTTCGCTAAGTCTTCTGGTGATGTCGACCATCACCTTGGAGCCATGGCCTCCAAACAGCACGATGCCGGTCGGACAGAAGATATGGCCTTCCGCGTGGCCAATGGTTAAGGCCTGTTGGCGGGCGCGTTCCGTGCCGGCGATTATGTATTCCGACTCCCGCTCGATCCAGAAGTGTGGCGGGTAATCCGCCAAATCCGTTATTAGAGTGACGAAAGGCGTTCTCGAGCCATCGCTGCGAAGGCTATCGGCGATCTCCCGATTGAAGTGAGGGATTACGGAAAGCACCAAGTCCGCGGGATGTTGCGCCCAGCAAGCACGGAGTGCTTTCACGATCGGACGATGGTAGAACCGGATGGTCGCCTGCAAAATAACCAGGAGCTGGGGTGTGAAGCGCGTCCAGCCCCGGCGCAGGATCAAGTTGTAGGTGTCCTGAATGCGCAAGCCAGTAGCCCGACGAATTAGATCGAGCGGGTCTAGCAATTCCTGAATGTCGAGCAAACTGATATCCCAGGGATGCTCTTGGGTGGAGAGAGTGGCTTGTAAAGCGTCGGCTGCGCTGCGATGTCCTCCGCCGGCGTGATGATAAACGATGGTCAGTTTGCGCAAGACTCTCCTTGCCCGGCGCCATCAGGCCAACGGCTGTTCGAATTCAGCAAGTTCGGAATCAGCTTCGCTTCGTTCTTCGCCCGCATGACCGTCGTCAGGTTGCTCGATGTACTCACGAATTTGGACACCTTCTTCGCCGACGGTTATGTATTTCGGGCGGTCGTCAATCCAGCTGCCGGAGTTATAGTAGTCGATTCCATCCTCGTGGCGGTGCAGGGCGGCATGGGTGTGTCCGCAGAAAATGCGGGCGGCCTGATGATGGCGCGCATGAGCCAGGGCTCCGGCTGCAACTTTGGTTGAGAGGCGCAGCCAGCGCGTGTTCAGGCGATCTAAGAAGCGCGTGAGTATCTTGCCATTGGTATCCCACTTTTGCAATTGCAGATAGAGCAGCGTGCCCAACAGATAGTTAAAGCGGACGTTGTTCACTCCGAAACTGTCAAACTGGTGCCCGTGAACGGCAATGTGCCGGAGTCCCTGATATTCCCAGCTGTATTCGTGGTATGCACGGACGCCCACCAAGTGCGACATGATCTCGGTCAGCCCGTGGTCGTGGTTGCCTTCGACCCACACGACTTCAACGTTGCGCTTGGGATTAGAGAGCTTGCGAATGAAGCCGAGGAACTTCCAGTGCTCTTTTTTCAGGCGGGCAAAATTCAGGTCGGCGAAAATGTCGCCGTTCAGGATCAGGCGGTGATACTGGATTTGGCGGAGAAGGCGCAGGGCTTCGCGCGCCCGGCTCATATCCGCACCGAGATGCAGGTCCGACAGAATCAGCGTGTCATAGACATGCGAGTCCACGACTCCATTGTCCCGGAAAAATTGTTACGGGGTTATGAATCAGAGAACAACAATGCCGCCAAACGTAACCACACAGTTACCCCACTATGACTCAGCGCGAACGGCCTCAGTGGGTTGGCGGCACGTACTGCGCGGGGGGCGCGGCACCCTCGCCGAAGAAGAACTGCTCCATCTGTTTCACGATCACTTCCTGATCCTGCTTGCGCGCCGGATTGAGGCGATACTCATTGAGCAGCATCTTGCAGTACTCCGTCCACTGGCTCCAGGCCTGCTGGGAGACCTGGTTGTAGATCTTTTGGCCGAGCTCAGAATCGAACGGCGGCTCCGGTAATCCGGGCAATTCCTGTTTCAACTTCGCGCAGAAAACTTTGTGTTCCGACATGATTTCGTTGTCCCCAAAAAATTATCGCACATGGAGTGGAGACGCAGGCTTAAGCACGCCGTCGTCCAATTCCATAGCGAATGTGAGATTTCCATTGACAAATCACATACTAGTGGCAATATCTTGTGGTAGGCAGGCTGCTCATACCACAAGTTGAGTAGCTCCGGCATCAAGGTGCCCTGTCGAGAACCTTGGGAGAAAAATCGTTCAAACGGAGGGATACAGTTCATGGCAACGAAGAAGAAAGCCGCCAAGAAAAAGAAACACTAAGCGAGCAGGACGCTCGTCCAGAACTTCCCCAAAGGCCTCCGGAGAAAAGCACCTCTTCGGAGGTTTTTCCGTTTTTCCAGGTCAGCACTAAAAGAGGTTGTCGCGCCCCGGCCAACCGTGCTAGAAACGCGAGTACAGATGTTTGGTCTGCCACGGTGAGCAAGCCATGAGTCCCCGAACGAAACCCGCCGCCCGGAAGCACCGGAGTGCGGAAGTCATTATTCCCGACAAACTGTATTTCCGGATCGGCGAGGTCGCACGCCTTTGCCGGCTACACGCTTACGTGCTCCGTTTTTGGGAGACCGAGTTTCCGCAGCTCAAACCGGTGAAAAGCAGCACCGGTCAGCGCATGTATCGCAGACGAGACGTGGAGTCGGTGCTGCGCATCAAGAAGCTGCTCTATGAAGACGGGTTCACCATCGCCGGCGCACGCGGGCAACTGCGGGAAGAAATCAAGTCCGACCGCGACCAGAGCGCTCTTCCCTTCCCGATGCGGTCTTCACTTAACGTGGCTCATCTACGGCATGAACTGCGGGAGATCCTGCACATACTTTCGGCGCGCCGCTGAGTGTGGGGCGGACACTCTTGTCCGCCTGCCGACTATTCCAACGCCCGCCGCAGGATTTCCACAGTACACATTTGGCGGACAAGAGTGTCCGCCCCACACAAAAAATCAGGCGAACTTCTGGACCGGTTCGGCCTTCACGAGCGGCTCCTCGACCAGGTGTTCGCTGAGGAACCAGACCTGCAATTCATTGGTGCGGAGCACGTCGCTGACGACCAGGTCGTTGGTGCCATCGTCGCCGATTTTTTGCGCGCGCTCGGCCAGCTTGCGGCAATCGCTGATGATCACCTGGTGGGCGTCGAGCAGACGCGACAATTGGACGGGAACTTCTTCGCGGCCTTTCGGCGGACGTTCGATGCGAGTCGATTCGGCGACATCGGCAGCCATCGCGAGACTGATTCCCCCTAGCAACTGGATGCGCTCTGCGATCGTGTCCACCAGTTCGGACTGTTCTTCATAGTGCTTGTCGTAGAGGAGATGCAGCTGGTAGAACGTCGGTCCTGCCACCTGCCAGTGAGACTTCTTGTAAAGATCCCGCAGAGTAATGGTGTCGGCCAGGAGCAGGTTCAGCCGCTCGGTCATCTCCAACCGTACCGGCTCTTCCAGCTGCAAAGGGATCCGGCTGGAGACAGTTCCATATGCCTGGAGTTCGGGAGCCCTTTGATGATAGCGGGGATTCGGGGACAGCTTGTGTGCAACCGGTGAGAGCGTCTTCTTCGCCATGAAATTCTCCTTCGAAGCAAGGTTTGAGATGGCGCCGGCCAACATCGGAGCAGGGTGTGGTGGGGGCCAGCCGGCTGTCCTTTTGGATGCACGTCGAGTTAAAGGGATTCTCGGAGTGAGGATATTCGGGTGAATCGCAGACTCAAGGACTACTTAAGCGATAGAGGAACGGCGACGCACCCTCTTCAGTCGGCGGCGCTACGCCTGATCGTGTGCACCTCAGTCAGAAACTCCACACGCGGCTGACCCTTGACGCCGGCCTTCGCCATCCGGGCTTTGAGTTCGTCGGACGTCATGAAAGCGCGGGCCGATTCGAGACTCTCCCACTCGAACAAGAGAGTGAGGCCGTTGACGTCGCCTGCACTGTGAAAGATTCGGCAACTGCGTTCGCCGTTCTTGCGGCGCCAGTCAAGGGCGGACTCGAACGCCGATTTCCATGCCGGATAGTCGGCCACTTCATGATGGATAAGGACATTGATCATGACGGTGTGTACTCCTTTTGGCGTAAGCAACGTTGCGCCAAACGGGTGGGAAATGCAAGCGACTGGACCCCACTTGTGCCGTCGCTACCGCCCCTTAAGGGGCGTCGAAAAAAAGTGGCTTGTGGCATCGCTGAAAGCGATGCCCTGATACGAACCAAGCGTGCCGCGAACGCCATCGAGACGGCAAATGGAGCGGGCCTCGCACCCTGCGGTCTAGGGATGGGTTGCGGGAGGCGGAGAGGCCGCCTCGACCAACTTCTGAATCGAGGGCGCCACCATGATCAGCAAATTGGCTCTAGGTTGCATCGAACGCTCTGCCACCGCGAGTTGCTCGCTGCGCCACGCCTCCGGCAGCGGCTGATTCTTGCCGATGCTGTCGAGCGCCTGCAGTCCGGCCGTAGAGAGAGTCGCAAGGTCTTCAGACAGCGGCTGGTCTTCGGCGAGCAGGAACGAACTCTCCAAAAGAGGCTTGAGGGTCGGGTGATTCCCCTGCCATTTCACGAGCCAGGCGCGGATCTGCGCCTCGGCGGCTGAATCCTTGTAGCCGCTCTCGATGTAATTTCCGACGAGTTCGGCAAAGCGGCGGGCGACTGCGCTCTCGGGCCGCGCCGCATCTACCAACCGGTTGAGAGACACGGATTGGACGGGAGGCTGCGGGTAAACTTCGGTGCGCGTGTAATCTTTCGTGGGCTCGACGGCGTCGGCCAAGACGCGCAGGGTGCGGATGTCTTCCGTGCCTGCCAGGCGTCGCAGCATAGGCACGTAGTTCGATTCGTGCGTGAGGCCGAGCCATCCGAGGCGCCAACTCACTTCATCGAGACGCTGATACATGGATTTCGGGTCCTTCACATCCTGTGGAGACCAGAAACGCTCGGCGATGGCAGCCAGGCGTGGCCAGATGCGGGAGTCAATGGTTTCGGGAGTGATGTACTCGGCCCACATGCAAGCCTCGCCGCCGAGGATACGTTTTGCCTCATCGGGTGTGAGCGTAGCGGCCGCGCCAGACATGGGGTCGACGGCGTAGTGCCGCGCCGCGGGCCACATCAAGTCGAGGTAGTAGCCATTGGAAAGCAATCCGCGATAACCCTGCTTGGCCGCGGCCGCCAGAGATTCCTGTCCACGCCACGACTGCACGACCACGGTCTTCGGCAAGTCGGGATGCAGCACCTCATCCCAACCCATCATGACCTTTCCGTGTTTGCTTACGATATTCTCCAGGCGCTTATTGAAATATGCTTGCAAGTCCCGGTTGTCTTTCATGCCGTGAGCGTGGATGAATTCCTGGATCTTGGGATTCGAGTTCCACGGCTTGTCGTCTACTTCGTCACCACCGATATGCAGGTAGGCGTCGGGGAACAGGCTGGCCATTTCGCCGATGAGCTTGTCGAGGAACTTGTAAGTCTTTTCCTGCGTGACATCCAAAGCGGTCGCGTCCCGCGCGACCCTGCCGGGCGGGTAAGGGCCTGGCTGGCTGGCGAGTTCGGGATAGCCAACAACGATAGAACGGCTGTGTCCCGGCATCTCGACCGCGATCGCGCGCGTAGCCGATGAACTCGCGAATCTCCGCCTGCGTGTAGTACTGGCCCTGGGAGCCTAGTTCATGCAGCTTGGGGAGCTTCTTGCTTTCGACTCGAAATCCCTCGTCGTCCGACAAATGCCAATGCAGCACGTTCATCTTCATGGCGGCCATGCCGTCGAGGTTGCGCTTCATCACATCGAGCGGGATGAAGTGACGGCAAACATCAATCAAGAGGCCGCGCCATGCAAAGCGCGGCTCGTCGTGGATACTCAAGACCGGCACGGCAAATCCGGCAGGAGCCGGTTCCACCAGTTGCAGGAAGGTTTGCAAGCCGTGCAGCACGCCCAGCGGAGTCCGGGCGGTGAGAGTCGCGCGCGCTGGAGTCAACTCAAGCGTGTAGGATTCGTCCTCGCCGAGTTCCTGAACTTTGCGGCCGGCGTTTTCGCAGCGAATCACCAGCGTTGCCTTGGCGGAATCGGCGGGCTGCTTGTTCAGGGGCATTCCAGTCTGGCGGCTGAGTTGGTCAAGAAATCTCGGAATGCCGCTGTCGAGACGCGCGTCCTTCGCGCCGGTGACCGACACCGTGAACAACTGATCGATCACCAGTTGACCGGTTCCCAGTTCAATCTTCGCCGGAACGGGCATCAGCGTGAGGGTAGATGGCATCTGGGAAGCCGCAAAACATGTTGAGAGAAAGAGCGCGCTCACAACCAGGAGTAGGGTTCGCATAGATTGAAAAATGTCGAACTATATTGGCAGGAAGAGGAGGTAGTTGTCGATGACGAGATCACGGCCCTCGATTGGCGGGTCGAGAAATTGGTCGGGGCTTGTGCGCCCTCGGCAGAAGTGGGAAATCGGAGAAGAGTCGATCGCTGCTCTTGGCGGGAAGACGAGCTGGTTTTCGAGAGCGGCTCTCGCTGCTCTCAGGCCGCCACCAGCCGCTCCAGCGCCGACTTGTTGTGGATGATCAAGGTAGAGCCCTTGAGTTCGACTATGTCTTTCTTTCTAAACTCTGCCAATGTGCGCGTTATCGTTTCCCGGCTGGTGCCGGTGAGCTGAGCAATGTCTTGATGGGTCAGAGCGAGCCTCACACGAACAACGCCATTCCTGGTAGGCTCACCGGTCGCCGATGCGAGCAGGAATTTCGCGACTCTGCCGGAGACTGAATGAGACAACCCAATTGAGCGCACCACATCGTATGCATACCGGCAGTCGCGGCCGATCTGCTGGACTGCACGCAGACAGGCGTCGCTGTGATCATGGAGGAACCGAAGAAAGTCTTCCCGGTTCACAAAGTTCAATTGACTTGGCTGCATCGTCTGCACCGTCACCTGATACGGCTTGCCTGTAACAATTGCGTCTAAGCCGAGGACTTCTCCCGGTTTCGCGATCCTCAAGATCAAGGCTTTCCCATCACGAGAAGTGGTACAGAGCTTGGCCTGTCCCTGGCAAAGCATGAACACTCCACGCGGAGTTTGCCCCTCGACAAAAATGATCACGCCTTCAGGAAAAACCGCGGCATGTTTTATTTGGTTGAAAGCCTCAAGAGATGCTGGAGAGAGGGCGCAGAAGAAATTGTCGGAACGTAGGTGACAAGCAAGACATTCCGCGGGCACACCGTAGGGCGAGTTCATGGATGTTCGTACTTCGCCCGAGAAGACACACGGACGCATGCGGTAGTTTACTGTGACCGCCCAGGAAAAACGGAAACGGCGGCCCTCACCGCAATAGCAGAATGGTAGAACTGGCGGCCGCGGCTCGGCTGTTCAAAAGTGCTCACTTCTTGCCAAGAAGGCAGGGGTAACCCTTTTCAGCACGGAATACTAAGCACTAACCGGCACCAATTCCGGGCTGCAGCGGGAATTTTGGATGGATTTGACAGCGTCCTCGGCCGTGAATCTTCCCATGACCAGTGCCAGCTTACGGTTGGTTGTCGTCTGGATGGGAACCTGATGAATCCGTTGCACGTATTCAGGGGCGCGAGTACCGCGGTTTACTTTCACAACAAATTTGGTATTTTTCGTGGGTTTTTCCTCTCGCTTCGGGTGACAAACCAAAGATGACAAATAAATGGGAGGCGAAATACGTTGTGTTCTATTGTCTCACTTACCACTCGCCAACGGCAACCAGATGCACGGGCCCAATCAATTTGGTCGTTAGAACTATCAGGCGGTAACGCTACGGGAGTTCACTCCAGCTTCTCCAAACTGGAAAGCCGGCCCAGCCGAGTGTTCATCTTTACCCAGAGCTTGCTTTCGAGAAACGATGGATAGACCATGCGCAGCCATTTGTCCCGAATACCAGGCTTCCATCCGTGTTCCGAGATGGTCCGCGAGTACCCGACTGCTTCCAGCGTTTTGCCGACTTGCCATTCCAGAGATGCTACCTGGTCTGGAGAGAGTCTCTGCTTCCAGCGCTGCACAGGATTGAATCCGGCATCCGCCGCCTCCTCGCGAAACGAGGAATTTGTCTTGTTAATGGTGCCGAGAGCAACGGTTTGGATTCGGTCATAATCGAGGTCATGGTCAAGGAATTCGCTGAGGCTCTTCAGCGTGCGCCGCGGATCCGCAACCAGGTCTTCATACCGAATTTCGAGGTAGTCATTTGGGATCTCGCGCCCAGAGCGGCGCCCCTTTTTGACCATCCATTCCCAGTACAACGCCGTCTCCTCCAAGCTCCTTGGCCGGCGGCTCCATGGAAACGGATTGAACTCGCCCAACTTACGAAGCGACAACGCAATGTCGCGGCCATCGCGAATGATATGAACAAAAAGCGCGTCGGGAATCTCTTTCTTGGTGGTCGCCACCCGCAAGAGCGTATCAGGGGCATAGGCTGCCCACCGCGCAACTCGTTGCTTTCGCGCAACCTCCCCCATGACAATACACAGAAAATCGCCGCCGCTGCGGCAGTTCTCCATAACCTTTGCGGTCAGTTCCGCGCCGTCGAGTCCTGATCTTCGGAAACCCTTGCTGCCCAGCCATGCGGCCATAATCTTCTTACGGTTTTCGAGCCGATCCAGGCTTCCAAAACGCGGAATGAGCGCCTGGTAGACGGGCACACGCCCGCGGTAGTCGGCGAATCCCCCGGACGACAGCAAGGTATCGTACAGGAGGTTCGTTCCCGATCGGGGGCAGCCCATCACGAAAACAGGACATCGCTTTCGTTCGGCCATGCATTTGCGATGTTACACCAGCAATTTCTTGGGACAGCCAACCAAGGCTTCACAAGAATGGGAGCCAACAACGTGACGCGGGCGTCTGCAAACCTTGGGACGGAGGATCTTCAGAAGATCCATGAGCGGGTCATTTTGCTCTCGCCCCATGAAATTTACCATGACTTGAAGATGCTGTAAGTGACTTTCCATCGCGCCGTTCGCAGCGTGATGTCGTTGTTCTTGCTTACCGCCTCATACGATTCCGACTGATAGCAAGTAGGGTGGTAGACCTTAGCATCTTCATCTTCCACCAAGTCGCACGTCACCTTCACTCTTTTTTCAATCGGAACGGGCTCTATTGAGCAAGGTGTAGTTAGGGCTTCGGCGCACATCGCGAGAGCATGGGTTCCATCGGGCAGAATCAGAAAGGCAGTATAGAACACCGCTGTTGGGGCGGCAGTGGAAGCTCCCGAGCTGAGACCGTCCTGCACGAGTGGTTTTGGCTTGCGCGCAGCTGCAGCAGGACTACAAATAGTAAAGGCCAACGCGATTGCGGCACCCAAATTGATGAGCTGAGTCATCGCTTCCTCTTTATCCAATTGGCGAGTTCGATAAGGACATCCTTGACGCTCTTAGGGCTCGGCACCTCTCTCGGAGAGAAGAGGCTCCCCTGATTCATCCGTGCTGATCTGGAACCATCGCACCCGTGCAAGTTCAGGGCAATTGGCCGAGATTTTGTCTTGGTTTTCGAGCGTCAAGATTAGCGTCTTCCCGTAGCCCTCTAGTCTGCGTTCCACTGATGTGTCGCCGCCCCCAAATTTGAGCCCTAACTACGCTCTCAGGGCACCGTGAATGGAGTCCTCCGAAAGACTCCTAATGCGTTCCCAAGCAATGGATGCAGGCGTGGAGAAATGATAATCGAACGCTACGAGATTTCTTCAGAAGATGATAGTGAATTTGATGTGACCCAAATTTTTGAGGGCGTCGTTGACATCAGCGACCCTCGGTTGACCCTAGAATTGATGGAGGACAATCCAGAAGCGGATGCCTTCGCGCCAGCCTTTTTGGAGGTCAATGAATCGGACCGCATCCAGTTAGGGTAAAGGAACGAGTGTCCATTGTGCTCCGGCCTACTTCCATGCGCGGCTGAGGTCCCCGTCTAGGATGTCCTGCTGTGATTGCGGTGGCGCGAGAAGAGTACTTGGGCTAAAGGTTCGCCGCCAGAGTAAAAGCCGCGTAAACACAAGGAAACAAATTGGTCGGGACGGCGAGATTTGAACTCGCGACCCCTTGCACCCCAAGCAAGTGCGCTACCAGGCTGCGCTACGTCCCGACGCGGGTCCGCTGCCGAGGCCGGCAGCGCGGGGTTAACTTCACGATTCTACACCAGGAAGACGCGGCAAGCCGCGTCTCTACCCGGCCTTTTTCAGCGGAATCAGCCGACTTCTTTCGGCGATTCCTCTGCGGATTCCGGCTCGTCACAGTGCACCAGGCCAAACTTTTTCAGCTTGTAGCGCAGGGCGTCGCGGCTGATGTCGAGCAACCGGGCGCCGTGGGTCTGCTTGTTGTTTGGCCTGCTTCATAGCCAGTCGATCAGGGCGCGCTCGACTTCTTCGAGTGAAGTCCGCCCTGCTGCTCCAATTGAAAATCGAAACCCGGCTGCTTGCAAGGGATGTTTCAATCCGCTCAAATAGAAGAGTTGGTAAATCAAGGAACGAGGTCTCTGCAAATTGGCGATCCTAGTGGTGGGCGGAGCGGGCTATATCGGCAGTCATGCGGCACGGGCGCTGCGTCGTTCCGGCTATGAGGCAATTATCTACGACAGTCTTGTGAACGGCCACCGGCGACTGACGCAGGGATTCGAGCTAATCGAAGGCGACATTGCGGACGAAGCCAAGCTGCGGTCTGTCCTCAAGCGCGTGGATGGGGTTATGCACTTCGCGGCTCATGCCTATGTGGGCGAGTCGGTCGAGAACCCGCGCAAGTATTTTCGGAACAATGTTGAGGCCGCTCTCGGCTTATTGAACGCCACGCTCGATACGGGCATCCGCCGCTTTGTGTTTTCTTCTACGTGCGCCGTATATGGCGAGCCAGCCAAGGTTCCGATTACCGAGGACAACCCGCGTCAGCCGGTCAATCCCTATGGCACTTCCAAACTTTTTTGTGAGTATGCGCTCGAGGCCTACGATCGTGCTTACGGACTGCGCTCGGCCCGTCTGCGCTACTTCAACGCCGCCGGAGCCGATGACAGCGGAGAAATCGGCGAGCTTCACGATCCCGAAACCCACCTCATTCCTCTTGCGCTCGCCGCTACTGGCGAGGGCGGCGAGCTAAAGATCTTCGGCACTGACTATCCGACCCCGGACGGCACCTGCATTCGCGATTACATTCATGTGACTGATCTGGCCGATGCGCATGTCCGCGCGCTTCAGCATCTGGAAAAAGGCGGCGAGTCGATTGCTCTTAACCTAGGAACGGGCCATGGAGATTCGGTTCTCGAGGTCATCAGGGCAGCGGAAACCGTCACCGGACGGACCGTTAACCGGAAAGTCGGGCCGCGGCGGGCGGGCGATCCTCCGGTCCTGGTTGCGGACGCCACGCGCGCCCTGCAGGTTCTCGGATGGAAAGCCACGCGCACTCTTCCCGAGATTGTTTCCAGCGCCTGGAAATGGATGCAGAAAGTCCGGAGCGGTTCCTGATAGAGATGTATCGGGGGATCTGAAATTCAGGAATTCTGTTGGCGGGCGGCCGCATTGGCCAAGCGGTTGGCCTCAGTGTTATTCTCGCGCGACACGTGATTGATGGAGAAGCTCAGGGAACGGGCCAGCTTCCGGCAAATCCAATGCAGAGAATACAGACGCGGGCTGCGGCACTTGTATTCGCCTCGCATCTGTCGAACCATTACTTCCGAGTCCGAATAGACATGCAGGACCTCCGCCTCCAGGTTCAGCGCGCATTGCAAGGCTTCCAGGAGCGCGACGTACTCGGCCACATTGTTATCTTGATGGCCGATCCACTTGGAAATTTTGATGGAGGCGACTCCGGGCCGGTCAATTACCACTCCAATGCCGGACGGCCCTGGATTACCCAGCGAACCGCCGTCTACGTAGGCCACGAGAACTGACATTGACAACCTGTGTCTCTACAACATGCGGGAGAACAGGCGCGGCGTCAAGAAATTACTTTCCGCCGAACATCGCCCGTAACCCCTCCGGCGAGATTGTGCAAGACTCTGTGCAAAACTGGGTCCGAATTGTTCTCATATTTAGAATGCATTTTGGATTCATGAACTTGTAACATTCGTCGACTGGCTTCGAAAATTCTTCAATTGCACCGAAATGCGGCATTGACAATTAATGGCATAACGCTTAGGGTTGCTCCCGTCGATGGCCGAAAGGGTCAGCCAAAATAAATCGTGGCGAGCCCGAAATAGGCTGGGCGATGGGTAAGCCGGGGTAACTCGGTAAGCTGCCAAACCCGAAAAAACCGACTGTCCTGCGAGGGTCAGCCGGGGTTTGGAACTGCGAAAGCAGTGGTCGCATCGAGGGTCGTGACGGTGCGTGTCTCCACGTTGTTGGCTCCCTCGCAGGAGCTGGCGGCTAGAGCATAACCAATGTCACGGCCCTTTTAATTTTTCCC
>WNFH01002459.1_pt1 | contig 12921 bp, 10 predicted proteins | sample 5400411 | NCBI WGS metagenome assembly WNFH01 (sample SAMN13153347, study PRJNA577476) | soil metagenome | isolation source: 200 cm saprolite under Douglas fir tree site 2 hole 3 | place: USA:California | collected 2015-04-18
ACGCACGTTCGCCGGCGCGCTGGGGCGTGCGTTGGTCGAGCTCTGTCTCTGTTCGAAAGGCGGCGGTGGAGGCGCCGGGCTCCTCTTGGCAATCACCGGCCGGCTTACGACTGAAGCGGGCGGCATTTTCGCTGGGGCGCCCGCACCCAGAACACTGGCCTTAACCGGCTGCACCGGCGCGACATGAGTCACCGGCGCTTGGGCAATCTGCTTCGGGTCTACTGGCACCACATTTCTTGCCACCGGACGGGCATTCACGAAAGTTTCACGCGGAACTGCCGTCACTCCGTTCGGCACGCGCTGATTAACGTAGGTGATTTGTGTGACATTCGTGCTCTTATTGGTGACGTACGTGTTGTAGACGTTGGTTACTTTGGTGACGTTCACCACAGTGTTAGTGACGTTCACGTTGTTCACATAGGTCCGGCTGGCGCGATAACCGGGCACGTAGACCTCGCCCGGGGCCAGCGGGAACCAGGCCACACCCGGCCCGCCGCCGAAACGGCGATCGTCACGGTCAAAGTCGCCGCCGCCGACAAATACCACCAGCGCGGGAGCGTAAACCGGCCTCACGAACACCGGGCCTGGAACCCAGCACCAGCCGCTGTCGACGTAAGCCCAACGGCCATAGTGGAATGGCGCAAAGCCCCAGGGCTCGTCATCAACCCACGTCCAACCCCAGGGTCTGACAAAAACCCAATGGCCGAAGCGATACGGCGCCCATCCCACCGGAACGCCCACCGGTGCCCACACAGGGCCATAGCCCGCGACGTAACGCCAATGACCGTAATCGTCGAGGTCTTCGTAGCCCGTCATCTCCTGCGAGACATAGTTGGCTGATTCGGCACGATCCTCGCGCCGGTCGCGGTCAAAGGCCCAATCATCGAAATCGTCGGAACGCGGCAGGTCAGCGATGTCGTAGTTCAGTTGGTCGGTTCCGAAAAAGCGCGCCCGTTGACCCCCGACTACGGTATACGAATATCCGCCACCGATGACCTCGCCCCGGCCTCGAAAGGCGGTGATAACAGTCTGGTCGCCATTCCCGTTTACGTCGATCCGGTATTCTCCCTTCTGCAGCACGGAAAATGCCGTGTTTGGCGTGTCCACTTCGAAAACGTCGCCGTCATCCAAATGCCGGACCTGCAAAATGATTGATCCCTGGGACAGGCGAAGCTGAACGCTGCGGTCGTCGAGATCCAGAAAGGTAAGACTGGTTTCTGAACGCATGCGGATCGCAGTCGACCCGATGTGCAGTTCGGCCCGCGAGTCGCGGTCAGTCCACAGGTTGTCTCCGGTGGTCAGTGGGCGGTTCGGGACTGCAGTAACCCAGTCACCTTCACCGCCGGGCTGAAAGGAAACAGAACCCTGCGCGTAATTCATTCGCGCTACGCGGCTCGGCGGGTCATCATCCTGAGCCATTGCCCGTGGCGGTGCTTGTAACATCAGCAAGATCCCCGCCAGGGCAATCCCAACTACCCGGACTTTATACGTCTTGGTTGGCATATGTTCCTCGCTGCGGTCGGTAACAGCATCGCTCTTACTATTCCACCCTTGCCACCTCACAGGAATTAAACACTTCAACCAGCGATAAGTTCCATACAGGCGACCATGTATTCTCGCAGTCTGCGTTCCTACTGACTTTCCTTAACGCAACCTTAACGCAAGAAAAATTGCCGGTTCCTTCTCGAGAACTGGCAACGCGCAACTGGGCACTAACACCTGGAGACTGATCTTGGGTTACCGGTCTTAGGTTACCGGTCTTAGGTTACCGGTCTTAGGTTACCGGCCTTAGGTTACCGGTCTTAGGTTACCGGCTGTTCGCTGAGGACTTTCTCGCGTTCTTCCTCATCTTGCTTCTCTTCACGCGGAGTGGAAGGCAGAGCCAATTCCAAAACCTCGCCAATGGTCTTGACGTAGTGGACATTGATGTTCTCAAGCTGTTCGGGCGTCAGATCCTCGTCTACATTCATTTTGTTTTCCGCCGGCAGAATCACGTCGTGCACACCAGCACGTTTTGCGGCCAGGACCTTTTCCTTGACTCCGCCAATCGGCAGCACATCGCCGCTCAGCGTGATTTCACCGGTCATGGCTGTCAGCGGCCGCACAGGCCGTCCCGTGAGCAACGAGACCAGCGCTGTTGCCATGGTAACGCCAGCGGAAGGACCATCCTTCGGGATCGCTCCCGCCGGCACGTGAATGTGGATATCATGCTCGGCGAAGAAATTCTCCGGAATCCCGAGGTGTACCGCGTTGGAGCGCACCCAGGTCAGGGCTGCCTGCATGGACTCCTGCATGACTTGGCCAATCTGTCCGGTCATGGTGAAGCCGCCTTTGCCCTTCATGCTGTTGGCTTCTACGAACAAGATATCGCCCCCCGAAGGCGTCCAGGCCAGACCCACAACCACGCCGGCACGCCTTGTACGCTCGGCAATTTCGCCTTCGCTGCGAATCTTGATTCCGCCCAGGAATTCCTGAACAACTTCTTTGGTCACGACCAGCTTTTCCGTCTTGCCTTCGGCCAGACGCCGCGCCTGCTTGCGGCAGATGGTGCCGATGTTGCGCTCAAGATTGCGCACCCCAGCTTCACGCGTGTAGTGCCGAATGACGTAGCTGACGCCTTCTTCCGGGAACTCGATCTGATCTGCGGTGATGCCGTTCTCTTCAATCTGCCTCGGGATCAGGTACTGAAAAGCGATGCGGATCTTTTCTTCTTCCGTGTAGCCCTGGAGTTCGATGATCTCCATGCGGTCGCGCAGTGGCTCGGCGACCGGGTCGAGCATGTTGGCCGTGGTGATAAACAGCACCTTCGAGAGGTCGAAGGTGACGTCGAGGTAGTTGTCGCGGAACGTAGAGTTCTGCTCCGGATCGAGCGCTTCCAGCAGCGCCGAAGCGGGATCGCCGCGGAAATCGCGCCCTACTTTGTCGATTTCATCGAGCATGAAAACGGGATCTTTGGTTTCGGCGCGGCGGATGCCCTGAATGATCTGTCCAGGTAATGCGCCGATGTAAGTACGCCGGTGGCCGCGAATCTCGGCCTCATCGTGAACGCCGCCGAGCGAAATGCGGACGAACTTCCGCCCCAGCGCGCGGGCGATGGACTTGCCCAGCGATGTCTTGCCTACGCCCGGAGGTCCCACAAAGCACAGGATTGGCCCCTTCATTCCGGGTTTCAGGCGACGCACGGAGAGGTAATCCAGGATGCGGTCTTTGACCTTCTGCAGGTCATAGTGGTCCGCGTCCAGGATCTCTTTAGCCTTGAGAATATCGACTTCGCCGCCGGAGGTTTTCGACCAGGGCAAGATCGCGAGCCACTCGATGTAGTTTCGGGTGACGGAATAATCCGCCGCCATGGGCGACATGCGAGCGAGCCGGCCTAACTCTTTTAGCGCTTCCTTCTTCACCTCGTCAGGCATGCCAGCGGCTTCAATCTTCTGCCGCAGTTCTTCTGTGTCTCGCTGGCCTTCGTCCTGCTCACCCAGTTCTTTCTGGATAGCCTTCATCTGCTCGCGCAGGTAGTACTCACGCTGCGTCTGCTGAACACGGTCCTGCACTTCCGACTGGATCTTGTTCCGCAGTTGCTGGACTTCCAGTTCCTTGGCAAGGTGCTGGTTAATTTTCTCCAGCCGGACGCGGACGTCGGTGGTTTCGAGCGTGTCCTGCTTGTCCGCCGTAGAGAGCGAAGGCAACGACGAGGCGATGAAATCCACCAAGCGGCCCGGTTCCTCTATGTTCATGGCGACGGTGGAGAGCTCATCCGATAAGGTCGGGGAACCGGCGACAATCTGTTGGAATAGAGTCAGAACGTTACGCTGCAGGGCCTCCACTTCGGAACTCTTGTCCGGAATCGCTTCCGGTACCGATTCGACCCGGCCGCGCATGAAAGGTGTTAGTTGGACAAACTCCACCAATCGCACCCGCTCCAGGCCTTCCGCGAAGACAAACAGGCTCTGGTTGGGCATCTTGACCACCTTGTGCACCACGGCCAAGGTTCCCACGGTATACAGATCGCTGGCTTGGGGAGCGTCCACGCGGGCTTCCCTTTGCGCTACCACAACGATGGTTTTGTCCTCGCCCAGAGAGTTAATCAGCTGAACGGAGCTTTCGCGGCCCACCGTCAGGGGCAGGACAGCGTGGGGAAACAGAACCGTATCCCGCACCGGTAGGATCGGAAGCGCCCGTTCTTCCTGCTCTTTGGGTTTTGAATTGCGCTCGGGGCGCGACTTCTCTGCCATGTTTCTCCTTGAGTGTGTTTCGCTCAACTTTTGATGATGTCAAAGCCCGGAAAGATGCAAGCCCCCAATTTCTGCAGGCGGTTGGATTCTAAACCCTCCGCGTTGCATTTGCACCAAACCAAAGGTGCGGGCAAGAGTTGGGTCGAATGTCACTCTGAGGTGCATTACCTCTTCCGGATTCCTGCCGAGGCGCGGATTGGCCGGCTCAAGCTGCGGAATAAATTCCCAAAACTTTGAGCAAATCGGACACTTCCGCCAGATGACGCAGCGCATTACGAGCCGGACCGTCATCTCCGCGCAGGAAGTCGACGTAGAAAACATATTCCCAGGGCCGGCCGCGCATGGGACGCGATTCGATCTTGCTCAAGCTGATGTCACGCAGCGCAAACACGCTCAGCGCCTTGAACAGCGCGCCGGGAATGTTCTTCACGCTGAATGCAATTGAGGTCTTGTTGGCGCCGGGCAGAACGTACCGCGTTTTGCGGACCAGGAAGAATCGGGTGAAGTTCCGCTTGTCATCCTCAATGCCAGTTGCGAGAATCCGGCCTTGGTATACCTTGGCAGCCTGCCGCCCTGCGATTCCCGCAGCATCGCGCAGCCCGTTCTCGATTACATGCTTCACACTCCCCGCCGTGTCGTAAAAGGGGATAGGCTCAATGTTTGGATTCTGGCGGAAGAAGTCGCGGCATTGCTCTAGCGCGACGGGATGCGAATAAGCCCGGCGCAGGTCTCGGCGCTTCACTCCTGGCACCGCGATCAGGTTGTGCACGATCCGCAGGCGGAATTCTCTTTGGATGAAAACCTTGCGCGCCAGCAACAGATCAAAATGCTCCGTCACCGAACCAGCCAGCGAATTCTCGATGGGAATCACCGCAGCCGCGACAGAACCGCGCTCCACACGGTCGAAGACCTCGGCTGAGCGCGCACAGGGCACCACGCTCGAACCCGGCAACATGCGCCGCGCGGCTTCGTGACTGAACGAACCTGCTTCCCCTTGGATGGCGACCTTCATCTTAATTGTTGCAACTTAGCTGGCTTCCCTTGCGAAAGCAAATCTTTCTGAAGCACGAAGGCGTCTATACCATTCGAGTAATATCGAGGAATCGTCTTTGTCAGCGAATAGCCATGCTTTTTGTAGAAGACCAAAGCTGCTTGGTTGTCCACCGCCGTTTCCAGAAAAACGCGGCCGCACTTGATGGCTCGGAGGCGATCCTCAGCCGCGCTGAGCAGCTTGGAGCCGACCCCGCAGCGGCGTGCGGCAGGCAGTACATCGATGGTGAGTATGTGGCCGGTGCCACGGCGACCGGCTTCCGCGACAAGGAAACCTAAAGTGACGGTTGAAGGTTCGACCTGGTGCCAACCGTCGCGTGAGATCCCATTAACTTTCCTCCCGGCCGATTCCGCCACCAACGTGAACGATCCCCAGCGGCGAATGTAGGCAGCGAGTTCCAACTGCGAGTATGAGATCCCCGGCGGAAAGCATTCCTGATCGATCCTCCACAAGGTGTCGAAATCTTCGCGCCGGAAGTCTCGCAGGGTGAATTCCACCCCACCATTGTAGCCGGGGAGCCTGGGGGCTTCTGCTTCTGCCTTCTGAGCTCCTAGCCATCCACCCAGGGGCTGTGGAAAAAACCTTCTTGCCCCCTTGCCGACGATGTATCGCCAGACGTACTATTCGCATCAGAGAAGCCTGTGGGGCTCACCATTCTCATTGACGCGCTGGGTGTGGCTGCTCTTCTCGGCCTGTGGTACTTCTGTTTTGCCCACTACAACCACCGCAAGGGTGCTCTGGCGTTGCGTTGGGTGGAAACCGCCTGCTCCAGCAAGGGCCGGATCTTGAAGGCGCGCTGGTTTGGCGCATCTCGTCTGCAGGCGCACTTGGATTTTGCCGCTCACTGGTTCGAGAACGCCCGGGTCATTGTTCGTCTTCGCCCTCGCCCCATTCCCTTAAAGTGGTTGTTCAGCCTATGGCGCAAACAGAGAGAGACGCTGACGTTTGAGGCTGACCTGGACTATGCTCCCAACTTCGAGCTTGAAGTCTTCCGCCACCGCTGGCTTACGCACCGGCACACCCATGTGGCTCGAGGATCGCGGGACTGGACCGTCTCGCGTCCCGGACCAGTTGTGCTCACGACGCGCACCCACTGGAGCCATGAACTGACCCCGGTGGTGAACACACTCATGACTTCGCGGGGACACAACCTAGTCAGCGTGCGTTTCCGTCCTGAGTCCCCCCACCTTGCAGCCACCGTCCCCTTGGAAGCACTTTCCGACGAGCAGGCCGCCGCAGGGTTCCTGAGCGTGCTGCGCGATCTGGCCGCAGGAGCGTCGACCTCGCGCCAGTAATTGTCAGTCAGAAGGTCTCCTCGCTTCATTCGCCCGGCTCTGCCACAAAGCGGTATCCGACTCCACGCACGGTGAGCAAGTGACGTGGCTTGGCGGAGTCATCTTCAATGTAACGCCGCAGCCGCACGATGAAGTTGTCGATCGCGCGCGTGTCCGTGTCTTCGTGCAGGCCCCAGACTTCCTCTAGGATCGATTTGCGGGAAACAACCCGGTCGTGGTTGCGGATCAGATGGCGCAGCAACTCCGCTTCCATCAGCGTGAGGTGGATGATGTTCTCGTTTACCCGCAGTTCCAGTTTCCCGAAGTCGATGGTTCGCCCGTGGAATGAGAACACCTCGTACTCGGCTTCCGTCCCGGACCTGGCTTGTCGCTTCGCGGAATCAGGTTCCACAGCCGTCGCCTGGCTTTCTCGCAGCCACTGGCGGCGCCGCAACAGCCCCTGCAAGCGGGCGAGCAGGATCGCAAGTTCGAACGGCTTGGGAAGATAATCGTCGGCACCCGAAGCAAAGCCTTTGAGCACATCCTCCGGCCGGCCACGGGCCGTAAGCATGAGCACCGGGACGAAGTGTTTGGCCGCACGCAATTCGGCGGCGACGGCGAAACCATCCTTGCCGGGAAGCATCACGTCGAGCACCACGGCATCGAAATCCTCCCGCTTACCCTGTGCCCGTTGACCGTCTTCCCGCTTTCCCAGGAGCAGCTCCAGGGCGCGTTCGCCATCGCCTACAACCTCGACGGAGTGCCCCTCGGCCTCCAGGTTGAATTGCAGGCCTTTCGCCAGGTGGGTTTCGTCTTCGACGATCAGCACTCGGCTCATGGCGTGCCCCGCGGCAGTTCGAGAACCACGGTCGTACCGCGCCCGTCACCTTCACTCTCGGCAAAGACGCGGCCGCCATGCTTTTTGGCAATGGCGCGCACAATGAACAATCCCAGGCCGGTTCCTTTCACGTTGCCCAGCGATCGGTTGGGGACGCGGTAGAAACGCTTGAAGATGCGCTTCAGCTCGGCGGCGGGGATGCCGACGCCGTGATCACGCACGCTCAGGGTGACACGCTTCTCGTCCGGGGTTTCCACCCGTACCGAAACATCCACCCGGCTGCCGGAATACTTGACGGCATTGTCGAGCACATTGGAAACCGCCGTGCGCAACTCCTCGGAATCGCCTACAACGTCCGCCCCCGTGCCGTTGTTGACTGTCAGCTCGTAGCGCAGGGCTTCAGGCTGAAGATGATAGCTAGTGCGGGCGGTTTCCACACACTCCCGAACCAGATCGCCAAAGTTCACCGGGATGCGCTCGCCCTCTTTCCTGTGGCCTGCCTGCCCCGCCTCTAAAACCTGCTCCACCGTTCCCAGCAAACGGTCGGTATCGTCCAGCATCAGGCGGTAGAACTCGCGCCGCTGGCTCTCATCCACGTCGCGCCGCTGCAGAGTCTGGAGATAAAGACGGATGGAAGCGAGGGGCGTCTTCAGTTCATGGGTGACGGCGTTGATAAAGCTGTCGTGTTGTTCGTTGCGGCGGATTTCATGCACCAGGAAGCTGGTGTTCACGATCAGCCCGGCGATCAGCACGGCAAAGAAGATCACGCCCAGGAAGAGCAGTACGCCTTCGCGCCAGTTGAGTATGATCCATCCGACATTTAGCGCTACCGCCAACACCACCAGGCACACGCCCAGGACAACGAAAAAGGCGACGGCCTTGCGGCGACTGGTAATACGCATAGCAGGATTCTACCGCGCCCGAGATAAAAACCGGAGGAAGCGAGAAACGGTGGTGAGCAGCGAAAAAGCCGACCTTTAGGTCGGCGCCTGGGTGAGCTTAAGTCCCGGTGGTAGAGCTAGGCTGAGACCAGCTCCCGCGGCGGCGCAGCTGCTGGCAATCCCTGCTGTTCACCGCGGCGCAGTTCGGAAAGCTTCACCCGGTACACGTGGCGAGCGAGTCCCAATTTCTTCAGCGCCCAGATGCCATACCAGTTCAAGTCCACTTCGTACCAAGCGATGCCGTGGCGCGCGGAAACCGGATGTGCGTGATGGTTGTTGTGCCAGCCCTCGCCGAAGGTGCAGATCGCCACCCACCAGTTGTTGGTGGAAAGATCGCGCGTGGCGAAACGGCGTGAACCCCAGGTGTGCGTTGCCGAGTTTACCAGCCAAGTGGCGTGCAGTCCGATCACGGTGCGCAGGAAGATCCCCGACATCAGGAAAGGCAGCCCACCGAGGGCCAGCAGTATCAACCCCAACACAATGATGGGAACATAGTGGTACTTGGTGATCCAGACATGGAATTTGCTTTTAGCCAGGTCGGGAACATAGCGGGCCAGCGTAGTCGTATCATGATGCATGGACTTGCCGGTGAGGATCCAGCCCATGTGGGCCCACCATTTGCCATCGAGGGGAGAATGTGGATCGCCTTCCTGATCAGAAAATTGATGATGAATGCGATGCGTGGCGACCCAGAAGATCGGACCGCCTTCGAGAGCTAACGTCGCGCAGACCGTAAGGAAGTATTCAACCCATTTAGACGTCTTGTATCCGCGATGAGTCAGCAGCCGGTGATAGCCCATGCCAATGCCCAGGCTCCCCGAAACCCACCACAGGAACATCGCAACGAAAAGAGCCTTCCAGGTGAAAAAGAAGAATGCCGCAATCGCACCCAGATGAAACAGCCCCATAAAGGTTGCAGTCACCCAGTTGATTTGGTTATCAGCGGCCGGTTTGCGCCGCAGTGCTTCGAGTTCCATGGCGATGTTGTTTCCCCGTTGCTCGGTTTTGAAGTTGCATTGCTAAGTTATCAGCGTCATAGATGGCTGTATGTAAAAGTTCTGTAATAGAGGGGTTTGCGGGAGTTACGAAGGTACCTGCAGAGGGCACGCCAGTCGCGGCCCAGGCATGAATCGTGACACGGGCGGGCGTTGCCGATCCTCAGGCCGAAGCGCCTTTCACTTCCACTCCTGCCCACTTCTCCAGGAGGGTAAGTGTAGCCGCGTAATCGAGGTTCTCGTGCCCATCCTCGGTGGCCATTTCATAGATTTCTTCGACCGTCTCGAGCCCCGGCAGCTTGACGCGCACTTCTTTGGCCGCGGCCAGCGCCAAGCGGATGTCCTTGTGCATCAGGCGGAGCGGAAAATTGGGCGAGAAATCCCGCTTGAGGACAAAAGGCGCCTTGTACTCGACCACGCCGGAACGGACCATGGACGCATTAATGAGTTGTAGCAGATTCTCCGCATCCACACCCAACTTGGTCGCCAGCGTGAGTGCTTCTGCGAACCCTTCATAGATGAGTGCGATTTGCAGGTTCATGGCCAGCTTGGCGGCCTGCCCTTTTCCGGTCCCTCCCATACGGAAGAACACCTTGCCCATGCCGGCAAACAGCGGCTTCAGGTTTTCGATAGCCGCTTCTTCTCCGCCGACCATGAAGATGAGCGTACCGCCTTCAGCCGCGATCTTGGAGCCGGTCATGGGTGCATCCACGTATCGCGCGCCTCGTGCACCAACCCGTTCCGCGAATTTGACCGTAGCCGAGGGGGAAATCGTGCTGGAATCCACGACGGTCATGCCCTCGGCGAGGGACTCCTCCACGCACTGCGGTCCGAAGAGCACGCTTTCGACCGCCGTGGTATCGGACACGCACATCCAGACCACTTCCGCGCCGCGCGCCGCCTCAGCCGGAGACGCGGCGCTGCGCGCGCCTTCAACGTCCTTGCCCGGCGTGCGGTTCCACACCGTAACCTCGTGACCAGCCTTAACCAGGTTGGCGGCCATCGGCCGTCCCATGATTCCCAAACCCAAGAAAGCAACACGCATCCGGCTTTTCTCCTTTGGACTAGCCCCGAAGGCCAGCAACGATTAGAACCGACGGCTGCGCCTGGGTCAAGCAATCCCTGCCGGATTGTTTTAGAATAAAGTATAAGTGGGGGCGGGCACCGAGAACATGGCAAAGGGCTCGGAATGGCTCTGAGCTCCGGGTCTCTGGCGCCCGAGAAACGAAGTGCAATCGGATTCTGATTGGAATCCCGGTTTGTCGCTATTAAATGTTAAAAGCTAGTCTTAAGAATCCCGCGCTGCGCAAGCGCGCCCGGCAATTCGGCCGTCTGGTGCGCCATTCGGCGGTCACGCCTCGCACCGGCCAGACCTACAAACCGAAGCTGGTTTCCAACGGTGAACTGGGCGTTACTTTTATTGGTCATGCCAGCTTCTTCGTTCAGATCGGCGGGCAGAATGTGATCATCGATCCGAACTTCGCCCGCTGGTTATTCGTGCTGAAGCGCCTGCGCCAGCCGGGTGTGCAAGTTCAAGACCTTCCGCCGATTGACCTGGTCCTGGTTACCCATGCACACTTTGATCACCTACACCGGCCGTCGTTGCGAGCCATCGTTCAGCAGACGCGCCTCCAGCGCGGTGCGCCGCCAATCATTGTCGTTCCGCACCACGTTTTCGATCTGGTTTCGGACCTGGGCTTCGTCGACGTGGTGGAGCTGGACTGGTGGAACAGCTATCGTCACCGCAGCCTGACTATCACCCATGTGCCCTCACGTCACTGGGGCGCGCGGATTATTCGGGATTCACACCGCGGCTACGGTGGCTACGTGCTGCGGGACCACCGGCACTCGCTTTACCACGCCGGAGACACAGCCTATTTCCCCGGCTTCCGCGAGATCGGGCAACGGCTGGCCCCCGAGCTGGCGCTATTGCCGATCGGGGCCTACAATCCACCCTCTTTCCGCAACGTACACGCCAGTCCAGCTGACGCCACGCGCGCCTTCCTCGACCTGAACTCGCGCTGGATGGTTCCCATGCATTATGGGACCTTCCGCCTCTCCCACGAGCCCCTGGAGGAGCCGCTGCAACTTCTAGAGAAGGCGGCGAAGGCCGCCGGGATTGAGGACCGGGTGGTCGTGCTCGAGGAAGGCGTCACGCAATTCTTTTAACGCCGCTTTAATAGAACTTGGTCTAGACTGTGCGCCTCAGGAGGTCTGCATGCCCGACAAGGTGAAGGCTGTCCCCGAAGGTTTCCATACCATCACTGCCCACATAACCGTCCGCGACGCAGCCCGGGCCATTGATTTTTATCAGAAGGCCTTCGGCGCCGAAGTTCGCGGCATCAGTCACGGCCCCAACGGGAAGATCATGCATGCTTCCCTCAAAATCGGCGACTCCATTCTCATGTTGAACGATGAGTTTCCGGAGTGGGACACGCTGTCGCCCGTGTCCACGGGTGGCGCGGGGGTGACCCTCAATCTGTACCTCGACAATGTGGATGCGGCCTTTGAGCGCGCGGTTTCGGCCGGCGCCACGGTGAAGATGCCCCTCATGGATCAGTTCTGGGGCGACCGCTACGGCCAGGTGACGGATCCCTTCGGACACAAGTGGGCTCTGGCAGCTCACATCCGCGATATGTCCGAGGAAGAAATTCGCAAGGCGCAGGAGGCTGCTTTCGCAAGCATGCCCAAGAGCGCGTAGAAAGGGGCGCCTAGTAGGCCAGTAATATCCGCAGGTCGCGGAGGTTGTTGCCGGTGGGACCAGTCATAATCGCGTCGCCGAGCGCTTCGAAGAATGGATGCGCGTTGAAGGTGGTCAGGTGAGCTTCCGCGTCCAGTCCACGGGCGTTGGCGCGCTCTAGAGTTGTGCCGTCCACGACCGCGCCGGCGGCGGGACTGTTGCCGTCAATCCCGTCCGTTCCCGCGCTCAGCACCGTGATGTTCTGGCCGACGATTTTCTGCGCGTAAGCCAGCACGAACTGCTGGTTGCGGCCTCCGGCTCCACCGTTTGTGACCTTCACCGTCACTTCCCCGCCAGAAATCAAACAAACGCGCTCCGACTTCTTACGCAACTCGCACAGGCGGTTGAGAAGATATTCGGCCGCGCGAGCGTAATCCCAGTCGTCACAACTATTGTCGACCTCTACGGTAAAGCCTAGACGCTGGGCTTCCACTTTGCTGGCCTCCACCACGGAAGCGTTCGACAACAGCGTCCACCAGCGGCAGCGATGAAAGGCGGGATCATCGGATTTGGGAGTTTCTTCCAGGGCACGGTGCTGGAATAGTTCGCGCACCGAAGCCGGGAACTGACCAAGCATGCCGTACTTCGCTGCGATCGTATAGCAGTCGTTCACGCTCGTGGAATCGGGCATAGTCGGCCCAGAAGCCAGTGCATCCGGCGTGTTGTCGGGGACGTCGGAGACCAGCAGTGAAACCGACTGAGCCGGATAGGCGGCGCGGGCCAGTCTGCCTCCCTTGATGGCGGAAAGATGTTTGCGGATGGCATTGATCTCGGCGATGGGCGCGCCCGAGAGCACGAGCGCGCGGTAGGTCGTGACCAGATCTTGCAAAGAAATCTCGCTGTTGATCGG
>WNFH01005714.1_pt1 | contig 12919 bp, 14 predicted proteins | sample 5400411 | NCBI WGS metagenome assembly WNFH01 (sample SAMN13153347, study PRJNA577476) | soil metagenome | isolation source: 200 cm saprolite under Douglas fir tree site 2 hole 3 | place: USA:California | collected 2015-04-18
ACCAGTTCGTCGTGCTGGGCGCCGGGCTCGACACGTTCGCCTATCGCAATCCGCATGGGCCGCGGCTTGCCGTGTTCGAACTCGACCATCCCGCGACCCAGGCCTTCAAACGCGCGCAGCTAGAGGCCGCCCGCATCGACGCTCCGTCGTCGCTCACCTTCGTGCCGGTCGATTTCGAGCGGGAATCGCTCCTCGCGGCGCTCGAAGCCGCGAAATTCCGGCGGCAGGATCCCGCGTTGTTCTCCTGGCTCGGCGTAACCATGTATCTCGACCGCGCGGGCGTGCTCGCAACGCTCGCAGCGATCGCGCGCGGCGCGGGCCCCGGCACGAAAGTCGTTTTCGACTACGTGCGGCCGCCAGCATCGGTCGATGCATCGATCCGCCCGCGATACCAAGCGCTGATCGAGCGCCATGCCGCGATCGGCGAGCCGTGGCGGAGTTTTTTCGATCCGCAGGAGCTCGACGCGAGCTTACCCCGCTCGGGGTTCACCGAGGTCCGGGATTGGGACCAAGCGGCGCTGAACGCCCGCTATTTTGCCGGCCGCGCGGACGGCCTCGAAGTCGTCCCGACCGCGCACCTGATCGAGGCGCGGGTTTGATTGGCCTGCTCAGGTCCGGAGCGCGACGCTCGCTCGGGAACCCTCTCCCACGTCCAAGTCGGATGTTTCCGACTTGGATCAACTCATGGAATGGCCAAACCCGGGAACACCCGGGTTTGGCTGGGAGAGGGCACCCGAGCAAGCTCGCCGTCATGAGAGATGCGGTGAATTTCGAACCTGCCGCAGCTCGGATAAGCTACAGCGCCATGCGAGGATTCCTTGCCATGAAGGACGAGTACGATTTCTCGAAGGCCGAACGCGGGAGGTTTCACCGCTCCGATGCGGTTCTCACGCCTCCGGTCCATCTCGAAGCCGAGGTGCTGGCGTTTCTCACCGCACGCGCCGAAGCCCGCGGCGTCTCGCTGAGCGAGCTCGTCAATGCGCTCCTGAAGAAGGACATCGAGCTGATCGAGACGGCCGAATAGTTTTAGGCCGGGTGGGCTTCGGGCACCCCATCGCGCAAAGGCGCGACGGGGACCCCGCCCGGTCAGCCCACCCTACGCGCCTGCGCTCACGCCGCGGCGGCGGCCGGCAGCGCGCATTGCGCCAGCGTCTTCTGCCAGGCCGGCAGCGCGCGCAAAGTCCCGTGCCAGCGCTGGATCTCCGCATAGGGCTCGATCGGAAGATGCGCGATCTCGGCGAGGTTGAGCGCCGCGCCGAGCGAGAAATCGGCGAGCGTGAGATTGTCGCCGGTCACGAATTTCCTGCCGGCGAGCTGCCCGTCCAGCACCTTGGCGGCGCGATGGAACGCCTCGGTGCCCTTGGCGAGCGCCGCCTGGTCCGGCTCGCTCTTTGCGAACAGCAGGGGTTTCGCCACATATTCGAAGGCGAACACCGCGCAGGCCGGGTCCCAGTGCGCGAGCTCCCAGAACTGCCAGCGCGTCACGTCGAGCCGCGCGCGCTCGTCCGCGGGAAACACGCTGCTGTCCGGCCGCCGCAACGCCAGATATTGCAGGATCGCGTTCGACTCCCACAGCACGAGATCGCCGTCTTTCAGCGTCGGCATGCGCATGTTGGGATTGAGCGCGGCATATTGCGGCGCCTTCTGCTCGCCCTTGCGCAGGTCGATCATGCGTAACGCGCAGTCGAGGCCGAGATGATTGGCGAGCGCCATCACCTTGAAGGCGCGCGGGCTCGGCGGAAACACGTAAAGCTCGATGGTCATGCGAGGCTCCCTCGGTTGCCACGGTTCACCCTAGCACGGCCCGATCGGCTCGCTCGGATCACCTCCCCCTGAAAGGGGGAGGTCGACCGCACAGCGGTCGGGAGGGGGTCGCGATCCCCACCCCATCCCTCCCCTTTTCAAGGGGAGGGAGGCGTTTGCGGCCGGCTCGGAGTCAAAATGCCATGGCCCGTTCACGCCTCTGCCGCGTGCTTGAACCGCTCCAGCAGAGCGGGCCAGCCGCCGTCGACGTCGTTGCGCATTTTGGCGCCGGCTTCCTCGCCCATCTGCTCGAACTTGCGGTGCTCGAGCTCGACCCGCGTCGCGTTCTCCCCGTCGGGCAGAAACCGCACCTCGACTTCGGAGCTCACGTTCGCGTCCGGCTTCCCCTGGCTGTTGATGTCCCAGCTCATCACGAAGCGGTGCGGCGGCTCCCACACCAGGATTTTTCCGACGTCGGCGCGCGAGCCGTCCTCGCCGAGCTGGTACCAGCGCCCGTTGAGACGCGGCTCCAGCACCGAGACCTGCATCGGCGAAGCCTTGCGCGGCCACCAGCGGTCGAGCCCGGACGTGAAGACTTCGAACGCGTGCGCCTGGCCGGCGTTGACGCGGAGGCTCTTGCGCACCGGCGCGATCGTGATCGTGTTGGTAGTCGTCATCGTTTCCGCTCCTGGCGATCTCGGGCTTCGGTCTCCACTTGCGCCTGGAACGCCGCGAGCGCGTCGTCCCAGAACCGGTCGAGCCAGGCGCGCAGCGCGCCGAGCCCTTCGGGATCGATGTAATAGACGCGGCGCGTTCCCTCCGGCCGGTCCGTCACGAGACCCGCCTCCTTGAGCACCTTGAGATGCTGCGACACCGCCGGGCGGCTGACCGGCAGGCCGCGCGCGATCTTGCCGACCGGCTTGGGCCCGGACTTCAGCCGCTCGAACACCCTTCGGCGAGTGGGGTCGGCCAGGGCGGCCAGCGCATTGCGGTAAGCCATGGCTTACGGTAAGCGATGGCTTACGCCGTGTCAAGCGCTGCCGCCGAACCTCCGTAGCCCGGATGGAGCGCTAGCGAGGCGGGCGCGAAATCCGGGAACGCCGTTCCCGCATTCCGCTCCGCTGCATGCGGGCTACGGTGCTGCCCGCGAACCTGCCTTCGCCTTACCGCCGTGCCGTCGCCGCGTAGCGGATCGGCACCACGAACGAGAGCTGGTCGTCGGAAATATCGGCGGGCGGCGGCGGGAACGGCTGCGCGCGGCGGGCGAGCGCCAGCGTCTCTTCGTCGAGCACGGCGGAGCCGGAGCTCTGCACGATGCGGCTCGTCAACACACGGCCGTGGCGGTCGAGGCGGAATGCCAGCCTGGCGGTGCCCTCCTCGCCGTTGGCGCCCGGCGGATAGCGCTTGTTGCGCTCGAGCTGGGCCTGGAGCGAGCGTTGCCAGCCCACGATCGCGGCGGACGAGGGCCGCGGCACCCGGCCGGGCGGCGGCGAAGCGGGCCGCAGCGCGGGCGCCACCGCCGCAGGCGGGGCGGTGGGAACCGGCGCCGCCTCGGCCGGCTCTTGCTTTGCCTCCTCTCGCGCCCGCTGTTTCGGCGGTTCTGGCACCGCCGGCAGCGTCACCAAGGGATTCTGCGCCGGCGCGATGTCGGGCACGCGCTCGACGTCCGGCGGCTTCTCCTCCGGCGTCTCCTCGCGCATGCGCTCCTGGCTCTCGGCCTGCAATTGCTGCGGGCCCGGCGCCACGTCGCTTTCCGGCGCGGGCGGTGCGACCGCAAGCGGCGCGAGCTCGATCATGACCACCGGCACACCGGCGTCGGTCTCGGCGTAATCCGGCCGCGCGCAGAGCGCCAGCAGCACCAGCGCATGCGCCAGCAGCACCGCGGCGGCGCAAAAGCTCCAGCGCAGCAGTTCCGGCCGGTCGCTCGCATGATAAGTTTCGACGTAAACCATCAGCGCGGCCGGTCCTGTTCCAGGCCGACCAGCCCCACCTTGAGGTAGCCCGCCGCCCGCAGCGCGTTCATGACGCCCATCAGCTCCCCGTAGGCGACCTGCCTGTCGGCGCGCAGAAAAACGCGCTGCTCCTTGTCGCCGGCGGTCGCTCGATCGAGCGCGGGGCCGAGATCCTCGCGCGCCACCGCATCGTCCCCGATCGCCAGCGAGAGATCGGACTTGAGCGTGAGGAACAGCGGCTTGTCCGGCCGCGGCTGGCGCTCGGCGTTCGAGGCCGGCAGGTCGACCGCGATGTCGACGGTGGCGAGCGGCGCCGCGATCATGAAGATGATTCGGCGAGATCGAGCTCGCCGTGGTCGAGCCGCACGCTCATGGTTTCACTCCGCGGCCGAGATCTTGCCGTCCCAGGCCTTGGCGCCGGGACGGCGCGCCTCGCGGTCGAGGTCGCGGCTGACGAGGCGCAGCACTTCCGCGGCGGCGTCGGCGAACAGCGCGCGATAGCCCGCGATCGAGCGCGAGAACACGTTGTAGATGACGACTGCCGGGATTGCGGCGGCGAGGCCGAGCGCGGTCGCCAGCAGCGCTTCGGCGATGCCGGGAGCGACGATGGCGAGATTGGTCGCATGCGACTTCGAGATGCCGATGAAGCTGTTCATGATGCCCCACACCGTGCCGAACAGGCCGACGAACGGCGCGGTCGCGCCGATGCTGGCGAGCATGCCGGTGCCGCGCGTCATGCGGCGGCCGGTCGCGGCCTCGATGCGCTCCAGGCGCGAGGCGACGCGCTCCTTGATGCCCTCCTTGTCCACCGCGTCGGCCGAGAGATTGAGCTCGATCATCGCCGCGCGAACGAGCGGCGCGAGGCCCTGCCGTTCGCCGAACTTCCTGGCGGCGTCCGCGAGCGAGGACATGCGCGCCAGCGCGGTGAGCTCGCTGCGCAGCCGGCGCCTGGCGGCAAATATTTCCAGCGTCTTGGCGAGCGCGATCGTCCAGGTGACGAACGACGCGAACGCGAGGCCGATCATCACCGCTTTCACGACGATGTCGGCGGAAAGGAACATGCCCCATGGCGAGAGATCGCGCGGCAGCTGCGCGGCGGCGCTGGTCGGCGGCGAGGCCGGCTCGTTCGCGGGGGCGACGGCGGGAGCTTGCGGCTCGACTTGCCGCGGGCCGGCGGCGGCTGCGGCAGGCGCGGGTGCGCTCGGAGGCGGAGTCTGCGCCGACGCCGGGCAGCAAACAATTGCCGCGAGCAGCAACGCCGCACAGGCGTGCGCCACAGGTCCGAGCATTATTCTCAGCAATCTCTTCATCCAATATCTCGCTTTCCGTTTCTGAGACCCCTCATCCGGCCGCCCTCGCTATCGCTCGAGCGGCCACCTTCTCCCACAAGGGGAGAAGGAAAAGCGCGTGCGGATCGGCGAACGCGCGCTTCCCCTCTCCCCTTGCGGGAGAGGGTGGCGGGCACCGAGCACTTGCGACGTGCGAGCCGGGTGAGGGGTCCAGGCTTGCCGCACATCTTCGTTGAATCTTTGCGCTGTCATGTCCAGGTCCGGCCCATGTGTCCCTTCACAGTTTCTGCGACAGCCCGACGAAATACCCGCGGCGCGGGCCGAACTGCGGCGCGAACACGCCGATGCCGCTGCCGTCGCGCAGCTCGTAGATGCGGTCGAACACGTTGACCACGTCGAACCGCAGGGTGAACGGCTTCCAGCTCGAGTCCGGCAACTTGAACTCGTGCGACACGCCGGCATTGACCTGCGTATACGGCGGCACGTGGCTGCTGTTGACGAAGCCTGCGCGCAGCCCGCTGCCGTAGATCATGTCGGCGGAAAACCGGGTGCCCTGCCACAGGTAGGAGGCGCCGGCCGACGCGGTCCACCGCTGCGCGTGGTCGGTCGGGATATAATGATGCGCAATGAAGTCCAATTCGTCCTGACCGAACAGGAACTGGTTGGACACGATCTGCGTCGCCATCTGCCGGGCCCAGGCGAGGTTGCCGTAGGCGCGGAACTTGCCGTTCTCGTATTTCGCCTTCAGCTCGATCCCGTAGTTGATGCCCTTGGCGTAATTGAAGCCGTCGAGCACGTAGGCTTGGCCGAACTGGCCGTCGTCGAGCAGGTCCGTCGCGTATTTCCAATAGCCGTCGATGCCGACCTTCAGGTGCCGGCCCAGCTCCTGATCGATCCCGGTGTCGAAATAATGCGAGCGCTCCGGCAGCACCGGGCTGTTCTCGGTCACTTCGGGCGCAGCGGCCGTATTCGCGAACAGCGCGACGTTGGTCGGCGCGGCGATCGCCTGCACCGGCGGGGTGAAATAGCGGGCGTAGCCGGCGTGAAACGTCGTGCCGGCGAACGGCTTGTAGACGAGGCTGACGCGCGGGCTGAACTGGTTGGCATCGACGAACTGGAACATCTGGTCGAAGCGCAGGCCGACGTTGAGCGTGAGCTGGTCGGTGATCCGCCACTCGTCCTGGACATAGGTGCCGAACAGCCAGCCGAGCTTCGAATTTTTGTCGTCTACGCCGCACACGACGTTGGACGGAGGCGAACTGATGCCGCAGGCGTCTCCCGTGCCGGTCGTAAGCAGGAGGGACTGATTCTCGACGCGCGTCTGCTCGCCGCTGACGAAGATACCGGTGCGCAGCGTGTGCGCGTCGTTGAGGCGAACGGCCGTATCTTCCTGGATGCCGTTGAGGAGGCTGCCTCGATAAACATCCGACGCGATCCCGTTGAAGACGAGGTCGCCGACCGGGTCCGGCGTGAAATGCACCGTGGTGTAGCGGCTGAAGTAGGCCACCTGCAGGTCGATATTGTCGATCTTCTTCTGCAGCGCGACCACGTTGTAGTAATTGCGCTCGTACTGGCGCTCGTTGAGCAGGGCGGAATCGAAGCCGTTGACGATCGATCCGTTGAACGTAAAACCGGTGAATCTCGGCGGCTGCCCGGGATTGTTGGGGATCTGGAACTTGCTCAGCGACGTTCCGGTGATGAAGCTCAGGCGCGTGTTTTCGTCGAGCAGGGTCGAGGCATAACCGAAGAACTTGCCCTGCCAGGTGTAATCGTGCAGCGGATCGAGGCTCGGCGTCGGGTTCTCGATGCCCTCGTTGCTGGCGAAATAGCGGCCGGTGACGAAATACTGGGTCTGGCCGACGGTGCCGCCGTATTCGAATTTCGGCGTGATGGTCTGCCGGCTGCCGCCGTAGACGCCGACGCTGCCGCCGTTGTCGAACGCGCCGCTCTTGGTGGTGATGTCGACGAGGCCGGCGGTGCGCAGGCCGTACTGCGCCGGCATGGCGCCGGTGATGAGCTCGAGATTGCCGATCAGCCCGGTCTCCAGCACCTGGCCGAACCCCGAGACGCCGTCGGGCAACAGGATGCCGTTGATGCGGTACTGCACGTTGCCGTGCTCGTTGCGCACGTGGATCTGGCCGCTGGCGGCGGAATCCTGGGTGACACCGGGCACCTGCAGCAGCAGCTTGTCGACCGGCGTGTTGGACCCCTGCGGCAGCGCCTCGATCGCCTCTCTGCCGATGTCGTAGGTGTTGGTGCCCACTTTGGGCAGGATGACGTCGTCGCGGGCGCGATCGAACGTCGTGTTCTTCTCGGCGAGCACCGTGGCGGCATCGGGCGGCGCCGGAGCCGGCGCCACGGGGGCGGCCGGGGCGGCGGCGGGCCGCCGCGCAGTCGTGCGCCTGGGCGCCGGTTTCGCCGCGGGCTTGGGCTGCTGGACCACGACCTCCGGCAGCGTGGTCTGGGCCCAAGCAAGATCGCCGGCGCACAGCAACGCCAGCGCCGAGCTCGTCGCGAGGAGACCGCGGCCGATCCGAACAGGTCTTGAAATTCGTCTCGCCCCTGCCACGGGGATGTCTCCGATTCGCAATGGATCGGATTGCACCGAATCTTGCGCGGCGCGGGTGCCGATGCATACGACGCCGCAGCGCCGTTTCGGCCGCCCGAGATCGCAACCTTGGGAAATCAGGCAGGCGGCGCGCGGGCCTGAAATTGCCCGCGCGTGAGGTCGGAGACGAGGACGGCGACGAGGTTTTGGAAAAATGCTTCCTGCTGCGCGCCGGCGAACACGAGCGTCGGCGCGTCGGGAATCAGCAGCGCGCCGGACAGGCTGATGATTGCGCAAATCGCGCAGACTTCGTCGCGATCCGGGACGGTGCCGGGCGGCGCTTGCGAATCCGGTGCGTTCGCGGCCGCGGCCAGCGTGGTCTTCCCGAGCGCGAGCTCACCGAGATGCAAATGGCCGAATGAGAGCGCGAGCTGCAGCGCCAGCGCAAACAGCGCCGCATAGCCGCTCGGGGATCGCTTCGCGCGGAACCATTGCATATTCTGCTGGGACCCTCGGCCCGCCCGGAGTTTAGCGCAAGGTCGAGCGCGGACAAGCGGCCCGCCTCCTGCGCCGGACGCCCGATCGCAACATTATAACGTTACAATGTGCGCACCGGGTGTCAATAGAATACCAACCGCCGAAGCACGGCAGCGCGTTACCCTTCCTACGCCTGCAGTTCCGCAACGGATTCGAGCTTCGATCCCGCGCGCCGTCGCGGCGTGACGATCGAGCCGAAATAGGCGAGCGCGCTCAGGAACGCGATGCAGAAGCTCACCGGCCAATCCGTGTAGTAAGCGAGCGTGATACCGGCCCAGGCCTCGGCGAGCGCCAGGCCGGCCGCGAGCGCGAGGCCGCTCCACAGTCGGCCCGTCACGTTCTGCGCGGCCGCGGGCGGGCCGACCATCAGCGTGAAGACGAGCAGCACGCCGACGATCTGCGCGCACTCCGACACCGCGAGCGCGACCAGGGCCAGGAAGGCCGTCGAGACGAAGCGCAGCGGCACGCCCTTGGCCTCGGCCAATTCCGGCTGCAGCGACGCAAACACCAGCGGGCGCATGATTGCGGCGAGCGCGGCCAGCGTGACCACGGCCAGCCCGGTCAGGACGGCGATCGTCGAGCGATCCACCGCGAGCACGTTGCCGAACAGGATCGCGGTCGCCTGCGTGGCGAAGGAAGTATAATAGTGCAGGAACAGCAGCCCGAAGCCGAGTGCCAGAGCCAGCACGACGCCGATGGCGACGTCACGGTTGGAGATGCGCTCGCCCAGCATCCCCATGCCGACGCCGGCGGCGAGCGTGAAGCCGAGCAGCCCCCAGATCGGCGCGATGCCGATCAAGCCGGCGCCGGTCGCGCCGGCAAAGCCGATGTGGGAGAGCGCATGGCCGGCGAAAGTCTGGCCGCGCATCACCAGGAAGAAGCCGACCATCCCGGAGACCGCCGCAACGATGCCGGCGGCCGCGAACGCGTTGATCATGAACTCATATTGAAACATGGCCGGGGTCGTGCTGATGAGAGTGCGCGTGATCCTCCTCGTGCAGATGGACCGCACGTTCGACGTTGTGTCCCCGTGACATCACGAAGATATGCCCGTCGGCATGGACCACGTCGATTTCCGTCCCGTATAGCCGCGACAACACCGGTGCGGTCACGACCTCCTCGACGGTACCGAGCGCGGCCTGTCCGCGTCCCAGGTAGAGCACGCGGTCGAGGAAGCCCAACAGCTGGTTCAGCTCGTGGGCGCTGAACAGCACCGTGATGCCGCGTTCGCGGCTGAAGCCGTGAACCAAGTCGATCACCATCTCCTGATGCGACGCATCGAGGCTGATCAACGGCTCGTCGAGAAGCAGCAGCCGCGGCGCACCGATCAGCGACTGGGCCAGAAGCAACCGTTGCCGCTCGCCGCCGGACATCTCGGCCATCGGCCGTTCCGCGAGATCCAGCGCGCCGACTGCCGCCAGCGTGTCTTGGATCATGCGGCGGTCTGCGGCAGCGAGCGTCGGCAAGCCCCAGCGCTCGCCGTTCACGGAGCTGGCGATCACGTCGAGCCCGCGCACGCGTAGATCGGGCAGAACCGTGCGCACCTGCGGCATGTAGCCGATTTGCGGGTTGCCGCGCTGCGGCGGCCGGCCGAACACGCGCACGCCGCCGCCGCTCGGCTGGAGCAGTCCGAGCAGCGCCCGCATCAAAGTGGTCTTGCCCGAGCCGTTCGGGCCGAGCACGCCGACGAACTCGCCCGCGCCGATCGACAGGCTGATGTCCGACAGGACGTTGCGGCCTCCGACCTGGATGGTCGCCCGGTCGAGATCGATGACGTTCATGTCGAGGGCTGCGCCAATGCCTTGTGCAGATCCGCGAGCTGCATCAGCATCCAGTCCTGATACGACATGCCCATGGGCTGCGTCTCCGTCACCCCCACCACGGGAATCCTGGCGCGGCCGGCGATATCGAGCATGCGTTGCGTCAGTTTCGTGGCCGTCTGTTTGTTGTAAAGCAGCGCCCTTACTCTGTGCTCCTTGAGGTCTTGCTCGAAGGCCGCGATGTCGCGGGCGCTCGGTTCGGTATCGTTCATGACGGCCATCTGGAATCGCTCGTTGCGCACTTTCAATCCGAGCGCAGCGGCCATGTAGCCGAACACCGGCTCGGTGGCGGTGATCGCAACGCCGGCATACTTTGCCCGGATCTCCTCGATCTTGGCGCTGACGCGATCGAGCGAGGCAAGGAGGGTCTCGAGTCGTGCGGCGTAATCCGCCGCGTGCGCGGGATCGGCTTTGCCGAGGGTGTCGGCGAGCGCGCGCGCGAGCGTCGGCATGGTGGCGGGGTCGTACCAAAGGTGCGGATTGTCGCCCGCCTTCTTGTTGACGAGTTCGGCCACCGTCAGGACCGTCCGCTCGACCCGAGGCGCGACCTTGAGCAGCTTGTCCATCCAGGCATCGTAATCGGCGCCGTTGAAGATCACGATTCGTGCCGCGGCGATCTGGCGGACGATCGTGGGCGTCGTCTCGAAGAGATGCGGATCCTGATCGGGATTGCTCAGGATGCTGGCGACTTCGACGCCGTCGCCGCCGATCTGCCGGGCGATATCGCCGTAGAAGTTCTCCGCCGCGACCACGCTCGGCTTGAGCCCCTGTCCGGCCGCGTCCATCGCCATGGCCAGGACCAACGCCAGCACCGGTGCAAAGCGTCCGATCGCTGCCCTGCCACCCCGACAAACATTTCGCCCGGAAGCCAGGTCGAGCTCCAACGCCTCGATGCGGAACATCGTCATCCGGCTTGCTCGCTCCCGGCACACAATGCACACAGTCCCTGGATTTCGATCGTGGCTCGGTCCACTACGAACCTGCGTTTGGACAGCTTTTTCACGAGAGATTGCACGAACTCGCCTTCGTGCATCTCATCGATATGACCGCAGTCGCGGCAGATGGCGAAGATCGCCGTATCGTGCCGGTGACGAGGGTCGGAACAGGCCACGTAGGCGTTCCTCGATTCCACGCGATGTGCGCGACCCTCTCGCATCAACCGGTTCAAGGCGCGATACACCGTCGGCGGCGCCGAAATCCCTTTCGGCCGCACCGCGTCGAGGATCTGGTACGCCGTCATCAAGCCGTGCGCCGAGCGGAGCACCCGATAGACCTGCTCGTGATTGGCGCCGCGCGGTTGCATGGGGATCTCCCGGATTGGCTCGGATCGTTGCGATGTTATATCATACGGCCGGGACGAAGGATACAGAACCTCGCCGCACGCGCAGGGTGACAGCGGCCATGGCGGCATCGAGCTTGCGCGACGCGAAGCTTACACGCCGCGGCCCGGCACACGCGCTTCCCTTCTCCCCTTGTGGGAGAAGGTGGCTGCCCGGAGCGATCGCGAGGGCGGCCGGATGAGGGGTGACGCTGCTAAACCCCTCACCCGGCTTCGCGCCTTTAGGCGCTCAGCCACCCTCTCCCACACGGGGAGAGGGGAAAGCTGCGCGTCCTGATCTAACACTCGGCCGTTGCCGCATTTTGCACAGCTCCTATCAATACCGGTAGTCCTCGATCTGCAGCAGCGGGAAGGCGCTCAGCACGTGCGGCGGGTTGGCGGGCGCCGCCGGGCGCACGTAGGAGCGGTCGAGCTCGGCGAAACTCGTGACGCCGAGCAGGCCGAGACAGCGCTGCACCTCGTCCTCGAGCAGCTCGAGCAGCCGCACCACGCCGGCTTGGCCGGCGGCCGCCAGCGCAAAGCACTGCATGCGGCCGATGCCGACCAGATCGGCTCCCGCCGCGATCGCCTTGACGATGTCGCTGCCGCGGCAGATCGATCCGTCGATCAGGATTTTCGCGCGGCCGGCGACGGCGTCCACCACCTCCGGCAGCACGTCCATGGAGCCGCGACCGTGGTCGAGCTGGCGGCCGCCGTGGTTCGAGATGTAAATCCATTCGACCCCGTGGTCGAGCGCGATCCTGGCGTCCTCGGCGGTGGCGATGCCTTTGATCGCGAGCGGAATCTTGAACCGCTCCTTGATGCGCTTGACCGTGCGCCAATCGAGCCCGCCTTGGAAGGCGCGGCCCTGCACCCGGCGCCGGCCGGCGGTCACGAAGCGCTTGGCGATGTCGCGCTCGCGCCGACTGTAATGCGCGGTGTCGACGGTCAAGGCGAACGCGGCATAGCCGTGCGCGATGGCGCGCTCGACGTGGTCATCGACCCAGGCCTCGTCGCCGCGGACATAAAGCTGGTAGAGGCGCAGCGCATCGGGCGCCACCGCCGCCAGGTCCTCGAGCCCGGGGTCGCAGACCGAGCTGAGCATATGCCCGACCCCGAATTCCTTGGTGCCGCGCACCACCGATTCAGCGCCGGCGGCGTGAAAGCTTTCCAACGAGCCGATCGGAGCGAGCACCACCGGGAGCCGAAGCTTGCGGCCGAAGTGGCCCACGGACGCATCGACGTGGCTCACGTCGCGCAGCACTCGCGGACGGAACGCGATCTGGTCGAGCGCCATGCGGTTCCTTCGCAGCGTGGTCTCGGATTCGACGCCGCCGACGATATAGTCCCAATCGTTCTGGTTGAGGTTCTGCCGCGCCTTGGCGACGATCTCATGCAGGTTGAGCAGGTCGCTCGGGGCGGCCGCGGCGTCGTGGACGGATGCTTGTTGGGAATTGCGTTCTTGCATGGAAAAACCAAATCGGGGTGGTGGGGTGGGACGCAGGAGCTCTTGCGAGCCCATCATGATGCTCATTCCCGCGAGCGGTCGTCAACCAGTCGCGGACGTGCTAGGCGCTAGCAGCCAGCAGAGCATTTTCCGGAAAAGTGGACACCGATCTCGGGTTTACCCGAGATCGGAATTCAACAATACCCAAGTCGGCTATAGCCGACTTGGGTGGTGGTTTTCCGCAGAAAATGCGACCAAATTCTAA
>WNFH01002461.1_pt1 | contig 12917 bp, 10 predicted proteins | sample 5400411 | NCBI WGS metagenome assembly WNFH01 (sample SAMN13153347, study PRJNA577476) | soil metagenome | isolation source: 200 cm saprolite under Douglas fir tree site 2 hole 3 | place: USA:California | collected 2015-04-18
GCCGGATCATAAGGCATCTTCGCTTGCGAAATCGTTGCCTCATCAGGCCTTGGAATAGGTCCAAAGTGAATACCTGAGTCGTTACAGTTTGCGTTAGCTTTGGCAGGACCTTTGTTAATCGCCAAAGTTGCCCATCAAGATTGAGACCACTGACGCTCGCAAGCAGGAGCAACATCCCAATCTACATGGGCAACAAGGACCTTGCCCAATACCTTGGTTTGTTTCTTGTAGAGTTTGTACACACTATATAGGCTCTCCTACTGCAGAAAGTGAGAAAAACTTATGCTACGGTCTACACCTTTCAGGATGGGATTCCTGAGTGTTCTTGCTAGTTTGGTGTTCGTGTTCGGTCTGTTAATCTCTACCGGTACGGCATCAGCATACACGGCATCAGCACACACTGCTGCATCAACACAGACGGCAAGCGGCGGCTGTGGTTTCAATCAGTTCGATTGCAACTCCGGGTTTGACAACTTTAACAGCTGTGGTTTTTCCGAGTTTGACAATTGCAACTCCGGGTTTGGCGGCTGTAGATTCGATTGCGGCTTCGGGGATAACAGCTGCGATTTTAACAACTGCTTTAGCAGTTGTAATGAAAATGGCTGCATCTTCATCCCCCACCACTTCCGCCACCACCGCTTCTTCCACCACCGCTTCTTCCACCGCCGCTGCTTCAACGACTTCGAATGCTTCTAAGAATGGGCATCCTGGTGGAAGCAGCCACTGTCACCAAGGCGACTAGATTAACTTCTGGCTTGGCCTGAACGCCTGACGAGACAAGGTATCAGTGAAGGGAAATCCTTCACTGATACTTTTAATTCCAACTCCTTCGTCGCACGGTTTGAACGCGAAGCACAGGTCATTGCTTCACTGCAACACCCTAACATCGTGCAAATCTACGACTTCAACGTCTCTCGACCGCCGGAATCGGAAAGTCCCACCCCCTATATGGTCATGAAATATGTCGAGGGTCAAACCCTCGCCGACCTTATCCGTCACACCTCTCGTATAGGAGATTTCCCTTCGCCAGCGTCACCTCCATCTGTCCGAGAAGGTGATTCAGGACCATACCTCGTCGGGTACTGTTCCTGAGAAAGTCTCATTCATCCTCGTGTTCGCAGCGACATCGCACTTGCGAACACGAGGATGCTTTAACACATCACTCTATCCTCACAATCAACTTCCCAAAATTCTTATTCTCCCCCATCGCCCGATGCGCTTCTCCAATCTCCTCCATCGCATACACCCGCTCAATGATCGGCCGCACCTTCCCACTCGCCAGCAAAGGCAGCACATGCGTCGCGAAACGGCGCGTCACCACCAGCTTCTCCTCCAACGTCCGCGTACGCAACGTCACGCCCCGTATCGAAATACGTTTCCCCATCAGCACACCCAGATTCACATTTGCCTGCGCCCCACCCATCGTCGCCAGAAACACCATCCGTCCCCACATCCCCAACGCCTCCAGATTCTGCTCCATATAGGCCGCACCGACAAGATCAAGCACAACCTGCACCCCATTGCCATCCGTCAAACGCTTCACCTCCGCCGCAAAATTCTGGTCCGTCAGCGCCACATCCATTCCCAACTCCTTAGCCCGCTCTAGCTTCCCCGGCGTACGCGACGTCCCGAAAACCGTCGCCCCAGCCGCGTGTGCAAGCTGAATAGCTGCCGTCCCCACGCCGCTGCCTGCCGCGTGAATCAGCACACGCTCACCCATCTGCAAACCCGCCTGCGTAAACAACCCATCATGAGCCGTCATAAATACCTCCGGCACCCCCGCCGCCTGCACAAAATCCAGATTCTGCGGAATCTCCACCAGCAGCCCCTCATGCGTCACAATATACTCCGCCTGTGCGCCACCACCCGCCAACCCCATCACCCGCTGCCCCGGCTTCCACATTCGCACCAGCGGTCCAACCGCATCAACCTCACCCGCAAACTCCAACCCCGGAATATGCTCGGGTGACCCCGCAGGCGCCGGATACCCTCCAGCGCGCTGTAACAAATCCGCCCGATTCACCCCCGACGCACGCACACGCACACGCACTTGCTCACCCATCGGCTCCGGCGTCTCCACATCCTGAACCTCCAACACCTCCGGCCCACCCGGCCTGCTAATTACAATCGCTCGCATTCGTTTCTCTCCTCTCCTTTCTCATCTGCAATCACTCGCAGACCACCATCAAAAATCGGCATCAGTATATCACCCCGCAATCGTATGATATAATTTCCCCAACGAAAAAGGCCATCCGGGAAAAGCAGAGGACACACCATGTTCACCCTCAACGACATACTGCAAGGCTGCGGTCAGCAGGTTCACCTGCATAGCGCAACACCACCCGACCCGGCACACATATTCCCCGCCGCACGCGACAACAGCAACCACATCGAACCTGGTGACCTCTTCATCGCCATCAAAGGAGCGCATGTCGACGGCCACCGCTTCATCCCCGCAGCAGCACAAGCTGGAGCCGCCGCTGCACTCTGCTGCGAACCCGCCAGCGATGTACCCCCTCATTTCCTGCAAATCGTCGTCCCCGACGTCATCAAAGCACTCCACGCAACTGCTCGAGTACGCACACAGCGTCAGCAGCACACCACACTCATAGGCATCACCGGCAGCAATGGCAAGACCAGCACAAAAGAAGCCGTCGCCGCCGTCCTCAGTCAGCAAGCTTCCACCCTCAAGACCTATGCCTCCTACAACACCGAAATTGGCTACCCACTCACCCTCCTCCGCCTGGAGCCACAGCACCGCTACGCCGTCCTGGAGATGGGCGCACAGTGGGTCGGAGAACTGGCCTGGCTCTGTCGAGATATCGCCAGCCCCGATTGGTCGGTGATTACCACCGTCGGCGCAGCACACCTCGAATTCTTCGGCTCCCAGGAGCGAGTCGCCATCGCCAAAAGCGAACTCGTGCAGGTCCTCACACCAGATGGCATCGCCATCCTCAACTACGACGACCCCAACGTACGAGCTATGTGCGAGAAGACATCAGCCCATGTCCTCTACTACGGCCTGGGCGAAGGTGCCGAGCTGCGTGGAAGTAACATAGACGGTGATCCCCTGCGCGGACGCAGCTTCACCCTCAGCTACCACGGACAGCAAACACGCGTGCAGTTACGCTTGCCAGGAGAGCATGGCGTCACCATAGCACTGGCTGCAGCCGCGACAGGGTGCGCCGCTCAGATCCCGCTCAACGATATCCGCGCTGCTCTAGAGCAACTGGCCCCCGCCAAAGGACGCTGCGAAATCAAGCCAGGACCCAACGGCAGCACCTTGATCGACGACACCTATAACGCCAACCGCCAATCAATCATCGCCATCACTCAAGCCATGCAAGCCACCGCGCTTGCCCCAGGCGGCAAACGCTGGGCGCTGCTAGGTGACATTTTCGAGCTCGGCCCCTATGCCCGTGCCGAGCATCTCGCTACTGGAGCCGCACTGGTCAACGTCATAGACTACCTCATCGCCATCGGCGACCAGGCGCGATACTTCATCGAAGGAGCAACGCAAGCCGGTATGCCTACAGAAAACACCTACTATTTCGCTGCCGTAGAAACCGGCTCCGAACTGGAAGCGGCCAAACGCGCTGCCGCCGACCTGCTTAAACAACACTTACACCCTGCCGACCTCGTCCTCCTCAAAGGATCACGAGGTATGCATATAGAAACAATGCTAGATATGCTATAGCTATTCAGGTGCCTGTCTTCTCGCCGCCTCTGATGGCTCACTATTCTTGCTACTGCGAGCTTTGCAACTCCAGGTCCCAGAGGTAGAGGAGGCATAGGCACCCACGGCTCGCCTATTCTTGTTGTGAGCTTTGCAGCCGCAGGCTGCAAAGCTCACAACAAAACTCTTGCGAACCGCCGCAGGCGGTGAGGCGTCCTGAAGAGTTACAATATACCTTAGAAGTAGAAAGGACTAAGAGATGGCAGAAAAAAAGATTCGCATCGGCATCATCTTCGGAGGCCGCTCCGGCGAACACGAAGTATCACTCGCCTCCGCAGCATCCGTCATAGCCAACCTCGACAAAGACAAATACGAAGTAGTCCCCATCGGCATCACCAAAGAAGGCTCCTGGCTACTAGGCGTAGAACCGCCCCAACTGCAGACCGCCGAACAGCACATCACCTCCGACACCAACCCTTACGAAAACCCACAGCAAACAACCGCCGTCACCCTCACCGGTGACCCCAGCCTGCGTCGTCTCATCCCCGTGCGCAGCAACGAACAGCTTGGCTCTGAGGGTACACTCGACGTCATCTTCCCTGTCCTGCACGGCACCTATGGCGAGGATGGCGCACTGCAAGGACTACTGGAAATGGCCAACGTCCCCTACGTCGGCTGTGGCGTCCTGGGCTCCGCCCTCGGCATGGACAAAGAGAAAATGAAAATGGTCTTTCACTCAGTCGGCCTACCCATCGTCGACTCGCACACCTATCGGCGCAACCAGTGGGAACGTACACCAGAGGAGATCCTGGATGCTGTCGAGGAGCACATCGGCTATCCCTGCTTCGTCAAACCTGTGAACCTGGGGTCAAGCGTCGGCGTAAACAAGGCCCACGACCGCGACGAATTAAAACACGCCATAAATGTCGCCGCGGAGTACGACCGCAAAATCATCATTGAAAGCAGCATCGACTGCCGCGAACTTGAATGCTCAGTTCTTGGCAACGACGAACCCCTCGCCTCCGTCGTCGGAGAAGTCGTCCCCAGCAACGAATTCTACGACTACAACGCCAAGTACATCGACGGCAAGTCCCAAGTCATCATCCCTGCTGACATTCCACATATTACTGCCGAGAACGTGAGACGTTGGGCTGTGCAGGCATTTCTTGCCCTCGACCTCAGCGGTCTCGCACGTGTCGATTTCTTCATGGAGAAAGAAACCGGCAAAGTCTACATCAATGAGGTCAACACCATCCCGGGCTTCACCCAGATCAGCATGTATCCCAAGCTATGGGAGGCCAGTGGTCTCTCCTACTCGCAATTATTGGACCGTCTGATCGAGTTGGCAATTGAGCGCCACGAAGACCGCCAGCGCAACCGAACCAGTCTGTAGGAAAGAGCCTTCTGGGTGATGGGCTCCGTAGGGGCGGGGGTGGTGTGGGGACCCTTGTGGAACCCTGTCTGGGGGACAGGTATGCCTGCGTTGGTCTGTTTCCCCCTGATGGATGTAGACCCAATATAGTCAGGAGTAGCATATGTCACGCACCACCATTCGCTCAATCAGCGTCGAACCCCTCAACATCCCTTTGCTGGAGCCATTCACCATCGCCACCGGCAGCGTTTCAGAGGCACAAAATGTCCTCATCACCATCACGCTCAACGACGGCAGCAGAGGCTATGGCGAATGCGCACCCTTCACTCCCAGCACCGGCGAGACGCAAGAAACGGCACTCGCCGCCGCTCGCGGTTGCGCTACCCTCATCGAAGGTCAGGACGCTGCCCATTGGCGTACGCTCTCAAAACTCATGCATAGCGTCTACTTCAGTCAAGCCACCGCTTGTGCAGGCATGGAGATGGCACTGCTAGACGCCCTCACTCGCTCCTACGGAATACCGCTCTACGTCTTCTTCGGTGGTGCCGGCGCGTCCGCTGAAACCGACATGAGTATCCCCCTGGTCACGCCCGAACACGGCTACGAACTGGCAAAAGACATCGTAGCTCGTGGTATCACCAGCATCAAAATCAAGGTCGGTGGCAACATCCTCGACGATGTCGCCCGCGTCGAAGCCATTCGTGAAGCTGCCCCCGGCCTTGGCCTCACCCTCGACGCCAACCAGGGCTATACAACCAACGAGGCGCTCCTCTGCCTGGAGGCATTGGACGACCACGATATCCGCCCGCTCTTGATGGAGCAACCTGTACACAAGGATGATCACGAAGGCTTACGCTACGTCACACAGCACACCACCATCCCCATCGCCGCCGACGAAAGCGCCTACAGCGCCGCCAACGTCGCCCGTCTCATCGAGATGAGAGCCGTCAACGTTATCAACATCAAGCTAATGAAGAGCGGTTTCGTCGAGGCCCTGGACATCGCCGCCGTCTGCCGCGCGAATCATATCGGACTGATGATCGGTGCCATGATAGAATCGCGTCTGGCCACCAGCGCCGCCGCCCATTTCGTCGCAGGCCTCGGTGGGTTCCGCTTCATCGACCTGGACACCCCCATGCTCCTGGCCGAGGACCCCTTCACAGGCGGGTACGTGCAAAGGGGTGGGGTGTATGATCTGATGGAAGTAGAGCGCGGGTTGGGGGTGGAGAGAAGGTAGCTAGAACCGATTAAGGCTGGTCTTGTACATGCCTGGAATATCGCAGATGAAGAACATACTCATCTTTCCCGGTAGCTTGCTGAAGAGTAAAAGGGATACTCTAGAGCAAGTCTACCCAGGCGCGTCCATTATCCCTTTCGCGACAAAGAGCGGTCATCAGATTGGTCTGCTGTTCGGTTTAGCCACTGGACAACTACCTTCCAACGAACCATTCTATCTCCTGTACTTCTATGGGAATGGAACACGCCTCCATACATCATCCTATGAATTTGCATATTTCCGGCAGCTTGGACTCAATGTGCTCATCACCGAATATCCAGGATATGGCATGAGCAGCGGCAATGCAAGCGAATTCGCATGCTACGAGTCAGCAGACGCAGCTTACCAATACCTGACAGAAATTCAGCATATATCCTCCACTCAGATCATCATATGTGGAATGTCTCTTGGTGCAGCCGTGGCAATTGACCTTGCCTCTCGCAAGCATACCGCCGGTTTGATGGCTTTCGCTGCCTTCACGAACATCCCTGATCAGGCCGCTGTAATGGTGCCATTAGTTCCCAAATCAGTAGTCCGCTTGTGCGTGAAAGAGCGCTTCGACAACCTGCGCAAGATTGCCACTGTTAAATGCCCAATCTTTATCGGACATGGAACACAGGATGAACTCGTTCCCTTTGCCATGGCCGAAAAACTCGTTCAAGCAGCACGAGATGACGGTTCGGTGACGTTCTTCCCTATCCAGGGAGGTGGTCACAATGATCTCTTTGAGGTCGGTGGTAATGATCTACGGACTGGGATACAGAACTTTGCGATGAACTTGCGACAAAATTAAACGAGGTAGAAGTTGCTATTCATCACACCTTAATGGTAACACGGTTGAAGGGCATCCCTTGCGGGTGCCCTTCCAAAGGACCACTTGAACAAACCAATTAACACCTACAGGAGCCCTTACAGCGGTTACCTTAACCTTCGCCCTTGGTTATCGAGCCGAAGAGACCGTCCGCCTCATCGTTGATGCCTGCCGTGAAGAAGAGCGTGTCAGTAGGACCGGCGAGGCCACCATTCCCAAAGCCTAGTCCCCATAGGCCGTTAATTGTAATTGGATTGCCTTCTTGATCTTTGAGCTGGCCACGGAAGGCACCGGTATCAGGTTCGAAAGCATTGATGCGACCGTCACCGAAATTGCCCACCAGCAGGTCCTTGCCGAACCGACCGAAACCCTCGGGGGCAAGGGTCAGGCCCCATGGAGAGTTGAGGGTGCCATGTGAAGCGAAGCGCTGAATGAGATTCCCGTTGGTGTCGAAGACATCGACGAACCCATTGCCTGGGCCTGCCTGGTCGTCATGCTTAAACGTACCTGGCTGACCCGGCGTACCCGCTTTCTGGAGGGCAAAGGTGACATAGAGTTTGCCACCAATGTTTTGGATGCCGAACGGAGCAAAACATTGGTTCGTAAGTACAGTAAGATCACATTGTTTATTCAGATCTGGGTCGGTGAAGGAACGGACGAAATGAAAGTTTGCATCGTACTGTTCTACGGTTCCGAAGCGAAAGTTGGTGGCGTAGAGAAAGTTGCCAGAGCTGGTTTGCGCGAGGGCCAGCCCTTTGTAGACCGCACCTGTGAATACACCCTGAGTCACCCCCGAGTTATCCACCGCCAGGATAGCATGGGTCGGGTCAACGCCCGGGTTCCAGCCGGATATTGTGCCGTCTTCGGTCGCAAAGATGAAAATACTCGGCTTCGACGCAGGGCCTTGTGGGACAGGGACGGCGAAGTCGCTGGTGGGGTTGAAGACATTGCCGGTTGGGGCTGCTGTCGTCCCAGCAGGACTACCTGCTGGTGGTGGAATCGTGACCACGAGGGGTGAGCCTACGGGGAATGGTGTGCCGTCACCCTTATACACAGTGGCCAGTCCTGTGCCATTGTCCGAAATCCACCAAGGGCTCGTGGGGCTATGTGACAGACCCCAGGAGTTAACCAGATTCGTGTCCTGAAATCTGGCGATATTGGGAAGGTCCGAAACCAGGTTTGTCTGCCGATAGAAGCCCCCGCTGTGGGAATCGCCGGCAGCGTGGATCGTAGACGCTCGAAATATTCCACTCATCATAAGTGCACCGAGAAGCCCAAGAAGGGCGATGAATGGCAGTACAATGCTCACCTTCGAGCGAAGAGAGAAATGCATATAATGACCTCACTTTCAAAAATTCTGACACTTCACCGAAACAACGCTTTCGGCGATAGATAGTTGGGTTTGTTGAGAACGCAGCTTGACCTCCTTCTTAAGGATAAGATAGACACATATGGATGTAAGTGTTGATAGAGTTAAGATTTGGTTAAAAATGCACCAAATCAGTAAAGATTTCTTAATGCTTTACACGAGCAAGAAGCAAGCGGTCAAAAGAGGAGAGGGCCTCCTCATGTAGACGTCGCTGTCATTAGTCAATGGGGCCTTTGGCAATCACCAAAGGCCCTGGTAAAAGAGGTTACAGGACTTCCGAGTGCTATAGCGTTTCCCCAATAGGTGGCGCACTACACCGAGGCGTACGCTACCACCGCAGGCAAACGATCCGTTTCCCGACTATCCTCCTTCTCGAAGAGCCTGTACTGGCTCACAAAATCCTCATCCCTCCCAACGTGCAAATCTTGCAGTGATGGGTACACCGCAGGATACATCAATTCCAGGCCCAAATCGTCATACACCTGTTGCAATTGACGCTTGACCTTGTAGGGCAGGCATCCCTCAAAGTGGAAAAAACTCCCCAAACTTTCCGCGATCATCTTCTTGATGTGCTCATCTCCTTTTTTATCGTGGAAATGAGGGCTTTTCGATTGATATTGCTGGAGTATCGCGCTCCCCAAATAGTCTCTACGTTCAGCAGCCTTGAAGAGAAAGTCGAGCATCTGGAACGTTTCGACGGAGAACCGCGCTGAAAAGCGTAACGTTTTTGCCGTCTTGATGGTCATTCCCTGCTCACCAGCATTGGACGAACTTATGGCATAATTCCCTATGCCAAAACACTCCTCCAGGAGCGTGCTAAAAAGCGGCGATACTACCCTTGTACAGCGTCCTAACAACTTGGCTTGCAGATTTCTGCTGCCCAGCTCTGGTTTGGATGCCCAGCAGATGCGCACATTGTGCAAATCTGGAGTAGCCCACCCCCCCACCTGTCCACCAACAACCAGCGCATCGCTTTCCTGGTATGAGACAGTTGCTGGAGCCGACATAAATAGCCTGCTCATGGCCAACGTGTACTCTAACAATGCACTGGGGACAAAGTTGTCCGCATCGTAAAAAACAACCCATTCGGGATAACCCAATTGAAGGGCACAAAGCGTACCGATGTACATGCCTTCTCCCTTCCCATTTACAACGTTACCATCCTTACCAAGGATATGATTGACACCATAGCTCCTGAAGAGATCGGCAATACCCTCATCCTTCTGATGTACCAGGTAGATCTCTTTGTGATGTGTTAAATGTTCTCTCAGCCCTTTCTCGATCTCCTCCATACGCCTTTCTGGGCAATTTGTCACAACAATGATCGGGCTGTTTATGGGAAGGTACCAGAGCACTCCAAGCAGGGTTTCGACGCTTTCACTCTTGTGGGAAACGATGAAAGCGGTGTGGGATAAGAAGTAGTTGAGGTTAGTCAGTTCGTTGGTCTCCAAAATATGCGAGAGTCGTACGGTGTCGATGTTCATGTTACTGTTCCTTTGCACGCTAGGATGACAAAAAAGCAGGATTCTTAGGGGCGCGTCCCCCGTAGGGGCGGGGATGGAGTGGAGTTGGGTGAGGACCCTTGTGGCACCCTGTCTGGGGGACAGGTATGCCCGTGTGGGGCAAGTAAGTCCCCATTTTTCCCACTTTTCCCCGCAGGGATGGAGAACCGAACAACATGGGTAGTAGACGATGATATCGTTGCTGGTCCTGGAAAAATCAGCAGCCTCCATTTCTGGCACAAATGAGCAACGATATCAAGTCTGGAGCGCTTTGATCCAAGCTATCTTAGCAACATCAAAACCATAACATACCCGTTGGAGCGGTGAGCCTGACTCTAAGACTTTTGGGTAGTTTTTGCGGAAGTCTTCGTAAAAATCTTAACCTGAACATCTCCGTAGGGACTTGTCTCCGCCCGCTATCGATATGCCTCCGCTTGAAGATTGAACAACTCCGCATAGCGGCCATCCAGGGCGATCAGTTCCTTGTGCGAGCCGTTTTCAATAATGCTACCGTTCTCCAATACAAGTATGCGATCCGCAAGGCGTACTGTGCTAAAGCGATGGCTGATAAAAATGGCGGTCTTCCCCTCGGTCAAGACGCGAAAGTGCTTGAACACCTCGTACTCAGCCTGTGCATCGAGCGAACTCGTCGGCTCATCAAGGATAAGAATACGTGCATCGCGCATAAAAGCCCGCGCCAGAGCAATCTTCTGCCACTCGCCGCCACTCAACTGCGTGCTATCCTTTAGATCCTTAAACCAGCGCCCAAGCATCGTCTCATAGCCCTGAGGGAGTCGCTCAATTACATCACTGGCTCCGCTCTTGCGCGCGGCACTCATGACCAGTTCCTTATGCTCGATCTTGTCCACACGCCCCACACCGATATTCTCACGTGCCGTCATATAGTAGTTCACATAATCCTGGAAGATCACGCCAACCTGCTCGCGCAACTCCTTCAGATCATATTCCTTGATATTGCGACCCCCGATCAAGATCTCGCCTTCATCCGGGTCATACAGACGCGTGAACAGCTTCACCAGCGTCGTCTTCCCCGCACCGTTGCGCCCAACCAGGGCGACGGCTTCACCTGCATGTACTCTGAAGCTCACATTTTTTAGGGCAGCCTGCGTCTCAGGATCCTTCCCCGGATAGGTGAAACTGACATTGCGAAACTCTATATCGAGTCCATTCGCCTCAAGGGAGGGATCTATCGGCTGCGGGCTCGACGGTGACACAATCTTGGGTTGGTATTCGAGGAACTCGAAGAGCGTGTTCACATACAATGTATTCTCGTAAGTATTGGAGATACCGCCTAACAAGCCCTGGAAGCTCTGTCCCACCTGCACTGCCGTCTGAGTGTACAATGTCAGCCCACCCAGCGTGATACGACCCACTACAGCTTGCAGTGCGACATAGAGGTAGATGGCACTGTTTGCGACACCCGTTAGATTTGTCCAGCCAAAGTTGGTCAAATAACGGCGTATGAGCAACTTTTTGTCCTGCTCATACAGTTTAGTAGCAAGATTCCAAAATTTGTCGATGAAAAAGCTGCCCAGATTGAAGAGTTTTACTTCTTTGTTGTAGGTGTCAGTCGTCATCAAAGAAACGAAGTAGGCCATGATACGGCGCTCCGGCGATTGGCGACGCATCAGTTGATAGCCTCGCCAGCCATAGCGCGTGCTGGAGAAGAAGGCCGGAATAGGCACGATCAGCGCCACGAGAGCCAGCCACCACGCCAGGTGCAGCAGCAGGAAGATCATTGAAAACAGAGTTACCAGGGTACGGCCCAGGTCGAAGGTCTGAGAGATCATCGAGACAGGTTGATAGGTGGACTGATTGGCGGCCTGGCGCATCTTATCATAAGACTCGGGATTCTCAAAAAAGGCCAGGTCCAGCGTGTTAGCTTTTTTGAGGATATCCAGTTGCACGCGGTTTGATACCTGCTCCTGCAAAAGCTGCTGCACGGTATTGCTGAACGTACTGAGCAGGCTGGATAGAAGGGTGATCCCTAATTGCAAACCGACAGGCAACCAGATAGGAGTCGTACTGTGTATGCGAATCGCTCTCACAACGCTGTCGATTACCAGAGCAGTAATTGTGACGCTGATGGCAGGAGTGAAACCCTGTAAGAGGCTCAGGAAGCCTAGCAGCGTAGTCAGTATCGAGCTGGTCGACCACACCAGGCGCATTACTCGCGGTAAACTCGCAAGGGCGCCTGGAACTTTCCTTATGCTGAACTTCTCATCCGCTCGCGACCCTGGGCCTCCTGAGGAGAAAAGGATGCGTTGATTCATAGAGGTGTTTGCCTCTCCACTTCTCTTTGTGGCTATAGACTAAATTGTTACATGCTAAAAGAGGTCTTTATCAGAAAGTACGACGATAGCTCTTCAGCTTTCTCAAAGTATACGCTAAAACACGATACTATACGTCGTCCTTACTACCAGTTTTCCAGGCAGGCAAAACTGCTGGGTGTAAACTGTCAATTTCTACAGGTGGCGAGGGTGGTTGGGATGGGTAGGGGACGCCATCCGGGGGATAGGGTGCAGGCCTTTATGGCCGCCCGTCTGACCCCCTGTACCAGTGTGGCCGTTGGTGGTGCCAGGGATGGCCCTGGCGGTAGGCCACGCGGGCGGCCATAAAGGCCCCCTCCCCGCATCATCCCCACTCCCGCCCCTACGGATGGTGATCAGTGGAACGGGAACGATGCTATGACGACCAGGTGGACCGCCCGGCATTTATGTATTCTTCCAAGTTGATAGCAACTGGCTCATAGTATATATTGCGGGCGGCCTTTGTGGCTATCTATGAGGATCCGTAAGAAAAAAGGTTGCAGATACATTGCATAATGCAAGCAAAAAGAATAACCTCAGCAGGTGTCCTTTCCATACTGTCTCATATTACCATTATACCC